>Ga0172370_10004663_pt1 | contig 18197 bp, 12 predicted proteins | sample LakKiv5m_FD_114538 | JGI IMG/M metagenome (GOLD analysis project Ga0172370, IMG submission 114538) | Freshwater microbial communities from Kabuno Bay, South-Kivu, Congo - kab_022012_11.5m | ecosystem: Environmental > Aquatic > Freshwater > Lake | place: Democratic Republic of the Congo...
ACCCATCTCGGATACATTAGGTCATAGGATTCTGGCTCCCGATATCCTGAAGCTTTTGCCAGCCCCAAGCTACCTGTGTAATTGGCACATAGCGGGTTTCGATAGTAACGGAATTAGGCAAAGGCTTCGCAGCTCGATTGATGTGAGCTGAGATTGCTGCTTCGGCATACTCTAGTCGCAATGATGGTGAAAGAACGCTGTCATTGCGAGCGAAGCGAGGCAATCTCCTGTGAGTTTTGAGAAGGGCCATAAACTAGGCAAGTTCATCGTCCCGGAGTCGCCGTCGGCTTCCATGAGCGAAATATCTACTTTCATGAAAACGTTTTTTTCATTATTCTAATACGCTCTTGCAGCAGCTTCTCGCCGAACAAGGCGTTTTGTGGGACGCCTCGCTCTAGCAGAATCTTTCCTGTGACCTCTCGCTTTAGCTTTATTACCCTTTTAGCCAGCCGCACATGCTCGAGGTACAATTTCCGGTCATACCTGCCGTCCGATTCGAGGTAGGCTAACCTCAGTTGCCTGAAAATGCTGCTGTCAACCAAGCGAATCAGCTTGCCAGGCCTGATTGTGTGAAGGTTCTTGATCTTCATGTGCAGCCGCATGGTAATGCACCCGAACTGAACCAGGCTTTTCGGTATTCTCAGTCTTTCTCCCAGAGCTCTGACCAGGTGTTCGTGCTTTTCATGGCCGTGATGGACCGGGGGATTCTCAGACAGCCCCTTTCCTAGGTCATGCACCAGCAAGGCGAAGCGTTCTCTTAGTCCTTTGCCTCTGTACAGTGCTGCCATGGTATGCTCGAATGTAGTGCCATCGTGCTTGTCAGGTACCTTTATTGCCTCTATTTCGGGGAAATGGGTATCCAGCAACCCTTCCAGCTCACGGAAGAACTTGTCAGGGTACGGGGCAACGAGGGCTTTGCGTAGTTCCAGGAATACGCGCTCAGGAGTCAGGGCGGCGAGTGCCGATTTCAGCCGCATCATCAATGTCTTGGTTTCAGGGTGAATTCGGAAACCAAGCTGGGCTGCAAACCGGGCTGCGCGATACACCCTCAGGGGGTCCTCAGCAAAGGCACCACTGGTGTGCCGGAGTAATCGGGCTTTCAAGTCTGCTTGGCCTGCATAAGGATCCACGAGTTCACCGGTGGCAACATCTATTGCCATGGCATTGATGGTCAAGTCTCGTCGATACAAGTCCTCTTCTATGGTGATGGTTGGGCTAGTGTAGAACTCAAAACCATGATAGCCCTGCCCGAATTTCTTTTCAGTGCGCGCCACTGCGACTTCGACTGTTGCGCCGTCAACTTGGGCCAGAAATACCGGGAAATCTTTGCCTGCGATCTTAGCAAGTTTTATGTCCTCCAGATTGACTCCGGAGACAACATAGTCTCTATCTTTGGGCTTCTTCCCCATTAGCCTATCTCTGACCGCTCCGCCAACGAGGTACAACTTCCCACCAACAGTTTCCATAAGTTCTTTTTCGGTCATTGTGTACCTCCGGCTTGTAGAGATTGCCAAAAGCATCGGGACACTTCTCCTGACGGAAATGTGCCCCATATTTTTTTATTTTCGACAGCACGCGAAGTTTCTGACCGAAGACATCGCCGGGCAAAACGAAAATTAATGTTTTTCCCTTATGTATCTCATTGACGAGACGATAGACCACTAAAAAAAAATTGACGCTACGAACTGAGACTAACTATGGTGTAATACGATACGCCGTGGGGGGAGACCACAGTGCATGATATTGCCTACTGGAGAGGTGCCGTATGACATTGGGCGTTGATGAACAGACGAGATCCCTCGTCTTGAGTCGTCTCAAAACACTGGAGGAAAAACATGAGGTAAGGATTATTTATGCCTGCGAATCGGGGAGCAGAGGATGGGGATTCCCCTCTCCCGACAGCGACTACGATGTGAGACTTCTGTACGTTCGTACGCCTGAGTGGTACCTGTCTATTCATCGCGGCAGGGATGTCATCGAGGAGCCTATCGTTGACGACTTCGACATAAATGGTTGGGATATTAGAAAGGCTCTGGGGTTGCTGCATAAATCAAATCCGGCGCTCTTGGAATGGCTTGGTTCGCCGATAGTTTATCTTGAGGACAAGAATATGGTGAATGCCATCAGAACGGCGAGTAAAGACTTTTGGTCTCCAGCAACATGTTTCCTCTACTACCGGAACAAGGCACGTGATGGCCTTAAGGAGTTCCTTAACTGCAGGGAGGCTGGCATCAAGAAATTTTTCTATATTCTTCGACCATTACTTGCAATTCAGTGGATTGAACGAGGCTTGGGGATCGTCCCGACTGATTTCAATATCCTTGTGAGGCATCTTGTTGAGAATCCAGTGTTGCAGACCGACATACAGACCCTCCTGCACCTGAAGAGGCACCACCGGGAGGTGGAAGCGACACCTCCCATGGAATCTATTGACTCTTTTATCAAATCAGAAATGAGTAGAGTGGGAGAAGTGTACAAGGCTAAGCCTGGGCCGCTTCCCATTGAACCATTGGATGCGTTGTTTAGACAGTTGTTGAAGGAATGTTGGGATAGATCAAGTATTCTGAATCATTTCCCAGCCCGTTAAGCCTTATCCTTCGATACCGCCGTTGGAGGTGGTTGGTTCCGAACGTTGACATCGGGGATCGAGCGAATTGAAAGCGGGCGCATCATAGAGGTGTGTATCACCTACCGGAGCATGCCCAGCAGATAACTTCGCAGTCGCTGTCAATGGAATTGCATTCTTGAAGGGCCTGAGATTCGGCGCCGGAACGGGAACCCGCTGTTCCCCATCCCATGCCGCCGTTACGTCCTTTGGCCAGAGCTCCACATCCGTTCCAGAAAACAACCATTACTTCACAATCATCCTTGCCGCAATAATTCCTTGCGCCCAAATTAGCACTTGTGGGATCCCCGTAACCGTACGAGTAGCCCCAGTGGCCGGTGGATTTAGAATATGCAATTGAGCCGAATTGGGCGTTGCTGTTGCGGTACCCCGGCACGTAAGTCAATCCATGGGCAGTATTCAGCCCAAGGGCCACCAGACAAACCGCAGCAGATACCACTAAAGCTATAATAACGGCGCACTTGTTCACTGAGTCCATTGTTCCCTACTTCAATAAGTGGACGTCTCTCTTACATAGTTCGTTCGACGTTCAGAGGAGAGTCTGACAATGATCCTGGAGAGCATTTTTGACATTACCGACCAGGGAGGGTGGACAAGCTATTGGGAGACTTTGATTTTGGGCGATTTGTTCAGATTTAATGCGTACAGCGTTCCTTGACTGTCAACGCAAAGCGCAGCTTCAGATACAACAGTTGCGTACTTGCCCCCGTAAAGGATTTTTTGCACAGCGTCCCCTCGTTCAGCGTTCAGGACGTAGATCCAGCCGTCAGCCCCTGTCATGTACAATCTGTCAGGGTTCGACTGGCATTGAAAACTGAGGGACTCGGTGTCAGTTCGGACTCGGAACAATTCAGTGCCGGTCTTTGAATCTAGTGCAATGACACGAGCGTCACGAGTGTACGCTCCTGGATAGCCGTGTGAGGTTTCGACATACACCCTGTTCTGACCGACATGTATTATAGAGGCATACGCAAGGTTCGGCAGCTTACTTTTTGCGTTGAACCTCCATAGGACAGCGCCGTCAGCGGGGTTCAGGGCCAAGATTTCTCCTCCCTGGCAGGCTGCATGCACAGTCTCCCCAACATTAGGATAAACTGAGGGCTTGGTCCACGTTTTCAAACGCCATTTCTCGCGACCCGAACCCGCGTCTAAGGCAACTATATATCCTGGTTTGGAAGGGTCATACAAATGCCCCGTTCCAAAGAAAATAGTTCCGTTGGCCAAGGTGGGTGGTGACACGTAGCAAGATCCGCTATCTGGGAAGGAGCGAGGGACTTCATATTTCCATTTCTCCTTTCCGGTAACCTGATCGACAGCGTATATACACCCTCCGAAGCACCCAAAGTAAACGACTCCTCCGCTTATAGAAGGGATGGACACCACCTGCCCTTTGGTCTTGTATTTCCATCTTTCAGCCCCGGTCCTCAGGTCCAAAGCGCAAGCATGATATGCCGAAGTGGTGCCATCAAGTCCACCGAAGTAAGCTATTCCATCACGTATCGTAGTGTCCCAAACGTTTCTCAGGGCTATCTTAATTCGGACACGTCTCTTTCCGGTAAGTACATCCACTCCGAGAAGGTAGCTATGGGATACGCCATGGTGTTCTTCAGTCATGACCACATACACTGTCCCATCAGCCAACACCGGTCTATAGAGGCTACCGCTTCCAAGTTTGACTTTCCAGAGCAAACCCTCGCCAGGGACGGCTGGGCTGTCCGCCGGTTTTTTCGGATTATTTGTCCCACTAATGGATTCCGATGATTCAGGCCACTGTCTCGCTTCAAGTATGCTCCTTTGGCTTTCTAGTATTTTCAAGACTTCGCCCGAGGCGAGCGCGAATTCCCATCTGGATGGATGAACGGGGCCTGTTCCTTTTTGAATCAGAAAACGTACAATGTCGGGATCACCCCCAATCACGGCGGAAACCAGCAGGGTGCATCCACCTCTGCTCACTGCGTTGATTGAAGCGCCCTTTTGCACAAGAAGTTTGACCAGATCCTTGTGAGCCATTATGCAGGCCCAATGGAGGGTGGTCTCACCCACTTGGGCAACTGAGTTTACGTCGGCCCCTTTAGAAACGAGATCGGCGACTAACCGTTCGTCACCCTGGATGACAGCACATATCAGCGCTTTCCCTAATTCTCCGCCTTTCTCTATATTCAGGTCAGCGCCTGAGGAGACAAGCAGCTTCGCAATTTCCTTACGTCCGAAATAGGCTGCCCAGCGCAACGCCGAGCCTCCGGACTTATGAGTGGCATTGGGGCCGTTTCCTCTAGTCAACAACGACCTCACCTTGTCGATGTCACCGGCTACTACTGCTTCGACTATCACGGTATCCCACGAAACATCTCCGCCGGGAGGGTCGCCTCTAATATCACCCGCCTGGGATTGAACCAGCACCCCTAGGATGAATCCTCTGGCCGAGAATATCTCGGAACGAGCTAGGAAGGTGTTGACAAAGATAAGCAGCGAAACCACAACTAGGCAGAAACACGTATGATGAGGATTATTCATGCTTTTTCTCTCTTGAGGGGTTTCGAATCTGACTTGTTTGCATTATCAAGTGACATTCTCGCGATTCCATTTCCCTATTCTGTCTCTCCCACAAGTATGAAAGAGGCCCAAAAGAAGGGGTGTTCCCATTTTTCCCGAATTGCGGTTCTCGCTTGATTCAAAGCCTCGAGCTTGCCTCTGCCCGCTCTCAGATAGTTGAAGAAGCTTTTAATCAAGTCAATTGATGCCTCTTCTCCAATATTCCATAAACTCACCAAGACGGTCCGAGCCCCGCTGGTCTGGAAGGCTCTCCCTAGGAACATTGTTCCTTCACCTCGCACGTAATTCCCTGTGCCAGTCTTACAGGCCGTGAGCGCCACTATTTCCGAGTTTAGCCGAAGCGCCATAATTTCAGTCATTCTAAGAAAACCGTCCTGCCCCTCAGGCTGGTCTATGAGAGTGAGTACGAGGACAGGCTCACGAAGACCGGGGATGTCGTTTCCCACATAACCATGAGAGGCGATCACTATGGCTTCGTAATCGGTCAGATTATTCTGAAAAAGGATCGTCTTTGATGCGTCCATACCCTCGTACAAGTCCGTGCTGAGAGGGTCTTGTATCATCAAGGCTAGTCCCAGCTCTAGGGTACGCCCAAGTCTGGGAAAGGTAAGTCGATTCCGTATGGACATCAGGAAGTTATGGACCCCAGGATCCATACGTCTGTCATGGGTCTGAGCAGCTTCTGGTCGAGCGCCGCCGACGCGAGGGTCCTCAAAACTGAAAACAGGGTCAACCATTATTAGCTGCCTGTTTTTGCGTGACTGTTTCTTTGACTGAAGGCGGGTCAAGGTTAAGGCTGTAATAGACTGGTAATACGAAATGGGATTCCGGTCTCCGAGAAAAGTGACATTCTTGGTGCAAGGGGTTCCCGAAGAGTCTAAAGACATTACTCCTGAGCCTTTTAACACAAGCATTTCAAAGGGGATAAGACCGAGATGCGTATCAGGGACTACGATTATGGGCTCTCGGGCCGGAACGAGAGAAATCGTGTCTCCGAGGAGAATGTCGGCAAGCCTCTTGCCCGCTTCAAAATCAAATGTCCACAGTTTGGGCAAGAGTTCCGCTTCATTGGTCACATCGAGAGGGGTTTTAAATTGATGGATGAGCTTGTTCAGCTCGTCTTGCGGAATAGACCTGAACATACTGTAGCGAATGGTGTGCCCCTGGATCAGAAAAACCATGACTCCCGTTTCCGTGACCTGATATTCCAAAACCCATTCGTGTGGGTGTAAAGCGCTCTGGTTCAAATCCATTGGCTCAGGGTATCTCGCAGCAGCATACAAGGGATACATGTCCCTTAGCTTCCGAATGTGTTCCTCTCTCTTGGCTCTAAGATTTGCCTGGAGGCTGCCTGCCCATTCGGAAACTCCGAAAGGAGTGCGATGCATCCCGTGTAACAAGTTTATCTCATGGAACTTCTCGTTCATTTCGTCATCGTCCTGGATGACATTGTCCGAAGCGTTTGACATGCCTCTGTTCGAGGTCCCGACAATGGCATCAGAGAAGGCCCTTGCCTTGGTCATTTCGGCCACTCGAAGCGATTCGTAGGGTTGCGCTAGTTTGAGCAACACTCGACTCAAACCTTCATACGGGGCAGTTCTCGCAACGCCCTGATCTTCCGATTGAAAGAAATTCTTACGCTGCGAGGCGTTCAGGCTGTCTCTGATCTCCTCTGCCTGACGGATTGCTTTTTCGTATGCATGCTTGGCCTCAGAGAGCAATCCCCATCCTTCATCTGCCAGTCCGAGTCCTACCGTAGCCGCAAATCTAATGATAGGTAAGTGGTCTTCCGCCACTAGGTGGAAATGATCTCGCGCTTCTTTGAATTCCCCTCTCTTGAGAGCCATACGACCGAGCAAGATTGATTGGCGACGCCCGTCTCGCAACGGATAGCTGACCAGTAGTTGTTTGGCATTGGCGAGTCCCTTTCCGGATTTTATCGAAAGTTCAGCCGACGCATCGATTACTTCGTCCAAAGGAACGCCCAAGGCTTTCTTGAGAGCGAGCGCCCTGTACAAGTATTGGCCAACTTCATGATAACGCGCCCCGTTTGAAAGTACGGCTGCCTTAGCGAGGAAAGAGCGGGCCGCTTCATTGTTGTCAGCCAGCGCTACAGAAAAGTCCAAGGCCTCGTCACACAAATCGAGGGCCTTCTGAGGGTCGCCTCTAAATGATTCCAATTGGGCGAGGACTCGCAAGGACTCACAGATGCCACGGCTGTAGGATGCCTGTCGAGAAGTATGAAGCGCTTCCGTGGCTGACTCCGCCCCTTCGTCGTAATTCCCTAAATCTTGTAAAACGAGCGCCTTGGTCAGCAGGAGTTCGGCTAATGGGTACCCCTCGCCATTCTGTCTTGCATCTTTTAAGGCTTTGTCGCAAAGGTCAATCGCGACGGCGTATTGGGCCCAGGCTCTTCGCAACCGAGCCATGCTATTGAAGGTTACCGCTTTCCCAACCGGATCTACGTCATCTGATTGAACCTTGAGTGCTTTATCAAAATATTCCAGAGCCACTGATCCTCTGTCCAGCATTTGTTGGACGATTCCGATCTTGGTTAATAGACGGCCTTTGCTCGTCTGATTCCAAGTTCTCACTGCCAGTGTCAGGCCACTCTCGTAATTATCTAAGGCGTTCTGATACTGACCCAGCACAATATAGGCAGCGGCCAAATTGTTCATCGCCGCTATCTTTTTTCCCGCGTCCTGGAGGCTGTCACAGACATCCACACTCCTCTCAAACAAGTTGAGAGATTTCTCAACGGGTCCAATTTTCACATAGATGTTTCCCAGACGGTTCAAAGTGTCAGCCAGAGCTGGGCCATCACGCTGCTGTTCGTAAAGGTCCAATAGTGTCAGGAAGTGTTTCTCGGCTTCCTTATGATCACTTATTTTTTCGTGGACATCAAATAGGCCGTTCGAGGCCGAAATTTCTTTTTTGGCTTCCCACTGATTACTGGCAGTCCCAAGCGACTCTATGATCTGGCTAAGGGTACGCTCGACGTCTTCAGACGCAGTCAGTTTGGAGACCTTTTCATGAATGTTATCAAGAGAGGGGGGTATCGAAAGCCGCTTCCGGTTTACATCAGTGTCGCTTGGGATCAAAAAGCCAATAATAATGGCATACAAGATGAAAAGCGCAATTATTTTGGTCATCAATCGGGCCCCGGCTTGGAGCTGGGATGGTGTTTTGGAAAGACAGTGGTCTGCGTTTCCGAACTTCAATCAGGCATTGACGATAGCATGCGCAACTGCAGGGGGAGCTGGCTGGCTGATACACCGGTTCCAGTCCTCTCTTCCATCACCTTTCCGGTGGATAGATCCACAAGCCTTGCAGTAATATCAAAATTCTCGCCCCTGGAATTTAGGGTGATCAATACTGCTTGTGGAACCTTGAGGTGATCTCTCAAGCCTTCCACGAAGCGATCGACTGAGGTGGTTGAGATAAGTCCTTTATCTTTTGCCTCTTCCATCTGGCGCGGGGTCACAAATTCGAAGAGATCTCGTTGTCTTTGATCGGGCTTAATACAGTCGTACAAGAAGCGTAATTCTAAGTTGGGCGGAGGCCCGGAGAGGCCGTCTAAGAGGATGACTTTTGCCAAACGCGGCCGTTCTTTACTCGAGAGCTTGGCATCGACTTTGTTGATCGAACCAGCTTCCTCCCTTGTTTCAGGCGAGACCGACTTGAAAAAAACACTTCGTGGGCCACCTGTTTCGTCAGTTTTGTCAGTCCTCGGGGACATTAGCCTCGAGTCAACGGCCTTGGATTCCCAGGTGTTCGAGGACATGGCTATAACGAGTCTCGGCTGCGACGGCGGAACGTCCGGTTCGGTTGTCTTGCTCACCTGTTGACCAGGCTCAACCCTCTTTAGGTTTTCACTAATCCAATTAGGGTATAGGAAAATGATGCACAGCGCAGCAGCCAGACTCGCCGCTGTTAGGGTGGAGACACTTACCAGGCGCTTAAACCATTTTTCAGGACGTGATATGATTTTGTGTGATTCCTTAATTTGCTCGGCCTTGCGCCACGTCTCTTCTGGCATTGTATGAGATTGTTCCAAAGGTTTGAGCCGCGCTACCTCTGCTCTGCACAATGCGCAAGAAGTAAGATGTGAGGCAATTCTGCTTTCATGGTCCACGTTGAAGTTAGCAAACTCATATAGCTCATCAGGCTCGGGACATAATTCACCACCATACTCCTTCAGCGTGGCCACCATATCTTTGAGCTTTTTGATTTCGCGCCGACAATGAGCGCATCCTGACAAGTGAACAGAAACTGAATCGCGCTCTCCGGGAGATAGGTCGTCCTCCAGGTAGGAAAGCAACAAATCCGTCGGATGGGCTTTTCCCCTAGGTTCCTTTTGATTGATCATGGGATTGCCCTGGCGGATTCATCAGACTCATGATTTATCGCCTTTAGCATCCTAAGACATCTCTTGGTTCGAACCCTTGTGTTTTTTTCCATTACAGCAAGCAACTCGCGCTGAGTTTGGCCGGCAGTCCCTGTCGCGGTGCCTCCTTCAGATCCTTGGGGAATCTCGAAGCATCTTGGCACAAAACCGAAGAACCTCGTCTAAAATTCGTTTCCCCTTCAGAGCGTCCCGGCGTACGGCGCTCATACGAGCTATGGCGTCCAAGCTCTTTCAGACATAACTGGTTCCGTTCGCTTCCCAACGACTGGAGATGAATGCGGGAGATTTTATCACTCTTTTGACAAAACTGAACAAGAATTTTGCGCATGATGTCCTTTCGAATAACGAGGATCTTGGTTTCGCATTCACGCGACATACCAAGATTCTTAGTCCTAAAGTTATGGACCTCTCTGATATTCTATTTCGATAAATCTATTGCAATCTGACAAACAAAAAAGAAAAAACCTAGGGTAAAGATTGAATTGAGGTGACTAAGTGACTGTCTAGCGAATTCCATAGTGTTTCCCTAACATTCTGTGGGAATCGAAAACCGTTTGCTCGGAAGCTATTGTCGTCAATGTGACCTCGAGTGCGATGGCGCTTTACTGCACTAGAGCTTCAGATAATGGCTTGTCTTGCCCGATGTGATCGTGCGTCCAGTATTAGTGGATTCCTGTTTTCACTGGTATCACGGTTGAGTGAGGCGGCCCTGTCGGACGAAACAGAAGGCATCCCTCTGCATCTAGCGTTTTTGCCAGCATTCGAGACGCCTGTAGCACCGGTTCTTTCCTTGAGGGCCTTGCTTGAGACACTCCTGACAGTGGCGCGCCTCTCTACAGCACCAGCCGTCCCCGCAGGGACATTGACATTCAGCTTTCAGGGCTTCTATGAAACTGTGATCCACAGCCGGATCGCCGTCCCCCGGCGTCACGCAACGCCTGCGTTCAGAGTTGAAATACTGGCCATCTGGACACCTAATGCATTTCCCAGTGCGATCGTCAAGAGAGTAGCCTTCGGGGCATTGATCAGAGGCCGAAGCTGTCAAAGAAATCGCTGCCCCAAATGTCAGAGTAAAACAAGCCAACAGAATGAAGAATGGTTTCATTTTTGAGCCCCTAAAGAAAGAGACATAGATGCCAGAAAGGCATGTTGAGTAGTTCAATTCTTTTCAGGGAGTAAGCCTTATGCGCAGGTTCTGGCCATCGCTATAATTGCGAACAGCATGGTTAAATTCGGAAATCCTCTTGGGCCCCCATCCTCGCGAACTGTCATCAGAGTATTCGGCGCGTAGATAGAACCTCATGGGCGCTAGAAGATGACCCGAGCCAGACAAAGCCATGTTGGCTCCTTCGCCTGGCCCCCACCTCCACTGGAATAAGGCGTTTCCGGCAACAAAATCCGATTCCCATGGATGAAACAAATAGATTCGAATAGTGTGCGGCGTGTCATTATGGATGTGCACCGAATATAGCCGTTCACAACCTCCACCGTTTTTCTGACAGTTATCCTCAGCTATCCGTTCTGCCTTGCGTCCATCCGAATAGCACGCCCATCCCCAATTTCCCCTCAGAATGTTTCCTTCGATAACTCCGTATCGAGCCCTCATGCGATGCCTGCTATCTTGGACGCCTTTGGCGATGTGATGCAACTGTCGTCGGATGTTGTCTCTCGTCTGCTCAGGACTCTCCGCTGCCACGCGCGGGCAGGTCAAAACAACCGCGATCGCGCATTGAAGAATCAATAATTCGAGAAGAACCTTTTTGGCAGATGAAACCGACATGAGATCCATCCTCCCTCCATGCAGTGGTCAATTAGTTTCCCCCACAAGTATGAACGAAGCCCAGAAGAAGGGGTGGTCAAACCCCTCTCGCCGGATTGCCTCTCGTGCGAGCCTCAAGGCCTGCCACTTGGTCTTGGCCTGGTCTTTTCGATATGCTAGAAAGTTTTCGATCAGTCTTACCGAAGATTTCGCATCGACTTTCCACAGACTCATTATTACGGAGCGTGCACCTGCATACTGGAATGCGCGCCCCATGCTCATAATTCCTTCTCCCGAGAGGATTTGTCCCAGGCCAGTTTGACAGGCTGTAAGAGCGACCACATCAGCATTCAGATTGAGAGACATGACATCTGACATGCCGAGAAATCCATCGGTGCCAGGTGGGAAGAGAGTCAGGGCCAGGAAGGGCTCTATGATGCCTGGAGTTCTCGTGTCGATAAGACCGTGGGTGGCGAAGACTATTTCGCCGTATCGGTCTATTGTAGGCGCTATGGTAGTAAGGAAAAAGTTTTTGTCGGCCTCAAAACCCGTATAAGGGCCGACACAGTCGGGACCATAGATTTTCTTAAGGCGCTGGGCCAATTCGTGCGTTTCCAAGAGCCTATCAAATCTTAGCTTTGAACTTGCCTCGCGCATCAGCGGGGTTTGGCTCTTCCGGTTTCCTTCTTTAGCCTTTGGAAACATCTTTGAATCAACCTGCTTGACTCGGTCGTCCATTTCGTCAAATACTGGATCGGCGATGACGAGCAATCCATGGCCGGGCTTCTGGTTGTTTAATTCGCTACGGACCAAGGTCAGGGCGGTCAACGATTGATAATAGCTTATAGGGTGGCGGTCACCCACAAAAATCAATCCCTCGGGGTAATATTTTTCTCCGGGCCCTTGGCGCCAGTTTGCTTGGGCTTCGACAACAAGGGCATCAAAGGGAAGCAATGCCAGGAGGTCATCAGGCACAATAACAATGGGACTCCCCTCGGGCACGGCGTGGATGAAAGGAGCGAGGAGTTTATTGTAAAGTGAATGGGCCAGATCTAAGTCAAAGAGGACGAGGTCGCACGTCTCGAAGGATTCTCGAAACGCGCGGATAGTTCTTTCGAGGTCACCACTCGTCCAAGTTAAATAATGCCCATGTAATATTTTGCGGCCTCGTAAAAGCCAAGCGGCTATTCCGTCTTCTGAACAATCATACACCACTGCATATTCTTCGGGCCCTAGGGCGGATTCGGTAACCGTTACTGGACGAGGGTATCTCGCAGAAGCATAACGTGGCTGGGTTTGCCGCAGGACCTCTATCAGTTGACCTTGGTCTGATTCAGCGCTCTGCAACTCGTGGCGAATGAGTTCTAGCCCTCTGTGATCCTTTCTCTGAGAAAGCCTAACGTAGTTTTTCTTAAGCGCTGCGATTCGAGATGCGAGTTCTATATCAGCACGCAAGACAGGGTCAATGGTTCCTTCGTTAGCGCCGAGGTCTTTCTGAACCAATTTGTCCCCAAAGGCCCTGGCTTTCGTGAACTCGCTAGCATGAAACGCTCCTTCCCATTTATTCAGTTTCATTCTCACTCGTGTGAGTCCTTTGGCTGCGTCTGATCTTAAAAAGCCTTTTATTCTAGCAGAGAGGAAGGCCTGCCTTTCGGAAGGCAAGAGGGTCGCTCTTATTTGTTCAGCGATTTCAGAGCCTTTCTCGTAATGTTTTTCAGCCTCCAGTAATTCACCCTGGTTCTCATAAAGGTGACCAAGACCTGTATATGCAGTGTATAGGTCTTCAGCGTCACGATTTCTTAAGGCTTGGTCTAGCAGTTTTTCATAGTGCTTACGGGACTCGGGATAATTGGACTGCAGTAGGTACAATCTGCCGAGCGACCCATCGTTGCCTGAACGCAAAAGGTAGTCTTCAGCTTCATCAAAACGTTTCATATCGGTGAGTACACTGCCGATTAGATTTAACGCTGATACCAAGGTGACGTCGAGATGTTCCTGAATCGAGAGGGCCTTCTTGAAGTAATTGAGAGCTTCCTGCTGCTGGCCAACGGATACCAGAATCTCACCGAGGCTGCACATATTCGCACTTTCATTCTTCACGTCTCCTAGTTTTTTGGAGATTTCCATGGCGTTTTGAAAGAATCGTCGGGCAGCCTCATATTGTCCTGTCGAGGCGAAGAATTTACCAATAGGTTCCAGGGTTGCACGCTCTCGGTCTGCGTCTCCGATGGTATGGGCTATCTCCACGGCATCTTGGAGGCGCTGTAGAGCCTCTTGGGGTCGGCCTCGGGCCATAAGCACGGAAGAAACACCTACAAGGGCGGCGCTTTCTGTATTCGGGTCCTTGGCACGCCTGCTGCGATCTAGAGATTTCTCAAAGTACTCAAGGGCTCGCCCATGGAGTCCAAGGCTCCCATGGACTTCTCCTAGATTGTTCAGCGCCGTTGCTTCTACCCGCTGGTCACCTATTCTTTTCGCTATCCACAGAGCCTCGTGGAAGAGTTTCGTGGCGTGTTCGTAGTTGCCCCATGACACATATACCCTACCCTCGTTGACTAGTACGGCTGCTTTGATTTTCTCACTCCTAATTTTCTTAACGATATTCAGCGATTCGCCCAAGTAATACATAGCTTTTTTATAATCGCCCCAGTGAATATAGATTTCTCCCACGCGATTGAGGTTGAGGGCCTCTTGCTCGGTGTCTCCGCTGAGACTGGTGAAATCCAGGGATTTTTCAAAACTATCTAGGGCATTTTGGTATCGGCCCAGCTGGTAGTCGATGCATCCCAGCATGTACAACACACGTCCAGACCCCTCTGGTGATTTTTCGTTATCGAATACCACCTGCGCTCTCTCAAGAAGTTCCCGGGCAGCAAGCAAGTCTTCCCTGGATATGGCCTGGCGCATAATCTTCGCTGCGCGATCGTGTATGCGCCAGCCCTGGGAGGCCTGTTGAGCGTCCACGAGGCCTGCGAGAAAGGCCCAAAGAATGAGCGGGACCAGGGCCGACGACACTAATTTCTTCATAGAACCCCCCTTCAGCAAGAAGGTGATATGGTCATATTGATGAATAGCCCTCTGTCGGTGTAACGCAAACAACTTTTTCGGGTCATGGAGTAACCTCACTCTATATAGTGTTAAATTCGATATCCGTACCAAACTCTGACTACGGAGTAGCCTATCCAATATATTGCACTGCTCTGTTGACCATGAACCCGGGAATATGAGAAGGTATCAGGGCCCTTCTTTTTCACCTTTAAAGGGCTAGGGTGCTTAAGGGAAAGGGGCAACAGATTTCACACCCTTTGTTCCGAATGCGGCCCGAAGACAGCAACACAGGCTGGATGCTAGGATAAGGCTTAACATGTATAGACTTCTTCCGCTGGTCCTTTTGGTGATGATTTTGACGAGCGTCTCCCTTCACTGGGTCTGCCGCTGCCCCGCTGCTGAGGCGCCTCTCACAATACAAGCCCTGAAGAACTCCGAATACAGATCAGAACAGTATGGAGGCGAGTGGGTGAGGCTTAAGAACGGAAGACATGAGGAACGAGCGCAACCGGATGGTGCACCTGATTTCGTGATCAAATTGAGCGATAACATCGCTTTCGGGGATCTAAATAATGATGGCGTTAAGGATGCAGCGGTGATCCTAATCACCTCCGGCGGGGGCAGCGGGTCGTTTCGGGAATTGATCGCTGTTCTTAATCGGAGTGGCAGTCCTCGACAAGTGGCTTCGCATTCTCTCGGAGATAGGACCGACATAAAATCAATATCCATAAGATCGGGAGTTATTTTTGTGGACCTGATCAGACATGGCCCCAACGACCCCATGTGCTGCCCCACTGTGCGAGAGGTAAAGAAGTTCAAGTTGAATGCTGGAAAGCTCGTGGCAATCCCGTGACGGGTTGCAAAGCAGACGAAGATATTGCTGAGAGGGTCCCCAAAACCAATTATTCGTTGGAGTTAAAAGCGTTTGGTCTATTCCATGCGAGTTTGGGCATAAGGCAATTGCAGGAGGCGCCTTGGCAAGTGTGATTTGGGAGGGAACCTACCCTTGTTCCCTCCCCTCGTTATTACAAACACTGCCCTCGCGCACTGCCCTCGCGGAGCAGGGTTATGGCCTCAGCGATGGAATCGGGTTTTATCTTCCTCTGCCATCATCATAGCTATGTGCTGTTCTCCCACTGAACTATCCGCGCATAGAATTTTGTTGGAGCGCGGAGCTGGATTTGAACCAGCGACCTGCACAACAATATAACAGAGGCTACCTTTACCATCACCTTTTACAGGACTTTCGGGTCAGTAACCTGAGCTTGCATCCGATGCAAATTAAGGCTGAATGATCAGCCAGCACCTAGATATGGGTGAACTTGAGCCTGAACTTGAGCCTTTGACCCAACGAATGTGTGTAAAAGCCTTCTATTCTATGCTGCCAGTATTTAGGAAATGGCAGATCCTGGCTCCAATCTCTGCCCTTGGCACCTCCGTTTCGTTAGCCTTCGCCTTTGCCTGCCTGACTGCGGTAAGCAGGATGTCATATCGCCTGAGCCTTTCATGTTTCTCGTGGGCAGAGAGTTTCCCTGTCTTACGTACGGTTGAATAATATCCTACTACCACATCTTTCTCAAACACGTCCACCTGGGCGGGGTGTTTGTCGGTAGCCTTGGCCTTTTCCAAGACCACTCGCTGTTTCTCTGTTTTGTTAGTCTTTTGGGGCTCCGCTGACTTTCTGACTCCCTCAAAGGCGGCATCGGGATCGGGCTCCCACCGGATTCTAGCGTCGATGGTAGGAGCCTTTTCGAAGATGTCTCTCTCCCGCGCCAACTGTTTTTCCAGGTACATGAGGTAGCCAACAGGGAAGTTCCCGACGATTTGTCCGTCAGGAAGTATTACATCCGCCCTGGCTATGGCGTTGGCTTCCTCCCGCTGAAGTTGGCAGTCGTAGTTCCGAATCTTAAACTCGTCCTCACGAGCCAGTCGCTCTAGAACGGTGGTTGACAATTCGCGGCTTTCACCGGCGCCAGCGGCTTCGGATTGGCGATCTTCATCGAGAAAGTAAAGACCCTTGATGTAACCTTCCCAAGGTTCGTCCTTGCTGAAGGCCTTTGCGGTTTCGTCCCCGACTTTTCTTACTAACTGCTCCGCCTCATTCAGGGCCGGCAATAGTTGGTGTATTGATCCCATTGGTTCCTCCTACTTTACTTGCGTTCCCTGGAATGCCAAAATGTTTGCCGTCAAGCTGTTAGCAGCTACTTTGACGAGATGCCTTCTGTTTTCAGCCAGCCTTCAGGCTGGTCGTCGTTATACCAGAATGTTCAAGTCACCCAGTTTCCTGGTAGGAGGAGAACATCTCGTCTGAGTATTCCCTCATCCAACAGCGTTTCCTGGTTTGCTTTTGTCGTTTCTTGCTGCCTATCGTCCCAGGCTTGCAATGGAGGCGCATGAGAGGTACCAGGAAGTTTCTCGGCCTTATGATATTTGTTTTCATTTCCGGATTCCCTTCTTCGATTTGTTTCAACCTGATCTATTCTCCAGCGCCTCTGAAAGCCGGCTGTATTGGACTACTCTTTCGGCGTGCTTGTTAAGGCCTTTCTGATCTATCAGTGTTTAAAGTAGTCGTATGATATACCTATGGTTAAGGACAAGGTCTTTTCGACCTTGGTCTCGCGCAAATAAGGCTTTTTCTGAACTATGTCTGTATCGGTTCCTTGGGCAACTGATTAAGCTGTTTCAGTATTTCGCTGTGCTATTTTTACTGTGAGCATACGGGCTCTTTCTGAGAGAGATGACCAGCACTTGCCCTCCTTGGCGCGTCTTACACATGCATGTTGGCAACTCATATATCCCATACATTTATTATTCGCCGTCAGAGAGATAATCTGACAAGAAAAGTTCTTTTTCTGAAATGGGATAAATCAGTTACTGTTGCCCGAGCAAGAGTGTCATCAGACGAGAAGACAAACGTCCTCGACTCCTGTGTAGAGAATTTCTTCCTATAGGAAACGGCAAGGCGATGGAATGCGCGCCGTGATGTACCAGCCTACTCTGTAACGTGATGATGCTGAAGATTTAGGATGAAACAGGGGTGAATGATATGAAAATCAGGGTGAGGAAGGCATTTTGTTGTGTCGTAAGGTTTGTCGAAGTGGTAGAATTCAGCCCATTTGATTAATTTGATTGGGGGAGCAGAGTTGTCCATGAGTACTGGGGACACAAGCGAAGAACGGCAACTTGTGAGGGCTTGCTGTGAAGGTTCCAGGCCGGCGTGGAATGAATTTTACAGAAGATATTACGGGCTGGTTCGGACCGTTGTTCAGAGGCGTCTTCAACGGCGGGGATACGACGTGGAGGATGCGGTGCAGGAGGTTTTCCTGCATTTGATCCGATCTTTGAAAAGCTATGATGAGAACTACCCTCTGTCAAAGTTTGTGTGTATGGTGTCAGAAAGGGTGGCTACGGACGAATACCGGTTCCAAGTCCGTGACAAGAGATGTGGTGAGACCATTTCATTGGATCAGGATGATTGTTCAAGTCAGATAAGCCAGGGGTTGTTTACCGATGAAGAGCCCCAAGATGAACGCATTGGAAAGGCCGAGCAAGTTCTAAGACTTCGAACCGCATTCAGAGCGCTTTCCATGAAATGCCGAGAGATTTTAAGGCTGCGCTATGACCAAGAGCTCCCGTTTCAGGAGATAGGGAGGTTATTGGGAAAGACCGAGAATACGGTGACCGTCCAGGCAAGAAGGTGTCTTGACGAATTGAGGGACATTTACCAGCAGATGGAAGCCAAAGGTGCGCGTTCATGAGCGAGCCACAGATTTTAATTCAAAATCATTGCTTCATGAGTTGAT
>Ga0172370_10004669_pt1 | contig 18168 bp, 19 predicted proteins | sample LakKiv5m_FD_114538 | JGI IMG/M metagenome (GOLD analysis project Ga0172370, IMG submission 114538) | Freshwater microbial communities from Kabuno Bay, South-Kivu, Congo - kab_022012_11.5m | ecosystem: Environmental > Aquatic > Freshwater > Lake | place: Democratic Republic of the Congo...
GATATAAATTTTAAGTATTTTTATGGTAAAAGTTGCAGAAATTACAAAAAAATTTGGGGGGGTTGTTGCTTTAGATAATATTTCCTTTGAACTTAAAAAGGGAGAGGTTGTGGGCCTTCTTGGCCCCAACGGAGCTGGAAAAACTACCTGTATGCGAGTTATTGCTGGTTTTTATACACCCGATTCCGGCACTGTAACACAAGAAAACAACTTTAAAATTGGCTATCTTCCAGAGAACAACCCCCTTTATCAAAACTCTACTGTAGAGGAATATTTAAACTTTATTTGTGGAATTAAAAATATAGAAAATCCAAAAAGTGCAGTAGATGAAGTGGTTGAAAAAGCATTTATTTCCGAAGTTTTTTATAAAGAAATTTCAACACTTTCTAAAGGATTTAGGCAACGAATTGGTCTTGCTCAAGCAATACTTGGCAACCCCGATCTTTTAATATTAGATGAACCAACAGAGGGTTTAGACCCCAATCAAAGAGAAGATATTAGAAACTTAATTAAGCAAATTGGGAAAGAAAAAACAGTTCTTTTAAGCTCCCATGTACTAGATGAAGTACAAAAAACCTGCGAAAGAGTAATAATTATAAATAAGGGAAAAATTGTACTAGATTCACCGGTTAAAAAACTAGAAATGGGAAGTGAAATTGCAATTTATCTAAAAGCAAAAGGCAAAGGAATTGAAAAAGAACTAAAGGGCTTAAAAGATATAGAAAGGGTGGAGAAAAATGGCGATGAAGAATATTTAATTTTCCCAAAAACCAAAGAAGACTTGCGCCCTACAATTATTAAACTTGCCACAAAAAATAAATGGGAGCTTTTAGAAATTTATTCTAAAAAGAAATCTTTAGAAGAAGCATTTAAAGAAATAACTGCATGAAAAAAATTCTAACTATAGCCAAAAAAGAATTTTTAAGCTTTGTTAACCAACCTACAGGTTATATATTTATTGTCTCTTTTATTGCCATTTCCTATTTTCTGTTTTTTAAACAGATATTTTTACTGGGGAGTGCCTCAATTAGACCCTATATTCTAAATATTCCTATTCTTCTTTCTATTATTATCCCCTCTTTAACAATGGCAAGTATTGCTGGAGAAAAAATGGGAAAAACAATAGAAACAATAATTACCGCCCCAGTATCACCACTTAATATTGTTCTTGGTAAATTTTTGGGTCTTGTTTCTTTGTACGCTTTAATGATTTTAGTAACACTATCTATTCCCATTTCTTTATCTTTTTTTGGGTCGTTTGATATTGGCGTTTTATTTGCCTCCTACCTTGGCATTCTTATTCTTGGAGCATTATTTATTGCAATTGGAATATTTATTTCCGCACTTGTAGAAAACCAGATTTTATCTTTTGTACTTTCCTTGGTAGTTATAATAATGCTGGTTCTAATTGGTACCGATTCAGTTACCATGGGCCTTCCGCCTTTTGTAGGATCTATAGTTTCTACCTTTGGGGTTTTTTCCAGACTAAATTCTTTTAACAAAGGAGTAGTTGATTTTAGAGATGTTTTATATTTTATCTCTTTTACCGTACTTTTTTTAACCTATGCCACACTAATTATTTCCAAAGACAGGCTTTCTAAAAAAAGCCTGCTTATTTCCTATACCACAAAAAGTATTTTTATTGTTCTTTTAGCTGGAGTTGTTGTTGGTAATTTCTTTGCTAAATCCTTATACATTAGATTAGATCTAACAGCTCAAAAAATCTTTACGCTTTCGCAAACAACCAGAGATATTTTAAAAAAGCTAGATGGCAATACTTCTTTATACTTTTATTACTCTACTAACCTTCCAACTGAATTTTCCGACCGAAAAGATGCAGTTTTAGATATATTAAAAGATTTTGCAAATACCCCACAAAACAAACTTAAAATAGAATATAAACCCGTAACCTCGCAAGCTGAAGAAGAACTGGCTTTAAGCGACGGGGTTACTCCAGTACAATTTAACACCGTTACAAACGATGAATTTCAGGCAAAAAGAGGGGTTTTGGGTTTGGTTGCCAAAAACGGAGAAACCAAAGAACCCATACCGTTTTTAGAATCTTTAGATGGCTTGGAATATCAACTGGTTACAATAATAAGAAGAGCAGGTGGTGAGGTTGGAAAAAAAGTGGCATTTTTGCAAGACGCCAAAACCTCTGGACTTTATAGTGACCTTTCGGATTTTAGAACCGAGCTTTCCAAATATTATCAACCTGTAACTTTATCTTTGTTGCCAGAGCAGGGTCAAAAGGAAGAAAAATCAATTCCCGAAGATACAGGCGTTATTGTTATTTCTGGACCCAAAGATAAATTAGATGAAAAGGTAATTTCCAAACTTACAAAATTTGTGGACGAAGGAAAAGCACTAATTGTATTTGCAGATTCTTATGATGTTTCTATTTCTACCCTTTCCCCTTCCGAAAACCAAAATAACATTAACGACTTATTAAAAAACTTTGGGGTTGCGGTAAATAAAAACATGGTTTTTGACCTCAAATACAACGAGCGAATTAATTTAAACCAAGGATTTTTTACCTATGTTCTTCCCTACCCTTACTTCCCAAGAATAATTCCAACAACAGAAGGGAAAAAGTTGCTTGGAAATATTTCTCCTATTCTTGGAGCCTGGCCTAGCGATTTAGAAATTACTCAAAACGACCAATTTAAACACACAGTAATTGCAAAGCTTTCAAATTTCGGAGGTAAAGAAGAAGGAACCACAATTAATATTTCCCCAAATAAAGAATTTCCAAAAACCGATCTAAAAGAAAGAAATTTTGCAGTTCTTTCGGAAAACAGCAAAGGTGGAAAAGTTATTGTAGTTTCTAATGACGATCTGATTCTTAAAGACTTTTATAAAGCAAATCAAAATTTTGCCCTTAATCTTTTTGATCTTGCTACAAACGATAAGGGTTTCTTGGCAATAAGATCCAAAACTGGATCGTTAAGCCCGTTAAACTTTAAATCCGAAGTAGAAAAAAACACAGTTAAATACGGTAATTTGATTGGGGTACCGCTTCTTATTGTTTTAATTGGAGCAGGAAGAATCTGGTTAAGATCTAAAAATTTTTCAAGGAAATATAGTGGAAATTGATAAATCCAAAATTGGAAAAATATTTGCAGTAGGCGGAGAAAATATTATTAGAAAATACCAAGGGGGTTATTTGCTAAAAAGCCCAATTGGAATAAGAATAAGACTTGGCAGAAAAAATTTTGTAAAAGAACAAGAAGAAGATTTCCCCAAATTAAAAAAATATTTTTCTAAATTTCTTCCTGAAGTTCATTTAATTCTAAATAAAGACAAATCATCTTTTGATATATTACAAAAGTTTGTAGAAGGAGATTTATTAACCAAATCCCACCTTAATAACCCCGCCATAAAAACCCAGCTTAATACTTTATTTGCCATAAATTGCCAGATGGAAGAAAAAGAAAACCTGTCATGGGACTTTTTTGGTGCCAAAAGTCTATTTCTTGGAAATAAAGATGTAGTTGGGAACTTGGTGGTTACCAAAGATAACAGCCTTAAATTTATTGATATAGGAACAATGCGAATAAAAAAAGGTAACCAACCTCTTTTAGTGTGGCTTATTATTTGGTGGGCGGTAAAAAGGCAAAGAAAGTGTTTGGAGTATTTGCTTAACAGCAAGCAAAGCTGTAACAAATAAACCAAAAATCGCCAAAGCAGAATTAACTGGAAAGCTGTAAATTCTCCAAGAATATAAATTTAAAGGCTCAATAATTAGTCTTGTTGCCAAATATCCCATAAAGAAAAGCAAAAACTGCAAGCCATTAAACTTTTGCTCCTTTTTTATAATTTTTCCAAAAACCATAAGCAGGAAAAAAAGTGATATGTAAAGCAGGGATTCGTATATAAAAAGTGGGTGAAATGTTTCAAACAGTTTAAAACCGTGGGGGCGGTTGCTAAAGGGAACCTCTATTGCCCAAGGAAGATTGGTGGGCAAGCCAAGGGGAAAATAAGAAAAATAGGCACTCCACGAAAGCAAAGCCAAAACTATTGGAATATATAAGGATGCTTTATCAAGCAGTTGTTTTAAAAGGCTAAAATAATTTTCTTTAAAGTAAATTAGGCTAAAAACTACTACTCCAAAAACCGCTCCCAGCAATCCCGGCAGTAGGCCGTTTCCTAAATTTAAAAGAAAAAATATGCTAAGGGGATCTTTACTAAACAAAGGAAAGAATCTAACAATACTATATATTTTGGAAAAAATTAGCCCAAAAAATATTCCAAAAAATAATATTTTCCAAATGTACGCTGGCCCAACTACTATCTTTTTTTTCTTTTTAGCAATAGTTATATCCCCTTTACTTAAAATATCCCAAAGCAAAATTGCTGAAAAAACTAAACCTAATATATAAATTACAATCTCTTCAATCATATTTTTGTTTTTTGTGCAAAATTACAATAATTATAAATTGTACACTTATTGCATTTTGGATTTCGGGAAGTACAGGTGTATCTTCCATGTAAAACAAATAGGTTAGAAATATCTTGCCATAAATTCTTGGGAAAAATTTTCATTAGATCTTCTTCTATTTTTTCGGGAGTCTTATTTCTGGAAAAATCTAGCCGGGTCGAGACTCTAGAAACATGGGTATCTACAACTACTCCTTGTGATATCTGGAAAATGTTCTGCAATATTACATTGGCACTTTTCCTTCCAATACCTGGAATTTTTAACAAATCTTCCATATTACTTGGAACTTTAGAAGAAAAGTTATCAATTAACACTTGACAGGCTTTTTTAACTCTTAATGCTTTTGTGTGAAAATAATTAATAGAAGAAATATAGCTTTCAATTTCAGAAACAGAAGCCTTTACATAATCTTTGGCATTTCTAAATCTAGCAAATAGTTTTGGTGTTGCTTTATTTACTCCTTTGTCAGTTGCTTGAGCAGAAAGAATTACAGCAACCATAAAATCTAAAGGTGTGCTGTAGTTAAGCTCGGATTTAAGATTGGGCCACTCCTTTTTTAGCGTTTCAACAATTAGTGTTAAATTACTATTCATATTTTTAATAAAACATCTCGGCATTAGTATAATATCAAATATTAAAGAAAACTAATGTAAAAAAATGTTATTTGTGCCACAATATTTTTGTGAAGATTGCATTTTTCGATACGGATAATTACGAAAAAGAATATTTTGTAAAACACTTAAAAAGTTGTGGAGAGCTTAGTTTTTTTCCAAACCCAGTTTCGGAAGTAGAAGTAGAAAAATTAAAAGACCATCAAATATTTTCGGGCTTTGTCTATTCCAAATTCCCCAAAGATCTAATTGCTAAATTTCCCACTCTTAAATTAATTTCCACACAGTCTACTGGGTATGATCATATAGATATAGAATATTGCAAACAAAATAATATTCAGGTTTGCAATGTTCCAGAATACGGATCCTCAACTGTTGCTGAGCATGCCTTTGCTTTAATTTTGGCACTGGCAAAAAACCTTCCCAAAAGCATAGAGAGAGTAAAGGAGGGGGTTTTCTCTCCAGAGGGTTTAACGGGAATAGATTTAAAGGGAAAAACCCTTGGAGTTGTAGGAACTGGAAAAATTGGGGTAAATGTAATAAAAATCGCCAAGGGATTTGGAATGACTGTTATTGCTTACGACCCTTTTCCCAAAAAAGATTTGGAAAAGTTCTTAGGATTTAATTATCAAAGCTTAGAAACAGTGCTTATAAATTCTGATATAGTAACTTTGCACTGTCCTTATAGTGAAAAAACAAAGCATTTAATTAATTCTGCCAATATTGGTCTTTTAAAGCCACATTGCTTAATTATTAATACCGCCAGAGGGGCTTTAATTGAAACACAAGCTTTATATAATGCTTTAATAGAAAATAAAATTGGTGGGGCTGGTTTAGATGTTTTGGAAGAAGAGGGATTTTTGCAAGAAGAAAGAGAGCTTTTGTGCAAAGGAACAACATGCAAAGAAAATGTTGTAACTGCGTATCAGAATAATGTTTTGTTAAAACTTCAAGATGTTATAGTTACACCCCATAATGCTTTTAATTCCAAAGAAGCCTTGGAGCGAATTTTAGCCACAACTGTAGATAACATTTTGGCCTTCCAATCTGGACACCCCATAAATTCGGTGCTACAATAACCACGCCAAATCTCCCCCTTATCAAATATCACAGAAAGGAACAGGAAAATGATTGCCCAAATTGCTAGCCTCAATAGAGGAGATACTGTCATCATAGAGACGGGGTTCTCAGACATGCGCCCCGTCAACGATGTACAAGCGGTCGTGATCCATGTCTCCGGGCACTCTGCACTCTGCCAAGCAAGCGATGGGGTACCATACCGTCTGATGTGTGATGACTTCTGGGGAATAACCCTGTTGTCCTCTGGAAGTGCTCTTCCCGAGCTCTCCCAAGAAACCAGAACAATCCTACAACAAGTTGGTATTGACCCCGATACCTTGGAGGAAAGAGAAAGCTACCGGCAACTCGCCCTTGCGGACGGATTCGGACCCGAGTAGGTCGTGGAAACGGCAATTGCAGATTTTTTGCATTGCCGTTTTTTGTTTTTAAAATTCCTCCACTTCCGAAGTGGGAGGTAAAGTGGTATCTGGTGGGTGGTTTTATCTTTTTCTTTGGCGGGAATTCATGTATTCCAAAACCGCATCTTTTGTTGTTACCCAATTGCGCTTTTCTTTAAAAGCTTGAATCTTCCCATCTCTAGCCAAGAGGTTTAAGTGTTTTTCGGAATAACCTAATTCAGTAGCAACTTTGGATAAAGGCTGGTAATTTCTAGTAACCCCAGATACCGGAAGCAAAGACTTTAGATAAATACTCAATGATCTTTCTACAGACAAAGCCACTAGCTTCATCAGTGGCACATAATTACCAACATCGGCTTGTTGCAAAGATCTGTAATACCTAGGACGGTCGTTTTTTAGTATCACGGAAAGCGGATAGCCAGATCTTAGCAAAACAAGATTCATAATTAACCTGGCTGTTCTTCCATTTCCATCAAAAAAAGGGTGGATAAAAACAAGTTTATGATGGAGCAACGAAGAAAGCTCCACAGGATGAAGATTGTTTTCACTTTTCTTGTACCACAGAATAAGATCGTGCATCTGCCCCGGAACTGAAAGTGCCTCTATTGGCTTATGTGCAGACCCAGTTATTATTACTTCTCCAGTTCTATACCTTCCAGCCCATTCTTTATCGGTTTTTTGCATAACAAGTTCGTGAAAACCCTTTATCGTAGATTCACTAAGTTCAAAGGGTTTTTTGGGATCGACAACTTCAAATAAATAGTTCAAAGCTTCGTAATGATCTTTAGCCTCCAGATGATCTTTTAAAGATTTGCCTTTTACGGTTATTCCCTCACTTATAACCCACGCCGTTTCCTTTAACGTTAAACTATTCCCCTCAATGGCATTTGAGTTGTATGTCATTTCTATCTGAAAATGCTCCCGTAGCTTTTTAACCGCCGAATCGGGTAATGGGCGGAGTCCGTTTAACAACTTCAACTCTAATGTAAGACGATTTTTTATCCTTCCGTCTAGATATTCCATAAGGAGATGTAAATACGGCTTGTAATCATTTTTAGTCTATACCATATTAGTGGCGGCGTCAAGCTGTGTACTACATCATTTCCAATCTTTTTATTCTTTCTGTAACTGGTGGGTGGGTGGAAAAAAGATTTTTTAAAAACCCTATACCTTCGCCCCCTTGTACATTATCCAAAGGATTTTCAAAATATAAGTGAGCAGTTGCTTTATTGGCTACCTCCAAAGGCTCTTTAGAACTTGCTACTTTTTTTAAAGCCGAAATAAGCCCGTTTGGATTTCTGGTAAATTTAACTGCGGTTGCATCTGCCAAGTATTCCCTTTCTCTTGATATTGCAAATTTTATAAGCTGGGCTATAAGAGGCGTTATAATTGCAAAAATTATGGCAAGTGCCAAAAATATCCCACTTGATTTTCTATCATCATCTGATGAAACTCTAACTCTTATTCTAAAATACCAATCCGAAACCATTACAATAGTTCCAACAAGAACAGCAGTTACAGTCATAAGTAACATATCGTTATTTCCCACATGAGAAAGTTCGTGAGCAACAACCCCTTCTAACTCACTTCTTGAAAGACTATTTAAAAGACCAGATGTAACTGCAATAGAAGCATTATTTCTATTTCTTCCTGTGGCAAAGGCGTTTGGGGAAGAATCTTCTATTACATATAGCTTTGGCATGGGCAAACCTGTTCCCAAGCAAATATTTTCGCAGACACTAAAATAATCAAAGTATTCTTCTTTTTTGGCAATTTTAGCCTTAGAAATAGAAAGAATAATAGAATCACTAAAATAAAAACTAATTAAAGATGAAAAGAGTGAAAAAACTAACGCCAAAGGCAAAAACAGAGCACCGTCGCTGTAAATATATCCCAAGGAGTATCCAAAAACCACAAAAACTCCAACAAAAACCCCAAACAAAATTAGGGTTTTTGTTGTGTTTTCCTTTTGTCGCTCGTAAAAATTTATTATTCCACTCATAATTAAAGGGAAACCTTGGGAGTTTTTGCTTCTTCTTTGCTTATGGAAAGACTTTCTTTGCTAGATTCAAAATCTAGTCCTGCTTCTTCTTTGAATCCTAAAAGACCGGCAATTATATTTCCCGGAAACACAACTAACTTAGTGTTGTAGTCGGCGGTTAAGTCAATAAGAAGCCTTCTTGAATAAGAAACTTTATCGGCAGTATCGGTAAGGTTGTTCATTAAATTCCCCACAACTTCCGATCCCTTAATTTCAGGATTGCTTTCTAAAGTCGCCTGAATTTGGGGAAGAACAGAAGACAGGTTTCCACTTGCTTTTACCATTTCGGAAACATCTCCCGATGCCACAGCACTATCTACTTTTTTTCTGGCGTTTGAAAGAAGCTCAAATATGTCCTTTTCGTGCTTTAAATATCCTTTGGTTGCTTCTATTAAATTGGGAATTAAATCGGCTTGTCTTTTTAGCTGATTTCCAATTTCCATGATAGATGCTTTTATCCTAACCCTAGAAGACGAAAGAAAGTTGTACACACTTACTGCGTACAAAGCCAAAACTCCAATTACAATAAACGGAATTAAAAATATCATGATTTATCACCTCCCTTTTTGCTATTATACATTAATTACAAGCTTGAATATATAGATGATGATTGATATATTTATAGTATGAAAACACCTATTCTTGCAGTTTTAATAGTTGCCATCTGTCTTGCAATTGTTTGGGTAATGGGCAATTTAAACCAAAGCAATAACTTTAAATTCGACCTTGGAAAAACAGTTTTGTATTACGGAAATACCTGTACCCATTGCCAAGATTTAGAAGAACAAATTATTCAAAATAAAATAGAAAATAAGGTAAGCATAGAAAAAAAGGAAGTTTTCCAAAATCGCACTAACGCCAATGAGCTTGAAAAAGTTGGAAATTACTGCAAAATAGAAAAAAGCAACATGGGAGTACCTCTTCTTTTTGCTGAAGGCAAATGTTACCAAGGCAAAGACGAGGCATTAAAATACTTGTTGGATAAAGCCACATAATGAAATTTAAGCAGGTAAATTCTACTTTTATTTTTTCAAGCATAGTTTTTACAGCTTTTTTCTTTTTTCCCCAAAACGCCTTTGCTGTTTGCCCAGTATGTACTGTGGCAATTGGTGCTGGTGTTGGTCTTTCCAGATATTTTGGAATAGATGATGTAATTACTGGTTTGTGGATAGGCGCCTTTATTGTGGCAAGTGCGTTGTGGCTTTTTAATTTTTTAAAGGCCAAATCCATTAACTTTCCTTATCTTAAAATGTTATTGCTCTTTTTAATGTTTTTGGTAAGTGTAGTTCCTTTGTATTTTGGTAATTTTTTAAACCACCCTTTTAACCAAATTTTTGGTGTAGATAAAATAATTTTTGGTATTTCAGTTGGCGTAGTGTTGTTTTTTATAAGCCAAAAAATAGATGGGTCTCTTAGAGCCAAAAATAACTTTAAGGTTTATTTCCCCTATCAAAAGGTTGTTATTCCCCTTACCATTTTATTTGTTGTTAGTGTTTTTCTGTATTTCTTTCTATGAACAATGTAGATGAACTTTTAAACAAAATTAAACTCGCCGAAAAAGGATTAAACCTAGATCTTTCTTCGGGTGAGGATCTTTCTATTGGAATAATGAATTTAATTAGTATTGAAGAGCATTTGTTCTTTTCTTACCAAAAAACAAAAGATGAAAACTTTTTAAAAATGCTTTCCGAAGTGCGCGAATTAAGAAAGGAACTTTTGGGAAAAATTGTAAAACGGAAGGATGGGGAGATCTGGTGTATAAGCAAACATCTTTTGGCATCTTCTATGAGATTAATAGAAGTAGGTACAAAGATGCTTGGGCAAAAAAAGGAACAAGAAGCAAAAGATCTTTTTAATAAAGCTTATAAATTATACAGTTTGTTTTGGGGAATTAACTTAAATGTAGAACCTCTAGAAAATGCAAAAAAATTTCAAGAAGAAATTTTAGAATTTAAAAAAGATGATCAAAAAAACACAAAAGAAAATCGTTCTTCTTCAATTTTTGACAAGCTTGAAAATATTGTAACTAAAGCATTAAACTGCTGTCGTGAATAATTTCCTAAAAACAAATCATTGACTCTGTTTACAAATATCTTCACAATTTAGCTATTGAGATTTTATTAAGTTCGCCTCTCAATAAGTAAAGTTTTAAGGAGGTGAAAACTTGTGGCCGCAAAGAAAAAAGCTAAGAAGGGCAAGAAGTAATCGCTTTCATGCCCCCTGGAAGGCGGTATCCTGCAAAGTACTTTGGATGCCGCTTTCTTTTTTCATTAACTTTGCTACAATATTTTTGTTACAAGTTTACTTTTTCTACTTATATGAAAACTTTCCTTCCAGTTAGAATGTTTTTATCTATAATATTTCTTGTTTTTGTAATTCTTTTAGTTTCGTACTTTTTCCCATGGCGTAAAATTAATTGGGGAAACTTTACCCTGTCTTATATAGAAACAATTACCGTTTCTGGACTTTCCGAAAAAAAGGAAAAAAATCAGGTAGCTTCTTTTTCGGCTGGGGTAACCGCCTATAACGATTCTAAAGAAAAAGCTATAGAAGAAGTAGATTCTAAAATTTCTCAAATAACAAATGCTGTAAAAACATTTGGGATCCCAGATAACGATATACAAACCCAAAGTTTAAGTATTTATCAAAATCAAGATTATGTTTATGAAGGGGATAGGCAAAAATATAAACCGGGTCAGTGGAGTGTAAGCAATTCCATAAATGTAACTTTAAGAAATATAGCAAGAGCCTCCGAGTTGGCAACTCTACTTGCAAGTTCTGGAGCAAATAATGTCTATGGACCAAATTTTTCCCTAGAAGATACTAAAGAAACCGAAAAGGCACTTCTTGGAGAAGCGGTAAACGAAGCAAGGAAGAAAGCCGAGGTAATTGCCAGTTCTTCTGGAAAAAAACTTGGCAAAATAATTAGCGTTTCCGAGGGTGGTTTGGGAAATAACTACGGTCCAACATTTTCCGCCGACTATAAAGGAATGGGCGGTGGGGGTGGAATTCCAATAGAAGTTGGGACAACAAATATTCAAAAGTCGGTAACTGTTGTCTTTGAAATAAAATAAAATAAATTAAAAAATGAAGCACATCGCCATTCTTTCTGGTGAAGGGGGGCAAGGTCATTTGTCGGTAGCCAAAGCAATACAAGCTTGGTGCAAAATATGGGGACTTAGTGCCGACATTTTTGATGTGTTGCCCAAAATAAACGATAAGGTTTACAAAGTTCTTAATAAATCCCCCAAAAGCTACAATTCTCTTTTTAAGCTAACTGATAATATTTCTGTTGCCAATATTTTCATGGAAGCTACAAAATTTGATGTTGAAAGAAGAATAAAAAAATATAAATGTGACTTATCCACCTACAATCTAGTAATTTCAACACACCCCTTTCTTCATCCAATTTGTAGTGCTAAAACAGCAATGGTTGTACTTGATCCAACAGTACATGCTTCGTACTTTGCAAAACCACATACTGATACTTACATTTCTTTTTATAACAAAGAAACAGAAAAAATATTAAAGGCTGGAATTCCCCAAGATGATGTTATTGTTACAGGTCCTTTAGCAAGACCTTTGTTTTATGAACAAGCAAAAAAACCAAGACAAGAAGATAAAATAATCCTAGTAACGGCCGGAGGTGCATGGATAAGAAAATCAAACAAATACATAGAGATGCTTGACGAAATTTCGAAGAATCACGGATATAAATTTGTTTTTGTGTGCGGAAAGGATAAAAAATTTCAAAAAGAAAGATCCGAAGAATATAAAAAAAACACTAATTTAATTTTTTTGGGCTGGCAGGAACTAAGAGATATGGCTAATTGGATTGGAAAATCTTCCGCAATTTTAGCTTTTTCCATTGCTCAAATGTCAATTGAAGCAGGAATATTTGGAAAACCTATTTTTATTGCCGATTATATTGCAGGACAAGAAGATGGCTACAAAGAAATTCTAGTATCCAAAAAAGTCGCCAAGGTTTTATATGGAAAACCCGTTGAAAAAATGGAACAGTTAAAAACATACCTAACAGAAGCAAATCCAATTAAAAATGCCAATTTAACTAAATGGCAAAAGGAGCTTTTCCTTGTTCCCAATAAATTCAAAAAATATATACTTAAGTAATGCCAAAAATGCTCCAAATTGCCATACTAGTTTGCACCGCTTTCCTTGTCTTAAGAACCGCCTACTTTTATTTTTTTATTAACAAGCCAAAGGCAACAAAATATGGAATTAATTACAGTGCAAAATATGCCAGGGAGCTTGGGCTTAACAGCAATAAGGCTTATCTTGATATTCTAGACAACCTTAACCCAAAACTAGTTAGGTTAAATGCGTATTGGGACGAAATAGAAACATCGCCAGAAAGCTACAATTTTAGTGAAATAAATTGGCAAATTTCACAGGCCCAAAAAAGAAATATAGAAGTAATACTTGCACTGGGAAGAAAAGTCCCAAGATGGCCAGAATGCCACGACCCTGTTTTTATAAAAAACCAATCGGAAGAAGAAATTAAAAACAAACTGTTATTGCTTATTAAAGAAGAGGTTTTAAACTTTAGGAATTTCCCAAATATAAAGTATTACCAAGTTGAAAACGAACCGTTTTTCCCTTTTGGTGAATGCCCCCACCCCTTGGGTGATAGGGAATTTATAAAAAAGGAAATTAAGTTGGTAAAAGAATTAGATAGCAATAAAAAGATACTAATTCAAGATAGTGGAGAAACTGGGATATGGCCACTTACTAAATCTTTGGGGGATATTTTAGGAATTTCTATGTATAAATTTGTTGTTTTTAATCCAAGAATAATTAACCTAGATATTTACATTACCTACCCCCTACCACATTGGTATTACAGGCTAAAGGCTTCTTTTTTTGGAATTAATACTGAAAACATAATAATAACCGAGCTCCAAGCAGAGCCTTGGGGAACAAAGCCAATAGGTATGCTTTCCAAAGAGGAAATAGAAAAAACAGCAAGTTACGCCAAATTTAATAATCTTATAGAAATTTCCCAAAAATCAGGATTTTCCAATGCTTTATTTTGGGGAGTAGAGTGGTGGTACAAGCAAAAAGAACTTGGTGATAGTTTTTATTTTGATACTGCCAAAAAAGCTATGTTAGGTAATCCCTAAGCTTTTTGCTTCTGGATGGGTGCCTTAGTTTGCGTAAAGCTTTTGCTTCTATTTGTCTAATTCTTTCTCTGGTAACACCAAATTCTTTTCCAACTTCTTCTAAAGTTCTTGGCCTATTATCCACAAGACCAAATCTTAACTCCAACACTTTTTGCTCTCTTGGGGAAAGAGTAGATAAAACCTCCCCAATATGGCCTTTTAACAATTGATAACTTGCAATTTCATCTGGTGCCTTGGAAGAATCATCCGGAATAAATTCTTTAAGACGGCTGTCTTCTTCTTTTCCAACTGGTGTTTCGATACTTGTTGGCTCCTGCGAAATTTTTACAATTTCCCGGGCTTTCTCGGAATCTATTCCCATTTTTTTGCCTATTTCTTCTGGGGTGGGTTCCCTTTCCAATTCTTGCTCTAATTCTCTTTTTACTTTCTTATATTTATTAATGGTTTCTATCATATGTACTGGGATTCTTATTGTCCTTGCCAAATCGGCAATTGCTCTGGTTATTGCTTGTCTAATCCACCAAGTGGCATAGGTAGAAAACTTAAATCCTCTTCTCCAATCAAACTTATCTACTGCTCTCATTAACCCTAAGTTTCCTTCTTGAATTAAATCTAAAAATGGTAAGCCCCTTCCTATGTATTTTTTGGCAATAGAAACAACCAACCTTAAGTTACATCTTATAAGCTCTGCCTTAGCTGTTTGAATTTCCCCCATACGAGATTCTCTTTTTAGCTTTTCCAAAAGTTTTATTACACCTTTTAAATCTTTGGGTTTTATTCCCATAATCCTTGCTATAGCTTTATCGTCTAGTTTCTTTCCTTTAACTTTGGAGCTTTCTAAAATTCTAAGGTATTTTCCAACTTCGCATTTTTGCGAAAAATCCACCTCTTGGGAAGCGATAAGCAATTTAACTTTTCCAATTTCTCTAAGATACATTCTTACAGGATCGCTGGTTATTGAGGTATCTAAAGATGCTGTAACTTCTACCTTCTCTAGCTCTTCTTTCTTTTTTTCTTCCTCTGCTTCTTCGGCTGTATCAAAAACATTTACTTGCGATTCAATAAAAATTGTAAAAAGTTCATCAAGAAGTTCTATTTTCTCCTCCGCTTCAGGAAAAAGTTTTAATATTTCATCCTGTGTTATGTAACCTCTTCTTTTACCAAGAACAACAAGCTCTTTTGTTTTTGGGTTTTCTTTTAATGAAGACATTATTTTTTCTAACTAACTTTTTTCTAAACGGGAAAGCTCGCTTGAAAGCAGGTTAAATTCCTTAGATAAATTATCCACCTCTTGAAATAAATTTTCTTCCTCGGCTTTCTTTATTTTACCACTAATTTCGGCAATCTTCAGCTTTACATTTCTTAGCTTAAGTTGGTAAATAGTGTTTTGTATTACTTTTAATAACCCGTCTTCAGGAATTTCTTCCCAACTAGTATTTAGATAAATGCCAGAAATACTTTTGCTTAAATCATCTGGAAGTTTTTTTATAATACCCCCAACATCAATAGGGAAAGCAGAAGGTTTATTCTCGATATCCAAATACACTTTTTTAAGATCGGGATTTAAGAAAAGCTTGCTAGAAACTACTTCTTTAATATTTTCTAAAATTGTTTTAGGCAATTTAAGCACCAAAACAAAAAGATACGATTCCAAATCGTAAGGCTTGCCCCCCACTTCCTGTGGTTGTTCTTTTGGTTCTTCTTTTTTTCCTAGGATTTCCAGCTTTTTGTATTTTTCCATGGTAGCACTTATTGCATTTTGCGAGGTTCCTAAAACTGTGGCTAGTTTTTTTAAGTAGTGTTCCTTTTCTATGGGATTTGTTATTTTGGAAATTACCGGAATAACAAAATCCCCTGCTTTCTTTTTACCAACAGGATCTTGCAAGTTAAACCGTTTTTCTGCTTCTTTAATAAAAAAGTCGTAAATGGAACTTGCTTCTTTAATTGATTTAAAAAATTCCTTAGAATTTTTAGAAACGGCGTCGTCTGGGTCTTTGGAGCCTTCTGGAAGAATTGCAACTTTTACATTTACTCCTTGGCTTTCGGAAACTTCTATACCTCGTAGGGAAGCTTCTCTTCCTGCAAAATCAGAATCAAAAATAAGAGTTATGCTATCGCAAAGATTTTTAAGTAAGCCGATTTGATTTCTTGTTAACGCAGTTCCTTTGGCACCAACAATGTTTAATAAGCCGTGTTGAAAAGGTGTGATCATATCAAACTCCCCTTCTACAACAACCGCCATTCCTTCTTTTTTAATTGCTTCTTTAGAGACATTTAAACCAAATAAAAACGATTCTTTTTTAAAAACGGGGGTTTCTTTTGTATTAATATACTTGGGATCTTCTTCAAATAAAGTTCTTCCAGAAAACCCCACCACCTGCCCCCTAGAATTTTTTAAGGGAAACATTAATCTACCCCTAAACATATCAAAAAAACCTCCGCCATATTTTTTGGGACTTACAAGTCCAGCCAAAGCTAAATCCGTAATCAAGAATCCCTTTTTTAACAAGTACTTTCCAAGTGAATCCCAAGATCTGGGAGAATAGCCCAAAGAAAATGTTTCTATAGTTTTTTGTGATACTCCTCGCTTATTAAGGTATTCTCTGGCAACTTTTCCAATTTCATGCTTTGTAAGCAAAAAGTGGTAAAACTCTAAGGCTAACAGATTTGCTTCTAAAATAATTTCCTTTTTGGACTTTTCTTTATCTTCTGTATATTTAGAAAGTTTAACCCCAGCCTTTTCTGCCAATATTTCGAGTGCTTCTCTAAAGTCCACTTTTTCAAATTCTTCCACAAAAGTAAAAATATCTCCCGATTTTCCACAACCAAAACATTTAAACATACCAATTTCTGGGCTAACCATAAAAGATGGCGTTTTTTCGCTATGAAATGGACAAGAAGCTTTGTAGTGTTTGGAAGATTTGGTAAGACTAATGTAGGAGCCTACAACAGTTGCAATATCTAGCTTTTGTTTTATTTCCTCTACTTGATTTTCCACCACAGCCCAATTTTACCACAGGTTATAACTACGCCTTCGCTCCATTATCAACTATTGTATTACTTTTATAGTACTTAGCAAGTAGTCTAACTTCTAGTATTTGAATTGTCTCCTCTACTTTGATTATCCCCTTCCGAATACATCGCTACCGTGCACTAGAGCACGGTAGTGTGGTAATATATTAATGTAATTAATGCTATGTCTAGAAGATATAAAGATCTACCAGAAAGTCTTGTCTTTTCGGCCTTCAACGAAGTAAGAAATTCTTTGCTTGCGGCTAAAGATGGTAACGATGTTGAAGAAATAATAAAAGCATTACTAACTTTAGATGAAAGAATCAAGATTGGAAGAAGGGTAGAGATTGCTTATATGCTAAACAGCAATTTAAGCTACGACGAAATTAAAAGAACAATGAGCGTGGGTTTTGGTACTATATCTAGTGTAGAAAAAGCATTACAGGAACATAAAAAAGGATTTGAATTAATTTTTGAAAGATCAAATAAAGTACAATCGGAGTTTGAAAACAAGGCGTATAAAAAAGTTGGGGGACCAAAGCTAGTTAACAAGAAAACCAAATACACGGGGTTTAGAAGAAAAGATGTAAAAAGATAAGTACTACAGTGCTCTAGTGTACGGTAGTGTAAATCCCTTTAGCTTAAAATTATTGTAAGTAAACAGGTTAATAATTTCTAATCTCTAATTTTTAATTACTAATTAATTAGTAATTTCTAACTTCTAATTTCTAACTTCTAATTAGTGTTTGTGGAGAATATAGCCGGTGGAGGGGGTTTTATATTGTGGGTCAAAAAGAAAGCCGTAATTTTTTCCCATTTGGGTGGCTTCTACGGAATCTTTTTCCAGCTTTATCTTTTTAATTTTAGTTTCAAATAAAGGACGCAACAGCGATTTTTTAGGATCTTTTAAAAATTCTTTTAAGTTTTCTTCGCTATCCCAAATTGCAACTTTATCCCCCACTTTAAACCTACCTGCAAATACGTTGGCCCCACAAATTACATCGCCAGATGGAAGATTAAACAAAGCTACAATTTTTGCCCTGCCTTTTATTTTTTCTTCTTCCAATTCCACAATTCCCTGCAAGGCGCCCTCCAAATCCTGTAAAAGTTCGTAAATTATTTTGTATGTCCTAACAATAATTCTTTTTCCTGTTGCAAAAAATTCCACCTCGGCGGGATAATTAACATTAAACCCCATTATTATTCCTCCCGAAGTACTTGCAAGCAAAACATCGCCTTGGGTTACATCCCCCACACCTTTATGAAGAATATTTAAAACAGCTTCCTCGCTTTTTAGTTTAGATACTCCGTTCATTAATGCTTCTAGTGTGCCTTGGGTATCTGCTTTTATTACTACCCCTAAAACTTTTTTCCCTGTTTCATCTTGTACAGACCCAGTTTGGGAAATTTGCTGATCTTCCAAGTTAAGTTTCTGGTGTAATAA
>Ga0172370_10004670_pt1 | contig 18166 bp, 17 predicted proteins | sample LakKiv5m_FD_114538 | JGI IMG/M metagenome (GOLD analysis project Ga0172370, IMG submission 114538) | Freshwater microbial communities from Kabuno Bay, South-Kivu, Congo - kab_022012_11.5m | ecosystem: Environmental > Aquatic > Freshwater > Lake | place: Democratic Republic of the Congo...
CTTACAATATCAGTCGCTGTACTCAATTAAAAATAGTGGTTGCTATGGGATAGGTATGTCCAGACGTGAAAGACGTAATTTTGTAAGTATCTGATAATTAAATAAATGAAAATTAGGGGGGGGTAAAATTAGGTTTTTAGAAATCCATTAAATATATTTGTGTCAAACAACAGCACCAAAAAAAGAAGTTAATAGAGGTGCCCTAATGATAGTAAGCCGGGCCAATGCCGTAACCGTTGGTTATTTCACCGATCAGGGTAGACCCGGTGGGAAAGTCCTTTTCTATCATCACTCCCCTGTCATACTTAAGGTCGGCTGATGACGATTCTGGTTTTGAACCATATATTGCATACGATTCAAGAGTATATCTCAGCTCTCCTTTGAAAAGAGGATCTGAAACCTGGAACTGACCGGCATAGAGGTTAATACCTGTATTAAGGAAGTCGTGATACATAAGGAAGGCATCTTCGAGTCCGGCCACCTCCCCCCTTTCATTCATAAGAAAATAGAAATAATATGAGAGTTTATCCGATAGTTCTCCTCCTGAAAGTATTTTCAGAACGAAGGGTGCGGCAAAGTCGGGTTTCCTTTCGTTCGCAAAATTATATGAAGCAAATCCGTCAACCCTTATAGCGAGTGGCAGTTCCCTGAAAAGCGATAGTTTTTCATCGCCGGTCTGAATGAAATATCTTGGTGATTCATATTCGGTAAGCCTGAAACCGTTGCCGGCAAATTCATCGCCGAATGATTTAAGCCTTGGAATCGCCGGTGAATGGCAGACCTGGCAGCTAATCTGGTATTTGCGGGCGAAAGCAGGGATGGCAGTCCCTTTCTGGGCAGGCAGCATTAACAAAGCAGCCAGGACTGTCATTGTAATTTTATAAACTGGTTTAGTTTTCATAGATATAATTTTGGTCAGTCAATCAGGGTATCATGGAAGGATCTGAACATATGTTGAGTGCTCATTTACAAGTTTGATCTCTGACTCATCTTCCGGCACCTTCAGATAATCGGCAACGGGTTTTACCAGAAGCTGGTAATTAAGCGAAGCCTTAACTTTCATCTCTCCGGGGGCAGCATCGAAAGGTATACGGAAAGTGAATTTCTCAACTTTTGTTTCGCGGGGGCCAATCCTGTAATCAGTTCCGAGTTTCGCAGTGTTCCACTGCATTATTGTCATCCTTCCTTCAGGATCAAGATATGGCATCCTGAATATCCTGTTGCCGGCTGGAATGCCGTCACGCTGAACGCCTTTGAAATCGGGCTGACCAAGAGGAACAGCCATATCCTGATATGCAAGGTAATCGCCCGATATTGTATATTCCTCCCCTTCAAATCCTTTTTTATCTACATTAAGGTGATATACTTTGCCCTTTGCATCGGTAGCCTCAACATTTAGCCAAGCGATCCTGTCCTCCACTGATCCGGTCGGGAACTTATGTCCGGTCTTCTGGTTAAAAAGAGCGACAGTAAAGACAATTGTCTCTCCGGGTTCGGCTTCCCTAATATCGGGGTGGATCCTGAGTTCAATCGTTCCTCTTACCTTTCCGGGATCATGTGCGCCGTGGAAAAGATGGATTCTGGCATCGTCGTAAGGCTTTGTCATAAGGGCATTAAGGAAGGGGCCGCCTTTTGGCATGTGGCAATCCTGGCATCTTACTCCTTCTTTTGAGTAAGGCCCTTCTTTCCATTCAAGCTGGGTGCTTTTTACCCAGATGCCGAACGGATTCTTTTCATTGTGACAGTTGCCACAGAATTCCGTTGTCCTAAAAAAATCGTTTGTCACAATCTTATGAGCAGGTGATTCAACCGCCGGGGTCCTGCCGGCATATTTTGTCATTCCCGGAACAATCAGATAACTGAAATTAAAGGGAGGATCAGTCTGGGCAGACTGGGTAAGGTGGCACACCTCGCATGAGACCGACTCGTTTGCCATGCTTTTTTCTTCCGGCCGTGGAGGGGGGAATTGCTTTCCTCCCATGAAGGCAAGCGGTGAATGGCAGCCATTGCAGCCATCAACGGGACCACCCAGATCGGGTTTCGCTGCAGCATGTTTGACAGCCAGATCGAAATATTCAATTTCATCCCAGTGATGTGTATAAGCCTGCGACATCATTGCCTGGGACCATTGCTCATATATACCCGGATGGCATGACCGGCATTTCTTTGCCGATTCGAAGTCCTTGTAGGCATATTTGCTTTTAAGGTCCTCTGCCGGTGTCGTTCTGGCAAGTTTAAAAGCAGTCAGAAGTGTTACAACACCTGCTGACATAATCAAAATGAGGTAAAAAGCAGTAATTCTTTGTATTTTCATTTGATCAGGAATTTTAAACCTTTAATATATGTAAAATTTTCAATATAATCTGTTAAAAATCTAAAAATCCTTTGTATTTTGTACCGGACTATTAGGTCTTATTCTTTAATTATTACGATCATAGCTCACGAATTATTTGTACTTCCAACTAAATAACCTAAACTCAAAATGCACAAATATTTCGATATAGGATCTGTGACAGTAATCTTAATAACGTTTTTGCTTTTTGCAGTAGCCCTTTTCACAAAAGGGCTTACCCATGATATACTGCTTGAAGCAGGGGTGCTTCTGGTTTCGATCAAACTGATAATGATGGCATACAGGAATACTGTTTTCTTCAGGGAAATAATTGAGGAAATGAAAAAACTAAACGACAGGTTAAACAAATATGATTGAATATTTGTTTATACGCTGATCGTCTAATAATTTGTATGACTGATCTTTACAATGAAATATCATACAGGACAAGTACCCTGATAACAATATCTTACAGTACTTCATTCTCGAGTGCAGTAAGGCTTCTTGACAGCGAGACGCAGGATGCCATTTACAGCATTTACGGCTTTGTGCGTCTTGCCGATGAAATAGTTGATACCTTTGATGATTTCGACAAGGAAAGCTTGCTCCAGAAGTTTGAGAATGATTTCTATCATGCTCTTGAGAAGGGAATCAGCCTGAATCCGGTATTAAATTCTTTTCAGATGACTGTAAGAAAATACAATATCTCAGATGACCTTATTCAGGCTTTTATGAAAAGTATGAAGACCGATCTTATTAAACAGAATTATATTTCGAAAAGAGAAACTGACGATTACATTTATGGTTCTGCCGAAGTTGTGGGCCTTATGTGTCTTAAAGTATTTGTCAGGGGCGATGAACTCCTGTACAATGAACTTGAGAAACCTGCCAGAAAGCTTGGCGCCGCATTTCAGAAGGTAAATTTTCTCCGGGATATCAGGGACGATTTTGAGATACTTAACAGGCAATATTTTCACCACTCTCTCCAAAACGGTTTTACCGATGAGGTTAAAACAAAAATCGCCGAAGAGGTGGAAATCGATTTTCGATCATCATTAAGCGGGCTTGAAAAATTACCAGACAATGTAAAAACAGGCGTACTTACTGCGTACTATTATCACAGGACCCTCCTTAAAATAATCAGGAAAACATCCGCAAAGGATCTGCTAAAAAAAAGAGTAAGGGTCCCTGATCCGGTAAAAATGTTTTTGTTTATCAGGGCATACATTGTGTGTAGGCTAGGAATATCATTGATAAACCATAACTGAAATATTATGAAATGACAGAGCAACTGGTAATACTTGTCGATGAAAATGATAATCCTCTGGGAGTCGCGGGCAAAATGGAAGCACACAAAAAAGCTTTTCTCCACAGGGCTGTATCTGTGTTCATAATAAATCCGGAAGGCAAATGGATCCTGCAGAGACGGGCTTTGGACAAATACCATTCAAAGGGGCTATGGACAAATACCTGCTGCACCCATCCTCATCCCGGGGAATCGTCGATTGATGCTGCCCACAGAAGGCTCAGGGAAGAAATGGGCCTCGAATGTGATCTGAAAGAATTGTTTTCTTTCACCTATATTGAAAAGCTTGACAATGAACTTACCGAGCATGAATTTGATCATGTTTTTCTTGGAATTACCAGCATGGAACCAGTTATAAACACTGATGAGGCTGAGGAATGGGCAGCAGTGTCATTCGCTGATCTTCATAATGATATTCAGAAGAATCCTGACGACTATACTTATTGGTTCAAAATGATTTATGAAAAAGTAAATTCGTTTATCTCTGAAAACAAACATAAACAGGAATGATATTAACATTGATACTCATTTTTGCTGCTGCATTTGTTGTAATGGAATTCGTTGCATGGTCGAACCATAAATATATAATGCATGGCTTCCTCTGGTCGCTTCACAAGGATCACCATCTCACTGATATTGCCGGGAAACCTGTATTGCAGAAAAACGACCTTTTTTTTCTGATATATGCCATACCTGCAATAGTGCTCATCATTCTGGGTTTTTCGGCAGGCAATCCATACTTGATCTCTGCCGGAGCAGGCATAACTCTTTACGGATTAACATATTTCATTTTTCATGACGTGGTTTATCACCAGAGGCTGCCTCTTTTCCGGAATCCGAAAAATCCATATGTCAAAGCCATTATAAAAGCCCATGATGCACATCACAGGCCAAAGGACAGGACAGACTTCAATAATTTCGGTCTTCTTATCTTCAGCCGGAGATATTTCAACTGAATGCCATGCCATTGTATCTTGCCCTGATGCTGGGGTCAATAAGCATACCACTTCTGCTCAGCTTCGACAAAAAAGTAGCATTTTACAGATACTGGCCTGCACTTTTTCCATCGATCCTTATAACCGGCGTCTTCTTTGCTGCATTCGACAGTTATTTTGCGGCAAAAGGAATATGGGGATTCAATCCACGCTATCATACCGGTATCGTTTTAGCTCATCTGCCTCTTGAGGAATGGCTGTTCTTTATCTTTATACCATATGCAAGCATTTTTATACACTTTGTCCTGAAAGCTTATTTCCCCGGCATGGGACTCAAAGACAAAACAACGCAAATAATTACTTTTACTCTTATAATTTTACTTGGTTCTGCCATTTTAACTGAACACGAAAGAGCATATTCTGTGACCTATTTTTCACTGACGGCGTTTGTACTTATGATTTCAGTATTTCATAAGGGGAAAATTTTAAATGGTTTTTATATATCATTCCTTGTTATACTAATCCCTTTCATCATTGTCAACGGGATCCTCACAGGAAGCCTGATCAAAGGAGAGGTTGTCTGGTATAACCAGAATGAGATAACGGGTATCAGGATGATCACAATCCCGGTAGAAGATTTTGTTTATGGATTCAGCCTGATATTCATTAACCTGCTGTTAATGGACTGTTTCCAGAAACTTATCAGTATAAGGAAAAACAAATAGAATTGGAAATAAATACAGCTCACAAAAGGAAATATACTGACGAAAGAACCTGTATTGTAAAAGTTCTTCTCATTATCTTTTTTGCTGTCGGTATTTCCGGAACAGCAATGGAACTTACACGTGATCTGTTCATTTCACTGACACCTCTTGCTCTGATAATTTGTCTTGCAGCCCTTCTTGCATATCACCGGTCTGATGCTTCTGCAAAGGATTCTATTGTATTTGGAGCAATCTTTTTAGCCGGCTTCCTTGTTGAAACGGCAGGCGTCAATACTGGTATGATATTCGGGAAATATTCGTATGGAGACGGGCTTGGAATAAAAATATTAAATACACCAGTTCTTATTGGAATCAACTGGGTGGTACTCACATACTGCACCGCAATAATAGCAGAAAAATTATCAGTTCCCGGGCTTTTAAGGATTCCGGCAGCTTCGGCATTAATGTTGTTATATGACATGGTCATGGAGCAGGTGGCTCCCGCCATGAGAATGTGGAGGTTTGAAGATGGCATCCCGCTGCAGAACTATTTAGCATGGGTTGTTCTTGCAATGATCTTTCATACTGTGATAAGAATTGCCGGTCTGGGCTTCTCGAACAGAATGGCTCCTTTTATCTTTGTCATGCAGGGTATTTTTTTCCTGATCCTTTATTTAATATTCAGGTTTATTCTATGATATACAGGGCAACCCATAACAGGATCATTTACAGCTTTTTTAAGTTGTATACACACTGCAAAATAAAAAGAAACTTCCATGGAGTAAGGATCAGAGGGGAATTCACCGAAAGGGGACTGCCTGTCCTGCTTATCTCAAACCATTTCAGCTGGTGGGACGGATTCTGGGCTGAATACCTCAATCTGAAGGTGTTTAAACGTAAGTTCTATTTTATGATGCTCGAGGAGCAGCTTAAAAAAAACATGTTCTTTAATAAAACCGGAGGTTATTCTGTAAAAAAAGGTTCGGCATCCGTCATTGAATCACTTGATTATACTGCTGAACTTCTTTCAGATCCGGGGAATCTTGTACTGATGTTTCCACAGGGTAAATTTGATTCAATGCACAATCACAGTCTTAGGTTTGAAAAGGGAGTGGGATATGTACTCAGCAAAATGAAGCAAAAGATACAAATAATCTTTGTTGCAAATTTTATCGAATATTTTTCGGAAGAAAAGCCCGGATTGATAATCTACTTCAATGAATTTTCAGGGGATGATCTTTCCTCTGCAAACCTTGAAAAAGAATATAATACATTTTTTTCAGTCTGCAGGGCTGAAAATATCAGATTTGCCGGGGCATGATGATAGTACTTGCATATATGATGATAGTACTTGCATATATAGTAATCGGTTTTACGGTTATTCAGCTTATGGTATCAGCAGTCAACCTGATATTTGAGACTTATCTGCCTGCTGATGGCCAAACCGACGGTCCACTTGTCTCTGTTCTTATTCCTGCATGGAATGAAGAAGGGAATATAAGTAATATTCTTGATGATCTTCTTGCCCAGGATTACAGAAATATTGAAGTGAAAGTCTTTAATGATCAGTCAGATGACAAAACCGCTGAAATTGTAACATTTTATACAATTCGTGAAAAAAGGATAAAACTCATTGATTCTGCAGGACTACCTGAAGGATGGATTGGTAAAAATTATGCCTGTCATTCCCTGGCCCAGGCTGCTAAAGGTGATTATTTCCTTTTTCTTGATGCCGATGTCAGGATTTCGGGAAATGTCATTGGGAGGGCAGTATCTTTCTCAACGAAAAAGCAGATAAGTCTTATTTCAGCTTTTCCAAGGCAGATTATTAAAACTCCCGGAGAAAGAATTACTGTTCCAGTAATGAACTATATACTTGTTTCACTTCTTCCACTGGTTCTTGTACGAAAATCCGGTTTCAGTTCACTTTCGGCGGCAAACGGGCAGTTCATGTTTTTCAGGGCAGAAAACTATAAGGAACTGTTGCCGCACGAAAAGGTCAGGGACAACATGGTTGAGGATATTCACATTGCAAGGATGTTCAAAAAAGCCGGTCGGAATGTTTCTTGTCTTCTGGGAGATAATGACCTTTCATGCAGGATGTACAGAGGTTTCAGCGACGCGGTAAACGGTTTTTCCAAAAATGTAATTGCTTTTTTCGGTAACTCCTTCCTTCTGGCTTTGTTGTTTTTCCTTGTTACAACCTTTGGCTTCATCGCTGTTTTTATGGCTATGACTGTAAATGTTTTCATGGCATATATAGCCGTCTATTTCACTTCAAGGATCATTATTTCTATTGCCAGCCGACAGAATTTGTTTTACAATCTTCTTTTAATTATACCTTTACAGTTTTCACTGGGACTTTTTATTTACAGGGCAATCATAAACAAAATATTCAGGAGATTTCAATGGAAGGGGCGAAATTTAGGCTGATCCCGTCGATAATTTTCATGCTGGCATTTTTGCCTGCACAAGCCGATAACGGATCGGAAATATATTCAGCATATATCAGCAACAGGATGGACAGGTGTAAGTCTGTCATTGACAGGATGGCTTCGATTCCTGACAAGGATAATGAACTTTTGCTTGAACTGGTAAATTACCAGTATGGGTATATAGGCTATTGCATCGGATTTGACAGGAAAGATGAAGCAAGAAAGTATCTTTCATCTGCCCAGGAAAACCTTGAAATACTTGAAAAGCGTGGATATATACCATCAATGGTCAGCGCTTATAAATCGGCATTTTATGGTTTCAGGATCAGCTTAAATCCGGTAAGCGCACCATTTAACGGGCGACGGAGTATGGAAAATGCAAAGACAGCCCTTAAGCTTGATCCTACAAACTACATGGCCTATGTTCAGCATGGAAATATACAGTTTTACATGCCTGCCGCTTTCGGGGGATCGAAAAGGGAAGCACTTGAATTTTACCTTAAGGCAAAGGAGTTTCTGGAAAAGAACCCGGGTTCAGTAAAAAGCAACTGGAATTATATGAGCATTATGATAGTTATCGGTCAGACATACACCTATCTTAAGGAATATGAAAGTGCAAAAAGGATTTACGAGTATATCCTTCAGATCGAACCGGGGTTTTTATATGTGAAGAATGATCTTTACCCAAAACTGCTAACCTTAATGAAAAACTGATATATGGCAAAAAGTGTTTTGATTGCCGGCGCCGGATTAGCAGGACTGGCGACTGCCCTCAGGCTTGTGAAAAAAGGCTATCGGGTCGAGATTGTTGAGAAAAACGGTAATGCCGGAGGAAGGCTCAACCAGCTCAAAAAGGATGGATTTACCTTCGATACCGGTCCGAGCTTTTTCAGCATGTCATATGAATTCACAAATTTTGCAAAGGAATGCAATATTAAGCTTCCGTTTGAATACTACGAACTTGATCCTTTGTATTCGGTCACTTTCAGAAAGAACGATAAGCCCTACCATCTCTACAAAGATATCAGTAAGCTTGCGGGCCAGTTCAGTGAAACAGAACCCGGCTTTGAAGAGAGAATGAAAAAGTATCTTGATAAAAGCGGAAAGCTGTATCATGATACCAATATTGTCATTAAAAGCAATTATGATTCCCTGTTTGATTATCTGATAACCCTAATGAAGGTTAATCCGGTTCACCTGCCTGTGATTTTCAGAAATTTCTGGCAGCAGGTTTCCCGTTATGTAAAATCAAATGATGCCCGCGAAATCTTGTCGCTCGTTGCTTTTTTTCTCGGCAAGACTCCATTCGATACGGCAGCAGTCTATACACTGCTTTCCTATACCGAGTTCATTCACGACGGCTATTACAATGTAAAAGGTGGCATGTACAGAATTGTTGAAGGTATTGTTAAAGAGCTTGAAAAAGAAGATGTTAAAATACATTACAATACTGAAATAATTGATTTTATTGCTGAAGGCAAAACACTGAAATACCTTGTCGGCAGGGATGGAAGGAAATGGGGTGCTGATATAATTATAGTCAACGGGGATGCTGCTGTTTTCAGGGGAAGTGTTTTCAGGAGAAAGGAATATTCTGAAGAGAAGCTCGACAGGATGGACTGGACAATGGGCTCTCTTACAATTTATCTGGGCCTAAAATGTAAACTGCCCGGAATAAGCCATCATAATTACTACCTCGGCGATAATTACCGCGAGTATGCCCAAAAGGTATTTAAACATCCTGGTGTAATGGAAAAACCCTACTATTATGTAAATGTTCTCTCAAAGTCAAACCCAGGCTGTGCTCCTGAAGGCTGTGAGAGCCTTTTCTTCGTATGTCCGGTCCCGGATCTTAGGTTCAAAAACGACTGGGGTGACAGGGATGCCATTGTGGATGGCATCATCGATGATTTCTCGGGAAGAATAAAAAAGGACATCAGGCCGGAGATAATCTCCAGAACTGTATATACTCCTGTTGACTGGCACGATCAATTCAACCTTCACAGGGGCAGCGGACTTGGCCTTTCACATAAAATGCTGCAGATAGGAGGTTTCCGTCCCAAGAATTTTGATGAGGAATTCCTTAATGTATTTTATGCCGGAGCCTCAACAATTCCCGGGACAGGCCTGCCGATGGTAATAATAAGCTCTAAACTTGCAACCGACAGGGTTGAAGAATACAGCAAACAATGAAGATCAATGTTGTCTGGCTAAGAAGGGATCTCAGGCTGGATGACAATACTGCCCTGAATGCAGCATTGTCGTCTGATCTTCCGGTCGTGCCGGTATTCATTTTCGATTCCCATATTACAGACGAACTGCCGCATGATGACGCACGGATTACCTTCATTCACAATACGCTGTCATCAATTAACAAAACTCTGAAAAGATCGGGTACCTCACTTTATGTCATGAAAGGAAAGCCTGAAGAAATATGGAACAGGCTTACCGGATCATTTGACATCCACACAGTATTTGTTAACAGGGATTATGAGCCTTATGCAACCGGACGTGATAGTTCAGTACAGAATTTGCTTGGCAGAAAAGGAATTAAATTCGTGAGTTTCAAAGACCAGGTTATCTTTGAAGAAAAGGAAATAAGCAAATCCGACAATACCCCTTATACTGTATTTACCCCATATAAAAACAGGTGGATGAAGATGCTGGAGGGGAAAGTGATTGAAACCAAAAGTCAGGCGGCCTCAATAAAAGATAATTTTCTTAAATCCGATTATCCCTTCCCTTCACTCAGGGAAATAGGTTTTTCCGAAAGTCACATCAGGGTTAAACCATATGATCTCTCAATGATTCCTGATTACCATAAGTATCGCGATATACCTGCTGCTGACAGAACAAGTTATCTCTCACCTCATTTGCGTTTTGGAACTATAAGTATAAGAAGAATTGTAAGGACGGCCCTGGAACAGAATCTGATATTTCTGAATGAGCTTATCTGGAGGGAATTCTTTATGCAGATTCTTTTCAGTTTCCCGGGCGTTGTAAGCAACAACTTTAAAAGCCTTTATGATGATATCTGCTGGCGTAATAACGAAAAAGAATTCCTTAGATGGTGCCGGGGGGAAACAGGATATCCTATAGTCGATGCAGGTATGCGCCAGCTGAACCAGACAGGATATATGCACAACAGGGTAAGGATGATAACCGCAGGTTTCCTTTGCAAGCACCTGCTTGTCGACTGGAGATGGGGAGAAGCATATTTTGCAGAAAAACTACTCGATTACGAGTTGTCGTCTAACAATGGAAACTGGCAATGGGCTGCAGGAACTGGCTGTGATGCAGCCCCATATTTCAGGATCTTCAATCCCGAAGCGCAACAACAGAAATTCGACAGGAACTTTGAGTATGTAAAAACATGGGCTGCAGATTATGACAGACCAGGTTATCCCCGGAAAATCATCGAACATGTTTATGCCAGGGAAAGAGCCCTTGCTGCTTACAGGGAAGGAATGAAAAAGAAAGGTATTGCCCTAAAAGGTTAAATTGAATATCTTTATTTCGTAAAATCCTAAAAACATGAACAGGCATTTCCTGCCCGGCCTTTTGCTTGGCGTAGTTCTGACCTCACTTTTTCTGCAGTCCTGCAATAAATTCAAAAATGATCCTCAGTTCATTGGTACATGGCAGTTCACTGAACAGATCACAGCTGATAATATAGTTTACAGTACGACCAGAACCCTCAACCTGACAAAGAGCACATGGGAGGAAACATATGTCATAAAACGTCTGAGTTCCTCAGACATTTCCGCAATAATCGGTACAAGGGGAAATCTGGGAATGTCGCATACATCGCTTGTATTCTACCTTGATGAACTGGGGACTTGTGTGCACGATAATATGGACAAATGTACTGACCAGGTTGAATGGTATGGTGAAGGGACAGTTTACTGGAATCTGAACATTCAATATTTTGAAAAGGCAGTTCCTGCCGAATATGAAATGACAGATAACGCTCTTACTCTGAGAAGAGACCTGAATAATGACGGTGATTATAATGATACAGGCGAGAATGTCACTTTTCAGATGATTTAATACCGGGCCGCACATGAAAATAACCTGGTTGCTTTTTTTCCTGATACTGCTTCACCCGGCAGATAAAAAGCCCGGTAATGATCCGCCCTCGGGGCTGATGGTTGAATTCATAAGGCAACCTGCTAATATCAGGATCACTGACTCAAAGCCCGAATTCACCTGGATTGTTCCTGAAAAGGCTGTCAGGCAGACCGCATACCAGATAATGCTTGCATCATCGAAAGCTATTCTTGCCCGGAATGAAGCCGACCTTTGGAACAGTAACAGAACTTTCAGCTCCCGGTCGGTTGAAATTGAGTATTCGGGAGCCAGGCTTTCAGACAATTCAAAATATTTCTGGAAAGTAAGGATCTGGGATCAGAAAGGGAATCCTTCACTTTGGTCTGAAATCCAGACTTTCACGACAGGTATCCTCAAGGACAACGAAACCGCCGGAAATATGTTTCTCCAAAATCATATCAGCCCTGTTGTGTTCGAAAAAACAGGCATTAATAAATACTTCATCGATTTTGGCAAGGCCGCTTTTGGAACACTTGAAATGGAAGTAAATGCTTCTCACACTGATACCATTGTTGTTCATCTTGGGGAAAAACTCTCCGGTAAATGTACTATAGACAAAAACCCTGGAGGGACTATAAGATATCAACGGTTATTATTAAAAGTTGATCCGGGCAGGCACACTTATGTGGTCAATATCCCGCGTGATGAGAGGAATACGGGTCCGGCAGCTGTCTGTCTTCCCGATTCTCTGGGTGTCATTACACCATTCCGCTACTGTGAACTGGAGAACTGCAATTTTGAGCCTGACAGGGAAAAAATCTTTCAGAAAGCTTTCTGGTACTTTTTTGATGATACTGAGAGTTCGTTTGAATGCTCTGATACCATCCTCAGCAAAATATGGAATATCTGTAAATATACAATAAAAGCCACCTCCTTCGCAGGATTATATATCGACGGCGACAGGGAGCGGATTCCATACGAAGCAGATGCTTATATTAACCAGTTGGGACATTACTATACCGACAGGGAGTATTCTATTGCCCGAAGAACGAACGAGTATTTCATTGATCATCCTACCTGGCCCACCGAATGGATACTTCAGACTGTGCTGCTGTTCCACAACGATCTTTTGTTCACAGGGAATATGGAGGCTCTTTCGAAATATTACAAGGCATTGCAATATAAAACGCTTTTTGAAATAGCACGACCCGACGGACTTATAAGTTCAAAAAATGTCACTGATGAGGTCATGCATAACCTTGGTTTTTCAAATGCGAAGGAAAGGATCAGGGATATAGTTGACTGGCCCCCTTCGCAAAAGGATACAGGGTGGAAGCTTGCGAATGCCGAAGGTGAAAGGGACGGATATGACATGACTGAAATAAACACTGTTGTTAACGCATTCCATTACAGGAGTCTGGTATTACTGGCAGAAATGGCAGGATGTCTTGGTTTATCTGTCGATTCGCTGTTGTACATGAACAGGGCCATCAAGGTAAGAAACACTATCAATGAAAAACTTTTTGACCTGGAAAGGGGAATCTATCTTGACGGTGAAAATTCGGAGCACTCTTCGCTGCATGCAAATATGATGGCTTTAGCATTTGATATTGTGCCTGAGAAATACAAAAAAAGTGTAGTGGATTTCATCAAATCACGCGGAATGGCGTGCAGCGTTTATGGTGCGCAATTTCTTCTGGAAGGGCTGTATAAGGCCGGTGAACAGGACTATGCCCTCAGCCTGATGACCGCAACCCACGACAGGAGCTGGTATAATATGATAAGAACGGGATCGACGATTACCATGGAAGCCTGGGATATGAAGTACAAGCCGAATTCCGACTGGAATCATGCCTGGGGGGCCGTCCCTGCAAATATTATTCCCGGATACATGTGGGGAATAAGACCTGCCAGCCCCGGATTCAGAAATGTAACAATTAAACCTCAGTTAAGCATACTTAAGCATTCATCAATAACAGTTCCGACAATAAGAGGGAAAATTTCCGCAGAATACCACAGTACGGAAAGGTCAAAGGAATTTGTCATAGTCATTCCCGGGAATATGGACTGTGATTTTGTCACTGACGATGTTAAATATTTAACAATAAACGTTAACGGGAAAATACTGAAAGAAGGAACTGGAATAATAAAACTTGGATCTGGAAAAAATAAAATAATAATGACCTATGAAAAAACACATTAATCTGATTTCCATTGTGATACTACTTTTCTCAGCCGCATGCTGTAAAAGTGAAGATGCAACCGGAACCTATAAGGCAGATGTTATTGTTTATGGCGGAACCTCGGCAGCTGTAACAACAGCTGTTCAGGTACACAGGATGGGACTGTCGGTGATAATTGTATCGCCGGATAAGCATATCGGGGGAATGTCATCATCCGGACTTGGTTTCACAGATACCGGAAATAAGGAAGTTATCGGAGGCCTTGCAAGGGAATTTTACCAGCTCATTTACCAGCATTACGACAAGCCTGAATCATGGAACTGGCAGAAACGTTCAGATTATGGAAACAGGGGTCAGGGCAATCCCGCAATTGATGGAGACAAAAGGACAATGTGGATATTTGAACCTCATGTCGCTGAAGAGGCATTTGAAATAATGATAAGCCAGAACAACATCCCCGTCCACAGGGATGAATGGCTTAACCGGGAGACCGGCGTTGAAATAAAAGACGGGAAAATCGCATCGATAAAGACTATGAGTGGCAGGCTCTATAAGGGCAAAGTATTCATTGATGCCACATATGAAGGAGATCTCATGGCTTCCGCAGGTGTGAGATACACTGTCGGGAGAGAGGATAACAGCCTTTATGGTGAGACCTGGAACGGCGTACAGGCCGGGGTGTTCCATCATGGACATTACTTCAAGGATAAAATTTCACCCTACAAAATTCCGGGTGATCCGTCAAGCGGCCTTTTACCCCGTATCTCAACCGAAATCCCCGGGGAGAACGGTACGGGAGATCATAAAGTTCAGGCTTACTGCTACCGCCTTTGCCTTACTCAGCATCCGGAAAATAAGGTGCCTATAACAAAGCCTGAAGGATATGACAGCACTCAGTACGAACTTCTGGTGCGCGTGGCAGAAACAAGATGGAATGAGTTTTTTGCAAAATATGATGCTATCCCGAACCATAAAACCGATGTCAACAACCATGGACCTTTCAGCTACGACAATATTGGAATGAGCTGGGACTATCCGGAAGCCTCCTATGAGAAAAGAAAAGAGATCCTCAGGGAACATATTACCTATCAGAAAGGACTTCTTTATTTTATGGCGACTGACAAACGATTGCCTCAATGGGTAAGGGATACGATGAACACCTGGGGATTTTCACGCGATGAATTTGCTGATAATGGGTACTGGCCATATAACATTTATGTAAGGGAGGCCAGAAGAATGATCGGAAGATATGTTATGACAGGAAATGATGTTCTCTCAAAGAGGGAGGTACCCGAATCAATTGGCATGGGATCATATACAATGGACTCCCATAATGTTCAGAGATATGTTACAGCAGAAGGATATGTTCAGAACGAGGGTGATATAGGAGTAGCTGCCCCACGGCCTTACAAGATCAGTCTCGGATCAATACTGCCCGAAAAGGAACAATGCGGCAACCTGATAGTTCCGGTATGTGTTTCATGTTCGCATATTGCCTTCGGGTCGATAAGGATGGAACCTGTTTTCATGATCCTCGGCCAGAGTGCAGGTACAATAGCTTCGATGGCTATTGAAAGTAAAAAGGGTATTCATGACCTTACTTACGATGAATTAAGACGCAAGCTGATTGAGGACGGCCAGATTCTGGAATATTAAGAAATCTAATAATAGTAACCGGATATTTCATTTCATTCTTTAATCCTTCGTATTTACAATCAGGAAAAAGTGTATTTTTGCGTGCTTTTGAACACCTATTCAAATGAATAGAAAAATCCTGTTATTCGCTGTCTTTATTGCCTTTACCGGTTATTCGCTGTGCTCACAGCCTGACTCCCTGCCGTCGCGCAAGCAGGCTATAGTCATTGACAGGCTGACATCAGCAATAAATTTTGATGGTATTCCTGATGAGGATGCATGGAAAGGGATACATCCATTCAGAATGACAATGCATTCACCTGTTTTCGGGAAAGAACCCACCGAAGACACTGATATAAGGATCACATATGACGATAAATACCTGTATGCTGGTGCATGGGTATATTTCAGGGATTCATCAATGATGCGTTCAGCAAGTTACAAGCGTGATTATATGGGCATGGGATCCGACTGGCTTGGCATATTTCTCGATACATATAATGACAAGGAGAACTCATTGATGTTTTTTACCACTCCCGACGGTCTCAGGTTTGATGCAGGAATTCAGAAAGATGCTGTGGTTTTTATGCCCGACCAGCAACCTATGAACCTCAGCTGGAATACATTTTGGGATGTAGCTACCAGAAAAGGCTCCTTCGGATGGTCAGCCGAATTCAGGATACCCCTGTCGAGCCTTAGGTTCCAGGCTGTAAACGGAGAAGTAAGGATGGGCCTTACGATCGAGAGGTGGATTCCTTCGAAAAATGAAACTGTTATTTTTCCTGCCATACCTCCAAACTGGGGAGAGACATCAGTGATGAAGCCATCTCAGGCCCAGGAAATAGTTTTCAGGGATATCATTCCCGACAAGCCTCTCTATATAGCACCATATACACTTGCAGGATTTGAAAGCTCATATGCACTGAAAAGTGAGGAGAATTCATATTCAAAATCCAATAACCCTGATTTTGAGGCCGGGCTGGATGTAAAATATGGTATTTCCAAAACCATGGTAATGGATCTCACAGTGAATACTGATTTTGCACAGGTTGAATCGGATGACCAGCAGATAAACCTCACCCGCTATTCACTTTTCTTCCCCGAAAAAAGAGCGTTTTTTCTCGAACGTGCAAGTGTATTTGATTTTTCACTTGGAAGGAACAGCAACCTTTTCTACAGCAGGCGTATAGGTCTCAGTGAAGATTACGATCCCGCGAGGGGTGACGAGACCCCGGAACCTGTCAGGATTTATGGTGGGGCAAGAGTTACAGGAAGGATAAAAGGCTGGGATGTCGGATTCATGGATATGCAGACAGCACCACTGAGGGCAGAGAATCTGTCGGGTTCAATGCAGACATTTATTCCGTCGGAGAATTTTGGCGTTGTAAGGCTGAGACGCCAGGTCTTCAACGATAACAGCTATGTTGGTACAATAGCAACAAGCCGCCTCGGCGCTGACGGATCATATAACCTTGCCTATGGGCTCGACGGTATATTCAGGGTTTTCGGAAACGACTATTTCGAATTCAGGTGGAGCCAGACTTTTGAGGATGAGGTTAAAAACAAATCAATTAAGGAACCAACCCTTCTGATGGCCACATGGGAAAGAAGGTCAAGAAAAGGGTTCTCATACAATCTCGGGTATACCCAGTCGGGAATACACTTTCATCCGGGTATAGGTTTTGAAATGATGGATGATTACACAGTAGTAAGAGGGGGGCTCAGTTACGGGTGGATATCTCCGGAAAGCTCAAAACTGTATACTCATCGACCCGAAATGCGTTTTATGTACCGTAATTTCATTGACGACGGCACCTTTATGAGTTTCACAAATTTCTCGGGGTGGAATTTTCAGACCAAAAACCAGTGGCAGGGAAGCCTTTTCCTTGTTTACAATAATGAAAGGTTAAGAGATTCTCTCGAGATAATGCCTGATGAGCTTTACATACCACAAGGAAAATACAGTTATCTTAATTTCAGGGGAAACCTCACCACTCCGATGTCGCATCCCTTTTATCTTATGTTCATGACGGAAGCCGGACAATATTATGACGGTAACAGGCTTTCATTCAGGTTTCAACCAACATGGAACATATCGAGGCATTTTGAACTGGGAGGAACATACAATTTTGATCATGTTTCGGTATCGGCCAGGAATGTGACGATGAACAATCACATCGTCGGGGTCAAGGCTTTGTATATGTTCGATACAAAGTTGTCGGTAAATGCCTTTATCCAGTATAACACAGCCCTTAACGGTATAATTACCAACTTCAGGATAAGGTACAACCCGAAAGAAGGCAATGACCTGTATCTTGTTTTCAATGAGGACAGGAACACTGACCTTTACAGGGAATTGCCAAATCTTCCGGTTTATAATTCAAGGGCAGTAATGATAAAATACACCTATACCTTCAACCTCTAAAACTAAAAAATTCATTCAGACGAAAGCCCCGGTATACAATAAAACCGGGGCTTTTGTGTTAATAACTTCGCCTGTATGTTAAGGGCATCTCTAAAAACTCATTGTTGATATATATACCTGATTGTTAATAACATAAAGTTAATTTTATTGAGTATGTTTTA
>Ga0172370_10004671_pt1 | contig 18164 bp, 14 predicted proteins | sample LakKiv5m_FD_114538 | JGI IMG/M metagenome (GOLD analysis project Ga0172370, IMG submission 114538) | Freshwater microbial communities from Kabuno Bay, South-Kivu, Congo - kab_022012_11.5m | ecosystem: Environmental > Aquatic > Freshwater > Lake | place: Democratic Republic of the Congo...
CCGTGCATCATGAAGAGCGGCATCGGGTCGGGGCCCTTGCCTTCTTCCCGGATGAAGTGGATGCCCAGCCCATCCACGTCGGCCCGGAAGTGCGCGAAGCTGTTTAGCCGCGCCTCCTCCCTGCGCCAGTCATACTCGTCCAGCCAGTACTCGACGAGCTCCTTCATGTACGACAGATCGGTCCCGCGCTGCCAGCCGGCGTCGGGGATCTCGCCCGGCCAGCGCGTGCGCTCGAGCCGCTGCCGCAGGTCGTCCAGGAGGGCCTGCGGCAGCTCGATCTTCATCGGCGTGACGGTGACGGCCATGCCTGTTTCCTCTCCGTGGCACCTGTGCCGCGCTTATCGCAGCGGGCGGAAGAACTCGCGCAACTCCACGGCGTACTCTTCAGCCTGCTCGAACACGCCGTAGTGCCCGCCCTGCTCCATGTAGCGGAAACGCACGACGTTGTAGTATTGCTCGACGCGTTCCTTCAACAGCGGCACGATGTCCTTCGGGAAGGAGAGGACGCCGGTCGGGACCTCGATCCGGTCGCCGGGTTTCACTTTCCACGGGTGGTTGTGCGATTCCCAGTAAATGCGGATTGCGGTGCCGAAGGTGTTGTTGATCCAGTAGAGCATGACGTTGGTCAGCAGCTCGTCCTTGGAGAAGACTTCCCGCTCGAAGTCCTCCTGCCAGTCGCTCCAGAGCCGGTACTTCTCGACGATCCACGCGGCCGCGCCGACGGGCGAATCCGCGACGCTGAACGCGAAGCTCTGCGGGACGGTCATGTTGACGTGGCTGTAGCCGGACTGGTCCATCCAGAATTTGGCCGCGGCCTTCCAGAACTTCAGGCTCACCGGGTCGCGCGGGCGGATGGGCGCGTTGAACAGCCCGAAGCCGCGGATCAGGTCGGGATCCCGCTCGTCGTCCGGTATTTCGTCGCGCATGCGAATGCCCATGTAGTTGATGTGGATACCGATCAAATCCTCGGGGAACTGGTGGCCCCACGGGAAGGTGATGATCCCGCCCCAGTCGCCGCCCTGGATGCCGTAGCGGCGGTAGCCCAGCTCGTGCAGGATCTGCCGGTACACCGCCGGGTGATCCTGAAAGCCGAACCCGCGCCGCGGCACCTGGTCGGACAGGCAGAAGCCGCACAGCGAGGGAATGATCAACGTGAACGCGTCCTCCGCCCTGCCGCCGTGCGCGGCCGGGTCGGTCAGGAACGGCACGATGCGCAGCAGGGTGGCCCACGACCAGGGATAACCATGCATCATGAACAGCGGCAGCGGATTCGGCCCCTTGCCAGGGATGTGCATGAAGTGCACGCCGATATCGTCCACCTGGGCCTTGTAGTGCGGGTACTGGTTGATGCGCGCTTCTTGCGCCCGCCAATCGAAGGCCTGGAGCCAGTAATCCACCAGCCCCTTCATGTACTCGGTGTTCGTGCCGTAGTCCCAGCCCATCGCGGGGAAGGACTGGGGCCAGCGCGTGCGCTCGAGCCGCTGGCGCAGGTCGTCTAGCAGCGAGTCCGGGACGTGCACTTTCATGGGTGAGATGGTTATCGACATGCGATGCCTCCAATAGCATTATCCTGCAGCATTTGCGCGGTCTGCGAGAGTGTTTGGGACACGGATTCTCACGGATTAACACGGATAGAGACTATTCAATCTTGACATGGTACATCAGAGCGCCGGCCGGTGCAAGCGCTGGTTCAGCGGGCATATCGCACTGCTTCCGAATTCCATCGCGCAAGGCTCCCGCGCCCGTGGCTGCGAGCGCAGGAGCCCAGGGTCTGACAATGAAGCTTCACCGGCCGATGGGGCGCCGCATCGCATTGGCGGCCGTCTGATCCTTAGCCTTAACCTTAGCCTTAACCTTAACCTTGACCTCTAGCCAGCAACCCAGTCCAGGCCCAACTCCTTCAGCTTGCCCGGCGTGGGATAACCGGTCTCAGGATCCCATCCTACCTGGCGGTAGTATTCCTCGAAAGCTTCCGCGTACTCTTCGCGATCAAGTCTCATCCCATCCGTCGGGCCGCCTTCCAGCGGCCTGTCAAACAATTTGTCGGGCAGCTTGTCCGCCTCGCGGCCGATGCCTTCGCGCGCGTTGAAGGCCCGCATCATGTTCAGGCGCCGCTCGCCGACCGTCAGCAGCTCGTCGAGGGTGACATCCCAGCCGGTGATCGCGGCCACGATGTCCACCGCCTCGGTCGGCTTGTAGAGCTGATACGATCCGCCGAAACAGTACTGGCAGAGGTCCGCCGAATCGAAGAAGCTGAAGAGGCGCTGTGTCCTGACCGCGTAGGTCACCTTCTCTTTGTTGAGCACACGAGCGCTCTGCGGCTCGGTAAGCCCCAGCGGTTCCAGCCGATCCCGGTATCGCTTGTAGGCGGCGCTCTCATAGGCCGGATCGCCCTCGCTGCTCTGGTGGTCCGCGCCGAAGGGGTTGACGGCGTAGATCAGGCCGAGGCTGCGTTTCATCTGCGGCATGTGGGCAGGCAACTCCTGGCCCTTCACGGCGACGAGGTACTCGTGCCCCTTGCCGAGACGGTCGGCGGCCCTGACCGAACCTTCCGCCAGGGTCGCCCCCAACCCTTCCCGGTCGGCGATCTGCCTGACCATCTGCACCATGGCTTCGTGGTTGCCGAACCTGAGCTCGACGCCGCCCGTGTCCTCCGGGCCAAGCAGGCCGTTTTCGAAGCACTCCATGGCCCACGCGATGGTGCCGCCGCAACTGATCGTGTCCATGCCGTAACGGTTGCAGAGCTCGTTGGCGTGGGCGAGCGCTTCAAGATTGTTCACCCCGCAGTAGCTGCCCAAACCGCCCATGGTCTCGTATTCCGGCCCACCGTAGTGCGGGTCGAGGGGGTACGGCTCTTCCTTTCGCTCAACTACTCGCTTGCAGCGCACCGTACAGGCGTAACACGTGTCCCGGCCCAGTTTATCCTGTTTGCCTTCGGCGGCGCCCCGCGTGATCGTCTCCCACATGGTGTCGCCGCTGATGTTCAGCGCGCCTTCCATCACGCCGCTGTTCCAGTTGAAGGAGGGCAGCCCACCGACCGTCTGCTGATAGGTGACATAGCCGGCCGAGCCGATGCGGAGGCCGTAGGTGTCCCAATTGGGAAAGCGCTTGATGCCGCGTTGGGCAAGCTCCTTCAGGGCAGCGGGATCGGCCAGGGGCGGCTTCATATCGCCGCGCACAGCCACCGCTTTCAGGTTCTTGCTGCCCATCACCGCGCCCATGCCGGTGCGTCCGGCCGCCCGGTTGCTCATGTCCATGATGCAGGCGAAGCGGACCAGGTTTTCTCCGGCCCGTCCGATCGCGACCACCTCGACGTTTTTGTCTTCGAGCTCCGCCCGGATCATGTCCTCCGCGTCGCCGGTATCTTTCCCCCAGAGGTGATCTGCGGTGCGCAGTTCAGCCTTGCCGTTGTGAATCCACAGGTAGACCGGGCTGCTCGCGCGCCCGCGGATGACAACGGCTTCGAACCCGGCGAACTTGAGCTCCGCTGGCCAGAAACCGCCGCACTGCGCATCGCCGATCGCTCCCGTCAGAGGCGACTTGGCCGTCGCGGTCAGCCGGCTCTGACCGGATACCGGCGCACCGGTCAGGGCGCTGCCGGCCAGAACCAGGATATTGGCTGGGTCCAGCGCATCCGTGTGGGCGGGCACCTCACGCAGGACGTAGTACAGACCCAGCGCGCTCCCCCCGAAGTAAGTGCGATAGAATGCTTCCGGCGGCTCTTCGACGGTCACGGCTCGCTGAGTCAGGTCAACGTGCAGGATTCGTCCATGATAACCGTAAGGCATATGTCCCTCCGGGCATAGTAGGGGCATGGCCTTGCGCCTGCCCGCCGGGGCGACCGCGAGGGTGCGCCCCTACCAATTGAGAAAATGCCGGGAATAGTAGTTTCTGTTCTCCCCTCAGCCAAGGCCAGAGAGATATCCCGCATCCCCGATCAGCTCCGCCACCCGTTTCACCAGTAGCCCGGCCTCCGCGCCGTCCGCCACCCGGTGATCCCACGTCAGGCTGAGGTGCATGGTCGGGCGGATGAACAGCCCGCCGTCGCTCACCACCGGTCGCGGCGCGATCCGGCCGACGCCCAGGATCGCCGATTCAGGGGGGTTGAGGATGGGGGTGAAGGTGTCGATCCCGAACAGGCCGATGTTGGTGAGGGTGACCGTCCCGCCCGCCATCTCGTCCGGCAACAGCTTGCCGGCAGCAGCGCGTGCTGCGAAATCGTCAATGGCGCGCGCCACGGCGGCCAGGGAGATCGTATCAACGTTGCGCACCACCGGAACCACCAGCCCGGCGGGCGTGGCCGTGGCGATGCCGACGTGAACCTCGTCCAGGACGACGACCTCGTCCCCCTCGATGACGGCGTTTAGAGCCGGCTGCTCCTTGAGCGCGGCGGCCAGCGCCTTGGCCAGGATCGCATCATAGCTGACGCGCACGCCGATCTCGGCCGCGCGTGCGACCAGCGCCTGTCGGGCCTGCACCAAGGCGCTGGCATCCACCTCCCGCATGACGGTGAGCTGCGCCGCGGTCGCCAGGCTGGCGGCCATGCGCTGCGCGATCACCTTGCGGCGCCCGGTCAGCGGAATGCGGCGCAGGACTGACCGGCTTGCCTCCCCTGCGACTTCGCTCAGAGCTTGCCCTGAACTCCGTGAAGAGACAGGCCCGGGCGGCTCAGCGGCTTTCGCAGTGGCCGCCTGAACGGCAGCCTGGACATCCGCCTCGCTGATCCGGCCGCCAGGGCCTGTGCCGGTGAGCGCCGCCAGGTCAATGCCGTGCTGCGCCGCCAGCTTGCGCGCCAGCGGGCTCGCTTTAACTTCGCCGGCCGGATTGCTGGGGGCCGTTGGGGCCGCTGATGCCGGCGTGTCCGCCGGGGCCGGCGATGCCTCGGCCCCGGCGCCATGCCCCTGCACTTCACTGGCAGCCAGCACCCGGCCGAGCACACCTCTGACCGGTACAATCTCGCCCGCTGCGGCCACCTGTTCCACGATGCCGCCGGCCGGCGCAACGATCTCTGTTACGGCCTTCTCGTTTTCGATCTCCAGCACCGCGTCGCCGACTTTCACGCTGGCGCCGGGCGGGACGAGCCAGCGCGCCAGCGTGCCTTCCACCATGTACATGCCGAGCTGCGGCATCAAAATCTCAACAGCCACCGATTCACCTCTTACCTTCAACCCGACAAGCCAAACATCTGGCGCACCGCGGCCAGGATGTCTTTCTCCTGTGGAATGGCCTCGGCCTCCAGCTTGACATTCGCCGGTATGGGCACATCCTCGGCTGCCACGCGCGTGATCGGCGCTTCCAGGTAGTCGAAGACCAGCTCGCCCAGGGTGGCAGCCACCTCCGACGCAAAGCTGCCCGTCCGGCAGTCCTCGGTGACGACGATCAGCCGATGGGTGCGCCGGACCGACTCGGCAATCGTATCCACGTCCAGAGGATTGATCGTCCGGGGATCAATCACCTCGACCTCGACGCCTTCCTGGGCGAGTTTGTCCGCCGCGCTGAGGGCGTGGTGGACCATCTTCGCCGTCGCGACGATCGTCACATCGCGTCCCTTGCGCTTCACGTCGGCCACACCCAAGGGAATCAGGTATTCCTCCGTGGGCACCGGTCCTTTGACCGGATAGAGCGCCTTGTGCTCGACGAAGAAGATCGGGTTGTCGTCGCGAATCGCCGTCTTCAACAGGCCCTTAGCATCGTACGGGGTGGAGGGTTGGACCACGACCAGGCCCGGGGTGTGCACCAGCCAGGCCTCCAGGTTTTGCGAGTGCTGGGCGGCCGCGCCGACCCCGGCCCCACCGGGCGTGCGGATCACCAGCGCGGCCTTCGCCTTGCCGCCGAACATGTAGTTGACCTTGGCGACCTGATTGGCGATCTGGTCCATGGCCACGCAGATCAGGTCCATAAACATGAGTTCGGCGACGGGCCGGCTGCCGGTGAGCGCCGCGCCCAAGGCCGACCCAATGATCGCGGATTCTGAGATGGGTGTGTTGCGCACCCGTTCGGGGCCGAAGCGATCCAGCAATCCTCTCGATACCCCCCCGGTGGCGCCGTCACCCGAGGCGACATCTTCACCCATGAGAAATACATCGGGATCGCGGGCCATTTCCTCGTGGAGCGCTTCACTGAGGGCCTGGGCGTAGCTGATTTGTCTGGTAGGCATAGTCTGTCTCCCCCTATCCTTCGAGCGGCCGGAATGGGCGCCGGACATCGGTCGTGACCTCAGAAAGATCCGGGTCGGGGCTGGCGATGGCGTACTCGAGGGCCTCGTCGGCCTCCTGCTGGATCTCGGCCTGGATGCGCTGATCGAGCGCGTCGTCCAGGGCGCCTGTCTCCGCCAGGAAGCGCTTGAAGCGCGGCAGCGGATCGTTCATCCTGGCCGCTTCGACCTCCTCGCGCGTGCGGTAGACCTCCGGGTCTCCGATGTAGTGCCCGAAGAAACGGTACGTCTTGCAGTCCAGGAGGGTCGGTCCTTCGCCCGCCAGCGCCCGGCGCCTGGCCTCCGCGGCGGCCCGGTACACGGCCAGCACGTCGTTGCCGTCCACCTGCACGCCCGGCATGCAGTAGGCAACGGCCCGGCTCACGATATCGCAGCCCGGGGTGGTGACCTTCTGGGGGGTGAACATGCCGAAGGCGTTGTTCTCGCAGACGAAGATCACAGGCAGCTTCCAGATCGAGGCGAGGTTCATGGACTCGTGGAAGCTGCCCTGGTTGGTGGCGCCGTCCCCGAAGAAGCAAGCCACGGCCCATCCACCGTGCTTGAGCTGGCTGGACAGCGCCGCGCCGACCGCAGTGGAGATCCCCCCACCCACGATGCCGTTCGCGCCGAGGATGCCCAGGTCCAGGTCGGCGATGTGCATGGTGCCGCCCTTGCCCTTGCAGTAGCCGGTGGCTTTGGCGAAGATCTCGGCCAGCATCGGCTTGAGCTGTCCGCCCTTGGCGATCAGATGGCCATGGCCGCGGTGCGTGCTCGTGATGTAGTCCTTGGGCGCCAGCGCGGTGCACACGCCGACCGCCACGGCCTCTTCGCCGACGTACAGGTGCGGGCCGCCGGCGACCAGGCCGCGTTCGACCGCCTTCAGCACGGTCAGCTCGAAGGCCCGGATGCGGTGCATCTGGCGGTACATCCGGATCAGTTGATCGGAGCTGAGCGCTTCTGCGGATGGTCCAGCCTTGTCCTGAGTGAAGTCGAAGGGTTGGATCATAGGGATCTCCTCTCATGGTTCAGGGCGCGACCGGTCCTCGGCGCGATCGCCGGCTGCCGCGGGCGCCCGAATGGCTTTGTCTACAGGTGGATCGGTATGATGTTCAGAAAGTTGCAGGCCTCGGTCAGCGCCGCGACGTGATCGCCGTAGGCCATGTGCAGATGATTCCCCAACAGGTGGTCCGCGAGCGCCCGGGCGTTGCCCGGAAGCTCGATGAATGCGTGCGGCCAGATTTCGCGGTTCGCGCTGCGCTCGCTGTCCGGCCGGTTCACCGCCTCGCCGGGCGTCAACAACATCGAGAATTGGCCCCGGCAGCGCTGGAGGCGGGCGACGGTGACGTGCCCTGCCCGGCACTGGTAGGTGGTGCAGACCCCCCGCCCGGGGCCCATCGCCTCGAGCTGCTGGGTCAACCGCACGGGCACGTCGGGCCGCGCCAGGCGCATGGCCATCGCCCCGCAGTTGGCCAGCGTCAGCCGCTGCGTCCGGTAATCCAACAAGGCCGTATCGCCGAAGTAGACTGGCTCGTCCACCAGCAGCGACATCATGTAGGAGGTCAGGATGCCGGGCGTGTCGCACTCGCACGCCGTCGGGATGCCGTCGTCGTTCATCTGCGCGACGCCGATACAGACCGAGCAGTAGTTGTTGATCATTTCCGGCTGGCACTTGACGGCCGCGAAGTCCCAGCGATACTCCAGGGCCATGTCGTGCAGCGCCAGGTAGGTGCGGACCGAGCGCTCCATCACCTTGTCCGGCACGCCGATGACCTGCCTGCCCCGCACGATCTGCTGCGTGGCCTCATGGACCCGCTGCGGCTGCTGCGCCTCCGCGCGCAGGTATAGCTCCAGTTGGTCGACATGGTGCGTGAAGACGCCGAACTGCTCCAGCAACTGGGCCGGGTCGAAGATCGTGTTCTCCATGTCATAGGCCCGCCCGCCCACGTAGCCGTACGTGGTGTTGCGGAGCCGGGCCGCGATCATGGCCCCGCGCGCGTAGTCCATGACCCGGACGGCAGCCTCGCCCTCGATATCGTCATACAGCCATAGGTGCTTGATCCCCAGGTCAGCGATGACGCCGCGATCCAGCGTGGCCCCGACCAACGGCCAGGTGTCGTTCGGCACAGCCCAGACCACGAGCGGGGCGGCGATCTCGCGCACGGCCGGGATGATCAGCCCCGGTGTATGGAAGCCGGTCTCCAGAAAGATCACGCAGTCGGCCGGCCACGCATTGGCCTGGGCGACCGCGCGGCGCGTGTCCTCGCCGTTGACGCAGTGCGTGTTGTGCAGCCGGGCTGCGCAGATGGGCACAGGCTGCATGATCTCCGCGCCCAATGCGGTGAGCCGCTCGGTGGCCTGGGCTGCCAGTTGCTCGGCGACCTCGATGGCCGGCTCGCCGAGCGAAGGGTCGGGTTGGTTTGTGAGAGCGATCATCGCAATGCGTGGTTTCATCGTTGACCTCCTTGGGTAGGCGGCACGGGAGGAAAGCGTTGCCTCGCGTATCCAACGGCTGCTTACGCCGAGACGCGTTTTTGCGCGAGGTAGCGATTCGCAAGCAGCACGATCAGGACCACTACGGCGATGGTGACCGATAGAATGGTCGGGTGAATCGCGGCCAGGATCATGCCGTTCTGGATGATCGCAATCACCAACATCCCCAGCACGGCGCCCAGAACGGTGCCTTCACCGCCCGCGATGTTCACCCCTCCCAGCAGCGCTGCAGTGACGAACGTCAGCTCCATCCCTTGCCCGAACACTGCCTTGGCCGAATAGTATCGGGAACACATGATCACGGACACCACGGCGGCCAGCAGCCCGCTGGCCGCGTACAGGCTGAGAACCACCCGGTTGACGTGAATTCCGGAGAACTTGGCGGCCGTCCAGTTACCGCCCGTGGCATAGACGGAGCGGCCGTAGCTGGTGTAAGATAGGATGATGTGGCTGAGGAGGGCGATGACGGCAAAGATGATCAACTGGACCGGGATCCCCAGCACCTTCCCGTTTGCGAACCAGGCGAAGTCCTTCGGGAGGTCCAGGTACGGCTGCCCGACCGACCAGCCCACCGCGATGCCGTAGAACATGATGCCGCTCCCCAGGGTCGCGATGATGGCCGGGGTCCGAAAGCGGGTGACGAGAAGGCCGTTGAGCAGGCCGCAGGCCGTCCCAACCGCCAGGCCGATCGGGACTGCCACCGGGGTGGGAAGGCCGGCCTTGAATGACACCCCCAGCGCGACGGCCACCAATCCGATCACGCCTCCGATGGAGAGGTCAATGCCGCGGACCAGGATCACCAGCGTCATGCCGATGGTGCACAATGCGGACTCCAGGAAGAACACCAGCACCAGGGTCAGCAAGTTGTCCGGGTTGAGAAACTGCCCCTTGGTCAGCAGGGAGAAGAAGACAATCGCCGCGATCAGGAAGGCAACCCCGGGCGTGTACGCGGACTGCCAGAAGTTGCGCAGTGATATCCCCTCCTCGATCGAGCGGACTCGCTTCTCCGTGACGGGCGCAGCCGGCCCTTCGACTACGCTCAGGACAGGGGCAGGTGGCTCTGGAGCGATGCGTTTATTCATGGGCCTTCTCCCCACGGAACGTGTCGGCAACGACAGCCAGGATGATCACGGCGCCGGTGACGGCGTTCTGCCACAGGCCGCTGACATTGACCATGATCAACGCGTTGTAAATGGCGTAGAGCAGGATGGCGCCCAAAACCGCGCCGAGCACCTTGCCCTTGCCGCCATACATGCTGATGCCGCCCATCACGACCGCCGCAATGGCCAGGAATTCGGTGCCAATCGCCACCCGGCGCTCAACGTACGAAACGCGGGTCAAGAGGACGAACGCGGCGACCGCGCACAACAGGCCGCACAGGGTGTAGACCGCGAGATGGACCCGCTTCACGTTGACACCCAACATGGCCGAGCCTTGCTCGTTGCCCCCCACGGCGTAGATCTGGCGTCCCAGGCGCGTCCTGCTCAGGAAGAGCGCCAGGATCACTGCCAGGATCAGGAAGATGAAGACGCTCATCGGGAATGGGCCGATGAGGGCCGTCAGAAAGGGCATGGATGGCAAGGGAGGTTGGATATTCCCCGCGCCCAACGCCAGTTCCGTGAAGCCGCGATACACACGCAATGTCGCCAACGTGGCGATGATCGCCGGCAGGCGCAGATAGGCGACCAACAGGCCGTTGAATGCGCCCAGGGCCAGCCCGATGGCCAGACAGGCCACGCTCGCCGGCCAGGGGGACCAGCCCAGCCTCTGGATGAAGAAGCTGATTCCGACGGCGCAGCAGGCCACGATCGCGCCCACCGAGATGTCCACGCCGCCGTCCAGCATCACCAGCATCTCGGCCAGACAGATCAGCCCGATGAACGACGCCGCGTAGAGGATGCTGACCAGGTTCTTGGTCTGGATGAAGACGGGATTGATCAGCGTCACGATCAGTCCGGCGACGACGATGAAGAGCAGCAGGGAGGTTTCTCGGGTCAGGAACCTCTTGGTGAGTGTGCGGATCATCGGCCCCCCCCATCTGGCGATCGAGTCGCAGCCGCATTCGTGGCTGCAACCATGATGTTTTCCTGGGTGGCTTCAGAGCGCAGGAATTCCCCGGTCAAGGTTCCCTCATGCAGCACCAGGATGCGGTCACTCATGGCCAGAAGCTCCGGCAGGTCGGAGGAGATCATGATGATGCCCAGCCCTTCGGCGGCCATGTCGTTCATCAGGGCATGGATCTCCGCCTTTGCGCCGACGTCGATGCCACGCGTGGGTTCATCCAGGAGTAGGACCCGCGGACGCGTCATCAGCCACTTGCCGAGCACCACCTTCTGTTGGTTGCCGCCGCTCAACCGCCGGACGGGCTGCAGCAGCGAGGCGCAGGCCACGCGCAGGCTTTCCACATAATGCCGGGCGGCGGCGATCTGTCTCCGTTGGATCACAATGGGGCCGGCGCTGCATCGCGGCAATGAAGCCAGGGTCATGTTGTCCGTCAAATGCATGCCCAGCACCAGCCCCTGCAATTGGCGCTCCTCGGGGACGAGCACGATACCGTGGCGGATGGCATCCTGGACGCTGCGAATCTGCACCCGCCGGCTGTCGAGCCAGATCGTGCCGCGCGCGGGCCGATAGACCCCTGCGATCGTCTCCGCCACTTCGCTGCGCCCGGATCCGACCAGTCCCCCCAGGCCCAAGACCTCGCCGCGGTGCAGCGTGAAACTGATGTCCTCGAAAACGCCAGGTAGGGTCAGGTGCTCCACCTTGAGCGCGACCTGGTCGGTAAGCGCGCTCTTCTTGATATAGACGTTATCCAGGGAGCGCCCGACCATCTTGGAGATCAAAGTCGGTACGTCGATCTCCTTGATGTCGCAGGTGCCGATATTGTCGCCGTCGCGGAAGACCGTGACACGGTCGGCGATCTCGAAGATCTCGTTGAGCCGGTGGGAGATGTAGATCACCCCGACCTTCATCTCCCTGAGGCGCCGGATAACCCGAAACAGTTGCTCGGTTTCGTGCTCGGGCAGCGCCGCCGTGGGCTCGTCGAAGATCACGACTTCAGCGTCATACATCAAGGCACGGGCGATCTCGGTGATCTTGCGCATGGTCGGGCTGAGATCGCTCATCAGCGCATTCACGTCGATCTCGACATTGAGACTGGACAGCACTTCCACCGCCCGCTTGCGCGCGGCGATCCAGTCCACGAATCCGAGACGATTGGTGGGCAGGGAACGGCCGATGTAGAGGTTTTCCAGCACGTTCAGGTCGGGGCAGAAGTTGGGCTCCTGATAGACGGCCGAAATGCCGAGGGAGAGCGCCGCACCGGACGAGGTGAGCCGCACCGGCTCGCCCTTCCGGATCACCTGCCCACCGGGATCAGGCAGGAGGTTCCCCGAGATGATTTTGATGAGGGTGGACTTCCCGGCCCCGTTTTCGCCCACCAGGGCATGAACCTCTCCGGGCCGCAAGTCGAAGCTGATGTTCTTGAGCGCCCGCACGCCGGGGAAGGTCTTCGAGACGTTGGTGAGCTCCAAAATGGGCCGGACGCCCGCGACATCGCGGGCGTCGCGATCCGTTCTGACTGTAGATTCTGTGCTCAAACTCACCTCCGACGCCGCCCGATGCGGTGCTGATTCCCGGAGCGCCCCGACCCGCAAGGGAGGCGTGTCCCACGTCGGCTCCCCGGCAGGCGCTTTGCTGGCGGATTGCCGTGTTATTCGGCGGGGCCCCACAACAGAAGGCCCACCCGCACCAAAGGGGGTGGGCCGGCCGCGGCTGCGACAAGCAGCGCCAGACCTATAGATGTTCAGATAATCTTCTGGACTCGAGGCTTTAGCCGGTTGCGCTCGTGACCTAGAAACACCGGCTGAAGCCTCGATTCCGGATCGGGAAGCCCGGATCTTTATCTGACTCACTATAGCAGCGGCCGGCCCTTTTGGTGAAAGCCGGGCCCCAGTCAACCAGGGTCGGATCAGAAGTAGTTGTACTTGTCGATGTTGTCCTTGTCAATACGCAAGGGCTTGCCCAGGACGATGTCCAGTTTCTTCGGGTCGACCAGGTCCTCACGCACGTCGGCCGGCTCATCCTGCGTGTCACTGATCGGAAGCTTGGTGTCTCTGGTGATGTCCTTGCCGTGGATCAGCTCCCACGCGATGGCAACGTTGCGGTATCCCAGGGCAAACACGTCCCAAATGAAGAAGGCCGGCAGCACACCGCTCTTCACCAGGTCGTACGCCACGGAAGGAACCGTCAGGCCGGTCACACCCACCTTGCCCGCCAGCCCCATGTCCCTGAGCGTCGTGGCAATCGACCCTGGGCCGGAGCCATCGTTGGAGACGATGCCCTTGAGATCGGGGTACTTGGTGAGCAGGTCCCGGGTCTGCTGGTTGATCAGCGCCTGGTCTCCCTTGCACTCGAGGATCTCGGTGAACTGCATGTCGGGGTACTTCTGCGCGGCATACTTCTTCATGTGCTCGTACTGGACCATCTTGAGTTCCTGGGTGAACCAGCCGACCAGGAACGCCCATTTGCCCTTGCCGCCCATCTGCCTGGCCAGCTCATCCAGTTGCGCCTCGGCCTGCTCGATGTCGTTGGCCTGGCAGTTGAAGACCTGGCGGTCGGACTTGATGGCGTCGGAGTCGTAGGTGATCATGGGGATCCCCTTCGCCACACCCTTGTTGATGGTCGGCGTGAGCGAAGCGGGATCGAAGGCGAGGAAGGCGATGGCGTCCACGCCCTGGTTGACCCAGGTTTCCATCTCAGCCTGCTGGGCCGGTATGTCAAGCGTTGTGGAGCCGCCGAGCACGATCTTGCAGCCGTAGCGCTTGCCGGCGGCTTTCATCCCTTCCTCGATGCCGGTGAAGTAGCCAACGCCCCGCAGCGCGGTGCCATGGCAGATCGTGATTTCCTCCGGCTTCTTGGTGGTGTTCGTGACCGCCTTGACGACGAGGCCTGCCGGGGCGGCGGCCGGTGCGGCCGTGGGGGGCACGGCGGTGGGGGGCACGGCGGTGGGGGGCACGGGAGTGGCTTGCGGCGCGCACGCAGCCAGGGTTGCCCCGGCGGCGGTCAGGCCAGCATACTTCAGAAACGTGCGACGCGACAGGTTCGGACGGGTACCCATTTTCTTCCTCCTTGAATGAAATGCGGGTGGACGGCCTCAATCGGCAGTCCAAGAGTTGACCAGGAGAATATCAACTTTCAGTATATGAGAGATCGCGGCCCGCGGCTATTAGGATTAACCCTAATCCGTGCTATGCATCTCGGTAGGTCCCGATTTCCAGGCCTCGTTCGACGAAGTACCTGTGCGTCTCGTAATCCACCAGAGGGGACACGCTGTGATCCACCTGCAGGACATAGCCGCTGCCGGCCATGGCGCCGGGCAGCTTCTCCAGCAGTTGGGCCTCGACGCCGCGGCGGTCGTTGGTCTCGAGGACCCGCTCGTCCATGCCGCCGATCAGGGCGATCTGTTCACCGAACCGTTTCTTCAGTGTCTCATCGCGCAAGGCTCCTGTGCCCGAGGCTGCGAGCGCAGGAGCCCAGGGTGTGACCAGGGAGTGTGGTGTGTCTTGATTTGGAGGTGCGGCGCTTGTTTCTGCCCCCAAGTGAAGACGCATCCGGAGTATCCAGGCTGGTGGGTCGTCGCGCTGCGGCGAGCGGCGTCTCAGCCCCGACCTTTAAACAGTGACCCAGTCCAGGCCCAACTCCTCTAGCTTGCCCGGCGTAGGATAACCGGTCGCAGGATCCCATCCTGACTGGCGGTAGTACTCCTCGATGGCTTCCGCATACTCCCCGCGGTCTAGTTTGACGCCATCCGTGGGCCCCCCCGCCAGCGGTCTGTCAAACAGCTTGTCGGGCAACCTATCCGCTTCGCGACCGACGCCTTCGCGCGCGTTGAAGGCCCGAAGCATATTGACCCGCCGCTCACCTACCTGCAGCAACTCTGCCAACGTCACATCCCAGCCTGTGACCGCTTGCGTGATCTCGACCATCTCCAGCGGCCCGCTGAGTTGCCAGAATGCGCCGAAAACAAACTGGCACAGGTTAGCACTGTCCATATAGCTGTATAGATGTTGGGTGGTCCGGGCGTACCTGACTTTCTCCGGGGTCAACGACAGCGGTTCCTGTGGGGCGATCAGTCCCAGTGGCTCCAGACGCTCGCGGTTGGACGCGTAGGCTTCCTGGCCTTCGTAGGCCGCATCGTGCTCGGAGCTGCCGTGATCAGCGCCAAATGGATTCACGGCATAGATGAGGCCCAAGCCGCGTTTCAAGTGGGGCATGTGCGCAGGGAGCTCACTGCCTTTGACGGTGACCAGGTACTGATGCCCCCGGCCCAGTTTGTTCGCAGCCCGCGCCGAGCCCTCGGCCAGAATGTCGCCGAAACCCTGGCGCCGGGCGATCATTTCAACGGTCTGCACCATGGCCTGGGCATTGCCAAACCTGAGGCTGACGCCCCCGGTTTCCTCCAGCCCGATCACACCGTTCTCGAAGCATTCCATCGCCCAGGCAATGGTGGCCCCGCAACTGATGGTATCCATGCCATACACATTGCATAGCTGATTGGCATACGCGACGGCTTGAAGATCGGTGACGCCACAGTAGGTGCCCAGCGTGCCCATCGTCTCATACTCAGGACCGCCGTACTGCGGGTTCAGCCGATAATCTCCTCCCTGATCTTCGACCACTCGCTTGCAGCGCACCGTGCAGGCAAAACACGTATCGCGACCGAGACGGTCTTGCTGCCCCGTCTTGGCGCCCTGCAGAATCGTGTCGTACATGGTAAAGCCGCTCAGGTTGTCCGCGCCGTCAATCACGCCGCTGTTCCAGTTGAACGACGGCAAGCCACCTGAACTTTGCTGCCCTGGTACGCCACACGAACTGCCGTACTTCAAGACGGAGAGCGGCGCATCGGGAAAACGCTTGACCAGGCGTTGCGCGATCTCCTTCGCCCTTTGCGGAGCAGCCAGAGGGGGTTTGACGCTGCCGTGTACGGCGATGGCCTTCAAGTTTTTGCTGCCCATCACAGCGCCCATGCCGGTGCGGCCGTTGTTGCGGTTGCTCATGTTGACCAGGCTGGCGTACCGGACCAGTTTCTCGCCGGCGGGGCCGATTTGGAGCACTTCGATCTTGTCGTCGCCCAGCTCGGACTTGATCTGCGCCTCAGCCTCGCCGGTCGTCTTGCCCCACAAGTGCGCGGCATCGCGCAGCTCGGCTTGTCCATCACAGATCCACAAGTAGACCGGGCGATTGGCTCTGCCGCGAAGGATGATGGCGTCAAACCCGCTGAATTTGAGCTCGGCCGGCCAGAAGCCCCCGCACTGCGAATCGCCGATGCACCCCGTCAACGGCGATTTGGCGACAGCAGTCATCCGGCACAGTCCAGAGATCGGTGCGCCGGTGAGCACGCTCAAGGCCAGCACCAATACGTTGGCCTCACCCAGCGGATCAGCGCCGGGCGGAATATCGCGCAATGCATAGTACGCGCCCAGCGCGCTTCCTCCGAGATAGGTACGGTAGAACTGCTCCGGTGGCTCCTCGATGCGCACTGTGTCTTGGCTCAAATCAACGTGCAATACCTTGCCATGATAACCGTAGGGCATAGGGATAATCCTCCGCTTGCGCTGTCAACCTCCGCTGATGGGGGCTAATAGCAGAATGTTGTCGCCATCCATCAGGGGGGTCGCGAGATCTGATACCGCCCGATCGTTGATGACCACGACCACGTTGCGCTGGCGAGTCAGGCTGGTCAGGAGAGCAGCCGCCGTCGCACCCTCGGACAGCACCAGATCAGCCTGGCTCGGCTGCTCGCCCGATTTGACGATCCACAACGACGGATGTAACGTTACGTGAACGAGCACAGCACTCTTTCCAATGCAAAATGCACGGTGGGGCGGATGAACAGTTCTACAGCGCAACAGCCTTCATCGTGTCGTCGGTGAACCGGTCGTACTGGTCGCGGACCGTCGACGAGATCTCAAGCCCAACCGTCCCTTCAGGGCCGGCCACGAACCAGTGCCGCTCATGAAGGCCGATGGATCGCTGGTCGCCCGCACGCAGCAGGACCTCGTTGCGCGCGGTGAAGACCGCCTCCTTGCCGGCGGGGATGTGCCTGGCCGCGCCAGCGGAGGGCTCGCCCTCGCCGTAAGTGTAGACGGAGCCCCACAGGACCCTGAACGTCTCCGTCTTGCCTGCCCCTTCGTTCACGCTCGGGTGCCAGTGCTCAGGGAATAGCTGGCCGGGGAAGAACACGATCAGCCTGCCCCCGTATTGGGAGTCCATCACCGTGTCAACCGCTCCTGCGCCGCTGGCGAAGAAGTCCCCGAACGAGACCACGATGATCCGCTGCCGCTCGTCCTCTGAGAGCACAAAACCGGCCTTGCCCTCGACCAGGTCGAGAATCCGTCGCCGGATGTCCTCGACCGCCTCCGCGCTCATCTCCATGCGTCACCTCCTTGCCCGACTCGGGGTTGGCGTCATTCGAATACGGCTTCGACCACCCCGAGGTCGCCGAAGTCCACGCTCACGTGCTCGCCACGGGCGACGAAGCGATGGCCCGTGCATGTTCCGGTGCTGACGATCTCGCCTGCGACCGTGCCCCGAGCGCGATCGAGCCCCGATCGCGCTCGCGCAGCCAGTTGATCAGCCTGGCGCTCGGCTCAGGGCAACATCGATCTGATCGGCATCAACGGGGGCAGTCATGCGTCGCGCGCACTCCCCCGGGTTGCCTGACGCCACATCCTCGCGCGGCGGACCTGGTCGATGCCCACGGCCAGCATGAGCACGATCCCGATCACCACGTTCTGCCACAGCGGATCGATCTGGATCGCCACGAGACCGTTGTTGAGGGTTGCGATCATCAGGGTGCCCAGCAGCGTCCCGGCGATGTTGCCGATGCCGCCGAAGAGGCTGGTGCCACCCACGATCACGGCGGTGATCACCTGCAGCTCCAGACCCTGGCCGATGCTCGGTTGGCCGGAGGTGAGGCGGCTCGCCATGAGGACTCCGGCCAACCCCGCCGACGTCCCGCTGACGATGAAGAGGATGATGGTCGTCCGTTTGATGTTGATCCCGGTCGCCCGAGCGGCTTCCCGGTTGCCGCCCGTCGATCGCACGTCGTATCCGTAGCGCATGTTCTCGAGGACGACGTGCGCGACGATCCCGATCACCGCGGCGTAGAACACCACCATGGGCACGCCGGACACGCGGAACGACGCGATGGACCCGAAGATGTCGGGGAGCGATTGGGTGCCTCGTCCTCCCGTGATGACCCAGGTCAGTCCGCGTGCGATGTAGAGCATCCCGAGCGTCGTAACGAGCGGCGGGATGCGGGCATACACAATGACCAACGCGTTGACCAGCCCACAGAGTGTCCCGACCCCGATCCCCGCGAGCACAGCGAGCGGCACGGGCCAGCCGCCGGCCGACATGAACAACGCGCAGGAGACCGATGACAGGGCGAAGACACTGCCGACGGAGAGGTCCAGTC
>Ga0172370_10004672_pt1 | contig 18157 bp, 18 predicted proteins | sample LakKiv5m_FD_114538 | JGI IMG/M metagenome (GOLD analysis project Ga0172370, IMG submission 114538) | Freshwater microbial communities from Kabuno Bay, South-Kivu, Congo - kab_022012_11.5m | ecosystem: Environmental > Aquatic > Freshwater > Lake | place: Democratic Republic of the Congo...
CCTACAGGCGTAGGAAAAACCCATTTAGGGAGAGTGCTTGCGGAATTCATGTTCGGCGACGAAAATGCTCTTATACAACTTGATATGTCCGAGTACATGGAGAAATTTAATGTTTCAAGGCTGGTAGGAGCTCCTCCAGGATATGTCGGCTATGAAGAGGGCGGACAGCTTACGGAAAAGGTCAGGCGCAGGCCTTACTCGGTCGTGCTTTTGGATGAAATAGAAAAGGCCCACCCGGATGTATTTAATATACTGCTGCAGGTTCTTGAAGACGGGCGCCTTACAGACAGTTTCGGCAGGAAGGTGGACTTTAGAAATACCATACTTATCATGACATCCAATGTCGGGGCGGAGATATTCAGGAAACATGGCTCCCTTGGTTTTAAATCAGAGTCCCAGGAAATTACTTACAAAGATATGAAAGAAAGGCTCCTGGACCAGGTTAAAAAAACATTTAAACCTGAATTTTTGAATAGGATTGACGACACAATAGTATTCCATCCGCTTACAAAAGATGACCTGTATAAGATTATAGAAATAGAGATGGAAGAGGTAACGGCCAGGCTGAAGGAACAGACTGTGGATATAGTCCTTGACCAGTCAGCGAAAGATTTTTTGATAGAAAAAGGCTTTGATCCTGTTTTCGGCGCAAGGCCTTTAAAGCGCACCATACAAAGATTTTTGGAAGACCCTTTAGCGGAAGAGATGATTTCAAAACACCTTGTAAAAGGAAAACCTGTAAAGGTGTCCGCTGAAAACGGAAAACTTGTATTGAAAGAATAAAAAAGGAGACTATTATACCTTTGAGCTATAGAAATCGTAATCTAAAAATCGCAGTGTTGGCTGCAATTTTAATATTTGTTGTTATAGTTAGTGCCGAGGCTGTAGATCTTGGAATCGATAAAGCTGTTTCTTTGAATTTCTATTTTCGCAATGATGAAAAGTTGATTTCAGAGTTAAAAATAGACAAACTGGATATTAAAGGCGCAGCACTATCCGGCAGTTTTATTTTAAAAGCCAAGGTATTGAAAGATGGCCTGACAGGCAAGCTCTATTCCAGCAATATGACTCTTAATTCCAGGGTGCTGCCGGATTTAAAGATATTTTTCAAGCTTACAAAGGATAATCTTGAGATATATTCCCTGAATTTTGGAGAATTTTATCGTTTAAAAGGAAAGGTAAGTTTAAAGGAACCGTTTGAAACAAATATTTGTTTTGAGATACTAAGGGCGAATCTAAGAGATATTGCAATAATAACAAAGGCAAAAAGGCCCGGTGTCGTGACTGGCGTCATGAGCGGTGTTTTCAATATAAAAGGCCCGATCAATAATCTTCAGTCAAGCGGCTTTATAAGAGGCAGATCCGGCAAGATAGGCCCTATCTGGTATGATTCTGCTGATATAAAAATACAAGGCATAGGCCCTATAATCAGTATAGTGGATTCTAATATCAGGCAGGCTCAGGCTACTTTTACGATGGAAGGCTATATAGACCTGAGAAATATTGCGGGCTCTGATCTGTTAAGTTATATGAAGCTGAGGTCTGACATGAAAACAATAGTGTGGGATGGATGGGATATAAGCAAAGATGGTTCTGACAGCATTAAGATGATCAAGGATATCGGTGACAACGTGTCGGTTGGATTCAGGACATTTGCCAGGGAAGAGCTTCTTCCTTATCAGAAAAGGGAAAACATGGACGAGATGAGCCTGGAATATAAGCTGGATAACGGCCAGATATTTCAGATGAAATTAAAAGAGAACGAAGAATTTTTCGGCGTAAAGCGCAAGAAAAGATTCTGAGGTGCATTTATGAAAGAGTGGATAAATGATCTTGGGATAAAAGCACTTAATTTTTTTATTTATATAGGCGGCACATTTAATTTGATGGTAGGCACTATATTTCAGGTATTTGTCCGGCCTTTCAGAAAAAAAGAGTGGTTTATCCAGATGCATAAGATAGGCGTTATGAGTTTTCCTATAGTTTTTATGGTAGCGTTCTTTACAGGAATGGTGCTGGCGCTTCAAAGCGCATATCAATTGACAAAAATGAACGCCCAGATGTACATATCGAGCCTTGTGGCGCTTTCTATGCTGAGAGAGTTGGGCCCGGTTTTAACGGCGCTTGTTATTGCCGGAAGAGTGGGCGCAAGCATTACCGCAGAACTCGGGACAATGAAGGTAAGCGAGCAGATAGACGCCTTGAGGACTCTTGCCGCAAACCCTGTGAAATATCTTGTTGTGCCGAGATTTCTTGCGCTATGCATTATGCTTCCTTTGCTGACGGTTTACGCTGATTTCGTAGGCATAATAGGCGGGTATGTGATAGGCGTTTATAAACTCCTGATAGGTTCTACGATATACTGGAAGATGACGTTTGATACACTTGCCTTCAAGGATTTATTTACAGGGCTTTTCAAGTCGTTTATATTTGCGATAATTATATGCATAGTTTCATGCTATGAAGGTTTTATTACAGAAGGCGGGGCTGAAGGCGTAGGAAAAGCGACAACGCGTTCTGTCGTAATTTCGTTTATTTTAATAATTGCGGCTGATTGTCTTTTCACCGCGTTATTTTATTTCATATTCCCATAATATTAGGTAGGAATGATGAGGATATTAGGGATAGATCCGGGGCTTGGTATTACGGGTTACGGGCTTATAGATTTATGCGGGAGAGATATCAGGTTGGTGGAAGCCGGCATTATAAAGTCTAAACCAAAAGATAAAATGGAAAAACGCCTGGAGGGCATTTATAAAAAAGTTATAAATTTAATAAAGGATACGTCGCCTGATGTAGTAGTGCTGGAAGAAGTGTATTCTCATTACAAGCATCCGAAGACTTCTATATTGATGGGCCATGCGCGGGGCGCAATATGCCTTGCAGTCGAACATCAGAAAATCTCGCTTGTTAACTATCCCACTACGAAGATAAAAAAGGCGATTACCGGGCACGGCATGGCTTCAAAGGAACAGATGCAGAAGACTGTTGCAAGTTTATTAGGGTTAAAGGATCCGCCTGAACCAGTTGACATTACGGATGCTTTGGCCCTTGCGATTACGCATGCCAACATATGGGGGCATAGGAATGATTTGCAGAATTTCGGGTAAAATAGTAGAAAAAAAAGAAGATTCAATAGTGCTGGAAGCGAACGGGATATGCTATGAAGTGTTTATTCCTGGCGCTGTGATGCAGTGCCTCGAAAACAGCATACAGCCTGATAAGCCTGTTTCTCTTATCACATATCATTATTTCCAGCTGGAGCCATCCAAGGGGTTTCAGTGTTTGATAGGTTTCCTGAACGAAATAGAAAAAGAATTTTTTGAAAAATTCATAACAGTTTCCGGGATCGGGCCAAAGGCTGCCGTGAGGGCGTTAAAGATGCCGATATCTATGATTGCCAGGGCAATTGATATGGCTGATGTGCCTTTTTTAAAGTCCCTGCCCGGCATTGGAGAGCAGAGGGCAAGAGAGATTGTGGCAAAGCTTCAGGGTAAGGTGGGAAAATTCGGGCTTATACAGGATACCAGAACCGGGACTGAAGCCTTTACAATCAATCATGGAATAGAAGAAGAGGCAATGGGCGTTTTATTGCAGCTGCAGTATAAAAAATTCGAAGCCAAAAATATGCTGGACGAAGCATTGAAACGCAATCCGGATATAGAAACGGCAGAAGATCTTTTAAACGAGGTGTATAAACAAAGGTCTAAAAAATAGTGGAGGGTGCACCAGCGCTCTGGTGCTCTATGACAATGCCTAAGAATGAAACAAATGATGATCGCGAGCGGCTAATTACAAGTCAGGAAGCGGAAGAAGAAGCAGTATTTAATATTTCTTTGAGACCTGATAACCTGAAAAATTTCGTAGGCCAGAAACATGTAGTTGAAAATATAAATATCGCAATAAAGGCTGCAAAAAAAAGAAATGAAGGACTTGAGCATATTTTGCTTTCAGGCCCTCCCGGGTTAGGGAAGACAACACTTGCCCATATTATAAGCCACGAGATGGGCTCCAAGATAACTGCTACCTCAGGCCCTGCCATAGAAAGGGCAGGGGATTTAATAGGCATCCTTACTAATCTAGGCGAAGGCGATATACTTTTTATTGACGAGATACACAGGCTTTCAAAGGTTGTAGAGGAGTTTATTTATCCTGCTATGGAAAATTATCAGATAGATTTTCTTATAGATAAAGGGCCTTATGCAAAAACCATAAAGTTTAATTTAAAAAGATTTACGCTCATCGGCGCTACAACCCGCGCAGGATTACTGAGTGCGCCTTTGAGAGGCAGATTTGGCATGTTTTATCACCTTGAATTCTACGAGGCTGAAGATCTTGTGAAAATAATAGAGCGCTCCGCGGAGCTTTTAAGCATCCCGCTTGATAAAGACGCAGCTACGGAGATTGCAAACCGTTCACGCGGCACCCCTCGCGTAGCTAACAGGCTCTTAAGAAGAGTAAGGGATTATAGCGAAGTAAAAGGCAATAAGAAAATAGATAAAGAAATTGCCATTTTGGGCCTCCAGGCGCACAGAATAGACGCTGCAGGCCTGGATGAAATAGATAGAAAAGTTATGAAGGCTATAATTGATTTTTATGACGGCGGGCCGGTAGGCATAGAATCGCTTGCTGCGACATTGAACGAAGAAAGCGATACTATAGTGGATGTAGTGGAGCCTTTTTTATTAAAGATAGGATTTTTGAAGCGCACGCCGAGAGGCAGGGAAATTACAAAGCTTGCGTATGATCATTTGAAAATAGCGTATAAAAAAGAGTCGCAAAAAGAACTATTTTAAAGATGTCGGATAACAAAGTTAGCCTTAAGCTATAAGCCGTAAGCTGTAATGTGTCTTGTAGCTTATAACTTACAGCTTAAAGGCTTATAGCTGTTTTATATGATAGAAATTATAAATCTTTCAAAAACATTCACTCGTTCAAAGGTACTGGACGATCTGAATCTTATTATAAATTCAGGCGAAAGAATTGTTATAATAGGCCGTTCAGGTTGCGGAAAAAGCGTGCTCTTAAAACACATAATAGGGCTTATGAAGCCTGACATGGGCCAGGTTATTATAGACGGGAATGATGTGACAAGGCTTGAGGAATACGAGATGGATAAAATTAGGCTTAGCTTTGGAATGCTTTTTCAGGGAGCTGCTTTATTTGACTCAATGACAGTGGGAGAGAATGTAGGATTTACATTGAGGGAGCATACTAATGCGTCTGTAAAAGATATCCAGAGAAAAGTGGCTGATTCCCTGGAGCTTGTGGGTTTAAAAGGCATAGAGAAGCTTATGCCTAGCGAACTGAGCGGAGGAATGAAAAAAAGGGTCGGACTTGCCAGAGCGATCTGCAATAATCCAAAAATTATATTATACGATGAGCCGACCACGGGTTTGGATCCGATAATGGCCGATGCTATAAATGACTTAATCATAGATTTGAATAATAAATTAAACGTAACTTCCATAGCCGTTACTCATGACATGGTCAGCGCTTTTAAGATAGCTGACAGGATAGCGATGTTATACAACGGAAAGATTATAGCGATCGGCGCTCCGGACGAGATCAGGAATACAAAAGATCCGGTAGTGAAACAATTTATAACAGGGGCTGCGAGAGGTCCGATTACGGAAGACGCATAATAAAAGGGGGCCATAAATGTTTACACGCATGAATTTTGAGCTGAAGGTCGGAATATTTATTTTCATAGGCATAGTGATACTTTCCGTAATAATATTTTCTATAGGTAATTTTTATAGCGTCAAGCGCGGATATAGCATCGACGTAGTCTTTAGCTTTGCAAATGGCATAGGGATAGGCGCGCCTGTGCGTTATTCGGGGGTTCAAGTGGGCGAGGTGCAGGAGATAAACATCTATTTTGATGAAAAGGAAAAAAAGCCCCTTGTTAGGCTGACTGTCTGGGTGTCTCAAAATACATGGATTAATGAAAATGCAAAGGCGTCTATTAATACACTGGGGCTTTTGGGCGAAAAATATTTGGAGATTTCTCCCGGCACCAGGGATGCAAGGCTTCTGCAAAAAGGAGATGTGCTGAGAGGGAGCGACCCTGTATCTACAGAAGAGCTTGCCAGGTCTACCAAGGAGCTTATAGAGAGAATAGCTACTCTTACGGACTCTGTTAATAAGATTGCGGGAGATGATAGCTTGAGGCTGTCTTTAAAAAATACTGTCAGCAATATGGAAATGCTGAGCAGTGACTTAAGGGATTTTTTATCTTCTGCCAAGCAGGGAAAAGGCACTATCGGAAGACTTATGTCTGATGATACGCTGTACAGGCATATCGATGAGATGATACTGGATATAAAAGAACATCCATGGAAGCTTTTATTCAAGCCGCCAGAGCCGCGAAAAAAAAGGTAACCTGTAATCTGGAATTGCAGACAGATGTTTTCCAGATATGGATTTTTGATTTTTATTACTAATTACGGGTTACTGGTAACTGATAACTAATTTGAAAGGGATAAGACATGACTTTGATATTTATTCGCATATTTTTTGTGATACTCAGCGTAATAATAGGTTTTCAAGTAGGATCGTTTGTGCAGGCGGGCGGGGCTAATTTTAGCACACTAGGAGCCTTGGCAGGTTTTTCAATGTCTATAATTATAATTATTCTTGAATTTACTATGAGAAAAGTGTCCGTAAGAGGCCTTTCGTCTGCTGTTTTCGGATTGCTGTTTGGGCTTATAATGGCGAAGTTAGTATCCGACACCTTATCGCTTATTTCCCTGGATAAAAATTTGGTATATTCTTTACGAGTCGTTCTTACGCTTGTATTCTGTTACCTCGGCATGATCACGGCAATGCGTGGCAGGGACGAGTTTAATATAGTGGTTCCATATGTTAAATTTTCAAGACAGGATCAAAATGATGAAATAATACTCCTGGATACAAGCGTTATTATAGACGGCAGGATCGCAGATATATGCAAAACAGGTTTTTTGGACGGAAAATTTATAGTGCCGCGTTTTGTATTGAAAGAATTGCAACAGATAGCCGACTCTTCTGATTCCCTGAGGCGCGAGCGGGGAAGAAGAGGCTTGGATATACTTGGGAAATTACAGAAGAGCGCTAACATAGACGTTAAGATACACAATGACGATTTCGAGGATATTAAAGAGGTCGACCTGAAGCTTGTAAAGCTGGCAAAGGTGCTGAGCGCAAAAATATTTACCAATGATTACAACCTGAATAAGGTTTCAGAGATACAGGGCATAAGGGTATTGAATGTAAATGAGCTTGCCAATGCCTTGAGGCCTGTAGTTTTGCCTGGAGAAATAATAGAGATAAGGCTTATCAAAGAAGGCAAAGAATATAACCAGGGGGTTGGGTACCTGGAGGATGGGACAATGATAGTTGTGGATAACGGCAGGAGATTAATAGGCCAGAACGTGCACGTGGTTGTAGGAAGCGTGCTTCAAACAGCAGCTGGCAGAATGATATTTGGAAAACTTCAGGAGAATAACAAGACCAGGTCTTGAGCACACTTATATATGAAAGTAGCGGCCATTGTTCCTGCCGCAGGCGCAGGAACTAGATTAAAATCAAAGACGCAAAAACCTTATATAAATCTTGACGGTAAACCCATACTTGCCAGGACATTGACGGCGCTTTCCAGAAACAAAAATATAACCGAGATATTGGTCAGCGTCAGCAAAGATAAATTAGACAAAGCTCAAAGAGAGATAATTGAGAAATATAATATAAAAAAGACAACCCTTGTGATTGGAGGCAAGAAGCGCAGCGATTCTGTTTACAATGCGCTGAAGGCGGTATCCAAAGATGTGGACTATATCTTAATTCATGACGGCATACGGCCTTTTATTACAGATAAGTTTATCGAGGACTTATTAAAACAATCGTCCAGGTTTAATGCCGTGGTTGCAGCTGTTCCGGTAAAACCCACTCTGAAATTTGTAAATAAAAATGGTTTTATCAAGAGCACTCCTTCGAGAGAATGTCTTTGGGAAGCTCAGACGCCCCAGGTTTTTAGAAGGGGCCTGATAGAAAAAGCGTATAAAGTCGCCAGGAAGAAAAAAATTACTGCAACAGATGATTCTAGCCTTGTGGAAAGAATCGGCGTAAAACCAAAGATTATAATGGGGTCGTATAGTAACATAAAGATTACTACAAAGGAGGATTTGGAGTTGGCAAAAATCCTCTTGAAGGAGTTTTTATGAGAGTAGGAATTGGTTATGACATTCACAGGTTCGTAGAAGGAAGGCCTCTTATGCTGGGAGGCGTTGAGATCCCGCATGTAAAGGGGCTGGAGGGCCATTCTGACGGAGATGCGCTTCTTCATGCAATATGCGATGCGATTCTCGGGGCCGCAGGTATGGATGACATAGGCCATCAATTTCCAGTAAATGATGATAAATATCTGAACATAGCCAGCGCAGAACTTTTAAAAAGGGCCTCAGAAAAAGTGAAGAAAAAAGGCTTTAGGGTGGAATACATAGATTCCGTAATTATACTGGAAGAGCCGAAGATAGCGCCTTTTAAAGACAGTATGAGAGAAGAAATATCAATTGCTCTTGGTATAAGCGTAGATTGCATAAACGTAAAAGCTACTACGCAGGAAGGCGTTGGCGCCATAGGAAGGGGCGAAGCTCTTGCCGCGTATGCAGTCGCCTGCCTAACCTGATAAAACCTGTCCAACTTCGCAAGTTGCCCTATTGGCAACTTGCGAAGTTGGACAAAGGTTAATATGAGTATAAAAATTTATAATACGCTTACAAGAAAAAAAGAAGAATTCAAGCCTTTAAAAGAAGGCAATGTCGGGATATATGTATGCGGGCCTACTGTTTATGATGTGCCTCATATAGGCCATGCGAGGAGCGCTTATGTATTTGATGTTATCCGCCGCTATTTTAAGTATAGAGGTTATGAAGTTAAGTTTGTAAGGAATGTGACGGATGTAGACGATAAAATAATTAATAAGGCAAAAGAAGAGTTCAATAAAGAGGATTTAAACATCGCAGTAAAGAATATTTCCGATAAATATCTTAAAGTCTACCATGAGTGTATGGAAAAACTTGGTATTATGGAGCCTGACAAAGAGCCAAAGGCCACAGAATATATAGAGAAGATGAAAGATTTTATAAAGATATTGATAGGCCGCAAAGTGGCTTATATCTCTGGCGGCGATGTATATTTTGATGTGCGGAAAGCCGATGGTTATGGAAAATTATCCAATCAAAGTTTTGAAATGCTGGAATCGGGTGCAAGAATCACTCCCGGGGAAAATAAAAAGGATCCTCTGGATTTTGCTTTGTGGAAATCGGCAAAAGAAGGCGAGCCGTCCTGGGGTAGCCCCTGGGGAAATGGCAGGCCCGGCTGGCATATAGAATGTTCAGTGATGAGCTCTGATATTTTAGGAGGGGAATTTGATATACACGGAGGGGGTATAGATCTTGTTTTCCCGCATCACGAGAATGAAGTGGCGCAGTCGGAAGGCGCAGGCAAAAAATTCGCTCGTTACTGGATACACAACGGCCTTTTAACTATCAATAAAGAAAAAATGGCCAAATCCCTGGGTAATTTTATTACTATAGAGAATATATTAGCCAGATATCCTGCCAGCGTATTGAAAATATTATTTTTACAGACGCATTATTCCCACCCTGTGGATTTTTCATGGGAGAAGATGGAAGAGGCGAAGAAAGCCTATGAGCGAATTGATATATTGATGAAAAAGCTTAAAGATATAAAAGAAGAAATAGCCCCGGATAAGGATATTGACGGGTATCGCTTGAGATTTGAAGAAGTCATGGATGATGATTTCAATACAGCCCAGGCATTGGGCATTATTTTTGAAATAGTGTCCTTTATCAACAAAAATATAGAAGATGGGAAAAAGGCAGGGTGTGCAAAAAAAATCTTGATTGATTTAGGAAAAGTCCTGGGCTTATTTGAAGGATTAACAAGGCATTATAGCGGAGGATTTAATGAGAACATAGCTTTAGCCGAAAACGTTAATCTGCTTATTAAAAATAGAAATGAGGCTAGGAAGAAGAAAGATTTTAAAGCTGCAGACAAGATCAGGAAAGAGCTGGAAGAGCAAGGCGTCATACTAGAGGACACAAAAGACAATACAACCTGGAGACTAAAGTAATCCCATAATCTTGACAATCTGACAATGTAAGTTTTGTCAACTTTATGGCGCCGGTCGGGGCGTAATCTTTACAAAACTAACAATGTCACAATGTCAAGTTTATGGCGTCTTGACCATGGCATAATCTTGACAATCTAACAATGTCAGTTTTGTCAACTTTATGAGTCATGTTGGGGAGCGGCTATTATAATTTATGTTAAAACGAGGAATATTTATAACTTTTGAGGGTCCTGAAGGAAGCGGGAAGACAACTCATTCCAGGCTGCTGTGCGAGTTTTTACGTAAAAAAGATTTTAGAGTTTTACATACGCGCGAGCCAGGCGGCACATTAATAAGCGAAAAAATACGTAAAATACTTCTCGACCCGGAAAATAAAGGCATGGATGTAAGCTGTGAGATGCTCTTATATATGGCAGCGAGAGCCCAGATAGTAGAGGAAAAGATTTTACCTGCGCTTGAACAGGGAAAGATTGTAGTATGCGACAGATTTACCGATGCTACAGTTGCTTACCAGGGATATGCCGGAGGCATGAACCTGAAAGTAATAAATAGAATATCCGACATTGTTACAAAAGGCCTAAAGCCTAATGTTACATTTTTACTGGATATAGACGCTAAAACAGGTCTTTTAAGGGCTGGCAGGGCAAAAGACAGAATGGAGCGGAAATCAGTCTCCTATCACAATAAAGTGAGGAACGGTTATCTTTCTATAGCCAAAAAAGAGCCGAAAAGGGTAAAGGTTTTATCTTCGATCAGGAAAATAAGCCGGACACAGGAAGAGATTAGGAAGGTAGTCTTAAAGATATGTCATTAAAAGATATCGCAGGCCAGGACAGAGCAATAAGATTATTACGCGGCATGTTAGAGAAAGACGAAATTAATGGGTCTTATCTTTTTATCGGGCCAGATGGTGTTGGAAAGCGCTCTGTAAGCATGGAATTTGCCAAGGCTATTAATTGCGAAAAAAAAGGCTTTGACGCTTGTGAGGAGTGTATTCCGTGCAGCAAAATAAATTCTTTAAATCATCCGGATGTATTTATCATACATAAGGAAAATGAGTCCAGCTTCATTAAGATAGATAAAATAAGAGATATAATTTATCAGGCGAGCCTGAAACCGTACGAGGCCAGAAAAAAAATATTCATAATAAGTGACGCAGATGATATGAATGAAGAATCCCAGAACGCGCTTTTAAAGATTCTGGAAGAGCCCCGCGATAATCAGATATTCATATTGACCACTTCGCGCGTTTCCGGCCTTTTGCCGACAGTTATTTCCAGATGCAAGCTTGTGAAGTTTGGCCTCGTATCCCGGGCGCAGATTCAGGAATTGCTTATTAAAAGACATGCCTCCAGCGAAGATGAAGCGGTTTTGTTTTCGCATATGGCGTTTGGCAGTCCAGGCATGGCCGTAGCTTTTAAAGATAAGGATAAGATCAGGGAGCGGGATAAGATGTTAAATGACTTTTTCTTCAGAAAAAGGGCTATGTTTAGGGAAGAAGTCTGCGACGAAAAAAAATATCCTGACCTGGAAGAATCCCTTCAGATGCTTTTATTCTGGTACAGGGATTTGCTTGTATCTAAATTTACGGAAGACAAGGTTGTTTTCCTGAATATGGACAGGATTCAGGAGATATTTTCTTATTCTGCCAGGTTTTCCGCAGAAAAAATAGAAAGAGATATTGCCAGCGTTATAAATACCATAAGTTATGTAAAAAGGAATATAAACCCAAAGATGGCGCTTTTTAATATGGCGCTTGAATTAGAAAGGCAATAGATATGCATGGAATTATAGAGTTGAGAATAAGGGAATCGGGTAATATAGTTTTGTATGATGCAAATGGCCTGGAAGCCAAGGTAGGCGATTATGTGATAATAGACGCAGAACGCGGCCAGGACTATGCACAGGTTATGTGCATACCGGAGAAGGTTTCCGAAGAAGATCTTAAGAAGCCTTTAAAAAAGATTATACGCATCGCTACCCAGGAAGATAATAACCAGATAAATGAAAATAAAAAACGCACGAAGGACGCGTTTCAAATATGCGTAAAGAAGATACAGGAACGCAAACTTGACATGAAGCTTATTGACGCGGAATATTCGTTTGACGGCACAAAGCTTATTTTTTATTTTACTTCCGAGGACAGGGTTGACTTCAGAGAGTTGGTCAAAGATCTGGCGCATATCTTTAAAGTTCGGATAGAATTGAAACAGATAGGCGTAAGAGATGAAGCCAGGATGCTTGGAGGGTTCGGGCATTGCGGGAGGTCTCTTTGCTGCGCTAGTTTCCTAAAAGGTTTTGACGCAGTGACAATCAGGATGGCGAAGGAACAGAATTTGTCTCTGAATCCAACTAAGATTTCCGGTGTATGCGGCAGGCTTATGTGCTGCCTCTTTTATGAATACGAAAATTATAAAAAATATTTGAAAGGTCTGCCGAAAGAAGGCGAAAAAATAACCTTACCTGAAGGCAAAGGCAAGGTCATAAGCGTGAACGCCCTGAAGCGAAAGGTGGTTGTTGAGTTAGAAGAAGGAAAACATATAGAATTGGATTACAACAAGTGAGATCAAGACCAGGTCTTGAGCACATTAAGGCTTGGCCTTGTTTGCAAAGAAATGGATAAATTTTATATCACCACACCATTATATTATGTAAATAGCACGCCTCACATAGGACATTCCTATACAAATATAGCTTGCGACGCTCTTGCAAGATATAAAAGGCTTACAGGCTATGAAGTTTTGTTTGCCACTGGCAGCGATGAGCACGGTCAAAAGATAAAAGATGTCGCTGAATCAAAAGCCATGGAGCCAAAGGCATTCGTGGACAGTATTGTGCCTGCATTTAAAAAACTGTGGAAACAACTGGATATATCCTATGATGATTTTATCCGCACTACGGAGAGAAGGCACGAAGATGTAGTAAAGAACGCTCTTAATGCGCTTTACAAAAACGGAGATCTTTACGAAGGCGAATACAGCGGATGGTATTGCACGCCATGCGAAAGTTTTTGGACAAAGGTTCAACTGGTAGATGATCTGTGCCCTGATTGCAGACGTAAGGTCGAAGAGATAAAAGAAAAAAATTTCTTTTTCAAACTTTCCAAATACCAAAACTGGCTAATAGACTATATAAATTCACATGAGGATTTTATAAAGCCTGCCATAAGGAAAAATGAGATATTAAGTTTTCTGAAAAATCCCTTGAACGATCTTTGCATATCAAGACCGCGTTCACGGCTTTCATGGGGCATTGATATCCCGTTTAGCAAAGGCCATGTTACATATGTATGGTTCGATGCCTTGATAAATTATATAAGCGTTTGCGGCTATAAAGATAATCCTGAAAAGTTTAAAAAATTCTGGCCAGCTGATATACATGTGATAGGTAAAGATATCCTGAGGCCGCATACGGTTTACTGGCCCATAATGCTTCATGCAATAGGCCTTGAACTGCCAAAGACAGTGTTTGCCCACGGGTGGTGGAAGGTGGGCGGAGACAAGATGTCCAAGTCAAAAGGCAATGCTGTAGATCCTGGAAGTATGGTTTCCAGGTTTGGCGTAGATGCATACAGGTTATTTCTTCTGAAAGAGGTGCAGTTTGGCGCAGATGGGTCATTTTCGGAAGAGGCGCTGATCGCTAGAATTAACAGCGATCTCGCAAATGATCTTGGAAACCTTTTGCATAGGACGCTGACAATGGTGGAAAAATATTTTGCAGGCAATATTCCTGAAAGGAGAGATTTAAAATATTCCGACGAAATCACCAGGGCGCTTATCGATAAAGCTTGTTTGCTTGATTCCGAGATTAAAAAGGGTATGGATAATATAGATTTTAGTTACTCTCTTAACAGCATATGGGGCGTAATAAATATCGCAAATAAATTTATAGAGCAGAAAACCCCGTGGAAACTAGCAAAGGAAAACAAGCAGGATGAGTTGAAAGATATGATGTGTGACCTTTGTGAGATCCTGAGAATGGTGTCTGTAGCGCTGATGCCGTTTATGCCGGATACATCAGTTAAGATGGCAGGCCAACTTGGCCTTGAGAATGCAGAAAATAGGAATTTCAGCGATTTAAAATGGGGATTGTTAAAACCAGGCACAAAGATCAATAAAGGAGAGCCTCTGTTTCCCCGAATCGACACAAAAACTTGACATTCTTACAATGTCACATTGTCAAGTTGTTGAGAAGGCCTTAATAAAAGAAATTTGAAAAAGGAGTTTGAATATGAAACAGATATATCTTGATCACAACGCCACAACGCCTGTTTGCAAAGAAGTGCTGGAAGCTATGACGCCATATTTTACGCAGGATTACGGAAACGCCTCGAGCGTATACTCGTTGGGCCAGAAAGCCAGGCATGCAGTAGATGAAGCAAGAGAAGTGATAGGAAATGCGCTGGGTACAGAGGCTACTGATATCATATTTACTTCAGGAGGTACAGAGAGCGACAATTTTGCCATAAAAGGCATCGCAATGGCAAACCTGAATAAAGGAAGGCATATAATAACATCCAGCATAGAACATCTGGCGGTTTTAGAGCCGTGCAGATTTGTAGAAAGAGAATTAGGTTTTGATGTTACGTATCTTCCCGTGGATAAGTACGGCATGGTGGACCCTGATAAATTAAAGGATGCTATAAGGAAGGATACAGTTCTTATATCTATCATGTTTGCAAATAACGAGACCGGTACTATACAGCCCATAAAGGATATCGCCAGGATAGCGGCCGAAAATAAAATATATTTTCATACAGATAGCGTACAGGTATTGGGAAAAATTCCGATAGACGTGGAAGAGCTGGGAATCGACATGTGTTCTTTTTCAGGCCATAAACTTTACGGCCCCAAAGGCATAGGGGCAATGTATCTCAGGAAAGGCGTGAAGATAACTCCTTTTCAGCATGGCGGACATCACGAGAGGAATAAAAGAGCCGGTACAGAGAACGTGCCCGGGATTGTTGGTTTTGCAAAAGCTGTCGAGATAGCCCATAGAGATATGAAAAAAAATGACGCCCATTTGAAAAAGCTTACAAAAAAGATGTGGGAAGGGCTGAATAAAGAGTTGAAGGAAATATATCTTAACGGTCATCCCGAAAATAGGCTTTCAAATACGCTTAATATAAGTTTTAAGTATATAGAAGGGGAATCTATGGTGTTGAATTTTGACATGAAGGGAATATCCGCTTCAACCGGGTCTGCCTGCACTTCGGGGTCTCTTGAGCCATCTCATGTGTTGACAGCTATGGGAGTTCCTTCTGATATGGCTCAGGGGTCTGTGAGGTTTTCTTTTGGTTATGAGAATACAGAAGAGGATGTAGATTATTGCCTGGCCGAAATCCCGCCTATAGTAGAAAAACTCAGGAAAATGTCTCCTCTATGCTGATAGATACGCATTGCCATCTGGATTTTAAAGATTTTGATGATGATAGAACCGCTGTTTTAAAACGTTCCAGGGATAGTGGCATAGGCGTCATCATAAATGTCGCCTCCAGCATGAAAGGTACGGTTCGATCCATACAGATTGCCGAAGAGAATGATTTTATTTACGCCAGTGCAGGCATTCATCCTCATGAAGCTGACAGCGTAAGCGATAATGACATTAAACTTTTCGCAGAGTTTTTAAACAAACCGAAGGTTGTGGCGATAGGAGAGATCGGGCTTGATTATTATAAAAATATTACCTCCAAAGAAAATCAGAAAAAATTATTTATCAGGCTTCTGGAGATCTCAAAAGATACGAGTCTGCCTTTAATAATACATAATCGCGATGCTCATATAGACATGGTCGATACTTTAAAAAATATCATCGGTAGTCCGGTTAACGGCGTAATGCATTGTTTCTCAGGCGATGAAAAATTCCTAAAAACATGCCTGGATATGGGATTTTTTATATCTTTTACTTGTAATATTACATATAAAAATGCCAGCAGTCTCAGGGAAATCATAAAATTAGTTCCTATGGACAGGCTGCTTCTTGAGACAGATGCGCCGTTTCTGGCGCCTCAAGCTTTCAGGGGAAAGCGCAATGAGCCTATGTATGTTAAATATGTTGCAGAAGAGGTTGCAAGGATAAAAGGATTTGATTTTAATAAAATAGCAAATATGACAACAGAGAACGCTAGAAAGTTATTTAAACTAAAAAAGTGAGGCTGGAATTATGATAGAAAAAGTAATAGCTCAATCTTAGCCTTAATCTCGGCCTAAATTATTACGTTATGTTAAATTTTATTAAACGCGAGCGGATATATATCTGGATGATTATTTTTATATTAGGGATGAATTTGCTTGGCATAGGGCATATGCACAAGAAAGATCTCCCGGATAAAAAGAGCGTTTCGTCTATGACTTTTAAGGATATGGGCATTACAGAAGAAAAAGTCAGGTTGTTTTTTGAATCAAAAAAACCAAGCGCAATATTTTTCAAATATGGGTTTTTTGCAGGATTTTTTATGCTTATAGCAGGCATCGCGATGAATCTTATTTTTCTTTTTCGTAATAAAAAAATAATACCTGAAAAGATTCCGGAAAAAAAACCTGTATTATGGGGTATTATGGATGTAGTCAGGGTTGTTATCACAGTGATGTTTTCGGGCTATATGCTGATTGCAGCAGGTTTCATTATTTTGAAGCCCCTTCATTTTAATATGGATGTTAATTTGCTTATGATGCTAATGACATTCTTTATAAATATAACCGCCGGGATCGTAATATTGTATTTTGTTCTGGTGAAATACAGGGAAAAATTATCCACTTTAGGTATTGCGCGTGCGGGGTTTTGTAAAAATGTCTTATCCGGTATTATCGCCTATATGTTTATACTTCCTATCTTAGTCGCAGTTCTTATGTTGTCAATGCTGCTATTGGATGCAATAGGCTATAAATCACCTCCGCAGCCTGTATTTGATATATTTTTCGAGGAAAAAAGAAGCAATGTAGTATTATTTTTGACGATATTTGTTTCTATCTTAGGGCCTATCATAGAAGAGCTATTTTTTAGAGGATTCTTATACAGCGCTGTAAGGAAGCGTTTCGGAGTAATTATTGGGGTGTTATTGAGCAGCGTTTTATTCAGTATGCTGCATACTAATATTGCAAGTTTTCTTCCGATTATGATACTGGGTGTTTTAATGGCATTTTTGTACGAAACAACAAGTTCGCTCGTTACACCTATAGCCGTTCATATATTGCATAATTCAATTATCTTGGGTTTTGTATTCTTTATAAAAGAACTGCTCCGCTAAAAAACTTTACAAACTAACAATGTCAGTTTTGTCAAGTTTATGGGGTGGTGTGTAAAGGTAAAGAGATGAAGACGAAGGTAGCGATTGTAAAATGTAAGGATTATGAAAGGGTTAATCTCGAGAAGGCTGTAAACAAGGCTTTTGGCCTTTTGGGCGGGATAAGCGCTTTTATAAAAAAAGATGAAAAGGTGCTCATTAAACCTAATCTCCTTTCAGCTCGCTTGCCTGAAGACGGGGTCTGTACGCATCTTGAGGTGATAAGGGCTGTCGTTAGATTAGTTAAAGATTGCGGGGCAGTGCCTTTTATAGGAGATAATCCGGGCGGTTCAATAAGCCCTGCCGCAGTATATGAAGCTTCCGGGGTTGTGTCGCTTGCAAAAGAAGAAGGGGTGGAATTAAAAGAGGCGAAGGACATAAAAATAGTTAATAATATTCCGATGGCGGCTTATATTTTTGAGTGCGATAAAATTATAAATTTGCCGAAAATGAAAACCCACAGCTTGATGGGGGTTACGGGAGCTGTTAAGAACATGTATGGCGCTGTAGCAGGGCTCCATAAAAGCGAGCTTCATAAAAAATTTCCAAGCCCTGAGGAGTTTACAAAGATTTTAGTCGATACATTTGAAATAACAAAGCCTGGTTTGGCGTTGATGGACGGCATAGTCAGCATGGATCAGGCCGGCCCTGCTGCAGGAAGGCTTAGGAATTCAGGCCTTTTGATAGCTGGAGAGGACGGTGTAGCTATAGACGCTGTTTTTGCAGCGTTAATAGGA
>Ga0172370_10004674_pt1 | contig 18152 bp, 14 predicted proteins | sample LakKiv5m_FD_114538 | JGI IMG/M metagenome (GOLD analysis project Ga0172370, IMG submission 114538) | Freshwater microbial communities from Kabuno Bay, South-Kivu, Congo - kab_022012_11.5m | ecosystem: Environmental > Aquatic > Freshwater > Lake | place: Democratic Republic of the Congo...
AACCTCTCATTTTCCCTGATAACAAATCCATCTACTGCATCCACTAAAATTGTTTTCATTTTATTTTTCTAAATTTACAATAAATTATCGTTGGCAAAAGGTTTGCCTTTTTTAAAAATTTCTATGGATTTTTTGTGGGCATAAGTGATATTCCTGGGTAAACGATCAAGCTGAAACCATTTCCATTCTTCGCATTTATTCGGCTCTTTTACCTTTGGCTTACCTTTCCAATTTTTTGCCAAAAATAAAAACTGAAAATAGTGCCCATTCTTTTTTTGAGGTTGATTCACGACATTAAGAAATTCAAATTTCTCACACCGAAGCCCTGTTTCCTCATAGAGCTCTCGAGAAGCGCACTGTTCTAGTTTTTCATTTGTTTCCAAATGTCCGCCCGGCAGTCCCCAGCTACCGGCTGCGACAGCATTTTTTCTTTTACCCAAAAGCAGTCCTCTGTTGCTAAGAATCAAAACATTTACCCCGACAAAAAATTTTTTATATTTCTCCTTTTTCATCTCGGCTTCACTGTGATTTTGCTTTTAATTTTCGCAAACCGAGGCATAAGTTTGCCGTTTACTTTTACACTACCCAAAAACATTTTCTTGGGCCGAACCCAGACCGCACCGTCTTCCAAATGCAGATAAATAACCATTGGTTCCAGGGTTTCGCTGTGCAAGGCCTCGCCCAAGACCTTTGCCTTGGTTCCCTTGTAATGTTTATATATTGACCCAATTTCTAATTTCTGCATAAAATTTTACTCTAGCGCTTTTTTTAATTCTTCCATGTCATTGAAATGATGTTTGATGCCCGCTATTTCCTGATAGTCTTCATGCCCTTTGCCGGCCAAGAGAATAACATCCCCGCTTTCCGCCAATTTCACTGCTTCGATAATGGCCTCTCGCCTATTGGGAATAGTTTCCACTTTTTCGGCCAAACTTACCGAAAGGTCAGTTTTCATTTCGGCAATAATTTTTTCCGGATCTTCGCTCCGTGGATTATCAGAAGTAAAAATAGGAACATCGGAAAGAGAGGCTCCGATCCGACCCATAATCCGACGCTTGAGTGGATCACGATCTCCCCCGCAGCCGAAAACACAAATTATTTTATTCTTTTTTGGTTCTTCGGTATCTACTAGAATTTCTTTTTTGGTTGGGATGATTTCCGCTATGGTCAAAAGCACTTTTTCTAAGGCATCTGGAGAATGAGCATAATCAATGATGCCCAATATCCCGTCTGCTGATGTAAAATGCTCAAAACGTCCTCGAGGGGGTTCGATATTTTCCAGCATCTTTTTCACTTTGCCCATATCAAAACCGAGCAACTCGCAGGCACCATACACGGCCAAAAGATTATAAGCATTGAATTTCCCTAGTAAATTGGAATGGATTTTGTCCCCATTAATCTCGAGCTTAAGCCCGTTAAAATCCGATTTTAAAATTTTTCCATAGAAATATTTTTCCCCAAAGCAAGGGATTGGGGAAATTCCCCTATCCCTTGCTTTGGGGTTTTCATCAAAGCCGTAAGAAAATTTCTTGGCCTTGATCCCCTCCAGCATCAAGGACCCGTGTTCATCGTCGGCGTTGGATAAGGCAAAAGCGGTTGCCGGTAGCATCTGGAAAAATTTCTTCTTCGCCCGGAAATAATTTTCCATGCTCTTGTGATAATCCAAATGGTCTTGCGAAAGATTGGTAAAAATCCCGCCAACAAAATTTGTCCCGGCTACCCGACTCTGATCCATGGCGTGCGAAGAAACTTCCATAAAAACATACTCGCAATTCTTTTCTACCATTTCGGTAAAAATTTTATTTAAGGCCAGGACATCGGGAGTAGTGGGAATTTTTCGATCCATTTTTAATTCTTCCTCATTTATCATAATTCGGGTCGTGCCGATAAAACCAGCCCGATACCCCAAGTTTAAAGCCACCTTATATAAAAGTTCCGCAGTCGTAGTCTTGCCGTTCGTGCCGGTTACTCCCACAATCTTGAGACCTGCTGAAGGATTACCATAAAAATGCATCGCGGCCAGGCGGGCAATCGCACGTCTTTTTAGCTTCAGGTTTTTAATCAGATTTTGCATGTGTTTTAGAGTATAGCACAAAACCACTGGCCGGGTCCTTGGCTATTTTACCCTTATTTGACAAAACAATTTAATATAGTAATCTCAAAAATAAGACTCTTGTTCCTTTAAAAAGAAGGACTTTAGTTGCTTACTTAGCTTTAATCGGAAAATATAAATATTTTTAAATTAACCTAAATTAATCACTAAAACCTGAAAAAATGAAGAAAATTGCATCACTCGTCACGCTGGCTTTAATGCCGGCCGTTTTGTTTGCCTCAGAGGCGGACTTAAAAATCCCGGAACTTTCCGATGGGCAAAATTCCCTACTCATCATAATGGGTGCGGTAATTCTGTCCTTGGGGCTGCTTTTTGCCTGGTATCAGTATTCTTGGGTCAAAAAGATAAGAGCCCATACCTCGATGCTTTCGGTATCAAAAATAATTTTTGAGACATGCAAAACCTACTTGATCCAGCAAGGAAAGTTTCTGGTAATTCTTTTCCTGATTGTGGGGTCCTGTATTGCTTTTTATTTTGGGATCCTGGAGAGTATGACCTTGGGCAAAGTAACTTTGATTCTATTCTGGACTGTTATCGGTATTCTGGGATCCTACAGCGTTGCCTGGTTTGGCATCAGGATGAATACCTTGGCAAATTCCAGAATGGCCTTCACTGCTCTACGCAACAACCCACTTCAGCTGCTCGGAATCCCGCTTAATTCTGGCATGAGTATCGGCGTGTTGCTTGTGTGTGTGGAACTCTTTATCATGCTTGTTATTTTCATCTTCATCCCGAGAGACATAGCGGGAGCCAGTTTTATTGGCTTTGCTATCGGTGAGTCGCTCGGCGCTTCGGCTCTCCGAATCGCCGGCGGAATCTTTACCAAAATCGCCGACATCGGATCCGACTTGATGAAAGTGGTATTCAAGATCAAAGAAGATGATCCAAGAAATCCAGGAGTTATCGCAGACTGTACTGGCGACAACGCTGGAGACTCGGTCGGCCCCACAGCCGATGGATTTGAAACGTACGGGGTTACGGGAGTAGCCCTAATCTCATTCATCGTACTGGCTGTTTCCAACATAGAGCTCCAGGCACAACTTTTGGTTTGGATCTTTGTAATGAGAATTTTGATGGTGGCAACTTCAATCACCGCTTTCTACCTAAACAAGACACTGAATCTGTTTCTTTACGCGGGGAAAAAGAACCTCGATTTTGAACAACCCCTTACGAATCTTGTTTGGATTACCTCTATCCTCTCGATCGTGGTTACCTTCTTTGCGAGTTATTTGATGCTCGAAAGCCTGGGTGGAAATTTATGGGTCATTCTCTCGGCAATCATCAGCTGTGGCACCTTGGGTGCGGCCTTGATTCCGGAATTTACCAAGATTTTTACCAGTCCAAAATCAAGACACGTACAGGAAGTAGTAACAGCCTCTCGTGAAGGAGGAGCATCGCTCAACATCTTGTCCGGTCTCGTGGCCGGAAACATGAGTGCCTTCTGGCAAGGTATGGTATTTCTCTTTTTGATGTTTCTGGCATATTTTGCCAGCACCTTCGGATTGGGAAGTTTTATGGTCTACCCAGCGATCTTTGCCTTTGGCTTAGTGGCCTTCGGGATGCTCGGAATGGGACCGGTCACAATCGCGGTTGATAGCTACGGACCGGTTACGGACAATGCGCAGTCGGTGTACGAATTGTCACTGATTGAGGAAACTTACAAGAAAAAATCCGAGGAAGAAATTTATCTTGAGTTTATGCAAGAGAAAAAATATAATTTCTTTCCGGACTTCCAAAAAGCCAAATATTTTTTGGAGGCCAACGACGGCGCCGGGAATACTTTTAAAGCTACAGCTAAACCGGTATTGATCGGCACGGCAGTAGTCGGAGCAACCACGATGATCTTCTCCTTAGTGCTACTTATCAGAGAAAAGTTCGGATTCGAGCCAGAGCAAATTTTAAACCTGCTTAATCCTTACACAATCCTCGGATTCCTGATGGGAGGAGCAACTATTTACTGGTTCTCCGGAGCCTCTATTCAAGCAGTATCTACCGGAGCCCACCGGGCAGTAGAGTACATCAAGCGGAATATAGAGCTTGATGAAAATGCTGATAAAAAGGCGTCCACCGAAAAATCGAAAGAAGTGGTAAAAATCTGTACCCAGTACGCTCAAAACGGGATGAAAAATATCTTTGCTGTTGTCTTCTTCCTTGCTTTGGCGATTGCTCTCCTCTCTGGCTATCAAAACGAGAGTCTCGAGATTGATGACCCGATGAGATACAATGCGATTGCCTTATTTGTAAGCTATCTACTTTCCATAGCTTTCTTTGGACTTTTCCAAGCAGTCTTCATGGCTAACGCAGGAGGTGCTTGGGACAATGCTAAGAAAGTAGTGGAGGTGGATCTGAAAGAAAAAGGCACCCCACTTCATGATGCGGCAGTAATTGGTGATACGGTGGGAGATCCTTTTAAGGACACCTCCTCCGTCGCCATGAACCCAATCATCAAGTTCACTACCCTGTTCGGTCTCTTGGCTATGGAAATAGCCATCTCACCAAGTTTTTTCAGAGTCGCACCGTATATCGGTTTTGTGTTCCTCGCGATAGCACTTGTTTTTGTCTATCGCTCATTCTATAAAATGCGGATCCCAAAGAAATGATCCCATTTTAAAAAACGCTAACGCCGGCAAAAATTTGCCGGCGTTTTTTTATTTCTTATTTTTTGTTTGCCATGAGCCTTTGGTGCTCTTCGGTATTTAAGAGTCCGCATTTTTTATATTTCTTGCCGCTGCCGCACGGACACGGATCATTTCGCCCCACTTTCGGTTCTTCGCTTGCCGACGTGGTAGATTCTATTTGGGAAACTTTACTGACATCGGAAAATTCTTCCGGTTCGGCTTGGGTCGCCACCAAGGTTTGCCGAGGCCCATTGTTGTCCGGCTCTTTTCGACTGCGCTCGGCACCTTCTATATTTATGGAACTAACCAAAGAAAATACCTGTTCTTTGAAGGCTTCTTCCATTTCTCGGAACATAGCCAAACCTTCTTTTTTGTATTCTACAATCGGTTCCCGTTGGCCGTAGGCGCGCAGATTTACCGAGCTCCGTAAATAATCCATCGCTTCCAAATGTTCCATCCAGAGAGTATCGGTGGTATAAAGGGCAATTCGGCGAACTGTTTCAAAAAAAGCATCGTCCCCTAGTTTTTCTCTTTTTTCATTCACGATTTTTCCCACGTCTAACTCTGGTTCGAGCGCTTGCCTAGTGGCCGTCACTTCATCCAGAATTTTTTCGATTTCTTCCTTTTTGGAGAAAAGCATTTGCTGGCGCCGTTCGTAAATCGCCTGCCTTTGATGATTCATCACATCGTCGTATTCCAAAGTATGCTTTCGAGCGTCAAAATGGAAGCCCTCAATCTTGGCTTGGGCAGTTTCTAGTTGCTTGCTAATGAAACGATTCTCGATTGGATGATCTTCCGGAATACCGAAACGTCCCATCATGGTCTTGATTCGCTCCGAACCGAAGACCCGCATCAGGTCGTCTTCAAGAGACACAAAAAATTGTGTTTCACCGGGGTCGCCCTGGCGACCAGAGCGCCCTCGGAGCTGGTTATCGATCCGACGCGCTTCGTGTCGTTCAGTACCGAGTACAAACAAGCCGCCCATACTTTTGACAAATTCGTATTCTTCTTTTGTCTGCGGATTGCCGCCCAATTTAATGTCGATTCCACGGCCGGCCATGTTAGTCGCAATAGTTACCGCACCCCGGCGCCCGGCTTGAGCAATGATCTCTCCTTCTCGTTCGTGGTTCTTGGCGTTCAAAATAACGTGCTGTACTCCTTCTTGGCGGAGATGCACGGAAAGCAATTCATTCTTTTCTATAGAAATAGTACCAATCAAAACCGGCTGACCGCGTTTATTCAATTCTTTTACTCTCCGCGCAATTGCTTGGAACTTACCTTTTTCTGTTTGGAAAATTACATCTGGGTGGTCGACCCGAACTATCGGTCGATTGGTCGGAACCACAATCACGTCCAAGCCGTACACCTTCAAAAATTCCTCCGAAGAAGTCAGAGCGGTACCGGTCATGCCGGAAAGTTTTTTATAAAATCTGAAATAATTTTGAAAAGTAATCGAGCCCGAGGAACGGGTTTCTTTTTCAATCTTTACTCCTTCTTTCGCTTCGATCGCCTGATGAATGCCTTCGCTCCAGCGTCGGCCCGGCTGAAGTCGGCCAGTAAACGGATCCACGATGATCACTTCCCCTTCGCGGACGACATAATCTCGGTCGCGCTCGAAAATAGCTTGCGCTTTGACTGCTGTCTCCAAATGATGCACGTATTTTATCCCACGCTCGGTATAGATATTTTCAACCCCTAAAAGCTGCTCGGCTTTGCTGATGCCTTGGTCGGTCAAAGAAATAGCCTTTAATTTCTCGTCTACCGTATAGTCCTGGTCTTTTTTGAGTTGTTTGGCAATTTGAAAAAACTTTACGTAAAAATCTTCTGAGTCTCCGGTAGCAGAAGAAATGATGAGTGGTGTTCGTGCTTCGTCAATCAAAATAGAGTCTACCTCGTCCACAATCGCAAAGTGGTGTTCTCGTTGAACCAAGTCGTTTATTGAAGTAGCCAGGTTGTCGCGCAAATAATCGAATCCGTATTCGTGGTTTGTACCATAAGTTATATCCGCGTCGTAAGCTTCTTTGCGCCGACATGGTTTTAAAAACTCGTAAACAATTTTGTATTCCCCTACCATATCGCGTTCCTTGTCTTCTTCCTTGTGAGTGGGATCATACAGATAAGAAACATTTTGAGAATTGATTACGCCGGTCGAAAGCCCAAGAAAATTGTAAACTTGTCCCATCAAGACTGCGTCGCGGCGAGCCAAATAGTCGTTCACGGTGACCAAGTGTACTCCTTTCCCCTCTAGTGCGTTCAAATACATTGGCAAGGTCGCTACGTTCGTCTTGCCTTCACCAGTTTTCATCTCGGAAATTTTGCCCCGATGGAGTGTCAATCCTCCAATCATTTGCACATCATAAAGCCGAATCCCTAGTGTCCTTTTCTGCGCTTCCCGAACCAGAGCAAAAGCCTCAGGCAAAATGTCGTCCAAGGTTTCCTTTCCGTTCAATCTTTCCTTTAATTCCAAGGTCTTTTTAGGAAAATCGGCATCAGAAAGCTTAGAAACCTCCGCCTCCAGGGCGTTGATTTTCTTCACTATACCATCCGCATCTTTGACAAATTTGGAGCTTGCGTCTCCGAATATTTTTTCGAATAGAGCCATGAGTAATATCTTAGCATAAAAACAAAAAACTTCCGATTTCGTCGGAAGTTTTTTGGAGTAATAGACCTAGGCTCGCTTCTTGGTGGTCTTCTTTGCCTTTTTGGTCTTCTTTGCTGCCTTCTTTTTCTTTGCCATAATTTTTTTCGTGTACACGAAATTAAATTGGTAATTTAGTTTTGCAATAATAGCGACCTGAAACATTTTCGAAAAAATATTTCAAAAATAATTATCGCAAAGGACTAACTTAATTATCCCGCAAACTAAAACCAAACACAATGCTTTTTTGTCAAAACTGTGGATAACTTTTTTGAAAAAAATTTCCGAGGTTTGCGAAAAATTTTTCTTTCAGAGATTATTACAAAAATAAATTCAAAAAATTTCGGAAAATAAAAAATTGCTTTCATTTGAAGCGGGTGATGGCTAACCTCCAACATATGTGCCTATGTGAGTGCGATCACCCGCCGCAGATAAAAACAATTTAAAAAGTAACACTTTTATTATACCAAACTTGTCGGGCTGCTGGGAATCGAACCCAGTCTACACGAACCCGAATCGTGTGTACTACCGGTATACTACAGCCCGAGAATCACAAGACCGATTCTAGCATATGTTTAACGATTTCGCTTGTTTTTGAGCCTACTGATTGGCATACCTCTCCCAGATGAGAACCGTCTTTTAGGTCCGGTAAAAGCTCGAGACTGGTCAAATAAATTCCCCGACGCGGATGAATGGCAAAGTTTGTCAGGAGGTAATGATTCGCGCCGATCTGGCGATAAATATCCCGGGCTAGGCGGAGCAAATTTTCTTTTTCTTCCGAAGAATATTTTCCGATTGGAAAAGTATACAAGTCGCTCCCTCGAAAACCCGGCACCGAATGCACCGAGGCGGTCCGGTCAGAAATAAATTCCTCAATCAAAATACTTTTGCCATGTACTGTGATGTCTTCAATCGCATTTACCAATTCCGGAAAAGTTTGCGCCAAGTGCACTCCAAGATTCGAATCCGGAGTCAGGGATTTTACAATCCAGGGCGGAGTAAATTTCTCATGCACTTCTTTAGCTTTCTTGATGGAATATCTTTCTCGCGAGCCGTCAAAGTCGGGCTGATAGTATGGAAAAATTAAATGCCGGGGCATCTTTACTCCGATTTTTTTCAAATGACTCGCGAGCATTGCCCGATCTTCGGCCAAGCCGTAAGAAAAACTTGAAGGGCCAACATTCGGGATAAACAGATTCTCAAGCACACTCGCAAAACTCGGATGGCTAACATTCAAAACTACATCTACCTTATGCAGAAGTTCCGAGGGTTTTATAGGCAAACCGGCAAAATGCCAGACACCAGTGCGGTCAATCAAAATATCGAAGGGCTGCCAATCATTACCTAAATGCTCGGTGATATGGGCAATCATCTCCCCTCCGTCTCGTAACGAGTCTTCATAATATTCGTCTGTTCCTCCGCGCAGTATCCCTACACGCTTTTTTTGTTTGGCTAGAGACATGAGCGTATTATAACAAAAAAACAGGCACCTTGATATGACTCAAGATGCCCGCCGATTTCTCGGTAAAATTAAATTCCTTTGGGAATTTTTTCTTCTGCTTTTTCCCCCATTCTTTCAGCCACACCTCGCTTAAAACTTTCCCAAGTGGAAAATATTTGTATGACAACTACCTCGCATACGTTTAATAGATGCGAATGTCCGGCTGATCCTTTGGGAGAAGTATCCAAAAAGCCCTCTGATGGCTCAATAGAAAAAGTCCAGTCTGCCCGGAGTGGAGTTTCAGTAAACTGATCATCTTTCCACATGAAACAGTTTTCCTGAAGCAAAGAAACAGAATTTTCTTTCACCTCTAGCATCTCTATCCTCCCCAGAAAGGAGGTGTAGTTTTCCTCTGTAGCAATATAAAAGGCGCCACGGTTGGCAGCGGTCGGGTTTATGACTTCTGCCATTTCCTTATAATTCTCCCTGCTGTTCATAATTAGAAATTTATGTGGTACATTGGTTTTCTGCCAAATAGGATACTCTGTATTTTGCCTTTTGTCAAAGCAAAAAACCATCCCAAAATATCGAGGGCTACCCTAGATATTTTGGATACGCAAAAAGCACCCATTTCTGGGTGCTTTTTTATGCTGTTGTTTGTTTTGTTTCGTTCTTTCCTTTATTTTTTATAGATCTTTCTCTATCTGTCATTTTGTTTTAGGTTCAAACAAACCATTGTGTACAGAATTCTAGTACACAATATCGACAATAAGTTTCTATCTGGAATCCTCCAGACGAAACGAGTTTCAAATTGAATTAATCCACGAGCAGCTTCCGCTACCCGTGCCTTGTTACGACTTAGTCCCTGTCACCGAGCTTACCTTAGGCCCCACTTATGCGGAGACTTCGGGTACTCCCGGCTCCCTTGACTTGACGGGCGGTGAGTACAAGACTTGAGAACGTATTCACCACAGTTTAGCTGACCTGTGATTACTAGTAATTCCAGCTTCATGGAGTCGAGTTTCAGACTCCAATCCGAACTGAGGCTGCTTTTGACGATTAGCTCAGGATCGCTCCGTCGCTGCGCGCTGTAACAGCCATTGTATTATGTGTGTAGCCCAGGGTATCAGAGGGACATGCTGACCTGGCGTCATCCTCTCCTTCCTCCCCCACCAAAAAGAACTTCTACTTGGAAGCTCCGCTTCCAAGAAATTCACTTTGGTGGGGGCGGTCCCGTGTGACACTTGTAACACACAACGAGGGTTGCGTTCGTTAGCCCACTTAAGGGTACAATTCAAACCACGAACTGACGACGGCCATGCATCACCTGTCCATTTGTCTTGCGAGGGCCAAACTTTCATAAGGCTTTCAAATAGATTTCTAACCCTGGTAAGGTTCTTCGTTTACCATCGAATTAAACCACATAATCCACTACTTGTGCAAGTCCCCGTCTATTCCTTTGAGTTTTAGCCTTGCGGCCGTACTTCCCAGGCGGATCTCTTAACGCGTTAGCTCAGGCTCTCAGAGGGTCGATACTCCGAAAACCGAGAGATCATCGTTTAGGGCGTGGACTACTGGGGTATCTAATCCCATTCGCTACCCACGCTTTCGTGCTTCAGTGTCAAATATGCGCCAGCGTACTGCCTTCGCTTTCGGTGTTCCCCATGATATCAACGGATTTCACCCCTACACCATGAGTTCCGTACGCCTCTCGCACTTTCAAGTTCTGCCGTTTCTTTTGCGATCCCAAAGTTAAGCCCTGGGTTTTGACAAAAGACTAACAGAACAACCTACGCACCCTTTACGCCCAATAATTCCGGATAACGCTCGAGGCTCTCGTATTACCGCTCCTGCTGGCACGAGATTAGGAGCCTCTTATTCATGAGGTACAGTCAATAAACTTCTTCCCTCATAAAAGATCTTTACGTCCCAAAGGGACTTCATCAATCACGCGGCGTCGCTCCGTCAGACTTGCGTCCATTGCGGAAGATTCTCGACTGCAGCCACCCGTAGGTGTATGGTCCGTGTCTCAGTACCATCAGTGGGGGTCAGCCTCTCAGCTCCCCTAAACGTCATAGCCTTGGTGAGCCATTACCTCACCAACTAGCTGATATTGCACAGGCCTTTCCCAGAGCGATAAATCTTTACTCTTGCGAGACCATCGCGTATTAGTCCGGATTTCTCCGAATTATTCGCGACTCTGGGGGAAGTTCCTGCGTATTACTACCTCGTTCGCCACTAACTTCAAACGACCTTTGACTTGATATAATCGCATCTCGGGAAAAATGAAGTCCGTTCGACTTGCATGCCTTATCCACGCCGCCAGCGTTCATCCTGAGCTAGGATCAAACTCTAACTAAAAGTTAGAACGAAACAAAACAAAAAACAGCATGTTTTTGTTTTACCCGTCGTCTTTCGACTAGGGCATTTTATTTTGATCACATTGCTCAAAAAAATTATTGTAAGTATATAAACAAAAAACTTTGCACTTACATTCTCAAACTATTTACTTTTCAAAGATTTCAAACAAAAACGCCATATCCACTAAAGGATAGACGTGTAGGGAGTATATACGAAGTGTTTCGTAAAGTCAAGCGTTCGCCGGGAACTAAAATACCCTGAAATTTCAGGGTATTTTAAAAAATATCGAAACGGAACCCTAGGCAGGATCCACGGTGGTCGGACCGGTTTGCCCAAAGGCTTTTTTCACTCGAAGAAGCGGGACCAAAACGACCAGGGCATAGCTGATCCAATAATAGAGAGAAGCAAACATTCCAGGCGCAAACATTCTTGAGATCAAAAGATCAAGAATTATCCCGACAACTGCCCAAGTGATCCCGTATTTGAGGGCTTCTTTGATGCTCGTCGGCTTCACAAATCCGGCCAAGATGTACACCACGACCGCAGTCAAGATAACAAAAACGATATGAGACCAGAGAACATCCGTCGGCACTTTGTAAGCGACAAAGATGCAGACGAAAATAAAAACAACGACCCAGAGCAATGCTCCGAACCCCACTCCCTTTTTCCAATCTATTTTCATAAATTTTTTATAAATTTTCCGCCTTTTGAGCGGAGATTAATAATAATTACGACTTTTTAAAGAAACAACAAACTAATTATATCACTTGCAATCTGTCAACAAAACACTACCCGCTAGGTCTTGCCTAGTAGATATTCATTTATTGATTAATCCCAATTTTTCGAGTCTGGCACGGATTCCGCCCGGCTGTCTTTCTAAAATTTTAGAAAGTTCCTTAACTTTCATGCCACCTTTAAAATTCATGATGAGTTTTCCTTCTTCATCAGGTAACCAAGGTTTGTAAGCCTTCGGGTGCTTGGCTCGAATTCTTTCGAGAAAATTTCCAGAGTCTGGCCCTGCTCTTTCTTTTTTATTTTCTATTTTCAAATTTTTATCTTTCCATTTGCCGCCCAAAGCCAAAATAAAATTTTTATGCAAAGTTTTAATCTCTTCACCTGGAAGCTTGTCGAAAAATTCTTGCGCTTTTTTTGAATCGGCTAGAAAAATTCCGTCTTGTTTCAAAATTTTTGGATTAATCTCTAGCGCCTTCTCGTTAATTCCAAGAAGGTAAAGCCCGGAAAGCCTTCGCACCCTGGAGAGAGCAACGTATCCCTGCCCATATTCAAAAACTGCGGAAAGGTCTACTAGCGCAGCGTCCATACTCATCCCCTGGCTTTTATGAATAGTAATCGCCCAGGCCAAACGAAGCGGAATTTGGGTAATTTTTGCCTTGATTTTCCCATTGTCCTCAATCACCCATTCCATCGGCTCAATTTTAATATTTCTACCTCCGATTGTTTTAATTACCGGAAAACCGGAATTTTCATCAAAATCAACCACCGTTCCGAGAGTCCCATTCACAAATCTTTCTTTTTGATTGTTTTTGGTACACATCACTACCGCTCCCTTTTTCAACTCCAGGATCTCCGGAGAAAGACATCCTTTTTTCAAAATGGCTACCAAGCTCTCTTTACCGGCGGTTTCCATTCTAAATTTTTTTTGTTCGTCTTTTATTTTATTTAAAATTTCAGTATTCAGATTGTCGACATCGAGATTGTGCGAAAATAATTTGGTAATATTTTCAGGAACCTTTTCTCCGAGCCGCCTCTCCCCTAGGCTTCTGCGATGTTTCTCTTCTACTTTATTTTTACGAATGGCGCACAAAATGTCCAGAAATTCTTTATCGTCTTGACGAAATTGTTCCGTAATATAACAAACGACAAACTGTGCTCTTCCCCAAATGTTCGCTTCGTAAGCAAATTGTAATTTTTTTTCTTCATACAATTTTGCCTGTTCCTCGGAAAATCTTTTTTCCACTGGAGGCAACTGGAAAAAATCTCCCACCAAAATAATTTGCATTCCGCCAAAAGCGTCGTCCGACTGTTTGACTTCCCGACAAACCGCATCGATCATGGAAAGAGTTTCCGCCTGGAGCATTGAAACTTCATCAATGATCAAAACTTTTGCCTTGCGGATTCGTTTGCCCACATATTCATTGGAAGCAATTTTATCCAGATCATATTTTGTCAAAGTTTTTTTGATGCCAATTCCACTCCAAGAATGAATGGTAAGCCCTCCGATATGAGTCGCTGCAATGCCGGTCGAGGCGGTAACCGCCAGTTCGATCCCGTGTTCTCTCAAATACTGGATATAACTATTGATAGTATGAGTTTTGCCGGCGCCCGGCTCTCCGGTCAAAAAAACATTAGCGCCGGTTTTTAATATCGTCAATGCTTCATTTTGAGTCATAAACTTTTACTTTTTTAAGCAAGAACAGTTCTTGCTTATTTTCTTTGAGCTGTACAAGTCAACTTCTTGCCGGTAGTTGTAGTAAAGACAGTGGTTGATTTTCCGCTTTCAATATTAGCCGACGAATCGGCATTCGCAGTGCCATTCTTGACATCTGTAAGGTAAGCAGCGATATCGGCCGGCGGAGCATCTTCACAGGTAGTAATAAATTCAGAGATGTTTTTTGTGCTTTCGTTCATTTCTTTTAAAACTTCATCAATCTGGGATTCTGTTAATACTTTACCAAACATTTCAACCTTACCCGTACCAGCGACGCTAAAAGATTCGGACAAAACATAAAAAGAAATAATGCACTTGCCGAGAACTTTTGAAGATTCTATTTTGTATTCCGTTTCTAGGGATGTGTTTATCTGACCAAGAAGTGGGCTGGGAATATTTTTTAAAGAAATCAAAGCGGATATTGGTTCACATTTAGAAGCGGCAGAAATTAAACAATCAAAGTTGTCACATTTTTTTTCTTTGTTGGCTACTGAAGGCAGTATTGCACTTTGGCCAGTTTCATCTTCTTTTGTGTTATCCGCGGGAGTCGCCGTGCTTACACTCGTTTCAGCGTCTTCGGGCAAAATGGAATCAATATCCTCGGGAATAGGACTTGCGATTTTTCCTGCCGAAAAGAAATTTTCAAGAATAGGCAAATTTTTTAACTTATCTTTTGCAAGATAAGCGGAAAATCCCAAGATAAAAACAAGGAGAATAATTACAGATAGAAGGATTTTCTTTTTGCTTTTTTTAGGACTAACTATAGCCGACTGAATTGAAGAATCTGCTCTTAGGCTTCCCTGTTCTAACGCTCGAAATCCTTCGGAAACATCCTCAGGCGTCCAGCCGTTTTTTACCAAGACTTCCTGGATTTCTCCACTTGTATGTCCTTCTGTCTTTGATTTTTTTATGAAAGCCAGTATTTCTTCGTTTATCATCTACTAAAGAGATTAATAATAATTGCGACTTTTAAAAAATTAAACTGATTGAACTTTTTGAATATCTCCCTTACGGGCCAAATCTAAAAATTCTTGGGCTAAATCTTTTTCCAAAATAATATTTACGTCTGGAACCCTTTGGGTTGTTGTCCCGTTTTTAGAATGATTTATTATCAATTGCCCAGGAGAAGATGTAAATCCTTGAACTTTTCTTAATCCAAACAACCCCAAGACTGGACCGAAGGCTGAGTCAATATTTTGCAGATCGTTAAAATTAACTGATTTATTTTGCCTAAAAATTACTCCTGATTGAATGATTATATTCTGTTCATTGATTGTGTAGGAAAAGAATTTCCAAGATAAATAGTTCCCTAGTGGAATGAGTATAACCAAAACAGGAACGATAAAGTTTAAAGCTTGAACTAATGAGGGTTGCATCTGATTTTTTGGAAAAAATAAAAATACCACTACCAAAATCACAACAAAAATAGCGGAATTCAAAAGATGGTAATAAAGAACTTTTTTACTTAATTTTTGAGTTGTATTTAATTGAAGCATGATTAAAATTTAACTAATAACTAATAAATAATTTTATTTCTCACTAATATTGTACCGGTCGAGGATGGCTTCAAACATAAGTGGCGCCACGATGGTGGCGTCTGATTCGATCACGAACATCGGAGTGTGTTTGGTCAGTTTGTCCCAAGTGATCTTTTCGTTCGGAGTCGCACCGGAATAGGAACCATACGAGGTGGTCGAGTCGGAGATCTGGCAGAAATAGCCCCATGGACGCACCGGCTTTTTTAAGTCATATTTAATGGAAGGCACCACACAAATGGGGAAATCACCGGAAATTCCTCCCCCAATTTGGAAAAACCCAAGCCCCGGACCGTCTTTGGCCAGTTCCTGATACCACTCATAAAGTTGTGTCATATATTCCACCCCAATCTTCATAATCTTCGGACTCACTTCCCCGACCTTACAATACCCGGCAAAAATATTTCCGAGTGTCGAGTCTTCCCAACCCGGCACCACGATCGGCAAATTCTTTTTGGCCGCTTCGAGGAGCCAACAATGTTCCGGGTTGCCTTCATATTTTCCTTTCAAGTCCTCGGATAAAAGTATTTTATAAAAAAACTCATGCGGAAAATATCGCTCGCCTTTTGCTTCCGCCTCTTTCCAATATTTTAAAATAATCGGCTCCACCACCCGAAAAGCTTCTTCCTCCGGGATAGAGGTATCGGTCACTCGGCGCTCGCCGCGATTTAAAATTGCTTCATCGTCTTCTTTTGTGAAATATCGATAGTCCGGGTAATCTTTATAACTATTGTGCGCCACTAGGCGAAAAACTGATTCCTCTAGATTTGCACCCGTGCAAGAAATCGCATGGATCTTCCCTTCCTTAATCATCGGCGCGAGAGTAATCCCGAGCTGGGCCGAAGACATCGCTCCCCCCATAGCAACCAACATTTTACCGCCATCGTCCAGGTGTTTTTTGAATGCCAAAGTCGCGTCCTTCATTTGACGAGAATTAAAGTTCCAGAATAATTTTTGGAATAAGTCCAAGATTGATATTTCTTTTTTCATATCGTAATTATACAAACTTTTACCCAAAGAATGCAATATCGGACACCTGGTTGCTTTTTGTTCGAATTTATGCAATAATAGCTCCATGCAATTAATAGCTAAGATTCTGCCTTATGCGCAGATAGTATTTTCAGTAGTATTAGTCATTGCCATTTTACTTCAGCAATCCGGCGCCGGCTTGGGCGGAGCGCTCGGGGGCGGAGACGATACTTTCCACCACACCCGCCGGGGATTCGAAAAATTTCTCTTTTATTTGTCTATCACCACGGGAATCCTTTTTGCTTTATCCGCATTTCTCGCTATAATACTAAAAGCTAGAGGTTAAAGCTCGGCTCTGACATTGGGCGCTGTTTTCTTTTATGGAAAATTCTAATAATCGTATTCGTAATTTTATATTGCTCTCCCGGAATAAAATAAAAGCAGCCCTTTCGGCTTTTTCCAAAGTTGAGCGAGTGGTCTTTTTGGTCTTTCTCGGTATTTTGGCTCTCTCTACTATAGTTCTGCTCGAAAAAGTAAACCTAAGCTTCATGGAAAGCGTGCCAGCCGAAGGCGGAAATATTTCCGAAGGAATCATCGGCTCTCCTCGCTTCGTCAATCCGGTCCTTGCCTATTCTCCGGTAGACAATGATTTGGTTTCGCTCGTCTATTCGGGACTCTTGCGAAAAGATCTTGATGGCAACCTCGTTCCGGACCTGGCAGAAAAATATGAAATTTCAAAAGACGGACTTAATTATACTTTCACTTTAAAAAATAAAATATTTTTCCAGGATGGCAAACCAGTAACGGCTGACGACGTAGTCTTCACAGTAGACAAAGTAAAAGACCCGATCATCAAAAGCCCCAAAAAATCGAATTGGGACGGCGTAAGCGTGACCAAAGTCGATGAACGGACGGTTGTCTTTAGTTTAAAACAACCATATGCCTCGTTCCTGGACAACACTACGCTCGGAATCTTGCCGGAACATCTCTGGGCCAATTCTCCGATCGAAATAAACGAGTCAAACATAAATCCAGTCGGTAGTGGACCGTATCGAGTAACTAAAACAAGCAAACAGTCGAGTGGCATTATTAATAGTTTCACTCTCAAGTCTTTCGATCGGTTCGCCTTAGGCAAGCCACACATAGATACTATCACTTTCAATTTTTATCCAAACGAAAGCGATCTTCTCTCCGCTCTCGAGAGTGGTAATATTGAGCAAGCTAGTTCCGTCACTCCCAAAAATGCTGAAACATTAAAGGAGAAAAACTATTCTGTTTTATCTTCCGTCTTACCTCGGGTTTTTGGACTCTTTTTTAATCAAAGTCAAAATCAAATTTTTACCAATAAGAACATAGTCCGAGCCATCGATTTGGCTATCGACAAAGATAAAATTATAAAGGATGTTTTCTCCGGTTACAGTACGGCAATCTCGAGCCCGATCCCGCCAAATATGCTAGCTTATCAATCCGAATCCAACACTACTCCGACCTACGCGGAGAACCTGGCTAAAGCGCAAGCGATCTTGGCAAAAGACGGCTGGGTGAAAAGTTCGGATGGATTTTTGACTAAGACCACTTCCACCAAAAAGACCAAGGGTTCGGCCGCCAAAAAGACAACCGCGTCTCTCGCATTTTCGATCTCCACTGGCAATGCTCCAGAGCTCGCGCAAACCGCCGAGATCATTAGACAAAACTTGACCGACCTCGGGATAAAAGTGGACGTCAAAACTTTTGAGATCGGCAACCTAAACCAGGCCGTTATTCGACCTCGCAAGTACGACGCACTTCTTTTTGGACAAATCATCAACAATGAATCTGATCTATTCGCTTTTTGGCATTCTTCTCAGCGTAAAGACCCGGGACTCAATATTGCGATGTACACCAACGCCAAAGCGGATAAAATCTTGGAAGATGCTTTCACTACTATTGACCCGGAGGCTCGAGTAAAAAAATACGCACAGTTTGAGGCAGAAGTAACCAAAGATCTCCCGGCCGTATTTATCTACAGCCCGGATTTTATCTATGTAG
>Ga0172370_10004682_pt1 | contig 18132 bp, 10 predicted proteins | sample LakKiv5m_FD_114538 | JGI IMG/M metagenome (GOLD analysis project Ga0172370, IMG submission 114538) | Freshwater microbial communities from Kabuno Bay, South-Kivu, Congo - kab_022012_11.5m | ecosystem: Environmental > Aquatic > Freshwater > Lake | place: Democratic Republic of the Congo...
CTGCTGCTGAAGCACAAACCCTACGCGCCGGTGATGATGGTGACCACCCCGCAGACGGTGAAGTACTTCGCCGACTCCGTGCTGTATGCCTACTCGCTGGGCTTCCACTACCTCATCACCTCGCTGAACTACGCCGCCGACTGGTCGGAGCGCGACATGGCGGAGTTGGGTCGGCAATACAAAAAGCTGGCGGACTGGTACTACCGCGAGACGGCGAAGGAGGAGAAGTTTTACTTCAGCCCCTTCGAGGTGAAGATCGCCTCGCACGTCTTCCCCGGGAGCTGCCGCAAGGAGCGCTGCGAGCTGGGGCAGCGGCAGATCTCGGTGGCGCCGGACGGCAAACTCTTCCCCTGCGTGCAGTTCGTCGGCGACGACGCCTACAGCATCGGCGACGTGTGGAAGGGCATTGACGAAGACACGCGGAAGCGCCTGTATGACGTGAACGGCGAAGAGAAGGACACCTGCCGCGACTGCGCCATCCGCGAGCGCTGCAACCACTACTGCGGCTGCCTGAACCGCCAGTCCACCGGCCGCATCGACCGCGTGTCACCCGTCCTCTGCGCCCACGAGCGCACCGTGCTCCCCATCGCCGACAAGCTCGCCGCCCGCCTGTTTAAAATACGCAACCCGATGTTCATCCAGAAGCACTACAACGACCTGTTCCCGCTCATCTCGCTGGTGGAGGATACGGTGGCGAAGCGGGAAGAGGCGCAAGTATAATGCCAGGGGCTGTTCTGGCCTTCTGGATCGGTTTCTAGACTCGCATTTGCGCTCGATAACGCAATTTATCGCCTCCCAATGTCAGTAGACTGCAGCGGCCTAATGACATTGGGAGGCGGTGGTTTCTATGGATAGCAGATAAGATGGCGAACAAGTGCCCTACTTCCAACGTCGGGGGCAAGTAATTCTTGTGACAACTGGCACGTTACTTGCTGTGTTGATCTAAAGCTTTCATGAATGCCGTTAAGACATTAGGATCATATCGATCGCAACAATTAGTGATATCATCTAATGCCTCCCGCTCCGTTCGTTTCATCCCTTTCTGATATGATCGTGAGACGATAGCATTGAAGCTGTCAGCGACGGCGATTATCTTTGCGTATAGACTGATATACTCTCCGGTCATACCCGTGGGATAACCTTTGCCATTGCACCATTCATGATGCTGACGTATTGCCTGCCGGACAATATCCATTCCCTCGAAATCTAAATGCTCGAGAATGATCTCACCATATTTTGGATGTTCATGCATGGCCTGAATCATCCAATTATCGTAATATGGAGAGTCATTAGACAACAAGATATCGGGTATCCGTATTTTACCGATGTCATGTAACATCGCCGCGATGACCAGGTGTGAGCGACTCATGCCGCGTGTCAGGTATTCCGGCATTTCATCAAAGATCCATCCGGACCATTTGGAGACTTCGGAAGAATGCCTGTTTGTATATTCATGCTTAGCATCGATGGCATTAGCCAGGGTTTCTATTGTTTGATTCAGTAACACATGGTGCTTTGTTCTCTCAATTTCGAATAGGAGGCGATCTGCAAGAATCTTTGCGCAGTCGGCAATCAGATTGACATCGTCTTCCGTAAAGTTACCTTGCAGTTTTTCTCCGACACGGAGAACCCCCCATGTTTTTCGATTCTCATTACCTTTCGATATGACAATAGGAACGCCCAGCCATGCCTTGTAACAATATTCGGATTTGTCCGTCCCTCCCAACCGCTTCCCCAACCACTGGCGAATAAGAGGGGTATTCAGATCATTATGTTCATTTTCCTCCTCTATGCGACGATTCATCTCCTCAACGAATTGGTCGCGCCCTACGGTTGATGACACTTTAACATTAAGAATTCTTCCGGATTGTAACACCCATCCGGTCAATCCTTCGCCTTCTTCATACGACGCAATCGATTCATGTTCCTCATCAAACGTGATCTGGCGCAGGAATTCGTTCGGATCATTGAGTAATCCTTCATTGATGCCGTCTTCATTACTTGCTATTAAATAGGCTTTTCCCTCACCCGGTTGTTTACGCATAAACAGGGAGGCGCTGTAGCCGTCGACGATAGTTGGAATATACTTCACAATCAACTCAGTCAATTCTTTAAAGTTCACAGCTTGCACAATCTTCCGTAATGCGAGGACAATCATATTTGCACGTAACGCTTGCATAACCTGTTGGGCGATTTGTTCAAAAAAAGCTTTGTCACCTTCGGAGAATGCACCGATTCGCCTGCTTGCTAATTCAATCACTCCGAATATTCCAGTGCTCTCCTTGCTATTCCAATACATCGGAATCCAGGCAAACGAGCGCATATTCGAGTGAGCCAAATATTGCTTGAAGGCATTTGTCATATTGTTCACGGCCGAGATATCGTGAATGGTATAGTAAGAGGTGATTTGTCTTTCATCCATGGGAGCAGTAAAGTAACCGGGGAAAAAATCGGTGGCATCGATAAGGTCTGTTCGCAAAACGTCCCCAATCGCGGTGATCGGGTTAACTCTTTTCGGATTTTTATGCCAGCGAATCCATATACTTCCACCATCAATTGTACAAAACTGCTGAATATGATCCCAGATAGGATCGATAGTCTTTCCAATTCCTTCACTAATATTGTTCGTAAGCGAGATATTCCGATGTATGCTTTGCGTGGCGATGATTGTAAGAAATTGAGATAACCAGCCGGAAACGGCTGTCATCATGGTTAAAATATTTTTTTTATTCCGTGTTGATACAATCGTCACATCATCTTCTTGAATCGTCATTTCAGGTAAAATAGTAGATTTACTTTTATAACTTAGGGGACCGATGTAGAGGCTCGCAATAGGATTCTGACCGATCCGCACACTGGTCACTAGCCAATCATATCCTATTGGACAACGATACTGGTTATAGCTACCTGTTTCATGAAATGATAAATAGGCATGAAGTAGGTGATTCCACCAACAACGAAATCTGATGATAGGATCAACACAATTATTCAGGCATTGTTGACTGCAAGATGGAAATGTATTTGAATGCAGGCGATTGAATAGTTCCGATTTATAACGGTTGATGTTCATCTCCTCATTTCGCCATTTATCCGGAGTGCACTTTGTCCGAAGGATGTAATCGATAATTAAATTGAGACAGGTTAAATTTGATTGCTGAGTATCCTCTGACGTACCTTTTACGATAACCTCGATTTGTCGAGTAATTCTCTGCTGCTCATCCGTCGTCTGAAAAAGCGAAAAGACCTCCTGAATCACATATCGAGATGGGATTTTCATGAACCCGACACGAAGCTGATAACCCGTGTTTGCCGTCAATATTGCCGAACATTGTTGTAAGAACGGGTAAATCTGACTATCACTAATCATATCGGTAGACATTTGTATTCCTTTCCTGATGATTTCTGAAACAGCATCTATGACTGACTTCATATATGAATGCTGAATTGATCAGTCGCTTCAGTATGCGCATTGGTGAAGACACGCGAGTTGCCCCACCGATCTATCGACTACGAACTAGAAATCGATGAATGGTTATGAAAAGTTTCGCCGTTTCGAGATGCGCTGTGATTGCTGAAGGACATCACAGATTCGCTCAGCCACACCAATTCCACGCTGTGTTAATCGATATGTTCCATCGGTAGAACTGATGGGGGTAAAGAGTCCAAAATCCTTGACTTGTGAGAGTGCCATGCTCCATTCGTCCTCATTTCCTGATTGATGTGAATTAGTGAGTGTTATTTCACTGGTACTGATGATTAAACCGGCAAGTGCTGAACTTCTGCAATAAATCGTATGTTTTGCATCGCGGTAGGCTTCACGAATCAACGTTACAGCTTTGGGGACAAGCCGTTTGAATATTGGATCACTATTGATGGCTTGTATATCGATAATTTCCTTCCGTGCCATGATGTAATCTCGTATATTTATGGCAAGTTCTCTTGTTAGTTTCTCTTTGAAGCTTGTCGTCGAATCATATTCTTCACATAATCCTTTAGTATAACAGATATCTTTGAATTTCTTTAATGCGGAATATTGTTCGTAATCAATACTCTTTAACGATATATTTGCATTCGAAAAGTAAAGCATTGCTGGTTTTGACGCAGCAATATGTCTTTCTATCTCCTCCACAGTACCGCTTGCTGCCTCTCCAGTCGGTGTTCCGAGGCGCGTCCAAAACGCTGCAATCAGCAGGTCGGCATCGACGAGAACCTGCCTGTTGATGATCGCTTGTGCTGTTTCGCCAAGTAACGGTGCTGCGTGGGTCTCCCAAGCGACCGGAAGTAAGACAACCCCCTTCGCCTTTGAATTGATAGCATTCCATTCCAGAACGACATCTCGAATAATGTCACGTTCTTCCTTGACATCGCCCGGTGAAGCAATCATGACAAGGTATACCGTAGCTTCATAAGACATCGGTAACTCCTTAGAGGAAAATATCATCGTCATGTGAAATCAAATTATGGTTGCTTCACATCACCAAACAGCAATTACCCTGTGAGATGTCCTAAAGTCAGCGGTGATCAACCATGACCATTTTTTAATAAGCAAGAGATGCCGTTCTACTGTCTCTGTAGGAATAGATACTACACGAGAATACTTGTCCTTGATCGTATATTGTCCTCTAGTCATTTGTAATGTGCATTTGCGTTCTCCATCTAGATGGAGGGTCTGCGTTAACCAGATAAGTGATGGCAAGAAAAGGCAGGTAATGGTACTATTCAACGGACAGTATTTTTTTCCTGCTACTGGTGACCGATTCTTTCAGTTGGAATGCTGGAGGCACCATCGAGCCTTTATCCCCCTCCATCACCCTATTTTTTACTGCCCTCTCTTGTCTACAACCGTAAAAACCACTATACTTTGTCTACGTCTGTAGAAATTATCGGGTTCTTATCATGGGCATGCCTTCATTGGGAGATCAGGAGCTGGAATTATTGCGCTTCATTACGGAGCGTGGACCGAGCACAGCCATCGAGGTGACGGAGGGGTTTGGGACGCCGCGAGGATTGGCGAGGACGACCATTCATACCATTCTGGAGCGCCTGCGGAGCAAGGGGTACCTGACGCGAAAGAAGACGGCGGAGGGATACCAATACGCCGCGCGGCTGAAGCAGAGCGAGCTGCTGGCAAAGGTGGTGGAGGGGTTCCTGCGCCGCACGCTGGGTGGCTCGGTGAAGCCGTTTGCCGCCTACCTGGCCCAGTCCGCCGAATTGAACGACGAAGAGATACAGGAGTTAAAGGACGCAGTGAAAGCGCTGGAAGCGCGCAAGGAGGAACATGATGGAGGCGCAAAGCCTGTATGAGTTCTTCTACCGCGGCGCCTGGCTGCCCGTGCTGTGGGGGGTAAGCTGGCAGGGTGCGGTGGCCATCGCGCTGGTGTGGCCCATCACCCGTTGGCGGCGGGTGCACCCGCACGTCCGCGTCTGGGTCTGGCGGCTGGTTCTGATCAAGATGCTGGCCGGGCTCTACGTAGGCGCGGTCGTACTTTCCGTGAATCTCTCGTTCCCGTGGCCCACGCCATCGCCGGCGGTCGATATCGCCGGGTGGCGGCTCTCGCTGCTGTTCGGGCTGCTCGGGATGATCTGGACGGGCGGCGTCGTGCTGGGCCTGTTTGATCTACTGCGCTCCTGGCGGCTCACCTGGCGGCTGCGCCGGGAGTGCCGGGAGGCCAGTCTGCCGGCCTTGCGGCTATTGCTGGAGCTGAAGCGGCAGATGGGCATCCCGCTGGTGCCGGAGCTGCACAGCCACCCGGCGCTGGGCCCGATGTTGGTGGACCTGTGGCGGCCGATGATCATCCTGCCGGCGGCGCTGCTGGAAGGCGAGCAGCCGGAGACGCTGCGCGCGGTGCTGGCGCACGAGCTGGCGCACCTCCGCGCGCGCGACCTGCGCTGGGGCTGGGTGACGGCGCTGGCGGAGCTGGTCTTCTTCTTTCACCCCCTGGTGCGGCTGGCCGTGCGCGAGTGCCTGCTGGCGCAGGAGATGGCCTGCGACGCGCAGGCCATCGCCGAGACGGGGCAGGCGCAGGCCGACTACGGCGCCATCCTGGTGCACGTGGCCGCCGCCGGCGTGGCGCGGCCGCGGCTGGTGGCGGTGGGCGTCTCCGAATCTTTCACCGCGCTGCACCGGCGGTTGCAAGCGATGGCGCACTGCCGCCCGCTGACCTCCTGGCGGCGGCTGGGCATGGACGCCCTGCTGGGCCTGCTGGCGCTTATCGTGCTCTTGCCCGCCGGCCTGCTGGCGCAACTGTTGCCGGACCCGGAGGAGCCGCAGTTCACCCCGCCGTCGGCGCATTACCGGTCACCTGCGGCGCCGGCACCACTAGCCGCCACATCGTATGCCCCGCCGCAACCCGCACCGGGTTTTATACCGACTGCTGCCAATCCGCCTGCCGCTCCTCCGCGTGAGAACCTGCCGCCGGCCGGCGATACCTCCACGCCCCCCGGCGGATTGCGCGTGGACGAAGGGAACGGCGACTTCGTGCTGGTGGCTTTCCAGCCGAAGGGCTACATCATGTATTACGGCCCGGATGCCGCGGGCACGCTCCGGCGCCTGGACAGCATCACCTTCGACAAACCGCGCACGCCGGCACAAATGCTTTCGACGGGCATCGAATACTGCGATGCCAAACTGGTAGGCGCGCTGGCCAGGCAATTTCCAGAGGTGATGCAGGAGCCGCGGGACGCGTATTATCCCGGCACGCTGGTGAACCACGTGCTCATCGCCAGGACGCGGAGCAGGACCATCGTCCCCGACCGGCCAGGCACCGTGGCCGTGCTGATCGAGGCCGGCGCCGACCCGAACGCCCGGTTCCTGCCCTACGGCTCTACCGAGGAGACGACCGCGCTGCACATGGCCGCCGAGCGTGGGATGACGGCGGAGATCGAAGCGCTCCTCGCGCACGGCGCACAGCTCAACGCCGTCGATGGTGCGGGCGAAACCCCGCTCTACCACGCGCTGTGCACCGGGAACGACGACGCGGCCGCGGTGCTGCGTAAGCATGGCGGGGTGGAGGAGACCGTCGGCCAGCCCATTCACCAGGCGGCCGCGGCAGGCAATACGGCGGAGGTGACGAAACTGCTGCAGGACTCGCCGCAGTCGGTCGACCTGTGCGACCCCTGGCAACGGACGCCGCTGGTCCTGGCAGCAGCCTGCGGGCAGGAGGACCTGGTCAGGCTGCTGCTGGATCAGGGGGCCGATCCCAATTATCGTCCTCGCAGGGGAAGCCTGACGGCGCTCGGTATGGCGGCGCAGCGTGGCGACGCGGCGATGGCGGAGCTGCTGCTGGCCCACGGCGCCAACGTCAATGACCATGTCTATCAATTGCCCACTCCGCTGTGGACCGCCGTCCGCCGGGTTGGCAATTACGCCGATCTCGGCGGCTACGACGTCCGCGAGCAGCCGAGCGAGCGCCATTTCGCCGTGGTGAAACTGCTGCTGGAGCACGGGGGGGATACCGAAATCCCCTATTATCGGGGATCGCCGTTGCTCAACCTTGTGCTAGCGCAGTCGATTAATCTCACGCTGTTGGAGCTGCTGTTTCAGCACGGCGCCAACCCCAACGCCACGGACAACGGCGGCCCGCCTGTGCTCTACTACGCCCTGCCGCGCGGCCTGCCTCTGGTGAAGCTGCTGGTCGAGCACGGCGCGGACGTGAATTACAAAGACAACAAGGGTCGGTCGTTGCTGCAGTATAACGAATGCCCGATACCGCAGGAAGTCCGCGACTACCTGAAAACCCACGGGGCGAAATAACGCCCGTCCACACAGTGAACCGAAAGGAGTGTCGGTGATGTTTCGAACGCTGACCGTCATGAGCTGCCTGTTCCTTGTGTTTGGCTTGGCCTTCGCGCAAACAAATCCGGCGCCACCCCCCGGTGATCCACAGCGCCAGTTCTTGCAATGCCTGCAGCGGGGAGATATCGAGCAGGCGAAGGGATTGCTGGCGAAGGACCCCGGGCTGCTGGAACGGCCGATCTTCGGAGTCGCCCCGGTAGCCGTTGCCATGCAAAACCGGCAGCTGGCCATGATGAAATACCTGATCCAACGAGGAGTGAATATTCAAACTGCGAACTCATCGTTCAACTGGCTCATGTTCCTGAACGCCCCGGAGGTCAATAAGCTGACACCTCTGCACATGGCCGCCATGTATGGGGTCGACAAAGAAAGCCTGGCGTTTTTGCTCGATCAGGGTCTCGACGTCAATGCCCGCACCGACGGCTTGCAGCTCACGCCGCTGTATATCTGCTGCGCCAAGGGCGAGATTGCCCATGATCGAGGCAGGCTCGACGCTATCGACTACCTGCTGGCGCATGGCGCCGATCCCAACGCCGCGGTGGTCATATCGCCTGACTTGCTGCCGGCGGGTTTCGAAGATCTGGTTAAACTGCCGGGATTCGGCACCCCCATGATGTGGACGACGAAGCTGCAGTGGGGAAAGGAGTTGGAGGCGCTGCTGCTGCGCTACCACGCAGAGCCGCTGCCGGACGCCTCGCGCACGGCCTTCCAGTCAGTTTTTCAAATCGAGCCCTGCCTGCTGAATCTCCGGATCCTCGGCAATGGGTGCTACGAATGGCAAACGAAGCATAATAACCTGCTGCCGGATGCCGCGACGATCTGGCAGGAGTTCGGCGCCCTGTTTCCCCCGGACCTCCAGCGGGTTTACAACCATGCACTGCTCTGCCCGGCCCACCCTGAGCTGGTGAACGCCTACGGCTACAACGCCGCGCTCTCCGGTATCGATCCGAGCAAGGTAAAGAACCCGTCCACCGTGCTGGTTTTCGCCGATTGCCGGAGCCAGGACAACCTGATCCGGTCGCTGGACGACATCGACGCCGCCCGCCATGACGGCGGATTTATCGCCGTGTTCCTGGACTGGCATGTGGCGTATCTCCGGGCAAAGGGGATGGATAAGATCGTCCTCAAGCCAGAGATTGCCCCGCTGCCGAGGGTTGGGTTGCCCGTCACGCAGCAACTGCGCGAGGCTATCGGCAACGGGGATCTGGCAGCGGTGCAGGGCATCCTGGGGAAACAGCCGGAGCTGCTCAATCAGTCGCTGGGAGACCCCGGCGCCGCCACCCCAATAGGTGTTGCCTCCAGCCATAACCGGGTCGAGGTGATGCAATACCTGATCGCGCAAGGCGCGAATCTGCACCCCGAGGGCACTTTGCCCCTGATGCATTATGCCGTCATGGGTGGCGGGGAGGCGGTTGCCCTGCTGGCCGGCAAGGGGGTGGACGTCAACACGGCCATCGGGGATTACCGGGAGGCGCCGCTGCATCTCGCCTGCCTGCGGGGAGCGCAAGGCCTGACGGCGGTAGCGGCGCTGCTGGCACACGGTGCCAACCCTAATGCGGCGATGGGTTATGCCGAGCAGTTCTTTCCGCCGGAGATGCAGGCTTGCGTGAAGCTGCCGGGCTTCGGCACGCCGCTGATGTGGACGGCGCTGCTGCCGGACAGTGCACCGACGGAGCAACTGCTGCTGAAATATCACGCCACGCCGCTGCCGCCGGCATCACGAGAAGCCTTCCGGAAGGCATACACGCCGTATGCCCGCCGCAATGACATACGCAGTATCACCATCTGCTGGTTGATGCTGACACAAAAAGCACAGGAAGTGATGCCAAAGGCCGACACCGTCTGGCAGCAGATCGCCGTCCTCATGCCAAACGAGATGAAACGGTCATTCGATCCGGCGTGGAAAACCACCTACGGCTACAATGCCGCGCTGTTCGGATTGAAGATCGGTCAGGTAAAGGACCCATCAAAGGTGGTGGTCTTTGCCGAATGCAAGAGCAAGGACGGCGTCATCCACTCGCTGGCTGATCTCGATACGATGCGGAGTAATGGCCAATGTCTGGTCGCCTTCATGGATGGCCATGTGCAATATATTCCGGCGGCGGAGATACAGAAGCTCGTTTTGAAACCGTGAACGGAAGTAAACACACCCTTTAGGACAGGAGAGTCGGTGATGTTTCGAGCACTTTTGGCGATAAGCGGCCTGTTGCTGTTACTCCAATTGGCCTGCGCGCAACCGATCCCGGAGCCACCGCCCAAGCCGCCGGCGCCGGGCACGCGCATCAATCCGGCCGACGGCGCGGAGATGGTGCAGGTGCCGGCGGGGGTATTCCTGATGGGGCTGTCGGCGGACCAATTAGACACGTGGCAGCGGCAGTATCCCTACCACCTGAAGGACGACTTCTCCGACGAGCTGCCGCGGCATCCGGTGTACCTGGACGCCTACTGGATCTACAAGTACGAGGTGACGGTGGGGCAGTACAAGCAGTTCTGCCGGGGGACAGGGCACGCGCTGCCGCGGGACATGGTGGGACTGACGGACCGGCACCCCATCGAGAACGTGAGCTGGGAAGACGCGCAGGCGTATGCCGAGTGGGCGTCGGCCGCGCTGCCCACCGAGGCCGAGTGGGAGAAGGCAGCGCGGGGCACGGACGGGCGGCTGTTCCCGTGGGGGAACGACTGGGATCCGGCGAAGTGCCGCTGCAGAGTGTGCGATGATATGCGGCTCACCTTGCCGGTGGGCAGTTATCCGGCGGACACCAGCCCCTACGGCGCGATGGACATGGCGGGGAACCTGCGAGAGTGGTGCGCCGACTGGTATGCACCGGATGACTACCTGCAGGACTATTTCACAAACCGCATCCCCTGCAACCCGACCGGACCGGCGCAGCAGGTGGCGGGTCGCTACGGCCGCGTGCTGCGCGGAGGTAACGGCAGGATCGTCAACGGTGCGGAGTTCCGTGCCACCAATCGGGCGCAGTGCGACCCGGGGCGCTCCTCACCCCCCGAGTGGAATGGCTGGATCGCCTGGTTCGGCTTCCGCTGCGTGGTGCACGAGCCGGGGCCGAAGCGCGCTGATTTGTTGCAAGCCCAGGTCGAACTGCCGCTGACCGTCGGTCAGCCGCGGACTAAGGTACGGCGGGCGCTGGAGGCGCTGCGGCTGCGGGTGGCGGAGACCCTGGACAAGCAGCCGGACCAGCCGGACGACGTGGTGCTCGCCTGCACGCCGGCGGCCGGCGCCAGGGTCGAGCCGGGCAGCACCGTGACCCTCACCATCAATTGCGTGCCGCCGGCGGCCGCTCCGCCCGCCCCGCGCGTGAACGCCGTGGACGGCACCAGGATGATCTGGATTCCAGCCGGCCCGTTCCGGATGGGCCTGTCCGACACGCAGGCGGAGGGGTGGCTGGCACGCAACCCGCGCGCAGGCAAGTCGCTGTTCGACGCGGAGCGCCCGCAGCGTACGGTCTACCTGGACGGTTTCTGGATCTACCAGAACTTGGTGACGGTGGGGCAGTACCGCGGGTTCTGCGAAGCGATGGGCCGGCCGATGCCCGACCCGCCCAAATGGGGCTGGCGGGACGCGGACCCGATGGGCAACATCACCTACGGCGACGCGCTGGCCTACGCCCGCTGGGTGGGCGGCACGCTACCCACGGAGGCGCAATGGGAGAAGGCAGCGCGGGGTGACGACGGACGCCTATACCCGTGGGGAGAAGCGTGGGACCTGGCGAAATGCCAGGGCAGCACGAAAGCCTTTTATGATGCAGGGAAGCCGGCGCCGGCCGGCAGCCACCCGCAAGGCGCCTCTCCCTACGGCGTGATGGACATGGCGGGGAACGTGATGCAGCTCTGCCGCGACTGGTATGCGCCGGACAGCTACCGGTAGAGCGGGGCGCGCAACCCGGAGGGACCGGTCAGCGGCCAGATGGGCGTGATGCGCGGCGCCAACTGGACGCTCTTCGAGCCGATGGACTTCCGCGCCACCCGCCGCATGCCCATCGTGCGCGATTACGGCCCGACCCAGAATGCCGATGTCACCGCCTGGGGGTTCCGCGTCGTGGTGAACGCCCTGCAACCGCCGCCACCGCCGGGTCCGGCCATGCTGCCCCCCTTCACCGAGCCACTGGAAGGCGAGTATGAGCTGCGCATTACCAATGAGGGTGACTGTACCGTGCAGGTGGGCGTGCGCAGCGGAAACCGCGGGTTTGACGCGGACATCGAACCCCACGACACCGTGCGGCTGGCCGTGCCGGAGGGCATCTGCCTGCCGTATCTCATCTACGAGCGCAAGCCGTATATCTTGTTTCCGTGCAACTACCTGGAGATCAAAAAGGGGTTCATCGAGGTGATGAACATCGCCAACCAGTTGGACGGCTGGTGTACGTATGGGCGTCTGCCCGATCTGACCATTCCGAGGTGAAAGCAGAGGAACGGCCGTATTGCCGCCCCCCTGGCGGTCACCCGGGAGGGCAATGCGACCGTTCCGACAGCCATTATAATGATAATAAATTCACTGATCAATAGCCACGGTCAATAACAGCACGTCCTGCAACTCCAGCCGCTCGACCAGCACTTCGTCATCGCCGGCGATGGTGAGCGACTCGCCGGTGATGCCGGAATTCGCGCTGCGGATGCGACCGTGGACGACGACGGCGATGTCGTGCACCGGCGCCACCTCGCCGGGGGCGTGCAGGTAGTTGTTCTGGGGCGGATTGGGGTAGCTGTAGGCGGTGCCGGGGGCGTTGTGCAGGTGCACTGCCCAGCGGCCGTCGGGCTGCACGCGGGCGTTCATGGTGACGCACATGGGCGCGCGGAGCGTAATGCGGGGCGGGCGGAGGAGCGTCAGCAGATCCCGCAGCAACCGCCGCATGTGCACCGTGGGGCAGCGGAGGTAATTGGTGAAGTAATCCACGCCCAGGTAGATCACCGCGCCCTGCCCGACACGGCGCAGCCAGAGGCCGGGGGAGCGCGGGAAAGGCGTGCCGTCGGTTTCCAGGCCGTCCCAACTGCTCATGCCGTGATCGACGGTGTTGGCAAGCAGCTCGACGTCCGTCGCCGGCGTCGCCAGCGTGTGCGCGCCCTGGAAAGTGACATAACGCTCCAGCACCGTGCCTTCGTTCAGGCGTTCCAGGGTGGGGAGGGTGTGCTCGCCTGGTCGGCGGGCGGTAATGCCTAACAGGTTATCCAGCACCGGGGCAGGATGGGAGTAACCGAGGCCATCACGAGTGCCGGCCTCATGGCAGGCGACCAGCACGCCGCCGGCTTCCACATAGGCTGTCAACTGCTCCGCTTGCCGCTCGCTCACGCACGCCGCATTGCCCAGCAGGATGACGGGGTAGCGGTTCAGCTCTCCGCGCTCGATGTGATCGTCAAAGATCACGGACGACTGCAGGTGGGCGTGGCGGCAGAACTCGTTGGCGCCGTGGATGCCGTCCCAGGCGTCCTGCGGGGTGGCGTAGAAGTCCATGGTGCTCTGCGAGGCGAGGATGGCGGCGTATTCGACTGTCTCCCCGCCCAGGTACGGCATGCGCGGGGCGGCGGCGTTCTCCATCTCGCGCAACACGTAGGATATCGTCTTGGCATCCACCCCCACGCCGGTGCAGGCCACCCCGCCGGCGGAGACGCAGCCCAGCGCCGCCTGTACGGCGGTCAGCGGCTCGGTGTCCGGCACCCACAGGTTCCAGTGATCGCACAACGGCCACCAGCTTTCCGAGCCGCGCTGCAAGCCATACGCCAGGTTGAGCTTCATCTGGATGTCCGCCTGGCCGGGGAAGTTGTCCAACTCGCCGCTCATCAGCGCGTCCCACCCCAGCCGCCGCATGGGGATGCCGGTGTTCCAGCCGAGATACGATCCCGTACGCCGCCGGTAGTTGTTGAAGCAGACAACGGCCTGCGGGTTGGCGTCATGCACCGCGTCCACGCAGCGCTGCCACAGCTCCATCAGCACATCGTAGCGCCAGTTCACCCAGACGCGGAAGTCCGGGTTGTCGAAATCCATCTTCACCGGCAATTCCCGCCCCGTCTCCCGCTTAAATCGCTCGCGGCAGAAGCCGCAGGTGCAGCCGGCCTGGAACGCCGGGCTGGAGTGGTGGCTGCTGAAGGTGGAGCCGTCGAACCAAATGCCGTCGAACCCTACCTCGCGTACAATCTCCGCCGCAAAACGCGGCAGCATCTCGCCGTAGGGGGAGTTGGGGCAGATGAAGGCGCTGGTCGTGTTCTCCGTCCACCCCGGCATCTCCAGGAACTGCATGCGCCATTCCGGATAGGCGCTCAACACCGCGTCCGAATGGTTCACCGTCAGCCAGCTCAGCACCGGTCGCCCGATGCCGTGCAGCTTGTCCAGCAGGTAGCGGAACGCCTCCATGCTTGCTTCGGGATGACATGCCGGCACTACCTTCGACGGGTACAGCGGCACGCAGGCCTGGCTCACCGCCGAATGCCAGCAGGCCTCTACGCCGGAAGCGAGGATGCCTTCCACCAGCGTGTCTACATATTGCTTCGTCGGCGGGTGGTTGCCGCGGTTTTCCAGCCGAGTGGCGCATTGCTCGTAGCGTTTCATGGTAGTCCTTTCGGAGTGCGGTGGCTCGACACCGCTTTCATTGTGCGCAAGGCTTACGAAATAGCATTACGCTGTAGCAATCCGCCAGTTAGTGTTATCGGTTCTATAGGCCCAGCGTGATACTATACCGATCACCTTACGCACAGTGAAAGCGGCCCCGATAGATCGGGGTAAACTGTCTAGCCGCCGCACTCCAAATCAGGTCCAGTATGAATACAGGTCTGCCTGCTTCATCTTCACCCGCAGCGTTACTGCCTGACCGAGCAGCGCGGGCAGGTTGCTTTTTGGCCAGCGCACAACCACGTCGGTGTGATCGCCGGTGATGGGGGAGGAGGGGTGGCTGCAGGCCCAGTCGGCAATGGTCAGGCCCTGGCGGTCGCAGATCTGCACGGTCACTTCGCCTTGCACGTTCAGGTGCAGCTCCGGACCATCCACGACGAAGGGGGCGGTGAGCAGTTCGCCTTCCTCTTCCGCGTGCAGGGAGACGAAGCCGTCACGGCGCCAGTAGGCCATGCCGACGTTCATCTCCCACGTCTTCGCCACCGCGGCGCTGTAGTAGAAGCGGACCTGGTCACCATGGATGAACAGGCCGCCGGCCGGGCAGACATCGCCGGTGAGGGAATTTTCGTCCCAGGCGCCGGGCGCGGGCGGCTCCAGCATGGGCCGGCGTCCTGCCGCGCGTATCCACTGCCGGCCGTCGCGACTGGCGGCAAGCTGCAGCGGGCGGCGCGAGTTGGGCAGCGGGCGGACATCCACCTCCATCAGGCCGAGATACCAGCCCTGATACAGGTCCACCGGCATGCTGTTGATCTGCAGCGGATATTCGTCATCCGCGTCGGCGGCCAGCACCAGCTCCGGTTCGCTCCAGTGCAGGAAATCTTCGCTTTCCACGCGTGAGATCCCGCGGCCGATGTTGGACAGCCCGCCGTTCGCCAGCTTCGTCAGGTTGAACCGGCCAAACCCGACATAGCGCTTGAGCACCGGATCGTACAGCGCGGAGTTGCCGGTGTCGCTGTAGCAGCGGTGGACCGTTTCCGGGTGGCGCGTCCAGTGGATGCCGTCCGGGCTGAAGGCCACGTCGATGCCCCAGTCGGTATACGGCTCCTCGGCAATGACCTTCCCGGCGTCGTTCCGCACGCGCACGGTACAGTGATAGCCCCAATTCTCATATTCCAGCTTGCCGCGCGGCAGCAATTGCGCCCGCTGATCCCAGTAGAACATTTTGAACCGCCGCGCCGGGTCCGGGTCGGCGGGATCGTAAAACGGGCCGCCCTCGAAACTCATCCCCCGGGTGAAATCCAGCAGGTTGGTGTCCTCGATGTCGTTGAAGCTCCGCTGGCCGAGGAGGGGCCGCTCCCAGTGGATGCCGTCTTCGCTTTCCGCGTAGGCCGGCATCGTGGCGTGCGCTGGCAGCGGGCGGCCGTTGACGGTGATGCGCTCCGCCCAATCGTCCCCCGCCTGCGCGATGTAATACATGCCGTAGCGCCGGCGCTCGGGGTTATACAGGATGCATTTCCCGTAGGTCTCGATGCGCGCACCTTCCCAGGGGAACTGTCGGGTCATCACCGGGTTGCCCGCATACCGCTTAGCCGGGTGCGCCCGGCGTTCCAAGCCGGTCAGGCGTTGAATATTCCAATCGTCAAGGAACAGCTGCCGGTGCATGGGCGCCTCCTTTGTAATCCGGACCGGGCACGCAGATCCCCGCAGATCCCCGGCTGCAGCGATATTTCGTGCGTAAATTCGGGGAAATTCGGGATCTGGAAATGGGCAGGCAGTACTATCAGCGGATGCTCTCTCTATACCCAAAAATCACCGCTTTTAAACCTGTTTTGGCGGTTTTTCGCGTTTTTTTGCACAAGAGCCCCGGTCCGGTTATCACATAGTTTCCACTCGCGGGGGTGGTTCACCTGCCGGGGGTCTTCAGGCTGACCTGGCGCCCCCATACAGTCCGCTCTGATTTTCGATCACGGCGCGCATATCCGCCGACCCGCCCCGGCCTTCAAAGGCCGGGCTATTGTAAGACGCCGGATCAATCCGGCTTGATCTGATGACATCGAAGGCCTCCTTGGAGGAGGCGATTAGGCTATCTGGCGATTGGAAAGTGTGTATTAAATGAGCTCGTAACGGGTGCGGGGTCTCGCATCCGTGGTGCGATTACAAGCGATTAGGATACGGTACGTTTGACACACTTCCGGCAGATCAGAGATAATCTTATACCATGCGGAACACGGCGCACCTGCACAGGCTCATCGGACTGGCGCTGCTTTTCACGCTCATGACCGGCGCGGGGGCATTCGCGCAGGCCGTGGGGGTGGTCTTTTCGCATGTCGGTTCCGCGCTTACGCTCACAACTGCACAGCACCATCCCGAGGCGAGCGAGCATCCGGCTGGGACGGTGGCGACGCCACGATCCTGCGTCATGCCACAGCACCTGCGGCCGCTGTTTACCCGAAGCCTGCCGGGCCGTGTCGCGCCGTTTTTCTCATTGCTGACCGCATCATCGCACGGGTTTCCTGCCCGAATGATTCCCGCCGTACAGCGGAAATTGCTCCTTTACGCGCTACATCCACGTCCCCCGACCGCACCGCATTTCGCCTGATCTCCCGCCACACCGGCGGCATACATCGGCCTCCATGCGGGAAGTCTCTCGCGTAGGGGATAATCTTCACCCCGATAAGCGTTTGGGCGCGTAAAGCACATGGCACTCTTTGGGATTCACGACATCTTTGGCGAATTGGTCGTCCTGCTGTTGATCGCCGCGATCATCGGCGCGCTGGCGCTGCGCTTCCGGCAGCCGGTGGTGATCGGCTTCATCCTGGTCGGCATCCTCATCGGGCCGTCGGGGGTTTACTGGATCAAGGCGAAGGACCAGATCCACCTCTTTGCGGAGATGGGGCTGGCGCTGCTGCTGTTCATCGTGGGGCTGAAGCTGGATCTGCGGCTGATCCGCACGATGGGGACGACGGCGCTGATCGCCGGGCTGGGGCAGGTGGCGGCGACCACCGCGGTCGGCTTCCTGCTGGCGTTGGCACTGGGCATGCCGCCGCTCACCGCGCTCTACATCGCCATCGCGCTCACCCTCTCCAGTACCATCATCATCGTCAAGTTGCTCTCCGACAAGCACGAGACCGATTCGCTGCACGGGAGGATTACGCTGGGCATCCTCATCGTGCAGGACCTGGTGGTGGTGCTGGCCATGCTGGCGGTGTCGGCGATCGGCAGTCCCACAGCGCTGCACCCGGCGGCACAGACCGCCATAATCCTGCTGAAAGGCGCGGGCTTGCTGGCCGGCGTGGGGGTGATGACCTTCGTCGTCTTCCCAAGGATGCTGCCCATTCTCGCGCGGAACGCAGAGCTGCTGGTGCTGGTCAGCATCGCGTGGGCGCTGGCGCTGGCGCTGCTGGGCGAGCTGCTGGGGTTCGGGAAGGAGATCGGCGCGTTCCTGGCCGGGGTATCGCTGGCCTCTACCGCCTACCGGGAGATCCTGGGCGCGAAGCTGGTCAGCCTGCGCGACTTCCTACTGCTCTTCTTCTTCGTCGAGCTGGGCAGCCGGCTGCACCTGGGCGGGCTGGGATCGGCCATCGTTGCCTCCGCGGCATTGACGCTCTTCGTGCTGATCGGCAAACCGCTCATCACGCTCATCGTGATGGGACTGATGGGCTACCGGCGGCGCACCGGCTTCATGGTGGGCGCCAGCCTGGCACAGATCAGCGAGTTTTCGCTTATCCTGGTGGCGATGGGGGTCAGTGCCGGGCATCTCGGCAACGAGGCTTCGGGC
>Ga0172370_10004686_pt1 | contig 18118 bp, 16 predicted proteins | sample LakKiv5m_FD_114538 | JGI IMG/M metagenome (GOLD analysis project Ga0172370, IMG submission 114538) | Freshwater microbial communities from Kabuno Bay, South-Kivu, Congo - kab_022012_11.5m | ecosystem: Environmental > Aquatic > Freshwater > Lake | place: Democratic Republic of the Congo...
CGGCCACAATGGCTGGCGTGACGGCCGGGACCACCAGGACGACCTCCGGACCCCTGGACCGTTCCCGTTTAGACCCCCCCTCCCCGACCTGATCGCGGGGGCCATAGAGGCATCTGATCCCGGAATCCTCGGGAAAAACGGTCATCACCTGGCCTTCGAACCCTGCCAGGGCCCCATGAACCAGGGGGATCCCCAAGGATTTGGAAACGGTCTCGATGACGAAGCGGTCCGGGATGTTGTCCAGGGCATCCACGATCACGTCCGATCCCCTCAACATCTCCTCGGCATTGGTGGAATCGATCCTGAGACGATGGGCCGTCACCCGAACGCCCGGATTGACTCTCCCCACTTCTTTGACGGCCTCCTCCGCTTTCCATTTCCCCAAGGCCTCTGGACTGGACAGTGCCTGGCGATTCAGGTTCGTCTCGTCAAAGCGGTCAGGGTCCACCACCACAATGTGTCCAATTCCCATCCGGGCCAACAGCAGGATCACATGGCCCCCAAGACCGCCCGCACCGACAACCGCCACGCAGGATCCACACAGCGTCAGTTGCTCTTCACCTGATATGGAGGCCCTGTTGCGGAGATAGCGATAGGGGCAGATCCCCAACCGCAGGGCCTCCCTGTAAACCTCGCGCACGGCACACCCCGTGCGTGAAGCGATGTCGAGGGCATCGTCCTCTGTCATGACCCTGGTTTCGCGCCCTGCCGGATCAGAAATCTTCCTGCCCCTGGACTCGATCAGCTCTTGAATATCCATGTATGCCCCCAACGTCTGTCCCCGTAAACCAAATCCTGAATCCCGACCGAATGGGACCTCCCCGCATCCCTGAACGGTTAAGAAAAAGGCAAGGGGTTAACCTTTTGATAGAAAATCCGACAGCTCCGGCCAGTGGGGGGCTCTTACCCGCCAGCCCTTTTCACACGTCCAACGTGGTACAGAAAAAAGAATAGCGCATGCCGGCCATCAATGCAAAGGATTCGTCGCCGGTTCCACGCGGGTGCGAACTCTCTTGCAGTTCGGGCCGGAAGCTGGTAGATTGACTCACCGGCATTCAGCAGTGCCTGAATCTTTAAACGCCGGACTGGTTCAGGGGGAAACCCCCTGCCACACTTCACGAAGGAGGAATCATTGGATGGCTATCAAACAGTGGAAGAAGCCGCCGAAGATGCAGATCGATTTGAAGAAGAGTTATCGGGCCACGATCGAGACAACCCGAGGTCCCATTGAGCTGGAACTCTATCCCAAGTATGCGCCCAAGACGGTGAACAATTTCGTGTTCCTGTCCCAGGAAGGGTTTTACGACGGCGTTAAGTTTCATCGCGTGATCAGCGACTTCATGATCCAGACCGGCGACCCCACGGGTACAGGGAGCGGGGGCCCGGGATACCGATTCGATGACGAACTGAAGACAAATCCCCTGCGGCACTTGACAGGCGTGATTTCCATGGCCAATGCGGGGCCCAATACCAACGGGAGTCAGTTCTTTATCACCCACTCCCCACAGCCGCACTTGGACGGGGTCCACACCGTGTTTGGCAAGGTGGTGGCGGGACAGGATGTGGTGGATGCGATTCAACAGGGAGATCGAATGACAAAGGTCTCAATCCAAGAGGAATAGCGGTGCACCTTCTCGACCGGCTTTGAATGGGCATCGGGCATTCGTCCGGGAGGCAAGCGCAACCATGAAAAATATTTTGGCTATCGTGATGGCGGGGGGCAGAGGGGAGCGCCTGATGCCGCTGACCAAAGACCGGTCCAAGCCGGCCATCCCTTTTGGCGGGATCTACCTGCTCATCGATCTGACCCTCTCCAACTGCATCAATTCGGAGATCTACAAGATCCTCGTCCTGCCCCAGTACAAATCCCAGACCCTGATGCAGCATCTGGAATGGGGGTGGAACATCTTCAGCCACGACTTGGGCCACTACCTCAAGATCGCCCCACCCCAGATGATGCAGGGGGAGAAATGGTACCAGGGGACCGCCGATTCCATTCGCCAGAACGTCTACCTCATCGAGCAGGAATCGCCCGAGCATGTCCTGATCCTCTCAGGGGACCATGTGTACAAGATGGATTACACCCGCTTCAAGGAATACCACGAGGCCCATAAGGCGGACGTGACTATCGCCGTCAGAGAGATGGGCAAGGAATCGGCCAGCCAGTACGGGATCGTCGAGGTGGACAACGATTTCCGCATTATCGGGTTCCAGGAAAAGCCCGAGGATCCGCGCACGATTCCAGGGGACAGCAGTCACGTGCTCGCATCCATGGGTGTGTATCTCTTCAGGACCGACGTGTTGCTCGACCTCCTCACCAGCAGCTCCCAGACGGATTTCGGCAAGGACATCCTGCCGGAGATCCTCGGCACCCACCGTCTCATGGCCTATCCCTACCGGCGGGAAAACAAGATTCGGGATATCATCCTTTATACGGATGAAGAAGGTGTCCTGAGGGAAAAGCGCGTCGATCACGCCAGGGACTCATCTTACTGGCGGGACGTGGGGACGCTCGATGCCTACTGGAATGCCAACATGGACCTCACCGGCTTGGACCCCTACTTCAATATGTACGGCAGGCTGTGGCCCATTCGTACCTTTCAGCGACAGCACCCGCCGGTCAAGACCGTGTTCTCCCAGGAATGGGGGAACGACGCCCGCGCAGGGAGGGCCCTGGATTCCCTGGTGGCCCATGGGTCCATCATCAGCGGAGGGGTTGTCCGTAATAGTGTCTTATCCTACAATGTGTTCGTTCACAGTTGGTCCTCCATAGAAGAATCGGTGATCATGGAAAATGTGGTGGTGGGCCGGCATGCGAGGATCAAGAAGGCCATCATCGCCGAAGGGGTTCACATCCCGCCCCATACCGAGATCGGATATCACCCCGAGGTCGACCGAAACCGGTTCACGGTGACCCCTCGAGGGATTACCATTGTGACGAATGAGGATTTTCCCGAGGCGGGTTAACCGACGTCTCGTATCGCGTATCCGGAGGGAGTGTCGTCAATGAAGGCGAAAATTGAATATAGGGTTGTTCCCAACTTGAGCCCGCGGCTGGCGCCCCTTAGGGAACTGGCCAACAATCTCTGTTTTAGTTGGAAGAGCGATATCCGGGAGCTTTTCCAGCGGATCGATCCGGGTCTCTGGTCCACGTGCAGGCACAATCCGGTCCAGATGCTGGGTCTGGTCAGACAAGAACGCCTGGATGAACTGTCCAAGGACCAGGGCTTTCTGGCTCAACTGGACCGAGTCTACCATGATTTCCAACGCTACCTGTCTCAACCGCGCATCCAAGCAGAGGATTATTCCCCTCACTTTCCCATACAGGTCGCCTACTTCTCGGCCGAGTTCGGTCTGTCCTCCTCTCTGCCCATCTACTCGGGAGGCCTGGGAATCCTGTCCGGGGATCATCTGAAATCGGCCAGCGATCTCAATGTCCCCCTGGTGGGCGTGGGGCTTCTGTACCAGGAGGGATATTTCAGTCAATACCTCAGCTCGGACGGCTGGCAGATGGAGACCTATCCGCTCAATGATTTCGCCAACATGCCAGTCACCCCGGTCCTTGGACCGGATGGAAGGCCGCTGCAGGTCACGGTCGATTTTAAAGGGGCACCGGTCCGGATCAACCTCTGGCGCGTGGCCGTGGGACGGATATCCCTCTACCTCATGGATACCAATATACAGGACAATCCGCCGGAATTCCGCGACACCACGGCCCAGCTCTACGGCGGCGACAGGGAGATGCGCTTGAGACAGGAGATCGTCCTGGGCATTGGGGGCATTCGGGCCTTAAAGGCCCTCGGCATCGAGCCCACGGTCATTCACATGAACGAAGGCCATTCCTCCTTTTCCGCACTCGAACGGATCAATCTTTTGAGAAAGGAAAAGGGGCTTTCATTCGACGCCGCGCGGGAAATCGTTATCGCCACGACGGTCTTCACCACCCATACACCGGTCCCCGCAGGAAACGACGCCTTCGATCCCGCGCTCATCAGAGATTACTTTGAGCGGTATTCCGCCGAACTGGGCATCAATTTCAGGGTCCTGCTGGGATACGGTCGGCTGGAGCCCAGGGATGATTCCGAACCTTTCGGCATGACCACGCTGGCCCTGAGGCTCTCGGCCCACGTGAACGGCGTGAGCAGACTCCACGGCGAGGTCTCCAGGGCCATGTGGCACAAGATCTGGTATCGCCATCCGGTTGAAGATGTGCCGATCGACTACATCACCAACGGCATCCATGTCCCCACGTGGAGTTCCGAAGATATGGCGGCCCTCTTCAACAGCTATCTGGGACCGGACTGGAGCGAGGACCCGGACAACGAGCGGATATGGGAACAGATCGAACAGATCCCTGCCACCGAGTTGTGGCGGGCCCACGAACGCCGGAGGGAAAGTCTGGTCAGCTTTTGCCGCCAGCGCCTGAGCCAGCAGCTTGCCCGCCGCGGGGCATCCAACGAAGAGATCATGGCCTCTGCCGAGGTTCTCTCCCCGGAGGTGCTGACCATTGGCTTCGCCCGCCGCTTTGCCACCTACAAGCGTGCCACACTCCTCTTCAGGGACCCGGACCGACTGGACCGCATTGTCAATCATCCTCAGCACCCGGTCCAGGTGATTATTGCCGGCAAGGCCCATCCCATGGACAACGAGGGAAAGGATTTTATCAAACATATTGTCCACCTGGCCCGCCAGGAGCGCTTTCGCAGACGCATTATCTTTCTCGAAGACTATAACATCGAGGTCGCCCTTCGCTTGGTGTCGGGGAGCGACCTCTGGCTCAATACCCCCCGCCGTCCCCTGGAGGCCTGCGGCACCAGCGGCATGAAGGCCTTGGCCAACGGCTGTCTCAATTTCAGCGTCCTGGACGGGTGGTGGGACGAAGGATACCGCCGGGATTTCGGCTGGGCTATCGGTCACGGCGAGATTTACCAGAACCAGGAGGCCCAGGACGCCATCGAGAGCCAGGATATCTACAACTCCCTCGAAAAAGAGATTGTGCCCCTCTTCTATCGTCGGGGCGAGGCCGGCATCCCGAGGGAGTGGGTGGATAAAATGAAGGCCGGTCTTCGGCATCTGATGCCCATATACAACAGCCACCGAATGGTTCAGGAATATATGAACCGCTATTACCTCCCCAGCGCCAAACGGTTTGATGCCCTGTGCGGCGACAACTTTGCAGGCGCCCTGGAACTCGCGGGATGGGTGCAGAAGATCAGGACAGGGTGGCACGAGGTGGCCGTTCAGGAGGTGATCCGCGACGATATTCTGGAAAGGCCGGTGGGGGATCAGGTTCTGGTCAAGGCCCGAATCCGGTTGGGCGCCATGTCGCCCGACGATGTGACCGTGGACGCCTATTACGGACGGATGGACCCGAATGGAGATTTTCTGGACCGGGACACCATCCCCATGAAGGTAGCGGAATCCATTGACGGGGTTTATCTCTATCAGGGATATGTCCCCTGCCAAAAGACCGGCCAATTCGGGTACACGGTGCGGGTCATGCCCAGTCAGCAGCGGCTTGAAAACAGGTTTGTGATGGGCCTGGTCGCGTGGGCGTGAACAGGGATTGACGAATTGAGGGATTCAGGGATGCAGGAATTGAAGGAGTGAGATGACTGTCAGCGCTGCGAGCACATTAAGGCCTGAGCAACTGAAGACCCTGCTCTCCGGGGAAATGAGGGACCCCTTCGACGTCCTGGGGGTCCATCCGATTGCCCTCGACTCGGGCCCAGGGGTCGTGGTGCGGGCCTTTCTGCCCGGGGCGCAAAAGGTGGCGGCCCTCGACCTCAACCCCGGCATCGAAACAGGGATGCCACAGGTGAACGAGGCCGGTCTTTTTGAGCTCGTCATCGACGGAAACAGACAGATTGCGCCCTACCGGCTTCGGGTGGACTTCGGTACGGGTCTGACCTCCACCTTCTATGACTCCTATTCCTTTTCTCCCCTCCTCTCCGAGTACGACCTCTACCTTTTCAACCAGGGCAATCATTACCAGATCTATGAGAAACTGGGTGCACACCCCATTCATCACCAGGGGGTCACCGGTGTCCTGTTCGCGGTCTGGGCCCCCTCTGCGACCCGCGTCAGCGTGGTGGGGGACTTCAATCAGTGGGACGGCAGGCGGCACGCCATGCGGTGTCGAGGGGCATCCGGGGTCTGGGAGATCTTCGTTCCCCATTTGGGTTCCGGGCTTCTCTACAAGTTTGAGGTCCGGACGGGGGACGGCACGATTCTAATCAAGGCCGATCCCTTTGCGTTCTGCTTCGAGAAGCGGCCCAGAACGGCCTGCGTGGTCTATGACTTGGGCCGATTTGAATGGACGGACCAGGAATGGATGACGGCCCGATCTGCCCGCAACCCCCTGACGCGGCCCTTGGCCGTCTATGAGGTGCACCTGGGGTCATGGCGACGGTCCCTCGACCCGGTATCCAATACCCGGAGATGGCTGACCTATCGGGAGGCGGCCGACGAACTGGTCCCTTACGTCAAGGAGATGGGGTTCAATTACATCGAGTTTCTCCCTCTGGCCGAGCATCCTCTCGACGCCTCATGGGGCTATCAGGTGACCGGATACTATGCGGTGACGTCCCGCTACGGCACGCCGGACGACCTGAGATATCTGGTGGACCGCTGCCATGCCGAGGGGATCGGCGTGATCCTGGACTGGGTTCCGGCCCACTTCCCCAGGGACAGCTATGCCCTCGAATTCTATGACGGGACCCATCTGTACGAACATGCGGATCCCAGGCAGGGCGTTCAGAAGGACTGGGACACCCTGGTCTTCAACTACGGCCGCAATGAGGTCAAGAACTTTCTGGTGGCCAATGCCCTCTACTGGCTCGACAGGTACCACATAGACGGGTTGCGGGTGGATGCCGTGGCCGCCATGCTCTATCTGGATTATTCCCGAAAGGAGGGAGAGTGGATCCCCAACCGTTACGGCGGGAGGGAGAACCTGGACGCCGTCGAGTTCATCAAGGACCTCAATACCCAGGTTTTCGATCGTTTTCCAGGGGCCATCACCATCGCCGAAGAGTCCACGTCCTGGCCTGGCGTGACCCGGCCCGTTCACTTGGGCGGCCTCGGTTTTCTCTTCAAGTGGAACATGGGCTGGATGCACGATATGCTCAGCTTCATGTCCAATGACCCGATCCACCGCCGGTTTCACATGGACAAACTGACCTTCGCCCTCCTGTACGCCTTTCACGAGAACTTTATTCTGCCCCTGTCCCACGATGAGGTGGTGCACGGAAAGGCGTCACTCCTCTCCAAGATGCCGGGGGACGAGTGGCGGCGGTTTGCCAATCTAAGGCTCCTGTTGGGGTACATGTATGGGGAACCCGGAAAAAAGGCCCTCTTCATGGGGGGGGAAATCGGTCAATGGTCCGAATGGAACCACGATGAAGAGCTGCCCTGGGGGCTTCTCCAGTACGACCTGCATGCGGGATTGCAGCGGCTGGTGAGGGACCTCAACCGGCTGTATGTGTCGGAGCCGGCCTTCTATGAGCTGGACTATGACTTTTCCGGGTTTGAATGGATCGATTTCAGGGACAAGGACGCCAGTGTTGTCTCCTTCCTTCGGAGGGGACGAGCCCCCGAGGATACCCTCGTCTTCGTCTTCAATTTTACCCCGGTTCCGAGGATCGGTTACCGGATCGGCGTGCCTTACCAGGGTTTCTACCGGGAGTTGATGAACTCCGATGCCGCCTACTACGGCGGAAGCAATATGGGACTCGGCGGCGGGGTCACGGCCGACCCCCGGCCTTGGCATAACCAGCCATGTTCCGTCAGCCTGGTGTTACCGCCCCTTGGCCTGATTGTATTAAAGCCGCAGGGGATGAGGCCTGAGGTGTGAGGCGCATCCTTCCTTCTTCATCCTCGCGTTCAACCCTCCTTCCATAGGTCCTGGTCATCAAGGCCAGCTTCTCTTCAACCTCCGAGCTGATCTGCCCGGGTTCAAGCCGCCATGCCCAGTTCCCGAAAGGGATTGCGGGGTGATTCATTCTGGCGTCCTGGCCCAGCCCCAAAATGTCCTGCATGGGAATCACGGCCATATCCGCCACTGACATCATGACCAGCCGAACCATCTCCCAATGGATCTCCGCAGCCGCTGGTTCGCGATATAGATAACGGAACAGCCTCTCTTTTTCTTCAGGCGCGGCCTCGTTTTCAAACCATCCCCTGAGCGTGTTGTTGTCGTGGGTGCCGGTATAGGCCACACAGTTGGTGGGGTAGGTATGGGGGAGAAAGGGGTGCATTGGGTCGTCGTCCCCGAAGGCGAAGAGAAGGACTTTCATCCCGGGAAACTGGAACTGGTCCATAATCTCTCGAACATCCGGGGTGATGTACCCCAGGTCTTCCGCAATCACGGGAAATCTCTGGAACCACTCGATCATGGTCTTGAAGAAGTGTTCGGAGGGGACGTCCTGCCACTCCCCGTTTAGTGCGGTCTTTTCCCCGGCCGGGATCTCCCAGTACTTCACAAGCCCCCTGAAGTGATCGATCCGCACCCGGTCGAAGCAGTTGAATGTGTGCCCCATCCGATCGATCCACCATTTATACCCGGTCTGTTGGAGCACATCCCACCGATAAACGGGATTGTTCCACAACTGGCCCGTCTTGCTGAAATAGTCCGGCGGGACCCCGGAGACGGCCATGGGGATCTTTTGACTGTCCAGCTTGAAGATATGGGGGTTCACCCATACGTCCGCACTGTCGTAACACACATAGATGGGAAGGTCGCCGATGATCTGGATTCCCCGTTCGTTGCAGTAGGACTTGAGCGAGAACCACTGCTTGAAGGAGAGATACTGGAGGAATTTCTCCTTTTCCACCAGCGCGACCAGACGCCTGTCCGCATCTTTCAAGGCCTCTGGCTGCCTGTCCCTCAACTCTTCAGGCCACGCGCTCCAGACCCTTCCCTCGAAGTGGGTCTTGAGGGCCGAAAAAAGCGCGAAATCATCCAGCCAGCTGGAATGCATGTCACAGAATGCGCGGAAATCATCTTGGACCCCTGACATCTGTAACTGCTGGAAGGCTTTTTCAAAGACAGCGGCCTTATATGCCGCTGCACGATAGTAATCGATTGGGCCGTGGAAAAAATGGGGCGGGTCCGGAATATTCGATGCCGAGATGAACTTATCGGCCGCCAGGCGGTCGATCCCGATGATGAGGGGATTCATCGCAAAGGCGGATCGACTGAAATAGGGGGAGTTGCCGCATGTGACATCCGTGGGATTCAAGGGAAGGATCTGCCACCAGGACTGCCCCGCGCGGTCCAGAAAATCCGCAAATTCATAGGCAGCCGCCCCCAAGTCCCCCATGCCGTGGGGGGACGGCAGCGAGGCGATATGCAGCAGCACCCCGCTTCCCCTTTTTCTCGATGTCATTTCCGATCTCCTCCCGACGATCCGCATACGATGAGACGATCTCACGTGACTTGCTACACATTTGCCAAGTCTCTGTCAAGGCCTTTGCGCTTTGACATGCATGGATGAATATTTTATACTGCACAGAAGACGATGAGGGACACGGCATGGCCGCCGCACGTCTTGAAGGGGACACGGCACTCGGAGGGGACTATGGAAATCGAGAGTACGGGCAAGGAAAACGAGCGGTTCATCATCACGGTGAAAGGGAGAATGGACGCAGTCACTGCACCTGAATTTGAAACCCGCCTGCTGGAGTGGATCAATGGGGGAGAGACTCAGATCATCGTGGACCTGGCGGGGTTGGAATATATCAGCAGCGCGGGGCTTCGGAGCATTCTGACTGTTGCTAAAAATATAAAGGCGAAACAAGGCAAGTTCGTTCTTTGCTCTCTCCGCGATACCGTCAAAGAGGTGTTTGAGATCTCCGGCTTCAGCACGATCATACCGGTGTGCGAGTCCCTGACAGCCGCGGTCGAAGTAAGATAAATCCTCCAAGGAAGGATCTCCAGAGGAAGGCGACGTTCGATGCCGGAGACAACAGCGCCTGCCCGGATGGCGCATCTCAAACGTCTGATCCAATTTGTGAGCGGGCATGCCGAAAGGGCTCACTTCCCGGTCCACAGGATACGGGAAATTGAGCTGGCTCTGGAAGAGATCCTGGTCAACATCTTCAGTTATGCCTATCCGGACGCCACGGGCGATGTCACCGTGACCTGTCGGGTGGAGGACGGCCCCCGACTCATTCTGGAAATATTCGACACAGGAATTCCGTTTAACATCCTGGATGTGCCGGATCCAAATCTGACCGCTGGTATCCATGAACGACAGATCGGCGGGTTGGGTGTCTATTTTATCAAAATGATGGCCGATGAGGCGTGGTACCGACGGGAGGGAGACCGCAATGTGCTTGGGTTGATTTTCGGCAGACACCGGAAGGGAGCTGTGAAAAAGGAGCGTGTCGGTGGTGTTCAAGAATAGGGGATCGCCTCCAGGTTCGTTTTTCTAATCCTCCTCAGTGATACGGCCATACTGGCCGTTATTTTTGGATACAATCATCGGGTCTCCCGAAAGATCATCGAAACAGAGATCCAAGTCAATGCCCATAACCTGGTCAGCGCCACTGTCAACAGGATGGACGCGGTGCTGCTGCCTGTTGAAAAAATCGTCCAGAATCTTGCCGCCTTCCTGGAAGGCGGCCCCCGTTGTCCGAGGAAGAACTGAAGGACCTGTTTCGTGCAGTGGCTATTCTGATTCAGAGACCACAGACCCCTGATCCAATGGCGGCGGGCACCATGGGGAATATCAAGGCCTTCTGTGGAGGTGAGCCCCGGGGAGACGATATCACCACCATGCGGGTGGTGATATTTAACGGACGAGAGAATCGAGAAGGGATCCGCACATCATAAAGAGGCCCGGCAGGACCGGAAGCAAAGGAGGGGACAGGACATGGCGGCCATTGAGTTCGCACTGGATGACGGCGTGGCGGTGTTGACCATGAACGACGGTGAAAATCGGTTCAATCTACCCTTTTTGGAGGCATTTCTTGGGGCGCTCGATCGAATCGAGGGTGATACCGAGGCCCGTGCCCTGGTGGTGACCAGTGCCCACGAAAAGATATTCTGCAACGGGATCGATCTCGACTGGCTGGGGCCTATTATCCGAAAAGGCGACCGGACCACAGCCGCACACTTCCTGAATACCTCGAACCGGCTCTTCAAACGGATCCTTCTCTATCCCATGCCCACCATTGCGGCCATATCCGGGCACGCCTTTGCAGGCGGCGCCATCATGAGTTGTGCCTTTGATTTTCGATTCATGCGGTCTGACAGGGGTTTTTTCTGTTTTCCTGAGGTCGATCTGGGCATCCCATTCCTTCCAGGCATGCTCGCCCTGATAAAAAAGGCCATTCCCCATTACAAGATGGAGGAGCTTCACTATACCGGCAAACGGGCAACGGCCCAGGAGTGCGAGGCCCACCACATCGTTGTCAAGGCATGCCACAAAGACGACCTCATGAACGATGCCCTCTCCTTCGCAAGGGGTCTCAACAAACGGCGAGAGGTCATGGCCGTGATGAAAGAGCGGATGTACTCGGAAATCGTCCGTGCCTTCGACGTGGAGGATCCACCCGTCATTGCCTCGGGCATATTTTACGTCTGAGGGCTGCGACAGCCCTGCAGCCAGGTCTGTGTGGCCCTGAGAAGATCATCGCTATCCCTGCTCATTCGCTGAAAAAAAGACAATACCTCTCTGATGGAGCCGCCATTGGCCTTGAGCACCTCCTCAAACAGATGAAACCGGCGGTGATACAGCCCCACTGCCAGGAGGGTGGCGTTGTTGAGGGGTCTTTGACCGAACCGGACAAACCGGTCCGTCTTGAACCTGGTGGAGAGGTTCGCGAATGCATCCATGGATGCGGCAAACACCTCTTCCCTTCGGGCCAGTTTTTCAGCGTAGTCCAGTGAGGACCCATAAAGGGATTCCAGTTGGTCCATCAGCGTGTCCAGGAACGAGGCAAAGAGACGCTCATCTTCGATCAATGCCCTGGCCCTCAGGGTATGAGGATCGGAAGGCCCGAAGGCCTGATCGAAAAACAGGGACGCCCCTACCGTTCCCACAAGGACAGCCAGTCCTTCGTTGAATGCGCTCTGACCCTGGATATACAGGGTCGTGTGGGTCATCTCATGCAGGATGGTCTCGGCCAGACCCTCGGTGGACCCGCGAAGTAGATTCAGGGTGACAGGATCCTGAAACCAGCCCAGGGTGCTGTAGGCATCGGCCACGCCAATGGACACGTCCAGATCCCGGGCCATGAGCCTATCGCCTGCTTCACGCGCCCGTTCCAGGTCAAAAAACCCCAGATAAGGAATGTCGCCGATAAAGGGAAACCACCAGGTTTTTTGACAGAGGCGGTCTTTGGGGGCGGCGGACACCGTGTAGATAGGCCGCCGGGAAGATGAGAGATAGACGGTTTCGTAGCTGTTCGTCTCTTTCAACCCAAGCTCCTTTTCTCCAAACGCCTTGATGCGGGCCACCAACCGCAGCCTCTCCGCCTCATCAGGAGTGAGGCTCCCTTCTCTCAGCGCCTCCTGGATCGGGATCGATTCCCGAAGGAGCCTGAACTGACCGGCGGCCGCATGATAGAGATAGGCCACGTCGCATCCCGAGCAGATCAGGATACAGATGAGGATACCCCATGGGGGGATTTTATTTTTCATCGCTCGACTGCTTGCACCATTTTGCGGTTTCACGATCGCTTACCGGTTCCCCATTGACAACGGTACAAAAAGAGAATAGGGAAAATAAAGTGAAAACACAAGACGCGATAGCCGCCTGCGGTGGGGCGTGGGCATGGGAAGGCCTTGAACCTCTGAACCCTTGAACCGCTAAAAAGGAGGGATTGCCATGGCTGAGGAACAGGTTGGTGTGATTGTCAAGTTTTTCGCCAAACCAAGTGTGGCCGCCCTGGAGGTGACCCATGGGACCATCCAAAAGGGCGATCTGCTGAGATACAAAGGCCACACCACGGATTTCATGGAAGAGATCGCCAGCATGGAAATCGACAACCGGCCGGTGGATGAAGTCAAGGCAGGCGACCTCGTCGGGGTGAAGGTCAAGGAAAAAGTCAGAGAGGGGGACAAGGTCTATAAGGTGTCGGAGTAGCCTTCGATCTCCTTGATGAGACCGGGTATCAGTCTTCGAATAACCCCCTCCTTGTCAAAGACGTTTGCCGCAGAGAACCTGGGGAATTCGGGGTGAGACGGACTGAGGAGGGGTATCTTTGCCTGAAGCCCGGGGGCCAATCGCTCAAACTCAACGATCAGTTCCACCAGGGTCAATTCCTCTCCCGGATAGCTCTGCAGCCACCCGATCCGCTTCATGCACTCGAACCGAACGCGGTCCAGAAGAAAGAGATGAAGGTCCATCACCTTCATCTTGTTTTTTGGATCCAGTTCATGAAACTCGAATCCAGATCCCAGGCTCTTCAGGCCCATGATCAGATCGTACAGGTAAAAGGCCCCCTTGTCTCTGCCCTGAGCTAAAAAGTACAGGGTCGGAAGAGAAAGGTCGCACAGCCGGGTCTTGGGTCCAAAATCCTCCTTGAACCGGCTGACCCAGTTTCGAAAGCCCCGCTTCGCCGCCAGCAGGCGCCTTCCCTCTTCCATATCAATGAGTTGCGGCATGGCCCTTGCCCCGACAATCACCCATCTTCCTTTTCCGAAAATGGGATGGTCAGTTGGTACACCCCGCCTTCCATCACCGCCTGGATCGGTTTGTCCGCGGCGGCTTCGAACACCTTCAGCATGGAGGTGTTCGTGGCAAGCACATCGGCTCTGAATCCCTCAATCCCCTTCCCTTTGGCGGTTCTTGCGAGAAGGTCATAGAGAAACCTGGCAATCCCTTTTCCCTGGTAGTCTTCGTCCACCACAAAGGCCACGTCGGCATGGGGAAGATCGGGTAGCCGAACGTACCTGGCCTCGGCGATGATCCGTCCCTCCCCCGGTTCTCCTATCAATCCCACAATGGACAGGGTCTTTCGATAATCGATCGTCACATACTCCTGCATCTTTGCGTGGGGCATGGTCTTGATGGGAGAGAAGTATCGATAGTAAACCGCCGTGTCCGAGAAACGGTAAAAAAGGCGTCTCATTTCGTCCACATCCGAGGGCTTGATGGCGCGAAAACGTACGGTCAGCCCGTCCTTGAACACATGCTCGCAGCTCAGGTCATCCGGATACAGATGCCCTGATTCCGCAAGATATAGCTGGTCAGGGAACAGAAGGTGTCTGCCCTTTGCCAGACGCACCAGTTCGGCCCGGTCATCGGGATGAGCGATGTCGATCAGGGCGAGGGCCCGCTCCCGGGTGGTTCGGCCTTTCATGGAGGCGACGCCGTACTCCGTCACCACCAGGTCAAGGGACTCCCGGTTGGAAAACTGGTTCGGATAATCCTCCACCGAGATGATCATGTTGGATTCGCTCCTTAAATTGCGGCTCGGCAGGGCAAAGATGGTCCGCCCGCCTCTCGAAAACGCCACCCCGCTGAAAAACTCCTGGGCCTCCCCCGGCCCGGCCCCCACATTCCCCTTTCCGCTGTGCAGGGCGATGCCGCCGGTCAGATCCACCTTTCGAGCCGGCAGGACCAGAACAAACCGGTCATTGGCCCCAATCCTACGAGGATCGGCCACCACATCGATCCCCTGGAACTCGACCAGGGGATTGCCATGGAGCCAGCGCATGAGCGCTTCCGTGCCGATAGCGTAGGCAGTGACCGACTTGCCCAGGAATATGCCCTTGCGCCGATTGCTGACGGCTCCGCTCTTGACCAGGTCCATGAGGGCGTCGGTGAAAAAAGGGGAATGGATTCCCAGGTGACGCTTCCCCCTGAGGTGGGACGCCAGGGCCTCGAAGAGGGGGCCTACGGAAAAGGCGATGCAGCTACCGTCCTGGATCAGGGACGCCACATTGGCGCCCACTTTTTCGAAGACCTCATCCACCGGCCAGCGTGAAAAATAGATGGGCGGATCCGTTGACCTGACCAGATAATCGAAGTCCTGGATGGACACGAAGGTATCGCCAAGGGTGCGGGGGGCCCGATCATTGATCTCTCCGACCACCAGCGACGCCCGTGACATGGCCTGTCTGGCGGCATCGATCGAAGGCCCCAGACTGCAATACCCCTCATCGTCAGGGGGAGCTATCTGAATAAAGGCCGCGTCCACCCCGATGGTTCCCGACTCGATGAGGTGGGGGATGCGGGAAAATGGGGTGGGGATAAGGTCCACCCGGCCGGCAGTGATGGCCTCACTGGCCACCCAACCGGGAAAAAAGGTCTTGAGCCTGAATTTCTGGGTGTTCTCCGCTGCGATGGACACGGCCTGACCAAAACTCACCAACTGGATGAATTCGAGGTCACGAAGGTTCCCGGCGTCAGATGCCAAGAGACTCTTGACCAGCGTTCTCGGCTCTGCCACGCCCGTCCCTAAGAAGATACGCATCCCTGGCCGAATCTTGGAAAGGACCTTGCCCGGCTGCACCAGTTTGGATTCCCATTCCCTCTTGTCTAATGTGGACATGGAGACATCTACCCGTTCGAAAATTGCGCCAGCACGACGCGGTAACGCCGGCTGTAGTCCTTGACGCGCGCTTCTTGTCGATAATCCCCGGTTCGCGCCATGATGTCGAGGGCCTTCTGTGTCTGCCAGGGTGACATCTCCAGGATGATCCACCCACCGGGATTCAAGGCATCGCGGGCGCCTTCAACAATCTTTTCAATGAAATACATCCCCCCATGACGGCCGTCCAGGGCCCCACGGGGTTCATAGTCGCGAACATCCGGCGGCAGCGCATCGTATTCCTCGGTCGAGACATAAGGGGGGTTGGAGACGATCATATCAAAACGGTTGGGTCCGTCCTTGAGGGCGTCCCATAGGTCCCCTTCCCAAAAGCTAATCCTTTCCAGGACCCCGTGGATCCGGGCATTTCTTCGCGCGACGGCCAGGGCGTCTTCGGATATGTCGGTGGCCCAAAGGCGTGCATGGGGAAGTTCCGTGGCCAGCGCAATGGCTATGGCCCCGCACCCGGTACCCAGGTCAAGGATCTTTATGGGCTCATTTCCCACCGTGAGGCCATCCGCGAGCCTGACCGCCTGCTCCACAATCATCTCGGTCTCAGACCTCGGGATGAGGACCCGCCGGTCCACATCAAGGCTCAATGACCAGAATTCCTGGGTTCCCGTGATGTACTGTAACGGTTCGTGATCGATACGGCGTTTGATGAGGGAACGGTAGGCGGAGAGTTCCGCCTGTGTCAGCGGCCGATCGAAGTTGAGATAGAGACCCACCCGTTCCATCTGAAGCTGGTGGGCCAGAAGCACTTCGGCGTTTAGACGGGCGTTTTCGATCCCTTTCTCTTTCAGGTAGTCGCTCGATACCTTGAGAAGATCTCTTATTTGCCATGTCCTCAAAGACATATTTTCGGCTCAGTTCCCATTGGCCTTCTTGAGAGCCTCCGTCTGAAAATGGGTAATCAGGGGCTCGATAACGAGATCCAGTTCCCCTCCCAGAAGGGCCTCCAGCTTGTAGAGGGTGAGTCCTATCCTGTGATCCGTGACCCTGGCCTGGGGAAAATTGTAGGTCCGAATCCGCTCGCTGCGGTCGCCGGAGCCTACCATGGTCCGTCGCTCCTCGGAGATCCTGGATTGCTGCTCCGAGGTTTCCATGTCCAGGAGGCGGGATCTCAGCACCTTCATCGCCTTTGCCTTGTTTTTGTGCTGGGACTTCTCATCCTGGCACGAAACCACGAGTCCGGTGGGGAGATGGGTGATCCGCACCGCCGATGATGTCTTGTTGACATGCTGCCCGCCTGGGCCTGATGAGCGGAAGACATCGATTCTCAGATCCTCGGGCGCGATCTCCACATCGATCTCCTCGGCCTCCGGAAGAATCGCCACGGTCACGGCCGATGTGTGTATGCGTCCCTGGGCCTCCGTTTCGGGAACGCGCTGAACGCGATGCACTCCGCTTTCGTACTTGAGCCTGCTGTAGACCATCTGCCCGTCCACCAGCACGATGATCTCTTTGATCCCTCCGATCCCTGTCAGGTGCTGGCTCAGGATATCCGTTTTCCATCCCTTTAACTCAGCATAGCGGCTGTACATTCGGAACAGATCCGCGGCAAAAAGCGCTGCCTCGTCCCCGCCCGTACCTGCCCGTATCTCCAGAAGGATGTTTTTGTCGTCGTTTGGATTCCTGGGGATCAGCAGGATCTTGAGTTCCCGCTCCGTATGGGCGAGATCTTCCTCCAGGGCGTCGATTTCTTCCCTGGCCAGATGTCGAATGTCGGCATCAGGATCCTCCAGCAACAGTCGATTTCCCTTGATCTGATCGTGAAGCGACTTGAATTTTCGAAAGGTGGTCACGATGGGAGCAAGCGCACTCCGTTCCTTGGCGTATGTCTGGTAGGTCTTTTGATCCCGAATGACCTCGGGCCGCCCCAGATCAGCCTCCAGCTCGATATAGCGCGCTTCAATTTCTTCTATTTTGGCAAACATCACCCCACACCTCACATTGTCCCCTTTCCGGCCTCGGTTGGAAAAAATCAGCCGGTTGGTTGCAGCACGACCGGGTCCCTGCGCCACCCCGTCCTCCCGGGCACGCCCGTCCCCGCGTGGGCAGTGGAACCGAGGTCAAATCAAAAGCTTTCTTTACAGGAGGGGCGTTCCCCGCCGGGCGTCATCAAACGGCCGCCCGGCTGTCGCCGCACTCTGTCGGGGGAAACGATCAGGCAGGTGTTGGGGAGAGAGATGTCTTGGTTTCGACAGCGATCCAGTCAGTGAAAGACCACATCCGTCTTAGCCTGGGGCATCGCTCGTCGATTGGGCCTGATTGAAGGAGGCATACTTCTTTCTAAAACGTTCCACCCTGCCCGCCGAATCCACCAGCTTCTGCTTGCCCGTAAAAAACGGATGGCACTTGGAGCAGATTTCCACGTTGATTTCCTTGACCGTGGAACCGGTCTCAAACTCATTGCCGCACGCACAGCGAACGGTTGTTCTGTAATATTCCGGATGAATTCCCTTTTTCATCTTCTTCACTCTCCTGATCAAAATTAATCGCTCATGGAACCCAGAAACTCTTTATTATCTTTGGTTCCCTTGATTTTTTCAAGCAAGAATTCCATGCTGTC
>Ga0172370_10004691_pt1 | contig 18109 bp, 20 predicted proteins | sample LakKiv5m_FD_114538 | JGI IMG/M metagenome (GOLD analysis project Ga0172370, IMG submission 114538) | Freshwater microbial communities from Kabuno Bay, South-Kivu, Congo - kab_022012_11.5m | ecosystem: Environmental > Aquatic > Freshwater > Lake | place: Democratic Republic of the Congo...
GCTGGACCAGGATGTGCAGCTGACCTCAACGTAGCGTGTTGGACTGGACTCGGCAGTTCGGACGGGGCACCATGCGACTGCGCACGATGCGCCGGTGCCTGTCGATGCCCACCATCTCCAACTTCTACGGCATTCTTGTCAGGATGTTCTTCGACGAGCACGCGCCGCCGCACTTCCACGTGCAATATGGCGAGTTCAAGGCGACGGTGGACATCCGCGGATTGCGTGTGCTGGACGGTCACCTGCCGCGCCGCGCGGTCGGGCTCGTTCTCGATTGGGCCGAACTGCATCAGGCGGAACTCATCGACGACTGGGATCTTTGCCAGAACAAGCAGTTGCCGAGAGCCATCGCACCGTTGTCGTGAGGAAGCCATGCTCGTCGACGTTACCGCCGCCCAGGTCATCGCACCGCTCACGCTCGAAGTCCACTTCGCCGACGGCGTGTTCGGCCGTGTTCGGTTGCTGCCCAGCCATCTGCGCGGCGTTTTCGAGGCACTGGTGGATCCGCGCGTTTTCGGTCAAGTCCGCGTCATCGAAGGATTTGTCAGCTGGCCTGGGGAGATCGATCTCGCGCCGGATGCGATGTATGCAGCGATTGCTCGCGATGGGGAGTGGGTGCTCGGTTGAGCCCGCAGGATCCGTGCGAACAGGGAGGGGGTATGGCATCGGGCTGCGCGCGCGCCGCACTGGTCACTCTGGCATGGCTGTCGATTGCCCTTCTGCTTATGGCGGCGCGCCCTGCGCCCAATTTGGGCCGCGACAAGGTCTCCGCCAGTCTTGCTGCCAAGGCTGCAGCTGCCTACGCAGAAGGCGATTTTCCGCGCAGCGCGCAGCTCTACCTCGAAGCGTATTCGGCCAAGCCGGATGCACTGTTCCTCTACGGCGCAGCGCGCGCCGAACAACTTGCAGGCGAGCTCGAGGCCGCGGAACAGCATTACCGCAAGTTCGTCGAAACGGGTGCCGCGGTTGATCCGGCGCGCGTTGAGACGGCGCGGCAGAAACTGGCCGAGATCCGCGGCGCCCGGGCTGAGGCGCGCGCAAGAGAAGCGGAAGCTGCTGAGAAGGCGTCGTGGAAATCACTGATTGGCTACGCGCCTACTGGCATCGAACGCACCGCTGGCGCGCGTGGAGCCGTTCCGACCGGTGCGGCCGCGGAGCGGCTTGGCGTGAGCGGCGACATGCTGCGGTGGTATCTCGCGCACGGCATCGTCACGTTTTCCGGGGCGAAAATCGGCCGGATGCGTCTGTGCCGTGTCTCTTTACGCACCCGCAGATCGAAACACATCGGGACTCGTTGGTCGTGAGTGAGAAGGCCGACGCCGTAGAAGGGGCGGAGGTCGCGGGGGGGAAAACCGACCAACGTAGCTTGACAGCAACAGTGTGGCTGTAGACCATGCCTCCCTGCTGGGAGGACTGATGGAGCGGCGACTCGGGGAAGCTCATGCATCGGATAGTCTTGTTGTCACGGAGCGAGGCGGCTCTGTCGGCTGCAGGCCCAGTCGAATGCTGGACCTTGCCGCCAGGCAGCCGTCAGCAACTTACCCCCGCTCCCGTCTTGGCCGGGGTTCAGTCACGAAACGGGCTGGATCAACGTCACGAGCCTTCCGTCCCACTGCGTCGCCCCGCCCGGCGCTATGGGGGCATCGACATTCATGCGTGACGACAGAATAGCAGAGGACAAACAAGGTGCTCGTCGGCCGGGATCGGGCATCTTTGGCCGGGCACAACAGGAGCCATCGTGAAACCTTCCACTGAACGCAGACCGAAGCACGATGCCGGTGGCGACCCACAGGGTCGCGCTCTCCTGACTCGAGGTAGCCGTGGAACTTGGTTGCCGATCGGCATCGTTGGTGTTTTCGCCAGTCATCCTGCATTCGCGCAGGCTGGAGCGTCGGACCCGACCGAGGTCGCGTGGCGCCAGGACCAACTCGCGGGGTTCGTGTCCGCGGTGGACACAGCTCGCATGTGGTCGCTATGCGCGGGTGCCTTCGGGTTGCTGCTCGGGATCGGGCTGATCTACCTTCTCGCAACCCGCTTCCCGGCCCGCGGCGGCTGGCAGGCACTCGTGGCTGTCGTCATCGCATTGTCTGCCACGGCCGGAACGACGAAAGCGTTGATGGCTCCAATCTTGTCGACCGAGCCTGCCTCGGACCCCACTGCGGTCAACCTTTCGAATATCATAGGCTTGGAGCCGGCCGTGCGGGCGGATCGTGCCAATCTGGAGAGCGCGGCCAAGCTCGGGTCCGACGTGGCGAAGCTCTACGGGCGCGCACTCGATTGGACGGGCACGAACTCCCGTAGCTTCCTCCAAGTGGTGCTCCAGAACACGGGCATCGTCTTCGTCGTTTCCGTCGGCTGCTTGGCGGCGCTGAGTCTGCTGACGCGCCGGAGAATCAAGGGAGAGCAGTCATGAGTGCGAATTACACCTTGGTCCTGGTAGGGGGGACGGGACAGCGGGTTGGCTTGCTACTGGGGCAACTCAACGTGCTCGGCTTAGTTGACCCGCCGAAGTACACAGTCGTTGTCGACGCTGATGACAAGGACCAGCAGAAGCTCACGGAGCTGCTGACTTTTGCCTCAGACGGTCCAGACGACCAGCAGGTGAAGTACTACCCGCCATTCGCGACAACGACCACGACCTCGCCGCAGGTCGATCAGATTGTCGAGCGCCGCGGCAGCAAGTTCTGGGATGCGATGATGCACCCGGACGACGTCCAGATGCCGATCAGCGACGGCTTCTACGGCCGCCCACAGGTGGCATCCGTTGTCTACCACGGCAGTTCGGCGCCGGGTAACAATTTCGACCTGTTCCAACAGATCAAGGACGGGGCCGGCGGCTTCGGCGCGGACCAATCGACGGTAGTCATTGTCGGTTCGGTTGTGGGCGGCACAGGGGCGGGCCTAATCCCCGGGATAGCGCGGACGCTACAGAGTAAAGGCAATCGCAAGGTCATCGGCATTCTGTACGGCCGCTACTTCTCGATCCCCTCCCCCGCCCCGACGGACGCGTTAGGGTTCACGCCCAACGACGAGATGCTCGAAGCGAACGGCATTGCTGGCCTTGAGCACATTCGCAGCCTGTTCAACAGCCCCGACTGCCCGTTCGCGGCGGTGTATTGTCTGGGGCACCACCCGGAAGCAACGCTTGCGACGGCTGCCGACATCAGCAAGTTGACCGCCCACAGCTTCTCCGGCCTGCTGCTCGGAGCCGCGCTGTTGGCGCCCGGGGTCCGGGACATCGAACCTCCGGAACAAGAAGAGAAGACTCGGGGGGGAGTCTCCACCTGCAAGTTTTATATCTTCACATGCCGCGAGAAGGGCTGCCTGAAGGAGAACGACATTGCGATCTCCGTCCCGGGCCTGAACCTCCCAGGTCGAGGCCTCCAGGTTGGCAGTCAGAATCAGGATGTACCACGCGTGGGACTTTCGAATCTGCGAGAAATGCTGGACCCCGCAATGGAAGCGGTACGCGCGCTCGCCTGCTTGGACGTTCATGCGGCCACAGACGCCCTTTCAATCTTCCCACGTCGCCGGTTGACTCCCGCGATCTTCGACACACTCACGGAGAACCGTTCCACTTCGCGGGGGGAACTGGGCAAGCTCAAGCACGAGATCGGCATCGCGGCAGACATCTTCAAGCGAGCTATCGATGAACTGCGCTCCTGGTTGGAGCAGTCTGAGGCCATGCAAATCTCGCGGTCGGAAGCTGCGGTGGCCGTGCAACCTCGTAGTTGGCAAGAGAGTATCGCGGCGACCCAATTCGGGGCAATGCAGCGCTTGGCACGCCGATGGGTGCAAGCCGCAGCACGCGCACAGCTGAGACCGAATGCGCAATCTGGGCCGTCGCGCTTCTCAGCAGCGAACTACCTGTTGCCCATCCCGATCAAGCGCGCGGCCGGCGAAGAGCGCTCTGCAGATCCGGTGAGCGTCAACGTGGACACGATCGTGTACCCCGCAGGCGTTGCTGAGCGTTGGCGCTTGCTTGCACGCAGCTTCGCATCGCCGGACGGTCGTGCGCAGGCGTTCGGTTTGGCCGTCCGCACGCGTATCGCCGATGCCGTCCAAGTCTCTTGGCGGCTATGGTGCGGCGTTGCCGCTGGCGTTATCGGTGTTGAAGTTGTTGACCTGGCGAAGAGCGGACCCGTGGACGGCTTCGATGCTGTCTTGCGGCGCGGTACCAACCTCGACTTCATGATCCGCCTGTTCAGCGCCAGCGATCCGAAGCTCTGCGTTGGTGGCATTCACCCGCAGTACGGCATCTGGCTGGCAACGGAACGTGCTGAGATTGACAGATTCATGGAGACCTTGAAGACCTTAGATCTGAGCGCTACCGCGCCAGAGTTGGCTCGGTGCGGCCTCACCAAGAACATGGTCGAGATGCGGGGCGCCCTGATCCTCAGCCAATGGACTGAAGACCTCAAGGATCTGTGGGAGCTGCCGCCGGACTGGCTGAAGCTCGTTCGGCAACAGGCGTCCGCGTTCATCGATACTGCTCTGGCGCATGTGCCTGACCGGGCCGGTACTGAAGCCCGGGCCCGCGACGCGATTCGCGACCATTTGCGAACGGTCGGCCCTATCGAGCAGATCCGCTTTGCCGGAAAGGACACGCCAGTCTACTTGTACCAATTCGACCAGTGGCGACGCGCGCGCATCCGCATGCTTGCCGCGTCGGTGGCGTCGAACCGTCTCACGGTGGACGGCGGCCGAGTCTTGGATGGGGCCACAATGGTCGCCGACACTGGTGGTCAACTGGACACGCCGGCTGGGTTCGCCAACGTGACCATTCGGCAGGCCTTGCCTCTGACGGGCGGCGATGCTACGGACTGGCACTCGCTTGGCAGCAACTTCCGGCTGGCAAACTTGCCGTTCAACGCGGTGACTATGGCGTGGGTCGAGGCGAATCAGCGTAGGCCATTTCCGTTGACGCCAGACCTGTTCTGGAACGCGACGGATTGACATTCATTGCGCGCGACTCGGCGCGATCGACTCCAGGAAAGAGGAAAGATGGCAGACTTCTTTGGGCCCATGATACACGCTGACCCGCGCGCTGCGACCGAAGACCTGCGCCTGCTATGGGCGTACGTGGCGGTGGACAAGCCCGAGGGTGCGTTTGCTGTCGATCTGGCGGCGCAGGTCCGCAACAAGCTGGTTCATCCACTGTACGGGGCGATCGAGCCCCAAGTCGGCTCGGGCGTGCAGTATCACGTCGGCCGCGGTCGGTGGATCGTCTTCTATCTCGGATTGCCCCCGGTGGTCGGACCGCAGCTTGAAACGCTCGTGCCGGTGCTGCAACACTCGCAGGTGGATGTGAATGCGAAGCGGGTCTATGCGCAGACGGTGCGCTCTTCCGCGAATCCAGGTCTTTACTTTCAGTTTCCAGCGGATACAGAGTTTGTGGATCTTCACACGGTGTTCTCTTCGGCGCTAATGAAGATCAAGGAGACCGGCCGATCAGACCCCCTGAGCGTCGCTCCTGTGCGTCCGGCGTACTGGGAGTTGGTCGACCTCTCCGACGCCAAGTCCAACCCCACGGACGCAGGCAGAATCGAGGTCAAGCTGTTCGGTGGCGTATCCGTGCGCCTTGCGTATTCAGCGGAGGCGACCGAGTCGTTGGGGGAAGTTCTTGTGGAAGCGTGGCCGAGCGTGCCGTTCGCATGGTGGAAGTCTACTTGGATTACAGCCGTGATGACTGAGGCCAAAGGTGGCACAGCAACCCCCCTGACAGAAGTGGCGTTCAACCGTCCTGGCGGACTCGGCAGCGTCTGGGCAACGACTTCCGTCCCGATGGACCACGGGCAGGCAGCAGGCATTCCCCTCGGCTCCGCGAAGGGTGAACGACGGCTCCACTGCCACGGACGGGTACGTGCGCTCGGGATCGACACCGGGTCGGCATCGGGGCTGTTCCTTTGTGACCCGACCCCCATCGCGGATCTGTCGGACGTGTCGCTACCGGCCACTGATGTGGGCGTAGACTTCGGTACTTCCCGCAGCACGGTCGTCGTCAAGGGCGGCGGCGCCATGGAGTTCCCTCAGTTGGCGTTTGCCGACCAGGCGACGTTCACGACGTCCACGAGAAACGTCGAGTGGCTCGCCGATGCGCTACCGATAACAACCGCGCCGGCGTATGACGCACCGACAGCCCAGCCGGTACTTGCCCGCCAGGCGGAAACGAACGCCAGCGCCGCGCAAGGTGCGTCGTACATTGTTGTTGAAAGCCAGTTGCTGCGACGCAAGACGGCGTTAGGAGGCTATGCGCGACCGCTCTGTGACTACACGATTCGCCCGTCCCATACCAGCCGGCACGCGCTGGACTCGTACAAGTCTCTGGAATTCGCGCGGGACATGAAGTGGGACACATCAGAGTTGGGGCAGGAGCGCAGAGTGGAGTATCTGTCGATCCTCCTCTTGCTCGCCGCAGCAGAGGCCGCGTCGCGGTGTGGCGCACGGACGATGAAGGTCCAGTATACCTATCCTCTGGCCTTTGAACCTCTGCAGTTGAGAGCGCTTTCGGACGCCTTCCTCAAGGCTGCGACGCGCGTCGAGGCCTGGACGGGCATGACCGTCGCGCTCAATGCCAAGCCGGTTTCGGAGTCCATCGCCGGGCTCAAGAGCCTCGATCGGAGAGGAGGCCAGTGGCAACTGACCATCGATATTGGAGGCGGCACAACCGACTTCGCCCTGTGGCACATGGAGGGAGCCAAGCCTGTAGTGTTGGCCGCGGACAGTGTGGAGTTTGCGGGCGACTTGTTGCTTGACCCGGCAGGTCGCGTTCACCCAGAGGGTCGCCAATATGCCGAACTCCAAATCCACGATGGTGTGTTCCTCCAGCAGTCACTCTCCAAGGCCCGGACGGCCAAGCCCAAGGAGTACGCGGGGTACCTAGGTGCGCTGGACCTGTGGCGCAAACTAATCGCCGAATATGCCGCACGGCTCGTGGCGGGCGCGGTGATGCGGCATATGAATGGAAAGCCGAAATCCAATGCTGAGATGCGACTCTCGGTCGTCGCTCTCGGCGGTGGATGGAATGCGCTCGATGGCTATACCAACAGCAAGACGGCCGGCAGCTTCGCTGCCGACAATAGCGAGCAAAGGAAGCTCGCGACAGAGATCAGCGAGCGCATTGCGAAGCTCATGAAAACCGTGAAGGATTGCGGCCCCGTGCCCAACTTCGTGGTCGACGACTTGGGGATGACCCTGCTGCGAGAGGCTCCGAACCACGAGGCTCCGGTGCGTTCAACCGCGGGGGCGCGTGTTCCGCGGGAGAAGATCGCCATAGCTTACGGTTTGCTCCAGGCCACTGAAGATGTGAAGGAAGTTGGCACACTGACGCCCAACGGTTTCGACGAGCAGGATGTGTCGGGCACGGTGGTTCCCTGGCACCACATGGCAGGAATGGTCGATGGTGCGCACCGCTCCTTCTCGCAAGATAGCTACGTCCTTACGTCGCCTACACTGCCGGTGCCCAGCCATGTGGCAGCTTCCCTCGAGGACCTTGCGCGGCGCGGGTCTGACTCCTCAAAGGCCGTGCGCCACCACTTGGAACGTGCCACTGAGGTTCGCGAGAATGAGGTCATGCGTCGTCGCTCGGCGCTGGCAACCGTGTATCGCGTCGTTCTGGCGGAACAGGTCCGTCAGCAAGGTAGCTAGGAGGTCGCGATGGATGCGATGACCTGCTATGGGGTGGCGATCGTCTGTCTCTGTATTGCGGGAGTTGTGGACCCGGTCGCGCGGCTGCTCGCGGGTGCCCGGAGCCGTGTGGACTGGCTTGCCAATGTTGGGACACGATGGAGGACGCTTCTTCATGACGGCAACTATGCGGACCATATCAGGTCGCTCGTCGACGCCAGGCAACAGTCTCGGACGGCGATGGAGCCCGCGCTGGTAGTGCCGACCAAGTCGCGGATTGCACTTCCCGGGGCATGGCTGCCGAGCGAAGTCAGCACGGGAAGTCGAGCGGCCGGCACCGCAAGTTTGGAGACCTGGAGCCCAGGGGCTCCAGGGCCGACACCCTTGCGGCAGGGCGCAACTACGGAACTCATCAACCGAAGCACGCATTCCGGCGCAACACATGTGAATTGCAAGGATGCGCCCGTTGCTACACGCTTGCCTTTCTCTCAAGAGGGTCTCCCGCGCGCGCATGACTCGGAACTCGCCCACGAACCGGACGTCGATGATCGGGGTCCAGGCAAGAGTGATCCAGAGCGGGCACAGGCGCCCGCCGCGAGGCATCAGCAACGTGAGGCTCGTCAGACCGAGCATGACCCGGTAGAGGTCATCGTCCGCCAATTGGCAGAAGCATCCTGGGATCGACTCGCCACGGCGTTCGGCATTGCTCTTGATCGCCGCCTCACGAAGACTGAGCACCGATGGGATAGCGCGCCGTCTGTCCAGGAGACCGACTTCCACGTCTGTGTGTTCAACCACGGGCGTCGAGCACTGGTCCTCGCCCACGCCCAAGACTACGACCGGGACACGGGCGCGACTGCCCATTGGTTTGCATTCGCCCCCTGGATAGGGCCAAACGGCAGCGCCGCGGCACCGCTAGCGCCATTCGGCACCGGTCGCCAACTTCCGAGCGCCATGGCAGGGCTCGTTGACTTCGATCCACCAGACAATGAAGGCGCGATCCACCGTTTGGTTTCAGTTGGCGTCTACCGTGTGCCAAACGACGTTGCCATTCAAATAGCGCCGCTGCCTGGGGACGGAAACGCCTTGCCCATTGCAATTCTCGCGCGTGTCTCGACGCCAGTTCAACGCTGCGTCGTAAGGATCGAGCCATGAAGCCGGGTGTCGCGCTTGCTTGTTCGCTGAGCGCAATGCTGGCGACGGCGGCATGCTCTGACCAGCCAAAGGCTCGCGCTCCGGTCGCGAGAATCGTGGCAAAGGCGCCGCCCAAGCTGTCGTTGCCAGTGCCAACTGGGGCCGCGACGACTACGCGCGAGGTGGACAGCGACGCAGTTCTCCCGCCCTCTTGCAGCGATCGAGCGATTGTCCGCGTCGCGATCGACGATTCCTTCAGCATGCGCGGATTCATGAACGCGAAGTTGCCGCAGGCCGGACTCAGGGACCTTGTCGGCAATCTGCGCAACGAACTCGTCGAGTCGAGTCAACGGGCAGAGCATCCGCCAAGCGGCCAATATGTTTTCATAGGCGAGCGCAAATTGGACCGTATCGCGGATGCGGCACGCAAGCGATGGATGGCACAGGTGAGCGGGGCGAGGCAGGCGCTGCGGTCATGCGGACAGCCTTCCGACTGTGCAGCCAGTGAGGTCTGCTGCGAATTGCCCGACTCCTCGGGCGCTGAAGCGGCGTCGGCGTCGACCGTGTGTGCACCGTCGATCAGCTACTGCGGTGCCCTAAGAGTGGCCGGCGCCAATGCGCTCAATGTTGAGGGCGAATATTCATCCAATCTGTCGCGGGTTAATCGCGGCATTCGCTCTTTGGTCGACGAGTGCGTCGAAACGGCCATGTTCGTCACGGATGGTCTCGAGACGCCGGAGGGGCTGGAGAATGAATCATGCGCCAAAGGGGCGCGGTCGCCGCCCCTGTCGCCCGCCTTGGTGCGGTTGCTGAATTCGATTACGGCGCCGAGTGGCTGGGGCCTATGGCTCATAGCGGGTCGCTTGCCATTCGACGGAACGGTGTGGCTGGAGTGTGGCCAAGCCGACGCGGCAATGAAGCGCGCATTGGGCGGACGCCTGCGCGCCGGCAGAGAACTCAGCTTCCGAACGGAGGGGCCGGAACTCGAGCCCGTGCTTATCTTCATCTTGAGCCGCGCCGGAACCAAGTCGGTCCACCGCATTGCCGCAGGCTTGGAGTCAAGGTTGGCGGACTTCGCTGCGCACCAATCCGCAAGCGAGGGCGGGGCGTGGGCACGTGATCTGTCCGTGTTGCAGGTGTGGCCGCCGCCGGCCTTCTCGCCATGTTCCGATGTAGCGGTCAGTCTCAAAGGTGACGAGGGCGCAGGGCAGTTGCAGACTCCGTCCCAGCCGATCCAACCTGGGCGCAGGGCAGTGCAGGTACTGCGTGTTTCGATGCCGCCCATGCCAACCGGTCGGCGAATGTACGGGTTCGAGCCATCGGTTGAGTCCATCGCACCTAGGCTTGCCTCCGCGTCTGCTGCCGAGTCCGGCAAGTACTTTTCACGGCTCGATGCCCCGGGCCGCGTACCGACTGCTGCAGCGCTCACAGCTCGCCTTCGGGTCGCGCCGACCAACGAGTGCGGCACGCTGGTGCGTGCGCTCGTTGCCGGGCCGGCCAAGGCGCCAGACGGTCGACCTAGCAGCCTTCCGTGGCCCGTCGACGCTCCAACTCGCGTAACCGGCGACTTCGCATGGGCGCCGAGTTGCGCGATTCCCCATGCGCTCCAGCACTTGACCGCATCAGGACACCCGCCCGGGCCCACGGGCGAGATCAGCGTGGATGTGACTTGCGTCGTCAAAGCGACCGACACAATTCCGCAAGCGCTTGAGCGGCTCCAAGGTGATCGCTGGATGATGCCAGCCGACGCACGCGGCATCCCAGGCGTCGAGTTGTTGGTTCGCGACATCCGCGAGTGGCTTCGAAGCCAACATCTGCCCCCTGTGATCAAGACAGGGCGCGTAGCCACGTTCTCGTGGCGCTAGGAGACGGCAAGTGGTGGAAGATGTCGCCAAGGTGATCCTGCTGTTCGCCGCATTGTGCTTTGCGGGTGCTGGGTTGTGGGTCGGACACAGCGCGTCCGCGGCCCCGGCGCCGCCCCAACTCGGCGGAACGTTCGATTCGCCGGACACGGGTGAATCAGCAGCACCAGCGGACGCGGCGGCAGTTCCCGGCGGCGAGCAGCCAGCCGCGGACGTAAAGACAACGACGCCGGAGTCTGCGAAGCCAGACGCGGCGAAACAAGCGAATTAGTTTCGAACTGGCCATATCTCCAGAACCGTGGGGTCGAGTCGATGATGTCGTTGTTGGAGCGCTATCTGGCCGAGTGGCCGTTCGTCATCGGCCACGCAGCGTTGGTGGTTTGGGCTCTGCAAGCATGCCGACGAGCGGCCTCTGTTAGCCAAGCCTTAGAATGGGGGCGTGGCGAAGCGCTGCGGTTGCGCAACGACGCTGCAGCCGCAGAGGATGACGACGACGAGCCGGCAGGAGAAGCGGCCTTCGGGGCACCCGTGCCGTCGAAGGACAAGCCATGAGTACGCACCCGAAGTCTGGTCTCCGACGGCCCGTCGATGTGTCCAGGTCGATCGTCCACACATATGTGAGTCGTGTCCAAGACACGGGCAAGGTCGACAACGCCGAACTTCGCGAACAGTTGCGAGACCTCGAAGATCAGGCAGTCGAGCCACTCGTCAGCATCGCCAACCTGTCTCTTCTCTCGGGTGTGGCTGGCACCATGGTTGCGCTCTTCAAGGTGGCCAGTCACCTCGGGGCGCAACTACAGGGTGCTAGTGCAACGATCTCGCGCACCTTACTCGTTCATGCGTTTTCAGAGTCCTTCGGTGCGTTCGCTGTCACGATCGCCGGCGTGTCATTGGGCGCGGCTGCGTTCTTGCTAGCCCACCGGATGCGAACCTCCATCCAGCGGGCGGCGTACGAACTCCAACTGGAGCTTGAAGGCTACGTCGGGGATCAGATCAGCAGCGGTCAGGTCACTGGTGACTTTGAGCGCGCGATTCATGAACTCGAGGTCGGACTTGAGGGAGCCCTTGAGCCGTTGACGCGCCTGGACGAGCTTGTTGGAGCACTGCAGGCTTCGTCACAGCGCATGGGGGAATTCGTACAGCACGGCACCGGCATCCAGACGGCCATGCAAGCGCTATCCGCGTCGGCCGACTCGCTCAAGGCGACAGCGGCATCCTTGCCTCAAGCCTACCGGGATCATACCGCCACTGCGCTCGGCGAGCTGCAGGGCTTCGGCAACGATTCAGAGCGCGCGTTCAAGACGATCAACGATCAGATTGCGCAGATAGCCCATCACGTTGGGAATATACCGGACCAGGTCAGCGGTCTGCTGCAGCGGTCGCTAGAGGAGTACAACCTGAAGGGGCTGCAGGTGTTCCAGACCCACATTCAGGCCGTCGAACGCATGGGCAGTGTCGCCGAGACCTCAATGCCACAGGTTCAGAATGCCCTCGCTGGCCTGCAACCCCAACTTGCATCTACCTCCAGAGCCATCGCGGAAATGGCGGAGCAGCTCAAGGCGTCGGCGAGACAGTTCGAAACCGCCATGCAGACGGCACAGACGTCGGTCGCCGCAGAATCCCGGCCGTCAGCCTCGGCAACGATGACGGGATTCGCGCGCGCGCCATGGGCCGCCGTGGCGGTTATCGTCGTCGTGATGGTCGGCGCTCAGTTCGTCGGCCCTCTTGTCGACGCTTGGCAAGTCCCGAAGGTCGACGATGACCTGGCTCTGCGCAGTACGATCGCCGGCCAATCAGCCACGTTTGCCGCCGGACGTCACGAGGTCGTCGTCCCGGTTGGTGCGCGTGTGAGCGAGTCCGCTGGCGACCTGGTGGCAGCGGCCCATGACTACGCAATCGTCCGCGCCATGTCGCGTCAGCCGCAGGTGGTTTGGTTGGATGGGGCGGATCCGGCGTTGAAGGCGGCTACGCCAGCGGTGCTGGCCGCTTTGGCGGTCCTCGACTCTCCGCGGGCCGGCACTCGAGACCGAATCGGCGCGATGACATCGCTCGCTGGACAGATGACTCAGTGTCGCGGCGCGGTTGGGCCCGCCCTGACGGAGGCGATGGCCGCACTTGCTGCAGACCCAAACGAAGCGATAGCTATCGAGGCACTTGGACAGCTCGGTGTGGCGGCCCGGAACGGTTGCGAGATGGCTGCCGCAATCAAGGAATGGCGCCGAGCCCTGCGCGATGGCTCACCGCGCTTGCGAACCGCCGCGGCACGCGCCGCCTTTGGGTCTCTCTGCAGTGACGACACCACCTGGACTGAACTGGCCGACGAGATCGTTGCACTGCCGCCCGGCGCCGATGTCATCGCGAATTGGACTCGAGCGTCGGCTTCGTGCGGACGGGCCGCGGCAATTGACCGCGCTGTCTCCTCTGTGTGTGCGCGCAGTTCCGGGACTTTGCCGTCTTGGTGCGGCCAACCGCGCGCGTCCGAGCCCGCGCCTGTGCCGGTGGCGGCGGTCGACCACGGCTCGGCCATGACCACCGGAAAGTCGGCCGTGACGCCACTTAGCGCCTCCTCGCCTGTACCGGCTGCCATAGGAAGTCACTAGGAGCGCGCCAGAGGGCACCCGCACTGCCTTGGCCGCCGGCGGCCGCTGGCAGTTCAGATTCACTCGGGAAGGAGAGTGCCGACTCGATCCAACTCCAGCTCACTTTCCTCTGATAATCCTGCCGGGAGGCCGCGTGGCGCGCAGCGTAAACCGAATTGACGCGTGGCCGTCCTTGGCCGACATGATGACGGGCGTGACTCTGATCGTCTTCGTCCTCGCGACAGGAGCGCTGATGCTGCTCCCTGAAGGTGATGCCGACTTCGACGCGCTCAAGCGCGCGAGCGACAACTACGCAACGGTGCGGATTGCGAGTCCGGGACTGCCGCCGTCGCTCGAGGTACTCATCAAGGATGCCCTACCCGAGTTGGTGGCAGATGCTGGGAAAGTGTCTGATCTGCAGAAGCGCCTCCAGGAGTTCGAGGAGATGGGGGCGGTTGAGTCCAAGGTTGCCGAAGCAATCAGGGCTGCGCTTCCGCCGGAGTTGAAGCCCACGGTCCAAAACGGTCGCGTCCAACTGGAGGCCGACTTGCTCTTTCCCGCGAACAGCGCCGAGGCTGACCGGGGCCTCTCTGCGAAGGTGGGCGACGCCCTCATTCAGGTCCTCGCGAACCCCGAGCTTTCGAAGAACATCCGCTACGTGATTCTGCAGGGGCACAGCGACGCCACCGGCACCGTTGAGCACAACTTGCAGCTTTCGTCGGCGCGGGCGACAAACATGGTCGCCCGGTGGCACATAGCCCGGCCTGACTACTTCCCCGACTCCGGCTCGGTGGCCGGCGAAACCTGTGTAGGGGCCAAGATCTTTGCGGGCGGGTTTGGCGAATCACGACCACGGCCAGTCGCGTGCAAGCTCGACTGCCCTCAGAACCGGCGAATCGACATTGAGATCTTTCCAAAGCCGGCCCGCGACCGGACAGCATTGCCAGCGTGCCCCTAGAACACGAGTGCGCGCGGCCGCGCCGCTCACAGAAAGGCAGGGTTGAGATGAGCCAATGCGCCTTCACCAATACCCTCCCGTTCCGAAGTAGGTTCGGTGTGCGGCGCCGGTTGGCGCGTTTCGTTGCATTAGCGATCGTTCTCACAGTGGCGCCACCCGCTGTCGCCCGCCCGTCGCAGGCCTTCGCCCGCAATGCCATCAACGAGCTTGTGGTCAAGGGCCGGGCACCAAAGACGGGGTACTCCCGTGCAGAGTTCGGTCACGCTTGGGCCGATGCGGATCACAACGGCTGCGACACGAGAAATGACATCCTCCGTCGCGATCTATCTTGGACAACGGCCAAACCAGGAACGCGCAACTGTGTCATCTTGACCGGTACTCTCGTCGACCCCTACTCCGGTGAAACGATAGCATTCGCGCGGGGCGCGAACAGCGCGAACGTGCAGATCGACCACGTAGTCGCTCTTAGCAACGCATGGCAGACCGGTGCCTTCCAGTGGTCAGAAGAGAAACGTCAGCGGTTCGCCAACGACCCTTTGAACCTGCTCGCCGTCCAAGGGCGTCTTAACAGCCAGAAGGGCGACGGCGACGCTGCGACGTGGCTCCCGCCCCGCAAGGCGTTCCGGTGCGCGTACATCGCCCGGCAGGTTACCGTGAAACTGCGGTACCAGCTATGGGTTACGGCGCCTGAGCGCGCCGCGATGGCGAGAATCCTGGATACGTGCCCTGCGCAAATACTGTTGTGATTCGCCAGGGAAACGTCGCGGCCGCCCCTGTCAACAAAGGCGTTGGTCACCCGTGCGCGCTTTGGCGATGCTGCCTCGACACCGTCACAACAACGGCACGAGCATTCCGTCCGCCAACACCATGCACACGAACCCCATCAGCCGATCCTCGCGCACCGCCTTGGTAGCGCGTTCGGCGTCGAAATCCATGCGCTTGCCGAACTCGTGCGCATAGCCCGCAGGCAGGTTGCGGTAGATCTCCAGGAATTCATGCCAGCAGTGTCGGATCCGCTTCGCCATCGCGGCCTTCTCCTCCGGAATGCGCGCCGCGTTCTCGAAGTCCGCGTGCTTGAGAAGGTTGACGCCGCGGTGATAGAGCGTCATGCCGCGGTAGGCGAGGTCGTCTTCGTTGACGTCCGGAATGTCGATAGCCAGCAAGGCGGCGAAGTAGTGCTCTGCGACCTCGCGCTGGCCAGCCTTGCGCGCATCGATCGCAAGATTCCAGTGCATGGAGACGCCGGTGCGTGCCAGGGTGCCGTCGTCGAAGCTGACATGCTCGCCAAGTGCCTCGGTAGCCGCTGCGTCGACATCGAGAAACGCCATGTCCGCGACGCGCAGGCCGAACAGGGCCGCCTGCCGAAAGAGGGCTTCGGCGTCCTCGATCTCATCGTCGTCCAGCGGATCTTCGCTCACCGAGAGTGCGAGCGCCAATGAGTTCAGCCCTTCATTCGCAAGCATCTTGGACAATTGCCATTGCTTCGGCGGCGCGATTCGCGGCACCAGGTCCGGTGTGCGGTAGGTGCGCGCGCAAAGCTGCTTGCAGAAGTTGGCGCGCCGACGCGACGCGAGGCTCACGTAGTTCCACGATTCGAGCTCGACGAACACGTCCACGGCCTTGTTCGCAGTCACGAAAGCCATGTCCATGTCGTCCAACGCATCAGCCGCCAGCATCCGACCGCACAGGGCGTACCATGTGCCGGCGGCGTTGTAGCCGAGCCTGTCCGCGACGTCGCGGAAAGTCATGGCGTTTTCGGCTTCGCCGTCGACCATGTAGCTGAAGCCCACCCAAGCCGCCAGCGTGCCGGCCCATGCCGGAGCGACCTTGGCGAGCGGCTGAATGAGGGGCACGCCGCCTTGGATCACCGCGGCGGAGTCGTTGTCGGTGAGGTCGCGGTACACGACACGGACTTCAGCTGGAGCAGTGCGCACCAGGGTGAGGACGTCTTGGAGGTGGGGGTTGGACATGGTAAGGCCTCTCTTAGGGGTCGGTGGTTGTGGAGAACGCATTCATGCGCCTCTTAGCGGATGCAACGCACTCTGCGCGTCAGCGCCGTGCCGGCAGGTTCGGCAATATCTTGTCGCCCGCACTGCGATCGGGTCATCGGGGTAGCGCCGGTTAACCTCTGCGAGGCGGTGCAGGGCGATGTCAATGTGTCCCGCATCGGCCTGATCCATGGCGACGTTGAACACGTAAGGCGCGGCCCGGTCGAACAGCAGCGCGTCTTCGCCAGCTGCTTCCGCCTCTGCAGTGGCCTCCGCAATATCCCTGCGAAGTGCCACGTCTTGTGAGTCAACTGCTGGGAGACTCGCAAACCGTTGCGCATCTTGAGGCACACAGGCTTCCAGCGCGTGGGCCTCCACAGAACGGGCACGCAGCTTGCCGATCACCAGATCCGCCTTGGTTAGATCATCATCGTCGACCGCGCGCGCGGGCGCTTGGTGTAGCCCGCGCATACCTTTGTCCAAGACCGGTCGCACCTCTGCCTCAAAGACGCGAAAGCCTTTGTACGGATCGTCGTTCGCGACCGCCTTCAGCTTGGGTACCATCGCCTCAACGTCATCGACGTACGACTGGGCGGCCCCGAGCGTGCGAGTGAATTCTGAAGCAGCCATCGATTGTTCTCCAGACCGTTCCGCACGGTACGTGCCGGGTCACGTCGCGATCCGGGGGCCGGTGGGCAGCGCGAGGCCGGAATCGTCAGTCCGTGCCCATGATCTTGCCGTTGAGTCCGTTGAGCAGGCCAGACACTAGAAGCAATGCCACGCCGGCGGGCAGCCAGCTTTCACCGCCGTGGGTCGCCGCGCCGACACATCTCGTCCCGCTCGCTCCAACCTCTCGCCATCATCATCTCCTGCTGCACCCGTTTGCTCACGAGAATGTCGCGACCGCGATGAAACCGCGGCCTGCCGCTGCACCGGGGCGACGACAACATCGGCGACGCCCAGCAGCCAGATCATCGCTCTGTGATCCTCACTTGTCGTAAAGCCAAGCCTCTGCCCGACGCATCGCATCCCCCGCCGAGTTCGCCTTGCCCACAAGCGTCCAACCTGCATAGGCGACGTACACCAGGCGCACGGCATGGTCCCACTTGACCTCGTAGGGCTTGCCAGAGCCCGACTTCACGCGACCAATGACTTCCGCCGCCATGCTTCCCCCATGCCGTTCGATGAATGAGCCCATGAAACCCGCGCTTCATGGCTACGCCTGTCGGCGAAGATTACGCCTGGACATCCGGGTGCGCAACCTGTGTTGTTGCGGGTTCTTGCAGCTGTCTGCGCCGTTCCGCTATCCTCCGCGGAGGTGCAGCGCTTTGGGCCCCACCTGTTGCCTTTGCCGGATGCCGCCGACACGGGCCGTGCGCGGGCCTGGACTGCTTGCCCCGCCAGACGAGCCCAGCGCCAAGGACGACAATGGCCGTGACGGCCCGCAGCCGCCTGCACCCGTGGCCCTTTTCGGTCGCGGGCTGCGCGGCTAGAGCCGGAGGGGCCAGCAATGCGCGCGCCACAGCAACCACTTCGCATCGCAAAGAAGTTGAGGACGACCACACCATCATGGTCAACGGGTGCCAGCAAGGCGAAGTGCTGGCAGGCATGCCGACGGCGGCGATCGAGCAACTGCAGGTGCCGGCGTTGGTGCTGCCGGTGCGCCCGCCACGAAGACGACGGGGGGAATACCGGCAACGTCCACGTGGACGTTGCTTCGCTTGCTACACCGTTTCTTACATGTCAGCGACTTGGCGCCGATGGCCAGTCGCGAGCGTACGCTCGACCGGCGGTCCTGGCGGCGAGGTACCGATCATTTCCCATGACCGTATTACTACTAGCGGGCTATCCACTTCGCTCAAGTTGTCGCTGCCGAGCCTGGATCCGAGGGACTCTCCGGCTTTCTGCCACTAATTTCAGTATAGGTAGCCGGTCCAAGGTTCATGGCCTGCTCCATCAACC
>Ga0172370_10004695_pt1 | contig 18102 bp, 20 predicted proteins | sample LakKiv5m_FD_114538 | JGI IMG/M metagenome (GOLD analysis project Ga0172370, IMG submission 114538) | Freshwater microbial communities from Kabuno Bay, South-Kivu, Congo - kab_022012_11.5m | ecosystem: Environmental > Aquatic > Freshwater > Lake | place: Democratic Republic of the Congo...
CATTTCTATATTATTTTAAATTTGATTCAAAATAGTTATAATAAATTTTTTATAAAAATAAGTACTAATATTGTTGTAAATTAAGAACGAAGGAATACTGTCCGGATTGCCTGAGGCTCATATTTTTCCTCAACAAGAATTGAATAGGCAGTCAACTGGAGTCGATCTCCCTGCCAGACGCCATTCTCAGGCATTTTGCCGGTTTTTATTATGGAGGGAATAAAGTTTTCATTTATTTTTACCATCCTGTCAGGACTGCCAGTTATTTCAAATTTCGTTGAACAAAAAATAGGTTCATCATTTACAAATTCACCAAGATAGAAATCGCTATTTGTAGAAAGATTTGAACTGATCGTATCAAGGAGGGGCAAAATATCCGCGATGGATTTTGCCAGTGTTTCAGCATCAACATTTTTTAATTCATTTGGATATATCACCCTGATCTCATTTGAGATCCTTTCAAGTTCAGTTTTCAGGAAAGTAAGTTTGTCATTGCTCGAAACTGCAGAATCATATGTTAATGCCAGCTCTTTTAATATGATCCTCTCAAGGTAACTGTTTGACACCTCATTTATTAGATCATGTCCCTTTTTCATGAAATAGCACGTTCGGGGGCATTTAAGATATGTGGTTATATCTGAGACTTTTATCATGGGAGTTGTAAATATCCCATGCATTTAAAATATTACTGGAATCAGAAAATGATGATATAAAATTATTGTTCAAGTATTTTTTCAAATACCCATTTATGATCAAGTGGATTTTTAAGGAATTCAAGTTTATTCAGATCCCGCACAAGCCCATACATCTCTTTATTTTTCTGCATTCCTAAATCTTTTAAATTTGCAGGTTCGAATAACCTTATATCCGGAATATGATCATATTTCTTATTCGGCACCATTCCTGTTTCCAGGATAAAATATGCTCCGCCTTTTTTTTTCTTAATAGGGGGATATATGGACTCAAAGTTGTCAGCCACCCAGTTTGCCATTTTCAAAACTTTATTTGATGCATTGATGGTAAGATGCCCGTATCCTGGCGGAATTATCACCTTGTCGCCCTCGCGTGCTTTTATCAGGATCACATCTTCGATCCCTTCTCCTTCCGGTTTTTGCAGTAAATAATGAGCTTCACCATTTAGGACTTCATATATTTCAGGAAAAGTCACATTGGTTCCGGGTACAAGAGGATGGTAATGACCCGCTGTTTTTACATATTCACACCCAAGCATCCGGGGCGGGATAACGGTAATATCGTACCTGAGTCCATGTTCTTTGATCAAAAGCGCGTCTTTTTTACTGATTGAAAGATCACGGTACATATAATATAATTCAACATTTTCCGCTCGGGAAAGCCAGTCATGGTCATAAATGACTTCTTTCATATCAGAAAGCATTCTAACATTAGCCTTAACCCTGTTTGATCCAAATTCCAGAATATACTCCATTAGGTACTTGTCTGATATGATAATATATAAAATTATTTTATTTGTTTGATCTCATCTTTTTTTTTAATTTTGCAGGATTTATTCCCGGGGGAATAATGATGAAATCTTTTTAGGATAGAATGAAAAAATGTTGCCTGAAGTGATCAATACCATCCCGGACCAGAAGATCGACAGGTGATAGGGACTATCTTGAAAGTTCACGAAATTGAATATTAATATAACTATCCCAAGATGCAGGAGCGATGAACCCAGCCTTACTACATAACCTTCCTTCTCGAACCTGACAGTCCTGCTCTTTTTAATTGTCAATATGAGGACAATAGCTTGAACTGCGGTCATTACCACAAGGATAAAACCCAGTCCTGTTTCCAGGCCAGAAAAAATAGTAAGGATAATGGTAATTCCCAGGATAATCGCACTGGATTTTATCATCATATCCTGCTCGAACAGCCTTTTTGGAATACAAAGACCAAGCGAAATAAGAAGCAATACAAGGAATGGATAAATATATGAATTCATCTGATCGAGGTACTGGCTATATTGCGCGGTTTGGGTCCACTGGGCATCGACTGCAAGATAATTATAATAAGTAATTCCATAAAGGCTTACAGCTCCTATCCCAAAAAGTATTAGCGTTGTAATTATTATCAAATAGTAGTCATATCTTAACCTACGATTATTATAAATAGGCTTAATTCCCATAATATGTATTAGTGATTTCATGAAATATAAAACAATCAATGAATTTCTAAGCTATTATGCAAACAAGAGTACAAAAACTGTAAGAAGATCAGGACTGTTAGCCTTCATAGAATTTGTATCGGGGAACAAAAGAACAGGATTATTTATTAGAAAAGATGACTTTCAAAATCAAATAGTAGAATTTGAGCAGTATCTAAAAGAATATATGTCTATTGAAAACCGCGATTATAACGACGATATAATTAAATTTGCGGTAAATATGAACTCCAAAAAAATACCACCACATACAGCAAAATCTTATCTTGCAAGTGTAAAGGAATATTTTGGACAGTGTGATATCGAATTTTCATCAAAACAACTAAAGGATATAAGAAACAAAAGCCCCAAAGGAGGCAGCAGAACTGAAGAAGACGACCTCACAAAAGATATTATTAAGCAAATACTACAATATACCGATGTCAGAGGCAGAGCATTATTTTTAACCCTTATCAGCACAGGTGCAAGAATAGGGGAAGTCTTGCAATTAAATCTAAATGATTTAAATATCAAAGATGGAAAAATAATATCACCTACAGTATTGATACGTGGACAAAATACAAAAACTGGAGAACAGCGCCATACATTCTTGAATAAAGAAGCCATCAAAACCATTGAATCCTACCTACAAGTAAGGGAAAAGTTAAGAGAAACCACTTTAAAGCGAACCACTCGTTCAAATAGTGAAGAATATAAAAATAGATTATTCCCCTTTAGTACCGCTACAGCATTACTAATATTTAGTTTTGCCCTGAAAACCGCCGGATTGGAGAAGTTTTCAAGTTCTGTCAATAGAAGAACTTTCCATATTCATATGTTCCGAAAATATTTCAGCTCACAATTATCAGTTAATTGTCCGCGTGAGATGGTAGAAGAAATTATGGGACATGATGGATATCTATCAAGCTCATATCGTAGATATACAAGGGAACAAATGTATGAATATTACCAAGCAGCAGAGCATAATTTGTATATCAACGAAATTGATATTAATAAATTAGAATCCGAATACAGAAAAGAACTTGAAATAAGCAACCAACATCTAAAAGCAAGAATTGACGAAATAGAGCAACAGCGCATGAAAGACCAGGCGATCAATGAAGATTTGATAAAAGCCATGATCAACGCTAAAGTTCAAGAAATGCTCAAAGCTAAAGGCATCAAAGAATAACGAAAAGATCAGTAGAACAAACAACTTTAGAAAAGCAGAACAAAATAATCATAAATGATAATAACGAGCCACCGATAGGAAAATTAGAAAGATCAGAGGAAGCCAGGGAGACAGACAGGGTAATAAGATTATAGTAAATCCTAAATATTATTACTCTGTTCAAAGCCTACCGTTTCACTTTCGGCTTTATTCTATATTAGCCAAGACGGGCACGCGCGCTTAGCGCGCGTGCAACGACCACATTGAACCCGTTAAAGTTGAAATGAACATCATTCACTTCTATTATTTTATTTCAGGATTAGTCCAAATCAATGTTTCTTTGAGGCGACTTTGAAATAATTGTGGATATGTATTCATAACAGGAATCAAATGGACTGTTTTTGGAAATAATGGATTATCACCTATCCCTAAGCAGATATACACTTTTTTTCCAGTTGATTTTTCAACTTCTTGATATCGATTCAATTGACCCGATTTACAAATTTCGCAAATCATTTGCCCTTTATCATTTCTAAAAAGTCCATTTCGATATTTAGCTTCAATCCAAAATTCTTCTCTTGTTCTTCTATCTCTAAATAGAAAATCTGGTTTCATGCTTCTTTCTTCAAATCTTTCAGAATTGGAATCAAAATCACGCGTCATTTCAACCAAATCAAATAATATATCATTAAAAATCTTCTCCGAAACAAACTTTTCAAATCTACTACCTTTTATTTCAGGTCTTTTATTTAAACCAGTGATATCTTCAAATATTTCTTTAAGAAATCCCATTTTAGCCAAATTCACATAATCATCTCCTTATAAACTCAAAATAATACGCTTTGCATACTTAAATATCGTTCCTTCACTCCGATATTTCACTTCGCTACAACTACAGCGCGCCCCCGCACTTCATGCGCTGGGGTCAACCCCATACCCCACAGCGTTGTTACGCTGGCGCTGGGATGGTTGCGACCCTCCCAGACCCACCCAGCCGGGGCGCGCTTTCGTTTCCGCTACGTTTCATATCTACGTTCATCCACTCATAATATTAGCCTTTGTCTTATGTTTTTGATTTTCCGTTATCACTCCAAATCAAAAACGATAACGCCAATCAAGACGAATGTTATCATATTGTGGTTTTTATCATTTTATATATAAGCCAATCATGGCTTTATAATCCTTGCATCTAATACCCCAACAACCTTTAGGATGAGGATTATCAGGCAATGAACAATATCCGTTTTTTTTGTAAACACAAAGCGGAATCATTAATTTTCGTGTTCTATGAAGATAAGGCATTATTTACCCCTGATTAAAAGCAATATTCGAGTAAGGACAAGCCCAAAAATAATATAGTACTTGTCAGGAAAACCATAATCTATCCAAGCTATATATAGATTATTTATGAATGATGGAGACCTCATTTCATATCACCAGATCATCACGATCAAAAGTTTTTGATAAATCAACCAATCGACCAAGACGCTTTTTATAACGAGCAAGAAAAATATCATTAGGACAATCTTTTATTTGTTCCAAAATTTCAAGATCATTACACATAAAAGCTATAACTCATTTACCAAAGAGCGCATTTTTACAGGAACTCTTATTTTATCAAGTGTTAAAGGCTTTTTATTGAAGCAGGAAGAACAAACATAGCACAAAGGCATACTATGGTCAGAACCCAAGAATAAAATTACCATAGAATGACCGCAACAAAGCGGACTTTGTTTTTCAAGTCCACTCACTGATAAGCAAAGCTCATTTGATTTATGTTCAACAACTTTACAAGACTTTTTTATATTTTTATATTTATTTTGAATCTGTTTAATAAATTTTTGATTCATGGTTATACCTCATTTAAATTACCTGACTCCAGTAGGATAAGATTTTCGAGATCAGTAAAAATTGATGAAAAAACCTTAAATGCCTTATTTAAAGAATCAAACTTTTTTTGACCCGTTTTTTTATCACGCTGTTCATTATGACCAAAAGAAACAAAAGGCAAATTCCTTTCAATTTTTGGTTTTATCTCAAATGGCAAAAGCTCATACTTAAAACGAACTTTATTAATATTTTGATATTTTGAAGGTTTATATTTAGAATCAGCCCTATTATAAATTTCTCTATTATCGCAAAAAATAGCATCTATTGGAATGGAAGTAATTTTTATTTTTCGCATGACATAAGATAGATAGCGACTTGATGAGAACATGCGCGCGCCCGTTTCAAAAAATAGACTATGAAATCTTATTAAAGCAGGGTCATTAAGAACATCACTGATTATCGTTTTTGAAAGATACTTCATTAAATAATTTACAATACTATCAATATTTTCCCTCAAACCAGCTTTAAAATCAAAATCAATATCTTTTGCGCCCATTTCATAATTAGTATGCCATAAATTTTCTAAACGTGCAATTTTGTCAGGCGAGCAGTCACCAAAAATCATAACATGTATATGAGGTAAACCGCTTTCATGAGGCTCATAAAGCACGAAATACAAGAACCCCATAACGCGCAAGTTATCAGAAAACTTTGACCAGGATGCTTTAAACCGCTTTAAAATTTCAATATCAGTAAAACCAGATTGAGCAGACGTTAAAGAAAGCATACCACAAGTTAATTTATTTCTTTTAGCCCATATATCAAGCTGATACATTTTTCTTAAAATGCCTTTACGATATGATTTTTCCCAGCGATGTTTATAAGGAATCTGAATATCAATATCAGCCCCAAGAATATTAAAACACATTTGAGAAGTTCGTTTTATATATTCAACGAATTTATCTTGATATCGCTTAGGTGAACGATGTTTAACAAGCCCCTCAATTTCATCTATTTTTATTTGACCGCTATTATCAGAAAAAACAGATGGATAAAGAGGAAAAACATATCGCTCTTTTCGTGTTTTTTGAGGAACAACAACCCCAGCCGTAAGACCAGGCAAACCTATTTGATCAACATGTTTTTGTGTATAAAAATCATGGTCACAGGAAAGACAATAATAATGATTATATTCTTTTGAACACTTACCAATATCAAAATTGAATAAATCTAATTCAACATCAAAAGAACCGCATTCAGGGCAAATCATAAGACAACCCCAATTTTAAGACCCTTCCTTTAATCGTTCTGAAACGATGCGCTCAGCCTCAGAATCTACAAATTTCATTATCTCAGAAACGGACGGATTCTTAGACAGGAATTCTTTAATATCCATCTAACCACCACGCGGATTAGGAATTACAATAAAATTACCGTCTTTATAATCAATCCCGACTTCGCTTCCCTTTTTTGAGTCTAACATATCACAAAAGTGTTTGGGAAGTAATAACGATAGAACATTATTTCGAGCTATCAATTTTCTTTTTATGATGGTAATTTTCATAGTGATACACAAACATTTATTAATTAGTAAAAATAGATATAGTTTCGAGGGATTTTTTTTACTAAAGTAAAAAAATCAAAAATTATGCCTGAAAAAACAGAATATAATACAGATCACAAAAAAAAAATATTAGATTATCTTAAACGGAATGGAGAAACCAGTTTATCAAAAATTAAAAGTTTAGATAAAGCTCATCAAAATATCACTCGCAATCTTCGATTACTCCTAAAAGACAAAGAAATTAGAGTTTTTTTAAAAATTAATACAGACATCATTAAAGCTATAAGTCTAACAGATGATGAAATTTTTTATTCTTGTATTAATAAATATCAATATCCACAAGACATAATCAACCTTATCGATGAAATGCAATCACAAGACAAAGAAATATCTAAACAAGCTTATGATGAATTTATAAAATTATATTTAAATATATGTTTAAATCATATAAAAGATAAACCACATTATAATAAGTTATACAAAATTAAAAAAACCAATGCTGAAGAATTAGCAACAAAGATTATTTCTAAAAAAGACTCAGAATTTAACGCTAAAATAGCTTATAGAATGATTAATCCTTTTTGGCCTATGTACTCTTTAACCGATAAAAGTACAGAAGAATTGAAAGAAAAAGGTTATATTCCATTTTTTGATGATAAAAGGATTAAAATAAATTGATTAGATAATCTTAGGTTAACAAAATCTTATCAAATAATAATCGTAATTCTTTGGCTTCATGGCTGCACCACCGAATGTATACCCGGAACAATATATGTGAGTAAATAAGTAAATATCAAAGACGCAAAACATATTATTCCAAGATATGCTGTCGTTTTCCACATTTTGTCTTTGCTGACATATATGCGGGAATGAAGATATGCGCTGTAAAGGACCCACATCATTATCGAGCCGCTGATCTTGGGGTCCCACCACCATGCGCTGTCCTTCCATGCTTCTATCGCCCAGGGGTAACCGATAAGCATTCCTGTTGTAAGAAGAAGATAACCGATCTTTGAATACTTATAAGCGATCTCATCATAAACACGGTCATTTTTAAGAAGCATAAAAACGCATGCTGCAAACGTGATTATCAGGGATGCATAAGCTATAAAGAGCATGGGGGGATGTGTCCACATGTATGTTGAATTATAATAATAAGTTATTCGGCCATATAGTGTTCCTGCTACCTGGAAAATTGTCATATCGCTTCTTAGAAGCGCTGCAAAATATTGCGTGATTTCACTATGTACTATCGGAAGTGGATTTTTGAACGGATTTGACCAGAAATATACTATCACGGAAAAAATGGATAGAATTACACCAAGAAAAGACATTATATCCTTCTGTCTCTTAACGGTCAAAACAAACACGGATGCACACATCGCCCAGAAATACAACTTTTCACTTTCGATCCATAAGGGAATAGCAAAACGGCTGCTTTCAACCGGGATCATTTGTCGCATTTGCGCAGGATACTCGATCAAAACAGTGTTATATATTTGCAGATGGAACCATGCGAGGATCAAGAATCCCACCAGATAAAGCCCTGTTGAAACATATAAACATTTTAATAAATACTCGAAATATTTGTTATCTCGTTTTATTAAATAAATGATCGAAAAAATACCCAGAAATAAAGATATAACAAATATATAAGTGATCACTGGCTGGCCTATCAGTCCCAGCGTTTCCCTTGCAGTGAGATATTCTGTATAACCCATTAATTATCTATCTCCATTTTTTCTATGTGTTACAGTTCGATCTCCATGACAGGTTCGCCATCCACTGTCTGTGGAGCCAGCCAGTCGATAATGGCCAGGAGATCATCCTCATTATCCGCCGAAATTTCCACATCGATCGAACCCAGGCTTTCCTCTCCTGCCGGGAAATTCAATTTGCCAATATATGCGACCTGCTTGTTCAACCTGAATTGTGTTGAATTTCCCTCTATCCCATTGAGGAAAATCCGACGGGCGGTATCAAGTATCCTTTCTTGCCTCAGGCGCAAATGGAGCAGTCTTAAGCTTTCAAGGTCTCCCTCGCCGTAAAGCCCTGGAATTGAATAAACATTAAGTTCAAGTGTAACAGGGAAAAAATTCAATATGGCTTTTTCAACTTTTTCCTGCACTTCCGTTTGATTAACAGGCGCAAAAACCGCAACTTTCACGTTCATATAGTTCCCAGCAATTGTTCCATTTTTTCCTTGAATTCCTCTATGCTTCCTGTGTTATCGCTATTGATGTCCGCTTTTTCTATCGCCCTGTCAAGTCCCCAGCCTTTTTCCCGTTCATCGCGTCTTTTTAATTCTTCCATGCTTTTCATATCATCCGAACGGGCGCGCTTTTTAACCCTCTCGAACCTGATATCAAATGGAGTATTGATCGCAATAAGCCTGAAATCATTTCCAAATTCTTTTTTATAATATTCTATTTCATTGATATTTCGTATTCCGTCAACAACGACCACTTTTGATTTTATCGAACGGATCTTTGGGACGCATCGTTTTGCGATAACATCCATCCCATCTTCACGCCTAAGCGCAGTTCCGGTGCCGCCGATATTTTCATCCGTAGGAGGTAAACCTCTTCGCGCGGTTTCTTCCCTTACCACGTCTCCCATATTGACTACAGGAATCCCCATTTTTTTTGCTATAGCTGCTGCTTCTGATTTTCCGGATGCGGGCATTCCAACAAATGCAATTAGCTTCATGAAAACGATTAATTTAGCTGCATGATAATAAATCTATGCACCTAAAATATATATGCTTTGAGTCAACTGTATAGCATATATGGATAATGCGTTAGCAAAAACCCCGGTTGTCGGAGGTTCGATAAATAAGGATGCACAGACCGAAATAGTGGAACTGCAAGAAACTGTCAGTATGCTCAGGAACCAGATCCGGGACATGCATTCCAAGCTTCTCGAAGCAGCTATCTTGAACAATAAATATATACAGACGATCCAGGAATTTCAGACGCAGATAGAACAATTAAAAAGACCGCCGCTTTTCATATGCAGCATTGTGGAGGTCATGGGCAACATGGCGTTGCTAAGACAGCACGGCAGCAACCAGGAAATTGTAACAATGATACCGCCTGAGAACCTGGCTGAGGCGCAAGAAGGCGCGCGTGTTGCAGTTACAGGGAATCTTGCAATAGTCCAGGTATTGTCTAAATCCGTGGATGTAAGAGCCCGTGTAATGGAACTTATCGAAAGCCCGAATATTGATTATGATATGATAGGCGGCTTGAAAAAACAGATAGATGAAGTCATAGAGACACTTGAACTTCCTCTCACAAGTCCTGAGCTTTTCATTGAAGTGGGTGTTGAGCCGCCGCATGGCATTTTGCTCTATGGTCCTCCAGGCAACGGCAAAACGCTCATCGCAAAAGCCGTAGCTCATAGGGCAAAGGCAACATTTATTCGTATGAGCGGCAGCGAACTTGTGCAGAAATACATAGGTGAAGGCGCAAGGCTTGTAAGGGATGTTTTCCAGATCGCCCGCGAGAAAGCCCCCAGTATTGTTTTTATTGATGAAATAGATTCGGTGGGAAGCAGAAGGACCTATGATGGAACTACAGGTTCATCCGAAGTGAACAGGACAATGGTACAATTGCTGGCTGAACTTGATGGTTTTGACTCCCGCGGCGATGTGAAAATAGTTGCCGCCACAAACCGTATCGATCTTCTTGACCCGGCTCTGATGCGTCCAGGCAGGTTTGACCGGATAATAGAGGTTCCGTCACCAGATGCAGAAGGAAGGATGGAGATATTCAAGATCCATACAAGGAACATGAAACTTGATAACGTGGATCTGGAAGAACTTGTTAAAATGACGGATGACCTAAGTGGCGCTGAATTAAAAGCTATCGTTACGGAAGCAGGTATGTTCGTAATCCGGCGCAAAGGAAAAACCGTCACTATGCAGGATTTTAAGGATGCATATAATAAATTGATCATAAAAGAGCATATAGAAGAAGTCGCAGGAATGTTCGTGTAATCCTGCGAAATACTTATAGTTAAATAAAAAGAACTGAAATGAACTGCGTTATCCTCATGGGAGATTCGCGGCGCAACAAGCATTTCATTCCCATAACTCCGCGGGTGCTGATGAGCTTCCTTGAGGCGGGTTTCATACTGCGTGAGGACATTATCAAGATGCAGTGGAAAATAAAGAGCACACGGGAGAAATGGTTCGGGAAGAAAGATGATTTTTATCTGATAGGGCACAAGAATCTTTATGTATTCAGGAAACCGGATGCAGGGGAGAGGACGACGAAGTTTAAGGAGAGCATGAAGTGGTGGTAGGCGGGAATTGCAGCATAACCATTATTACAGAATAATGATATAGAAATATAATACCATGGTAAATCTGGCAAAAAAAGAATTAATAATGCGTGAAATGGAACATATCCCAGAGCCTCTTTTCAATGAAATACTTGATTTTATCCATTTTCTTAAAACAAAGGCATTGAAGGAGAAACTGGAAACAGCAATTGCCAGTGAATCTTCCCTGAAAAAAGATTGGCTAAGAGAAGAAGAGGATAAAGCTTGGCAAGATTTATAAAAGGGGATGTAGTTGTCGTTCCTTTTCCTTTTTCAGATCTAACACAATCCAAAAGACGCCCGGCGCTGGTCATTGCAGAGTTGACAGGAAAAGACGTAATTCTATGTCAAATAACCAGCCAATGGATTAATGACGAATATGCTATCCTGATCGACAATAATGACTTTGATGAAGGTAATCTCAATCAAAGAAGCCATATCAGGCCAAACAGGATTTTCACAGCAGACAGCAGTTTAATATTATATTCAGTTGGACATCTCAAAAGGAAAAAGATTGATGAAGTCTTAGATAAACTCTTTGAAATCTTACGTGGATGAATTTTTCAACTAATTCTATCAAATCGCAGACCAGAGACCTCGCAATTCGCCCCCTCCCTCTTCAACCCCGAAACCATCACCATCTTTCGCTTCCCCGACCGCGGACTGGGACGCACGTTGGGAATTACAGGGGCACCTTCTTTTATCTCCTATCGCACCTAATTTTCCGGGATTTCTGCAAGCTTAAGACCAGCAAATCCCATAATAACAATAAAAAGCAGCAAGGAAGCTACATACCCAAATCCTGCCGATGTTCCCAAAATAAACTTTGAAGCGCCTATCAAAATAATAAATAGGACTACCGACCCGACGGATATTGCGATCTCAAGAGATTTCTTGTTCATAAGACCACGAGTTTCGAATCGATTATGCCATCTACTGATCTGATTTCATCCAGTATCGCTTCATCTACTTCGCTATCAATATTCAGCACCATTATGGCTTCCCCGCCAGCAGTGATGCGCCCGACCTGCATGCCGGCTATATTGATTTTATTCTTTCCAAGTATCATGCAGCATGGTCCTATGATGTTGGGATGGTCTTCATGCTTAGCCACGACCATGAATTTTGATGGGACGACATCGACACGATATTCATCGATCTGCACTATGCGCGGTTCTTTTCCAACGATAGTGCCACTTACGATCTTTTCTTCTCCTTTCTTTGTCAGTTTGACCGCTATCTGGCTGGAATATCCCTGATTTGTCTTTGATTTGCTCTCAATAACCTTGATCTTGCGCTCCTTTGCTATTGTTGGCGCATTCACGTAATTGACGCCTGGCCCCAGTATAGGTTCAAGCAATCCCTTTAATACGGCAAGTGTCAGCGGAGCAACGTTATGGTCTGATATCTCACCGCAATATGATATCTCTACTTTTTCATAATTGCTTCCGATCAGATGCATGCATAATTTCCCGATCTTTTCAGCAAGTGGGAAATATGGTTCAAGGACCTGCATGGCATCAGGTTTGATATATGGCATGTTGATAGCGTTTTTCACTGGAAGGCCTTTCAGGGAATTCACTACCTGTTCGGCGACTGAAATGGCTACATTGATCTGGGCTTCTTCTGTTGATGCGCCAAGGTGCGGCGTCATGATAACACGATCAAGTTCAATAAGCGGGCTTTCAAATGGTGGTTCTTTGACAAAGACATCAATAGCAGCGCCGCCTACAATGCCATCTTTGATCGCTTTTGCAAGCGCTTCTTCATTAATAATGCCGCCTCTTGCACAGTTTATGACACGGGCACCTTTTTTCATGATCGCAAATTCTTTTGTGTTGATAAGGTCTTTTGTTTCTTTTGTGAGGGGTGTATGCACAGTGATGTAATCTGCCCTCCTTACGATATCTTCAACTGTTGTTAGCTCAATACCCAGCTCTTTTGCCCTGTCAGGAGAAATGAACGGGTCATAAGCAAGGATGTTCATTTCCATTCCCTGTGCCCTTTTTGCGACTTCTGCGCCGATCCTTCCAAGTCCGATTACTCCAAGTGTTTTTCCTCTAACTTCCACACCCATGAATTTTTTCCGGTCCCATTTTTTGCTTTTTAATGATGCATTTGCCTGCGGAATGTTCCTTGACATTGCCATCATCATGGCTATTGTATGCTCTGCTGCTGATATTGTATTCCCCTCAGGGGCATTGACGACTATTATTCCCCGCTCTGTGGCTGAATTTACATCAATATTATCAACGCCAACGCCTGCCCGGCCAATTATTTTTAATTTTTTGCCGGCAGCAATGACATCTTTTGTAACCTGTGTCTCGCTTCGAACGATAAGGGCTTCATAATTTCCAATCTTATTGATCAATTCTTCAGGTTTAAGACCGGTTAAAATGTCAACATCAAATTCTTTCTTTAATATTTCTACACCCTGCTCGGATATAGGGTCACTTACAAGTATCTTCAAGATTATCACCAGTAATTGCGTTTAATTATACTATAAGCATTTCAGCTTTTCGTTAAAGGTTAGATATTTCACGAATGATTTATTATCCGAAACAATCATTTTAACCTCATGTATGGCTGGACCGGAAGAATGGTAATAATCGATCTTACAGACCACAAGATCAAGGAAACAAAAAGTGATATAAACGACCTTCATACTTATATCGGGGGAAGGGGTCTTGGAGTTAAGTTATACAGTGACCTGATTAAACCGGATATAGACCCTTTATCACCTGAAAATATCCTTATTTTCACGACCGGACCGCTCACAGGCACTGCTGCGCCATTATCGGGCAGGCATGTTATGGTTTCTAAATCCCCTCTTACTGGCACAATTTTTGATTCAAGCAGCGGTGGCTTCTTCGGGAAGGAATTGAAATTCGCCGGTATCGATGCGCTTCTAATAAAAGGCGCATCTGATGAGCCCGTATATATTTCCATTCGGAATGATGATATTGAAATATATCCCGCGAACAATATCTGGGGAGAAAATGCCAGGAAATGCACGGATATGCTTTCAAACAAAGGGTGCGTAGCTTGTATCGGGCGGGCTGGTGAGAGGCTTATTCCAATGGCAAATGTGATGAACGATTATTTCCATGCCTGCGGACGCGGCGGTCTTGGCGCGGTCATGGGTTCGAAAAAATTAAAAGCGATCGTGGTAAAGGGCAGCACAAACCCCATGATCGCAGATAAGGCCAGATTCCAAAAGGTGCGGGCTGAAGCGCTGGATCTTATAAAAAAAGGCTCAGCCGGTCTTTCTGTGTATGGGACATCTGCAGTTTTGAACCTGATGAATCATATGAAAATTCTCCCATCAGGGAATTTCAGGAAAAACGAATTCAAAGATGCCTTCAAAGTCTCAGGGGAATTCATAAAAGAAAATTATGATATCAAAGGGCATACATGTTACAATTGCGGCATCGCATGCAAGCATATAATCAAAAGCGGAGCATTTGCCGGGTTTGAAGTCCCGGAATATGAGACATTATGGGCGTTTGGCCCGGATAATAACAATCAGAATATTGAAAAGATAATCAAGGTAAATCGCCTGTGTAATGATTATGGGATAGATACGATCTCTGCAGGCTCGACGATCGCTGCATATGCTGAAATAATGGGTGATGATATTAAAGACCTTGAAGAATATGTGAAAAAAATGGGAGAGGGCACAGGAACAGGAAAAGAACTTGGAAAAGGCTCAAAAACGCTTTCAAAATCCCATGAAAAAGATGTTTCTATGCAAAGCAAAGGGCTTGAGATACCAGGTTATGATCCGCGCGGTCTTATGGGGATGGCTCTTGCTTATGCAACTTCCAATCGCGGCGGGTGCCACGTAAGGGCTTATATGGCAGCTCCTGAAGTTCTTGGCAAACCGGAAAGAGTTGATCGCCTTACTTTTTCAGGGAAGGCACACCTTGTTAAGATGTACCAGGATGAAACAGCAACTTTCGATTCACTGGTTTTGTGTAAGTTTTCATCCTTTTCGATAAAAACAGAATTATTCGCAGAAATGTTAAGTGCTGCTACTGGTGTTGATTATTCAATAGATGAGTATTTTAAATGCGGTGAAAGGATATGGAACCTTGAAAGGCTCTTTAACATCAAGGCAGGTTTTTCAAGAAAAGATGATTCTTTGCCGGAGAGATTTTTCGAGAAAGGGGGAATTGACAGGGCAGCATTTGAGAAGACCCTTGATGAATATTATCATTTAAGGGGCTGGGATGAGAATGGGATGCCGACTGGTGAGCAGCAGGATATAATTATTTAAATAGTAAATATGTTTCTTCTGGTGATGGAGGTATCAGCGCTTATTTATCAGGGCCATAATACCTGGCCTGCCACTCCTTCTTTGTACAGGTTGGAAAGGATCCATGCCAAATGACCCGAACATCTCCTCATTTGCGCGGTCAGTTATTTCCTTAAATACCATCTTATAGGCCTTACAGTGGGGATCGACTCCCTGTATTTTGCCTCCGGTTGGCACTATGGCATTGTAAGGGCATCCCCCTCTGCAGAATTTTATGTAGGAACATTGCCCACATTCCTTGTTCACATATTCCTTGAACTGATGCATAAGTTTCCAGGCATCAGATTTTGCAAGATCCGCCTCGCTTGGATGGTCACGGACATTGCCCATAATATATTCTGGCATGCCTATAAAGCGATAGCAGGGATAGATGCTCCCGTCAGGCCCGACCGCAAAGGTACTTCCCATACAATCCACGAATGTGCATACTGTTCCGCGGCCAGTGAAATAAGCCTTACACAGGTGGTCGATATTCATGATCTCGATCCTGCCCAGGTTTTCCAGGTATTTATCCATGAGATATATCAACAATTTTCCATATTCTTCCGGGTCAAGCGCCCATTTTTCAGGTTCATCTGAACGTAAAGATGGCAGGGCGGGATGTAATTTAAGATTATAACCATTTTCAAGGAAGAAATTAAAGATTTCCTCCTTTTGTTTTACAGAATGTTTGGTAAAAGTGCAGATGAAGCTCACCTTAAGGCCATTTGCCTTTGCAATTTCATAGCCTTTCATGGTCTTTTCGTAATATCCTTTTCCTCGTTGCAGATCGTTAAGTTCCTGCGGACCATCAAGACTCGAACCTATGGGGATATTATACTTCGCCAGGATCTTTGCCAGTTCCGGTGTAATAACCCAGAGATTTGATTGCAGGGCAAAAGCAGTTTTCAGGTGGCTTAAACCCTCAGCCAGCAGAGGCAAAGCTTCTCTGTAAAAATCCGCGCCGGCAAGCAGCGGCTCTCCACCATGAAAAGTAAAGGTGACCGGTTCTTTCTTAAAATCCTTGAGCCATTCAACCACTTCTTTGACGGTTTCAATGCTCATTACCGGGGATCCTGCTTCGGAACTCCAGCAATAACTGCATCTGGCAGGACAGCTTAATGTTGGGACAAGCATTACGTGAAAAGCCATAAAACTCTTTTGTTTTGACTTTCTTCAAGGTATTAAAAGTTTTCCTGTGAAATTGATTTTTTATTCAGACTATGTAATCTCTCTTGTACGACCTCTCTTTCGTTATCGCATTCCAACGCAAGATTATAGAGTTCACGGGCTTTTTCGAAGTTCAAATGCTTGTAACATTTAAAAGCATAAATATCTCCCCAGTTGATATATCCCCAAACATTATCGGGATATTTCTCTACCAGTTCCTTAAATAGCCTGTCTGCAGTAGGAAAATCATCAATGGAAGCATAAGATTCTGCTTCTGCCCGCAAAAAGTTATGGATTATTAATTCATCAGAATCGGGGAAAATTCTGCAAAAAGCATTGCAGTAATTGATTCTTTTCCTGAAAAAATAATCATTTATTGAACCTGCATTCTGGAGTTCCATTTCAAAATCCTGACACCAGTTATGAATTGATTGTGTCATACCAGGAATAAATTCATCAGCTTCCTCTACAGATGTAATGTCAGATGGCACGAGTGTCATTATCAAATTCCATGCTTTCTCCCAGTTTTCTACTGCTTTTTCAGTTTCTTTTTTCTCAAGGAAATCATAACCATCCTGTATGAAGTTGTCAATCATCTCCACATTCCCGCGTTCTGGCATTATCCTGTCCCATAATTCTATGATCGCAAGAAAAATAAAATCCTCATCCTGCCCTTCTGCATGGAAATCCTGTTTATAATAACAGTCTTCCGACAGGTCGATAGCGGAAATATATTCTTGAGCCTGTTCTTTAAAGTCTTCAATATCAAACTTGACATTCATGGATCTTAATTTGCCAATAATATCCGCAGTGCTCATAGATTTTATTTTATCAAGATTCCATGACTTTGAAATAAAATCCTCTATTTCCTCAGCCCTCCCTGTTTTTTCTAATTCTTTTTTGAATTTAGCAAACTCTACAGGATTTTTCATCATTTTTTGTTCGATCCTCATCATTGCCAATGGGCTGATACGCGGCAACTTAAATTCTGGCTGTTGTTTACTGGAAAATTCGAAATCTTTAATAGTTTTTTTTCCCAGACAGCAGCGTTTGTATTTTTTTCCTGAACCACATGGGCACGGATCATTTCTTCCAGGTTTTGACGACATTAAATTTCACGGCCTTTATCCTCTCATTTCAATGCAACTATGCGTTTAAAGATTTATTGATACTCAGATGGAGACGTATTCAATCCTTAATCCTCCTGATGATCATCAATCCCGCGATATTCACTATCAATATAAGGATAATTGCGATCAATCCCCTGTTACTGATACCGGGTCCGTTATCAGTTTTAATGAAATTGAACTGTTTATCCGAATCAAGTGACACTTTCTCCTCAAAATTCAAACCATCGCCAGTTGCTTTCAGTGTATAACTTGAGTTTAGCGGCAGCCCTGTAAAAATAAGCTCAGAATCCGAGTTCTCAGACACTTTTTGACCATTATTCCATAATGAGACCTGGTATTTCGGATCAGATCTTACGAAAATACTGGCATATTTTTTTACATTGATAGCATTGCCATCAGCATACTGGAGGTGAGCCGGCAGGTCAAGCACACCTAAAAGTGTGGGAGCAA
>Ga0172370_10004699_pt1 | contig 18095 bp, 19 predicted proteins | sample LakKiv5m_FD_114538 | JGI IMG/M metagenome (GOLD analysis project Ga0172370, IMG submission 114538) | Freshwater microbial communities from Kabuno Bay, South-Kivu, Congo - kab_022012_11.5m | ecosystem: Environmental > Aquatic > Freshwater > Lake | place: Democratic Republic of the Congo...
AGGGCTTGGAAACGCAAAAGGCTTTGAGCTTCTCACCGAGCTTGCGGGAGTTCTTGAAGGAAGCGTAGCAGCCTCAAGGGCAGCGGTTGATGAGGGCTGGATCGCATACAGCCATCAGGTCGGGCAGACAGGCAAGACAGTCTGCCCCAAGATATACATCGCATGCGGAATATCAGGCGCAGTCCAGCATCTCGTAGGCATGCAGTCCTCGGATATAATCATTGCGATAAATAAGAATCCGGAGGCGCCGATATTCAATGTGGCGACTTACGGGATAGTCGGGGATTTATACGAAATCCTCCCTCTGCTCATCAAGAAAATTAGAGAGATAAAGTAACAATGAGCGATTCACCGATTCACCGATTCACCGATTCACCGCGTCTTTGTTTCGTCTTCCCCGGCCAGGGCTCGCAGGCTGTCGGCCTGGGGAAAAATCTCTATGAAAATTTTAATGAAGTAAAAGCGCTTTATAAGGAAGCCTCTGACGCGCTCGGTTACGATGTCGCTGATTTAAGCTTCAACGGCCCTGCGGAAGAATTGAATAAAACTTACAGGACCCAGCCTTGTTTATTGGTTGCAGGCCTGGCTGCATACACAGCTCTAAAATCAAAAGGCATTAATCCCTCTGTCGTTGCGGGGCACAGCCTCGGTGAATATTCGGCATTGGTTGCCGCATCTGTTCTCGGATTTAAAGATTCCGTAAAACTCACCGAAAAACGCGGTTATCTCATGCAGGAAGCAGTTCCTCAAGGAAAGGGCCTGATGGCAGCAATACTCGGCCTTGATAAAAAAAGGGTTAACGACATATGCGCGTGCATAAGGTCAGGCTATGTGTCCCCCGCCAATTACAACTGCCCCGGCCAGATTGTTATCTCAGGAGAAAAAGAAGCGGTTGAAGAGGCAATCAAACTCATGAAAGACGCGGGCGCAAAACGCGCGGTTCCGCTGGCGGTCAGCGCGCCGTCGCACTGCAAACTCATGGCAGAGGCTTCAAGTAAGCTTTTAGATTTTATACACTCTGAAAAGATAGAGATGAAAGCCCCGCAGATTCCTGTTGTAAGCAATGCGGAGGCGGCATTTCTTAATGACGCCGAAAGCATAAAAGCTTCATTGATAAAACAGCTAAGCTACCCTGTTCTCTGGGAAGATTCTATCAAGACAATTGTTGGTTCAGGGATAAATATCTTCGTAGAAGCAGGCCCCGGCAAGGTTCTTTCAGGCTTGATAAAAAGAATCGCGCCGGAAGCAGTAACATTCAATGTTGAAGATACTGAGAGCCTGAACAAAACGGTTGAAGGGTTGAAGAATATTTAGTAATAGATACTCCATCATGCCTCACATTGGTAATGGGACATTTTTATAAAATCCCCTCCTTACCAAGGAGGGGCTGGGGAGGTTTTAGTTTTAATATATTTCACAACCTCCTTTAATATTCCTTCTACATTTTCATAAACTTCTCTGTTCGTGAAACGCAAAAAAGTAATCCCATAGGATTCTATAATTGTTTGCCTTTCTTTATCTCTTATAACGGCGTCTTCAATAAAATGAGAATCCCCATCAAGTTCTATCGCTAATTTTAATTTTGGACAATAAAAATCTATTACAAACTTTTCAACGCTATATTGCCGTCTGAACTTATAGCCCTTTAATCCTTTATCCTTCAGTTTTGACCATAAGATGACTTCAGCCTGAGGCATATTCTTTCTCAGCATTCTCCTTTTAATTTTTTCGTCTGCTTTGTTGAAGGCTTTTGTCATTGGTGAAATCCTACCGTAGCTTGCTTAGGCTTGTAAAGAGGTAAAAGATACCCCACCCAACCTCCCCTTGGTAAGGGGAGGCTTTTTTCTGTCCATCGTTGACAATATCCGATGTTCTCCGTATAATCCGACTAAATCATGAAAAATATATTCAGGTTTACAGGCGGTTACCTTTTCGCAACAATCATCATCATTGTATTTATTTTATTAAATGGTTTTATTCCTAAGACTCTCACTGGTTGGATTCTAATCATTGTATTTGGCTTTCCAATATGGTTATTGGGAGAATGGGCGGGCAGTAAAATCACCGGTGAGCGAGTCAGTAAATCAATTAGCTCATCAAAAAAGGCAGTATCCCTTGCGCGATTATTATACTTGCTGCTTGTGATGTTGATATTCCTACTCATTGGATTTCTTATGTGGAAATACATGGGCACACTTTTTAAGGAACACTTCAGAGTTATTTAATTGCTCTCATCAAATTTCTCCACTATTAACCTCCTCCCCTACAATGTTAAAATTCCCCTATGCCTTTAAAGAACAAAAAGCAAATCATAAGCTGGTGTCTTTTTGATTTTGCAAACTCAAGCTATTCTGCGGTGATAAGCGCAGTCATATTCCCAGTCTATTTCGCGAATTATCTCATAGGCAATGAATCGGGCCTTGGCGACCTTTGGTGGGGAAGAGCGGTCTCATTGAGCATGGCGATTGTAGTCCTTTCATCTCCGCTTCTTGGAGGAATTGCGGATTTCAGCGGCATAAGAAAAAGGCTGCTTTTCATATACACAATGCTCTGCGTCCTGGCTGTTGCCTCATTTTCTTTTATTCAAAAAGGAATGGCCGTTGAAGTTTTTCTCCTTGTAGTCCTTGCCAATATCGGCATGGAAGGCGGGTTTGTATTTTATAATTCTTTCCTGCCCGAGATAGCGGAAAAAGAATATCAAGGCAGGGTCTCAGCATGGGGCTTCGGTGTTGGCTATGCCGGTTCCATACTATCGCTTCTCATCGCGCTTCCGCTCATAAGCAAAGGGCATTTTAATCAGACATGGCTAATGGTTGCGGCCTTTTTTGCCGTCTTCTCCATCCCCGCATTTTTATTTCTGCCCCGTGACACAAGAGGAGGGCTGAGCATAATACATTCAGCCTCAAAGGGAATCCAATACACATGGAGCATATTCAAAAAAGTCTGGACACAGAAAGAGCTGAGAAAATTTTTGCTGTCCTATTTGATATATGAAGACGGGGTAAACACAGTCATAGTTTTTTCAAGCATATTCGCGGCAACTACCCTCGGTTTTAACGCGCAGGAACTTATAATACTCTATCTGCTTGTGCAGGTAACGGCGCTTGCAGGCGCATTTATTATGGCAAAGCCCATTGACCTTTTGGGGCCCAAAAAAGTTGTTTCAATCTCGCTGGTGATGTGGACTTTGGTCTCAATACTCGCTTATTTTGCACAGATAAAATTACATTTCTTTGTGATTGCGGTTATAGCGGGATTGGGGCTCGGCACTGTGCAAGCGGCTTCAAGGGCCTTCTTCACGCAGTTCATTCCGCATGAACACGAATCAGAGTATTTCGGTGTTTATTCAATGGTCGGAAAGACTTCCGCGGTATTCGGGCCTCTTGTTTTCGGCGCTATATCGTCATCTTTCGGAAACCAGCGCCCGGCAATTCTCGCAGTCGCCCTATTCTTCCTACTCGGACTGCTGATACTTCACTTTGTAAAACCGAATATAGAAAAGGGTTCTTCTTAATCCTACCGCCTTTCCCCGCCTATTGCGCTTTTGTAATTGAGTTGGTAATATTGAAATAATTTTCAGGAATAAAAAGCAATAGAACGAGGGGGTCAAGCAGTGATTATCAGGAGACGAGATTCAAAAGACGCAGAGATTAATGAGCTAACTTCGCTATTGTCCTTGCCTCTTCCTGAAAATAAGCGTTTCCTTATAGATACTGGGATAATAAATCGAAATTTGGCGGCAGGGCGTATTGCTATAATTGCCAAAAAATTATTTAGCTCAAGAAAGGCACGGAGCAACATTTAATTAAAACTATTGCAATGAAAATCAACAAATGTCAAAATAAAAACAAGGAAGAAAAAAATGACAAAGACAGAATTAAAAAAAGCGCAGCAAAGACTCGAAAAGTGGCAGCAAGACCACGCCGATATAAGCTCTCTGAGGAAAGCGTATCAGGCAAAGGTTCTGGACTGGGTGGTGAAATCCATGGAGTTCGAGAAGGAACCGGTAAGTATGAGCCGCCTGAAGGAGCTCATAGAGAGAGAAAAGACAGCACTCGCCCGTTAGATTCAACCCGTTATCTGGAGACCGCGCAGGGAATAAAAACGTATACCGAAGTCGCTGAAATACTTGCCGTATCTGTCGCAAAAGCCATAGAAGACATCATTGACGGGATCCCGGAAGCTATTAATATAACCCCTGAATGGATATGCGAACTTCACGGCGACATAGCGAGTTCGTTGTTCCCCGATTGGGCTGGAAGATTCAGAAATGTAAATGTAGTTGTAGGCAGGCACACACCTCCTCCTTATTATGAAGTGCCTGTTCATGTCCTCCGCTATTGCGATGACTTATCTGCAAGGATGTTGTTAGCCGCAGAACAACAGAATATTGCAACATTTGCAGAAACTATTGCATTTGCCGACTGGCGCTTTCAGTGGATTCATCCGTTTCGGGACTTTAATGGACGGGTGGGAAGGATACTATTGGCTGCGGTGCTTTTCAAATTAAAACTTCCGCCTGCCGAGACAGCAGTTATCGAGCCTGATAAAAAAGAAAGATACCTGAATATGCTTCGTGAAGCTGACTCCCGTAATTTAGCGCCCCTTACTGAAATATGGATTGAAAGGCTTTCTTAGGAAGGAATAGCTACCGACTGCACAAGTTAGAATACTACGACTTACGGACACTTAAGCTGCAGTCTTTGAATTGCGGTTGATTTTCCGGTTTTTTCGTCTATCTCCACAACAACGGCACACATTATCCCTTCACCCTTTGCCACCTCAAATTTCATGGGCATCTGAAGAAGGAATCTCTCTACAATCTGCTCTTTCTCAATCCCTATAACAGAAAACGACGGCCCTGTCATTCCGACATCCGTGATGTAAGCCGTGCCGCCGGGGAGAATTTTTTCATCAGCTGTCTGCACATGCGTATGCGTGCCTATCACCGCGCTTACTTTGCCGTCAATAAAATAACCGAAGGCTATTTTCTCCGAAGTCGCCTCCGCGTGAAAGTCCACAATGATTATATTCGCAGATTCCCTCAGCCTTTCAATCTCTTCCTTGCCTGTTCTGAACGGGCAGTCAAGGGCCGACATAAAAACCCTGCCGGAGATATTGAGCACAGCAGCCTTTGTTCCGTTCGGGAGGGTATGCACTATGCTGCCGTATCCAGGCGCGCCGGGAGGATAATTTATGGGTCTTAATATCCTGTGCTCTTTTGTGATATAGGGAATAGACTCTTTTTTATCCCAGATATGGTTGCCGCTTGTCATGATATGGACGCCGCATCGGAATATCTCATCTGCCGTCTTATCGGTAATCCCGAAACCGCCTGCAGCATTCTCGCCGTTTGCAATAACAAGGTCTATCTTATACCTGTCGGCAAGGTTGGGCAGAAGTTCCTTTAAGGTCTTCCTTCCAACATTGCCGACTATATCGCCGATAAATAGTATTTTCATCTTTTCGGTGAATGGGTGAATAAGTGAATGGGTGAATAAAAGGTAAGACTTATTTTATGTTTGCCGATTAACCGATTCACCGATTCACCTGCTGCCATGTTACTTTGCATATTCCACATATCTTGATTCCCTGATGACAGTAACCTTTATCTGCCCCGGATAAGTCATCTCGGACTCTATTTTTTTTGCCAGGTCTTTGGACATTACAGCCGACATCTCGTCAGTCATATCCTCGGGCTTTACGATTATTCTTATCTCTCTTCCAGCCTGTATCGCATAACATTTTTCCACGCCCTTATACGACATTGCCATCTTTTCAAGATTCTCAAGCCGCTTAAGGTAATTTTCTATGCTTTCACGTCTTACGCCAGGCCTGGCTGCAGAAAGCGCATCCGCAGCGGCAACTAAAGCAGCCTCTGCTGTCATGGGCTCGCCTTCTCCGTGGTGAACCATTATTGCATTTACTACCTTCGGATTTTCACCGTGTTTTTTTGCGGTATTTCCGCCTATCTCCTGATGCGACCCTTCAACCTCGTGGTCAATCGCCTTGCCGATATCATGGAGCAGCCCTGCCCTTTTGGCAAGCTTAACATCTATGCCGAGTTCGCCTGCCATCATGCCTGCAAGATACGCAACCTCTTTTGAATGCTGGAGAACCGGCTGCCCGTATGAGGTTCTGTATTTAAGCCTTCCAAGAAGTTTTACTATCTCAGGGTGTATTCCTGAAAGCCCTACATCAAAAACCGCCTTTTCTCCTTCCTCTCTTATATTTGTCTCTACCTCTTTCTTTACCTTTTCAACAACTTCTTCTATTCTCGTTGGATGTATCCTGCCGTCGGCAATAAGCCTTTCAAGCGCAACTCTCGCAATCTCCCTTCTTACAGGGTCAAAAGCAGAGAGAGTCACAAGCTCGGGGGTATCGTCCACAAGAAGGTCCACACCTGTTGCGGCCTCAAGGGCGCGGATATTCCTGCCTTCCCTTCCTATTATCCTGCCTTTCATTTCATCATTCGGCAGGCTTACAGCCGAGGCCGTGGCATCAGCAACATACTCGCTCGCGTATCTCTGAATGGCAAAGCTTATCGTCTCCTTGGCTTTTTTCTCGGCAGTTTCCTTTACTTCGTCTTCTATAGCCTTTGCAAGTTTTGCCGCCTCAAAACGGGACTCTTCTTCAACTCTCTTAAACAGCTCTGCCTTTGCCTCATCAGAGCTTATTCCTGAGATTCTTTCAAGCTGAACGGTCTGCTCTTTTAACAGTTGGTTGTACCGGTTATCCTTCTCCTGTATGGCCCTTTCCTTTGCGTTGTATTCCTTTTCCCTTCTTGCAAGGTCATGTTCCCTTTTGTCTATCTGGTCAAATTTGCGGTCTAATGTTTCCTCTTTCTGTCTGAGCCTTTTATCAAGCTGGTTCAGCTCAAAACGCCTCTCTTTCAGGTCTTTTTCTACCTCTGCCTTAGCCTGATAGACCAGGTCTTTTGCCTCAAGAGCAGCCTCCTTTTTTACGGTCTCGGCTTCTTTCTTTGCATCTTCAAGCAGTTTTAATTTTTCTTTTTCAATATCCAGTTGCTTCGGCTTCAGGGAGCTTCTGTATATAAGGCTCATAATCAGCCCTACGCCGACTCCTATTCCGACAGCAATCAGCACCAGATATACTGTATCAATCATTGGATGCTAGCCTCCTTATCATCTTATATTTAACGCAGGCCTGCGGCGCCAATATCAATAAATACCGCAGGCAACTTGTTCTCTGTATATGAAACGGTTTTTTGCGCAGGAACAAACTGCGTTCTCATGCGCTTAAGGCAGGGTTACAACTCGTAGAGAGTTATGGGCTTAGTTAGTGTTCCTTTAAGGGGTAAGCGGGGATATATGCCTTATATGTATTTTACCGGCATACTCTGTTATACGGCTCAAGAAACCGAGCCCATAATCAAACCCTTTATTTATATCTTCCCTTAGAAACATAATTTCCACTCTTAAAGCCTGCCGAACCGTTTCCAACAAGCGACACGGGTTAAAAGCTCTATCCTTTAATTTTGGAATAAACCCGCCCTGCCGTGCACATAAATAATCAGATCCGCCTATATAATAGGTGGGTGTCCTGAAGAAAACTTTAGGCTTCCCCGAATGAGTCGGGGCATGCACACTGTCTCCCTTACGCAGACTCCCCAAAGATCTAATTTGCTGGATCAACTTTTTCATATGTCACGAACAGGGCAGGCAACCCTATCGCCTCTTGATTATTTTATAACAAAAGCAGCGCATTTAAGCAAGAGGGATCTTTACAGTGAACACTTTTAGCTTGTATTAAAATTTTTTTTTGAATAGACTATCATGATAACTATAAATGGCTATGACCGGAACAATTTTGGCAGGCGGAGAGAATCGCAGGATTCCCTTACTGAAGGGGTATATTGAGATTAATGGAAAAAGGATAATTGATAGGAATATAGGTGTGATGAAAAGTTTATTTGAAAAAGTTGTTATAAGCACCAATACGCCGGAACTTTATTTTTATTGCGGAGCGCCGATGATAGGAGATATTGCACCTCAAAAGGGGCCGCTTACCGGTATATTTTCCGTGCTTACGAACGTAGAAGATAATGCGATATTCGTGGCAGCCTGCGACATGCCGTTCCTTAATGAACGGCTCATAAAGTATATGGTTGATAAATATAACAACTCAAATTCCGGGGCTAACAAACAGGATGCCGTGATACCTGTATATGAGGGGAACCCGCAACCCCTTTTAGGAATATATTCAAAAAATATTCTCAGCGTCGTTGAGGAAAGGCTTAATAAAGGGCTGAGGAAACTTAAGGATATGTTGACAGAGATTAGCGTGTTGTATATAAAAGAAGAAGAGATAAAACAGATAGACCCTGAAGGCAGGTCGTTTCTGAATATCAATACAATAGAAGATTATGAGAGAGTTATCAGCCATTAGCAATCAGCCTTCAGCAAATTTTTCCCTGACAGCTGACGGCTATTCGCTGACCGCTTTAAAAAAAGGAGGTAGAATATGTTTGGTTTAGGCATGCAGGAGCTAATCATTATACTGGTGATTGTGCTGGTTCTTTTTGGAGCCAAGCGGTTGCCGGAGCTCGCAGGAGGCATCGGAAAGGCTATAAAAAATTTCAAAAAATCCATGTCAGAGCCTGACGAGATAGACGTCACACCTAAAAAAGAGGTCCCGGAAGAGAAAAAAGAAGAAAAAAAAGAAGAGAAAAAAGGATAAGAAAACCCGACATGCACGGGATAAAACAGAAAAAAACCTTTGCCGTTGATCGCTGACCTTATGGACCGAGGCCCAATAGCAGAGATAGACCTCAGCGCTATCGCAAATAATTTTAGAGCAGTAAAAAAGATAACCGGAGCCGGAACGGTCATAACAGTTGTTAAGGCTGACGGTTACGGTCATGGCGCTGTTGAAGTCGCCCGGCGTCTAATTAAGGAAGGCGCCGCCTGTCTTGCAGTAGCATACACATCAGAAGCAATTACCCTAAAACGCGCAGGCCTTAAAGCGCAGATCATTGTGCTTTTTGATAAAGATAATATTGAAGACTATTTTAAATACAGCCTCATACCCGTAGCACACGATACTAAAACGGCGCTAAGATTCTCTAAAGAGGCTAAGGCAAGAAAGCAAAACATCGGCCTGCACATAAAAATTGACACGGGTATGGGAAGGCTCGGCTTTGATATGAAAGATGCGGAGAAAGAGATTAGCGCAATAGGCAAAATGGATTTTATAAAAATCGCAGGGCTTATGAGTCATTTTTCGGACGCGGACCTTCATGACAGGTCATACGCCTTAATGCAGGTTGAGAGATTTAAAAATATAAAAAATACGCTTGTCAGGAAAGGGATTAAGCCCCTTCTCTGTCATATGGCCAACAGTGCGGCTGTCATGACCCTGCCTGAATCATATTTTGATGCGGTCAGGCCGGGCCTTATGTTGTATGGATGCTCGCCGATAAAGGCGTCAGGCGTCAGGCGTCAAGCGTCAGGCAGAAACGCTCATCGCTCATCGCTCATCGCTCAACTCGTTCCCGCTATGACTGTAAAAACAAAGATACTATCATTAAGAAGGGTCCAGAAAGGAACGCCCATAAGCTACGGCAGGACTTTCATTACAACAAGGGAAAGCCTTATAGCCGTATTGCCTGTCGGTTATGCCGACGGATATCCGAGAGCGCTTTCAAACAATGCCGAGGTCATTATCAGAGGAAAACGCGCTCCTGTTGTGGGCAGAATATGCATGGACACCACAATGGCGGATGTCACGGAAATCAGAGGCGTCTCCGAAGGGGATGCTGTTGTCCTGCTCGGCAAGAACAAAAATATTGCCATAACAGCATTTGAACTTGCAGAAAAAGCAGGGACAATTCCCTATGAAATTCTGACATCACTGGGAAATAAATCACAAAGGGTATACCATAATGATTAACATTCTCTTTAAACCCATTGAATGCATAGGCCGCGGAATTACGCTGTTCTGGCAGACTTTTATAGTGTTTACCGAAGAACTCGGCAGAATCCTGCTCCTTTTGTGCTCTGCAATAAAACAACTTATATTGCCGCCTTTTGAACTTAGAAACACATTCAAGCAGATCGTTGAAATCGGGATTAAATCCCTTCCGGTTGTGCTTATTACTGCCGTATTTACAGGGATGGTGCTTGCGCTTCAAAGTTACACAGGATTTAAGAGGTTTAATGCCGAGGTCATGGTCGGAACAGTCGTTGCGTTATCCCTTACCCGCGAACTCGGGCCCGTCCTTACAGGATTGATAGTTGCAGGAAGGGCCGGCGCGGCAATGGCTGCAGAACTCGGGACAATGCGCGTGACAGAACAGATAGACGCTCTGGAGACATTAGCGACAAATCCGGTTAAATATCTGGTTGTGCCGAGGTTTATTGCTGGCACGCTCATACTTCCTTCCCTTACGGTCATAGCCGATATCATAGGAATCATCGGAGGTTTTTTTGTTACCGTAACTGTCTTAGGAGCCAATTCATCGGTCTATTGGAGAAGGACCTGGGATTATCTTGAAACAAGCGATATATACAACGGACTCATTAAGGCGTGTTTTTTCGGCGCAGCCATTGCTATAATAAGCTGCTATAAAGGCTTTTATACGGCAGGAGGCGCTGAAGGAGTCGGGAAGGCTACGACAGGCGCGGTGGTCCTGTCGTCGATGACAATATTAATTTCAGACTACTTTTTATCGGCGTGGCTGTTTAAATAAGTTTCACCATGATAGAGCTTATAGATTTGCACAAGTCTTTCGGCGGAAACCATGTGCTCAGAGGCGCAAACCTTAAAGTGGAAAAAGGCGAAAGCATGGTGGTGATAGGAGGAAGCGGCTCCGGAAAGAGCGTTCTGATTAAACATATCATCGGCACGCTTAAGCCGGACCGCGGTTCGGTATTGATTGACGGGATTGATATTGCAAAACTTAGCGAGAACGAATTATACGAGACCAGGAAAAGATTCGGCATGCTTTTTCAGATGGCGGCTTTGTTTGATTCAATGAAAGTATGGGAAAATGTAGCGTTTGCTTTAATGAGGCACGGGAAATTGAAAGACAAAGACGCAAAAGAAATAGCCAGCGAAAAACTAAGGATGGTCGGCTTGATAGGAGTGGAAGACCTTATGCCGTCCGAGCTTTCAGGAGGAATGAAAAAGAGAGTCGGGCTTGCCAGGGCCATAGCCCATTCTCCTGAAATACTTTTATATGATGAGCCTACTACCGGGCTGGACCCGATAATGGCCGACGCGATAAATGACCTTATAGTAGAAATGAAACAGAAACTCTCGGTAACATCGGTGGCCATAACGCACGACATGCACAGCGCATATAAGATTGCAGACAGGATTGCAATGCTCTATGAAGGCAGGATAATAGCCACAGGCACGCCCGAAGAAATTAAAAATACGGACAATCCGATAGTAAGGCAGTTTATAACCGGAAGCGCCGTCGGGCCGATAAAAATAGAGGGAGTAACCGCATGAAAGGTTTTACCACAGAGCTGAAAGTAGGCTCCTTTGCGCTCGTTATCATTGCGCTTCTTACATACATGACATTCAAGGTCGGCGGTTTTGAATGGGTAAAGAAAAAAGGATACGTGGTATATGCCGAGTTTAAAAATATCGGAGGCCTGGACGAAAAAACCAGGATAAAGGTCGCAGGCGTTGATGCGGGCACTATTGAAAAAATTGAACTTAAAAACGGAAAGGCCAGGCTCACCCTTAGGATAGACAAGAATGTAGCGCTGTATGCAGACGCCTCCGTAGGCATAAAGGCCACCGGACTTCTCGGAGATAAATATCTTGAACTGAAGATAGGCTCACAGCCTCCTCCCCTTAAAAACGGAGACGCCATAAAGAATGTAATAGAAATCGTTGACATTGACGACCTGGTGAGGAACCTCACGGAGGTTTCTACAAACATAAATAATTTCGCATCCGCCCTGAATGAATCCATAGGCACACCCGAAGGAAAGGCAGCCCTTAAGGAATCTATTCTGAACCTTAAAGACATCACTGCCGGGCTTAAAGACACAATATCCGTAAATGACAAAAAAATGCGGAAGGCCCTTGACAACATCAATAATTTCATCGCATCAATACACGACCTGGTGGAAAAGAACAAGGAACCGCTTACTGAAACAATCGGCAATGTAAAGGATTTCTCTGCGTCTTTAAAAGAAGACGGACCTCAGCTTGTGGCTGACCTCGGAAAGGCGTCTAAAGAATTAAAGGAGATGTTAGAGGAAAACAGGCCTTCCATCAAGAGCGCCACAGAATCGATAGACTCTATCTCCAAAAAGATTGCGGACGGCCAGGGAAGCCTCGGCAAACTTGTAAAAGATGACAGGCTGTATGAATCGCTGAACAAGGCTGCCGAAGGCGTTAATAAGCAGTTAACTGCTATAGACAGGTTTAAGACCTTCATAACATTTCAGGCTGATTATCTGACAAAACCCAAAGATGCAAAAGGCCAGTTCTATGTAACGCTCCAGCCCAAACCAGATAAATACTATATCTTCGGCATTATCGGAGATCCGGTGGCAAATGTTACGACAACCGCCACAACCACAAACGGTTCAACCGTCACGGAAGAAAAGGCAGAAAAGAAGATAGAATTTACAGCGCAGTTTGCAAAGAGATTTCAGGATCTCGCGCTGAGAGTCGGTCTTACCGAAAACACCTTCGGCGTTGGAGCCGACTATTTCTTCCTGAAGGATAAAGCAAAGTTTTCTGTTGATGCATGGGATTTCGCAAAAGACGAAGAGGGCTCAAAGCATCCGCATTTAAGAGCCGGCGTTGACTACTTCATATTCAAACACTTGTTCATTTCCGCAGGCGGCGACAACCTCCTTAACAAAAAGCGCCGCGGGGCCTATGTAGGCGCAGGCGTAAGATTTGAGGATGAAGACCTTAAATACCTTTTCGGAACAATGCCGAGGGTGCCGGGGAAATAACCTTAACCCCGCATTACAACTTTTTTCACGCCGTTTATAGAGGAAAGCTCGTCAAGCATCGGCTTCATCTGCACCGGATGCTTTAGAGCGATTGTTATATTGTAAACTATTTCTCCCTTGGAATTATCCTTTTCATAATCCGTTTTGCCGAGATGCGCGCCTTGTTTTTTAAGAAGCGCTTCTATTTCATCGGAGCCTGTTTTTTCATCCGCGGTTATTGTAATGAACTTATATACAAGCCTTGACATCCGCCTCTCAACAACCCTCAGCACGAGCAGTGAGAAAAGCGTAAGAACACACGCTGCCACGCCTGCAACATACATTCCTGCCCCGACAGCAAGCCCTATTGCAGAGACCATCCAGAGGCACGCTGCTGTCGTAAGCCCCTGAATCGTTATTCCCATCTTTAAGATGGCGCCCGCGCCTATGAATCCTATGCCTGTTATTGCTCCTGCTGCAATTCGTCCGGGGTCCACGCGGACATAAGAGGGATTCATATAGCTAAGATGATGGTAATACTCAGACACCATCATGATAAGCACAGAAGCAACGCAGACAAGAAGCTGCGTCCTGAACCCTGCCTGCCTTCCGTGAACCTGCCTCTCAAATCCGACGATACCGCCTAATACGGCGCCGAGGACCAGTCGGAAAACTATCTCTGTTTCCGAAAGCATAAAAAAATTATAACAATTTTTACGGATTAATGCTTAAATAAATTTTCTACCGTTGACCTTATTTATGCTTGTGATATAATTGTCTCAAGGAGGGATAATGGAGCAGATATGGTTTGCGCTTTTGACAATCGCATTTTTGGTAGTTGTAGGCTTTTTTATATATGTGCTGCTTGAACTGAGAAAGTCAGCGAGGGCGCTGACGGATTTCTTAAAAACAACCGAGGAGTCCCTGAAACCGGCTCTGGATGAACTCCAGCAGACCCTAAAAAGTATGCGAAGGGTCACGGATGACGTCAATACCGTAACAGAAGACATAAGGTTAATATCAGGCAGCGCAAGGGACATAGGACAGAATTTCAGAAGGATAAGCATGCTTATAAACGAAGTCAGTTCAGACGCCATAATAAAAGTTTCGGGATTAAGGGTTGGCCTAAGGACAGCCCTTGAAGTCTTAATAAAGAACTTTCTGACAAAAGGAGGCACAAAATGAGAGACAACAATGGACACAGCGCAGGAACGGTCTTTCTTTCATTTCTTCTGGGAGGAATCGTAGGAGCAGGGCTTGCTATGCTTTTAGCTCCGCAGTCCGGAAGCGAGACCAGAAAAAGGATAAGGGAATTTGCAGACGATATAAAAGAAAAAGCAGAGGACTATGTTGAGCACATCAAAAAAGGCATAACATCCACTGTAGAGGAAGGAAAAGACTTTTACGAGGAGAAGAAGTCTGCAATTGCCGCAGCAGTTGAAGCAGGCAAAAAGGCATACGAGAAAGAAAAAGAGAGACTTGCAAAGGGTTAGACCTGATAATGCATGAGGCTTCTATTGCGCAGAGCGTACTTGATATTGCAGTGGATAACTGCAGAAAAGCCGGCTACACCAGGATAGAGTCCATACGGTTAAAGATAGGGCGGGCGTCGGGCATCATGCCCGACGCCCTATTTTTTGCATTTAATGCTCTTAAAACAGATACGATTGCTGCAGAAGCAAGCGTTTTAATAGACGAAATACCTGTAAGCGGTTTTTGCAATATCTGCGGAAAAGATTTTGTTACGGAAGAAAAATTTATCCTGCACTGCCCTGAATGCAGTGGGACCTCATTTAATATAAAAACAGGGCGTGAACTTGAAATCATTGATATGGAAGTGTTTTAGCAATGGGTGAATAGGTGAATGGGGAAAACTGGAGGTTCTGAATGAAGGTTAAAGTCGTGACAAGGATACTTGAGGTAAACGAGAGAATAGCTGCTGAAAACCGCAGGCTGTTTGACGAAGCAGGGGTTTATGTAATCAATCTAATGAGCGCGCCGGGAGCAGGCAAAACATCCCTGCTGGAAAAAACTATAAAAGAACTTGGAGGAAAAATAAAGACAGCAGTTATTGAAGGAGACATCGCGGGCACATCCGATGCCGAAAGAATCGGCAGCCTCGGAGTGCCTGTCATTCAGATTAATACCGGAGGCGCTTGCCATCTTGACGCAAATATGATTAACGAAGTTCTGGAATCCCTTCCGCTTAAGGAAATAGACCTGCTTTTTGTTGAAAATGTGGGAAACCTCGTCTGCCCGGCAGAATTAAATATAGGCGAGGATATGAAGGCAATGCTCTTAAGCATAACAGAGGGAGACGATAAACCTCTGAAGTATCCTTTAATGTTTCAGGAATCCTCAGCTTTGATATTAAATAAGATGGACCTTCTGCCTTATACAAATGCAAACACGGAAAAGATCAGAAAGGATGCCGCATCATTAAATCCTTCGCTTCAGATATTTGAAGTTTCATGCAAGACTGGGCAAGGACTAAGTGAGTGGGCGGAATGGCTTAAAACAAAAGTTAAAAATTGAGAGTTCAAAGTTAGAAGTTCAGACTGACAACTAACCACTAAAAACTGAAAACTAATGAACCGTGTCCTTATCAAAATCAAAGGCGTTGTTCAGGGAGTCGGTTTCAGGCCCTTTGTCTATAATCTTGCAAAATCCCTCAACCTTAAAGGCACTGTAGCCAATACTGCCGAAGGCGTATCAATTGATATAGAAGGAGATGATGTCACATCATTTTTAGACAGGCTTCCTAAAGAAGCGCCTCCCTTATCGGTAATAAAGAATATTGATGTTTCAGCATTGCCGTTTCACGGTTACGAGGATTTTGAGATATTAAAAAGCAAGGACAGCGGAAGTTTTACGCTCATATCACCGGATGTCTCCATATGTTCTGACTGTCTTAAAGAGATGACCGATAGGGAAAACAGGCGTTATCTTTATCCGTTCATTAACTGCATTAACTGCGGGCCGAGATATACCATTACACATGCGATCCCTTATGACAGGCCCAATACCACAATGGCTGTCTTCAAGATGTGTCCTGAATGCGAGACTGAATACAATGACCCTTCAAACAGGAGATTCCACGCGCAACCCAATGCATGCGCCAAGTGCGGGCCGCAATTTGAATTTCAAATCTCATCCCGAACAAATCGGGACAAATTTCAAATTAAAAACAAAGCTGCAGACCCTCTGGAAAAAACAATAGAAATATTAAAGCAAGGCGGTATTGTCGCAATAAAAGGGCTCGGCGGTTTTCATATTGCGTGTGACGCAACAAACAAAGATACAGTTGAAAGATTAAGAGAGAAGAAAAGGAGAAGCAATAAACCTTTTGCCCTTATGGCGCCTGATACAGAGATAATAAAAAATTACTGCGATATATCCGAAAAAGAAAAAGAACTGCTAACCTCAAATAAAAGCCCGATAGTGCTTCTTAGGAAAAAGAATTCATCAACGCTCCCGGAAGCGATTTCTCCAAACAACCAATACCTCGGCTTCATGCTCCCCTATACCCCCCTGCACTATCTTTTATTTTATTATCCGATTCACCCATTCACTCATTCACCCATTCACCATAATTTTGACGCCCTTGTAATGACCAGCGGCAACCTTGCGGAAGAGCCTCTTGTCACAGACAATAACGAGGCCCTCTCAAAGCTTTCGGATATAGCAGATGCATTTTTAATCCACAACAGGGATATTTTTATGCGGGCCGATGATTCGGTTATAAGACCGGGTTTAGGGGGCCGGGGTTGGCGCTCACTTTTTATCCGGCGTTCAAGGGGTTATGCTCCTGAACCAATATCTCTGGATGACGAGGGTCCTGAAGTGCTTGGCTGCGGGGCTGATATAAAAAACACATTTACCCTTACAAAAGGAAACTATGCCGTTCCAAGCCAGCACATAGGAGATATGGAAAATTACGAGACCCTGAGATTCTTTGAAGAGAGCCTGAGCAATCTGAAAAAAATTTATAGGGTAAATCCTGTCGCGGTCGGCTATGATTTGCATCCGAATTATCTCTCAACAAAATGGGCGCTGGCGCAATCTCAATCTCAAATTCAATACATCGGCATTCAGCATCATTATGCCCATGTTGCGTCTGTAATGGCTGAAAACGGGCTTAAAAGAAAAGTCATCGGCGTAGCGTTTGACGGCACTGGATATGGAACTGACGGAAACCTGTGGGGAAGCGAATTTCTAATTGCCGCTATAGACGATTTTAAACGGGCCGGACACTTTAAGTATATACCTCTCCCCGGAGGAGAAACGGCAATCCGGGAACCCTGGCGGATTGCTCTCAGCTATATAAGATGCTTTGCCGGAACCGAAGTAATGGACTTTCTGAAATCTGCGGGATTCGTTGAAAAATACGGCGAAGAAAAAATAAAGTCCATTCTCGGAATAATTGATAACAGGGATTTTTCCCCTCTTTCATCCGGCGCCGGAAGGCTTTTTGATGCGGTTTCGGCAATACTCGGCATATGCGACAAAAATACCTTTGAAGGCGAGGCTGCAATGGCTCTTGAATCTTACACAACAGATGATATAGACGAGGACTACCCGGCTAATATAGGATTAAAAGATAAAATTGAAATAGACTTCTGCCTGACCCTGTTCAGGCTGATACAGGATATGACAAAAGGAATAGGAAAAGATGTTATTGCCACTAAATTTCACAACACTATCGTCACGGTCATTGCCGGAGTAGTACAGAGGCTCGGCATGATTTACAAACTGCATGATGTGGTTTTAAGCGGCGGAGTTTTTCAGAATATGTATCTCCTGAAAAATACCATAGACAGGCTGAAATCAATAGGGATGAATGTTTATACTAATGAAAAGGCGCCTGCCAATGACGCCGGCATATCGCTCGGGCAGGCGTATATAGTTAGGGAACGGATAAAAAGGAGTTAAACTTGAGTATTGCAGTTGAAACTTTAAAGAATCTAATGAAACAGATTGGAAGACCTGTAAGGCTGATGGAGGTCTGCGGCACGCATACCGTTGCCATATTCAGGCAAGGGCTTAGGAATTTGCTTCCTGAAGGGCTAAGCCTCATAAGCGGTCCCGGATGTCCCGTCTGCGTCACAGCGGTTGAGGATATTGAAAAGGCGATGGAGATATCGGGGAAAAAGGATGTTATATTTA
>Ga0172370_10004701_pt1 | contig 18089 bp, 16 predicted proteins | sample LakKiv5m_FD_114538 | JGI IMG/M metagenome (GOLD analysis project Ga0172370, IMG submission 114538) | Freshwater microbial communities from Kabuno Bay, South-Kivu, Congo - kab_022012_11.5m | ecosystem: Environmental > Aquatic > Freshwater > Lake | place: Democratic Republic of the Congo...
AATGGTTCCAAATCTTAAGCGATGCAAAAAAACTGCCCAAATAGCTCTTAAATCACAAAAATCATTAAAAGTAGAAATTAAAAACGAATTGCTAGAGCGAGATTACGGCACTCTTACTGGAAAAAGTAAAATTAAACTCGCTCTTAAAGATCCAGTTCTTACTGCAAAATATCGACGCTCTTGGGATTTCCCACCCCCCAAGGGTGAATCTTTAAAAGAAGTTTGGGAAAATCGCATTTATCCCTTCTGTTTAAAATTACAAGAAATGCTTCATTCCAACAATGTTAAGGTTGCAATTTGTTGTACCAATAACACAATGAGGTTAATAAGAATGTATTTTGAAAAATTATCTAAAGAAGAAATGCTAACTTTGGAAAACCCCACGGCACAGAACTTTGCAAGTTACAAAATAGATTGAAAAAGCTCGCCACCAATTTCTAGAAGTCTATTATATTTACAAACTCTTTCACCCCTTGTTGGAGCCCCAAATTTAACAAAATTAGCCTCGCTACCAACTGCAAGATCGGCTATAAAAGTATCGTTTGTTTCCCCAGATCTGTGGCTTACAATTGTGGCGAGACCCGCCGATTTAGCAAGGTTAATACAAGTTAAAGTTTCGGAAACAGTACCAATTTGGTTAGGTTTTATTATTACACCACCAATACAGTCTTTATCTATTGCCTTGCTAAGTCTTGTAGGATTTGTAGTAATTAAATCATCGCCAATAATTAAAAGCTTTATTTGATATTTTTTGCTAAAAGCTTCCCAATTTTCCCAATCTTCTTCACCATACACATCTTCCAAGGAAAAAATATTGGCTTCTTTAATTATTTTTTCGTAACCAGGGTCTTTATTATTACTTGAGGAGTATGCAATGTCCAAAGCAATAGGAGTTTTGGGGGAAATTCTTGTCATTATTTTTAATGCCTTGGTGTTATCCAGTTCTAGTGGGCTAAAAGCCCCTTCAAGTCCAACTTCTGTTGGTAAATGCTCATCTTCTAAATGCTCTTTAATTTTGTTATACAGCATTAACCCTTCATCTACATTTTCAACTATATACATAAACTCTTGAAACAACATCCCACCACTTCCGTGTTTACCTCCCTCGAACATTAAAACCATCATTTTTGGCAAACTTAAACTGCCAGAAAAAAATCCAATTTCATTAATATGTTTGTATAAGGGAACCTTTTTGACTTGAGCTTCAGCTTTGCAAAAGGCTAAGCTTAGAGCCAAAATAGAATTTGCGCCAAGTTTGGATTTATTATTTGTTCCATCAAGCGAAATTAGCTCGTTATCAAATTCAAGCTGATTTTTAAAATCTTTTCCGGCAATTTCCAGAAAAATGTCTTCTATAGAAAGTACAGCTTCATTGGCTGGAAGATTAACAGCTTCAAATTTTCCACAGGAAGTTCCAGAAGGTACACTGGCATAAGCAGTAATGCCGTTTGCTGTTGTAATTACAACCTCTATTGTCCAATTTCCTTTGGAATCTAGTATTTTTCTAGGTTTAATACTTGCAATTTTCACTTCTTTTTAAGAAGGTCTTCTTCGGCCTTGTAAACTATTCCTCTTGTTCTATCTAACGCGTCTGGACTTACCGAAACAGAGGTTATTCCAAGCCTAACAAGTTTAGAAACAAGTTCTGGGTAGTCGGAAGGAGCTTGGCCACAAATTGAAGAGGTTATTTTATGATTTTGGCAAGTTTCCACAACCTTTTCCAGAGCCCAAGTTACAGCCTCGTTTCGCTCATCATAAAGGTGGGAAATTTTACTGTTATCACGATCAAGCCCTAATATTAATTGAGTTAGATCGTTAGATCCTATTGAAACGCCATCAATTCCACATTCTATAAATTTATCAAGAATAATTACTGTTGCGGGAACTTCTACCATTATCCACAGGTGAAAATTAGGACCTCTCCTTAAGTCGTTTTCGGAAATAATTTTTTTACATTCTATAAGCTCATCCACCGTTCTTACAAAGGGCAACATAAGGTGAAGATTTTTAAAACCCTTTTTGTTTCGCACAGTTTTTAAAGCAGAAAGTTCCATAGAAAAAACAGCTTTTTGATCTACATATCTACTTACCCCTCTAAAACCAATCATGGGGTTTTCCTCGTGACCTTCAAATTCTGCTCCTCCTATTAAATTTCTAAATTCATTTGTTCTAAAATCTGATGCCCTGTACACAACTGGCCTTGGATAAAACGCCGACACAATTTTTTCCATGCCTTCTGCCATTTTTTCTATAAATTCCTCCTCCTTTTTTTCTTTAATAAATAATCTTGGGTGTTTACCAATTTGAGCCATTAAAAACTCCGCTCTAAAAAGTCCAACCCCATCCACATTTTTAGAAGAAACTTCTTGAGCCAGTTCCGGCTCTCCTAAATTTACATAAACTTTTGTGGCAGTTTTTATATCTTTGTATTTATTAAATTCATTAATTTTTTGTAAGTTTTTTCCCTCTAACGATCCTTCAAATACATTTCCTGATGTTCCATCTACGCTAATAACCTCGCCGTTTTTAAGAATTTTAGTTGCAAGAGAGGTTCCAACAATACAGGGAATTCCAAGTTCTCTAGAAACAATTGCAGCATGAGAAGTTCTTCCGCCCTCATCGGTTACTATTGCTCCGGCTTTTTTCATGGCCGGGACAAAATCGGGGTTTGTCATTTGGGCAACCAGAATATCCCCAACTTTAATTTTTCCAATTTCTTTTGGAGATTTTAAAATTCTAACTTTTCCACTTACTGCACCGGGTGAAGCACCAAGTCCTTCAAGAATTGGTGGATTAGAGCCATCTTTTTCTTTAATTGTAAATTCTTCATCGCGGTTTTCTTTATTAATTGTGGTTATGGGTCGGCTTTGCACAATATATAATTTTCCAGCTTCCATGCCCCATTCCATATCTTGTGGAAATTTATAATGGTCTTCTACCATTTTGCCAATTTTGGCAAGCTTTTCTATGTAATAATCTTCTAACTTTTGTTTATTAGAATAAAGTTTTAGAATTGGCGATTTTCCTGATTTGGTAAGTTTCCAAGTTTGGCTTGCTATATTTTTTTCTAGAATTTTAAAATCGTATTTAGAAATTAAATATTGGTCGGGAGTAACTTCTCCAGAAACTACTGGTTGTCCAAGCCCAAAGGCCGCCTCGATAGATATTTGGGATTTGTTGTTGGTTATTGGATTAACGGAAAACATTATTCCAGATACATCGCTTTCTACCATAGCTTGAACAGGAACTGCTATGCCAACTTTAAAGTGATCAAAACCTTGTTCCTGTCTGTAAAAAATTGCCCGAGCAGAAAATAAAGAAGCCCAACAATGTTGTACCTTGGAAACAACAGCTTTCCACCCCAATACATTTAAGTAAGATTCTTGTTGTCCAGCAAAAGAAGCATCGGGAAGATCTTCCGCCGTGGCGGACGATCTAACTGCTACAAAGCGGTCTTTATTTCCAGAAAGTTTTATATAAGAATCTTTAATTTGCGTTTCTATTTCCTTGGGAATTTTGGCTTCCATTATGGCAACTTGGATATTTTTGGCAGACTTTTCCAAAGAATCGGTGTTTTGAATGTTTAAATTTTTAGTTTCAGTTTTTATTTTTTCTCGTAAAGAGCTTTTATCTAGAAAATCAAAATAGGCTTTAGAAGAAACTACAAAACCGGGTGGTACGGGAAATCCTGCATTGTACATTTCGCCAAGGTTGGCACCTTTCCCACCTGCAATAGGAATGTCTTTTTTTCCAATTTCCGAAAAGTTAAGGCAGTATTTTGGTTTATTAAACATCTTGGGCAGAATTAACTAAATTATTAACTATAGTTAATCAATTTTTTTTGGACAATTCAACAAGCTGTAATTAAGATGACAGGGCGTGTGTATTAACTCCCTTTTTCCAATCAACAATTTCGTTTGAATGAAGCATTTCAGATAAAAATTTTCTAATCGTTTCGTAGTTTTCCATAGATTTAGCTTCAAACTTTACTGTTATATAAGGACCGTTTTGGGAAGCTCTAATTATTGCCATTTCGTTATCAGTGTCTACCCTAATTCCGTCCATTTCGTTAAAACTTCCATTCTTCCAGTTATCCTTAAATTGTGGTTTAACAAATGTTTCTATAAAATCAAGTTTAATACTATCTGCTACTCCCAGCTTAATCTCTGGGCTGCTAATATATTTTGAAAGCTTTGATACTTCATTGGATAGGGTTGAGTTCTTTCTTTCTAAATATGAAAGCAGTCTTAGACTAGAGTAGGCACCGTCGTCGTGACCATAGAAGTCGTCCATAAAGAAAATATGGCCAGAAAGCTCACCACCAAAAGGGGCTTTAGATTCACGTACTTTAACTTTAATAAAAGAATGGCCGGTAATGCCCATAACAGGTGTTCCACCCTCGGATTTTATTGTATCTAAAACCACCTTAGAGCACAGAGCATTAAATACAATCGGAGATTTTGGTAGAAATTCCAACACATCTTTAACAAAAAGAGAAATTATGATATCCATCCAAAGAACATTTCCTAACTCATCTACCACCGACATTCTGTCTCCATCTGAATCATAAGCAAACCCTATATCGGCCTTATTTTCTTTTACACAATCCGCAACTCTTTTAAGAACAGTTTCTTCTGTTGGGTCTGGCACACCAAGAGGAAAATTACCATCTACTTTGGAATTATTTTCTATTACCTCGCACCCAGCACTTCTAAAAATATCAGGATAAAATAATCCAGAAACTGTGTTACAAGAATCTATAACAACACGCCAATTCTTTTTTAAGCTAATTCTTTTTAGAATATCTTTTTTATAAGCGGGGAAAACATCGTATTTGGTTTTAGTGCCTTTTCCTGAGGTAAATTTTCCTGTTTCTATTAAAGATCTAAATTCCTTAATGTCGTCGGTGACCATTGTTTCGGAATATCCGGTACATAACTTTACCCCATTAAATTCCTTTGGGTTATGTGATGCCGAAATCATGGCACCGCCCTTTGTTTTTAGTTCGTATAGAGAAAAATATACAATTTGACTAAGGCTTTCTCCTAAGTCATAAACATCAATACCTCCATCTATCAAGCCTTGTATCAGAGCTTCTGAATATAACGGGCTTGTTAATCTTCCATCTCGACCGACCGTCGCCTCTTTAATTCTTCTTTGCGACAGGTATGTGGCATAGCCTCTACCAATTGTGTAAAAAACATCTTCATTAATATCAACATCTGAAACACCTCTAATGTCGTAACCTCTAAAAATTACTGGGTTTATGTTGTTTGTTATTTTCATAGAAATTTATTATATCACTCCAAAGGAAGTAAAAAAGAAAATGTGGAGCCCCTGCCTTCCTTGCTTTCCACTTTAATTTCTCCCTTATGACCCTCAATTATCCCTTTTGCAATCACAAGACCAAGACCACTACCTTTTTCTTTTGTATCTTTTGCGTTTTTCATTTGTTTAAATTTATTAAATAGATTTTTTTGCTCTTCTTCGGAAAGTCCACACCCAGTATCTTCCACCGAAACCATTGCATTATCACCCTCAACCTTTAACGAAATTAGAATCCGACCTTTGGTTGTAAATTTAACTGCATTTGAAATAAAGTTGGAAAGAGCTCTTTCAATTTTTTCAAAATCAAATTTTGCCAAGACTTTGTTTGGCGGAACATCTAGCTTTAATTCCAAGCCTTTAGAATTAATGAAATTTTTGTAAATAGAGGCAGTTTTAGTAACCAGATCGGTTAGATCGTTTTGCACTATGTTAAGGTCTAGCTTTTTTGCCTCTATTCTAGAAACATCTAGCAAATCATTTACTATTGAAATTGTTAGGGATGACGCTAAAGAAATTTGTTGCAAAAGATCCTTTTTTTTGTTTTGCTCAAGTTCCGTATCTCTGGAAAGAAGTATGTCTATAGTTCCTTTTATAACAGTAAGTGGGGATCTTAAATCATGCACAACAAGTGAGTAGTAATCATCAATTAAAGATTGGTCTTGTAGCGGTTTATTTATTTGACCAAAGGTTTTTTCAAGAAGTAGGGCATTGGAATTTTTAATTGATTCAATTCTAGATAAAATTGCCGATATTTTTCTTGCCGATAATATTAAATTTTTGGTGCTTTCCGAAAGTAAAAAGGAGTTTTTGTTTTGGGAATAAAGCCCAACAACACATAATATTTCATCATCCAAAAAAAAGGGCAGAGTTAAAAAAGAATTAACATCTAAAATTTTAGATTTAGAATCTACCCCTTTTCCAACACAAGTAGTTTCTACAAAGGAATTAAGATTATTAAATTTATTAAAAAAAAGACTTAAAAACGATTCATCTAGGATTGCAGATGATTTATTTAAGTAAGTTTGGGAAATTGGCGATAGGGAAATAAAATCTTTTTTTAGTTTTTCGCCTTCAAAATACATAATTCCAATAGCCTCGTAACTAAAAAAACCATTTAAATTTTCTTGGAAAATAGAAAGTAGAGTTGGCGCCTTGAAGGAATAATTTACATTGGATATTAGGGAATCTAAAAGTTTAATAACTTCAAATCCCGAAAATACTTTTTCTTGTGGGGTGCTTTTTTTAAAAAAAATAGACATGGCAATCTAAGTTTCTATGCTTTTAACTTGAAATTTCTTTTGGGCAATCTGTGATACTTGGGGATAAAGAAAAAAGAATTCGTTACAAATTTTATTAATAATTTGCTCTTCCGGATAACCTTCCGAAATTTTAACAATCTTGAAGTTTTTATCAAATGAAAAATCTTTAATTTTTAAAAGAATGCCAAAACAAATATCAAAACCCAAGATATTCTTAAAAAATAAGCATAAATCGGTAACTCTAGCTAAGTGGGGGATTTTAACCGACATTTTTTAAAAATTTACTTTGCTTCTAATACTTGCTTTATTTTTAATACCACTTCCGAAGGGACAATTTTGTATTTAAGCAAAAAGTCTTCGGCACCTCCTTCTAAAGCTTTTGTAATGTTTTCGTTACTACCAAAATTTGTAAGCATAATAACTGGAATATTTTTTGTATCGGGGTCGCTTTTTAAATCTTGTAGTACCGAAAGACCGTCTTTTTCAGGAATAATAATATCGCAAAGTATTATATCTGGTTTTACCTCCTTAGCTCTTTCTGGGACACCCGATCCTTTATTCTGCCAGTAAACTTTATAGGAAGAAAGTTCCAGCTCGGTAGAATACATCTTGTATAAAGATTCGTCATCTTCAATAATAAGTACTGTGTTCATAAAAAACCACCTCCTTTTTTAATAGTACATATATGCTATTAAAACTGCAATGTGTAAAATTGTTATAATATAAAAATATGATAAAAGCATTGTTTCTGTTAATTTTTAATGCAGTAATTACAGGGCTTCTTTATCCCTTTTTTATAAATATTCTTTATAAATTTTCCTTTAGAGAAAAAATCCGAGAAGATGGTCCAAAAACCCATCTTATTAAACAAGGAACTCCAACTATGGGTGGAATAGCCTTTGTTATATCGGTTAGTATTCTTTCACTCCTTTTTAATAATCAAGGAAGTACTGGTTACTTTCTAAGCGGAATAGTTCTTTTATCTGGATTATTTGGATTATTAGAAGATTTGCATAAAGTTTATTCCAAATCGTATGCACAAGATTCTATTAGAACTGGCTTAAATTCGGTAGTTAAACAACCCACCTTATTAAAAAGAATTTACCAAATACTAATTTTCCCTTGGAGTGTGTTTAAGGAATTTTGGAGAGTTGTTGGAAGCAAAACAGACGTAGGAATACAAACGCATCAAAAATTTATTATTCAAGGGACAATAGCCTTAATTGCTTCTTGGTATATTTATTTTCAAATGGGTTATGATTCTTTGTGGCTTCCACTTTTTGGATTTGTATATTTAGGATTTGCTTATGCAATTATTGTTTTTTTCCTTTTTATTATTGTTTTAAATTCTGTTGCCTTTACAGACGGGTTAGACGGTCTTGCGGGTGGTCTTGCTTTTATTGCCTTTTTGTTTTTCTGGGTTATTTCACAAAAAGTTAACATGTACGATTCTTCATTATTTATTGCAAGTTTTCTTGGCGCGCTATTACCATTTATGTACTTTAATATATTTCCAGCAAGGATTTTTATGGGAAATATTGGCTCCCATGCGCTGGGATCGGCACTTGTACTTTCGGCCATTTTGGTAAGAAGAGAAATAGCCCTGTTTTTAATTTGCGCTGTATTTTTAGCAGATGGAATTTCCAGTGTGTTACAGCAACTTTCTGTAAAAATATTTAAGAAAAGAATATTTTTAATGGCGCCCCTTCATCACCACTTTGAACTTTTAGGCTGGGTAGAAACCAAAGTCACCCTTAGGTTTTACCTTGTTGCCGTATTTTTTGGATTTTTAGGTCTTTTAGTTGCAAGTCTTTAATGAAATTAAAGACCCTTAAAGAACACTGTCCCTTTGACTATCTAACTTTTTTCATTCTCTGCGGATTTTTACTTTTTGGAATCGTTATGGTTTATGACGCCTCCATTGTTTATTCCGAAAATGTTTTTGGCGGAAAATACCATTTTATTTATTATCAGTCTATTTGGGTAATTATTGGTTTGCTTTTTTTTACTTTAGGTTACTTTTTTCCCAAAAAATTACTATTTCAACTATCTTCCTATTTTTTCCTAATTACTATTTTTCTATTAATAATTGTTTTAATACCATCGGAATTAACACCAAAGCTGTACGGGGCAAGAAGGTGGTTGGTTTTTCCAGTTTTTGGCAATCTTAGTTTCCAGCCTTCAGATTTGGTCAAGCTATCCTACATTTTATATTTGTCAAAAACACTTTCCAAAAAATCGCTTAATATTTCAAAAAGTTTTATTTCGTTTCTAATAATAACCGCGGTTCCATTTTTTTTAATTATTCTTCAGCCAGACTTGGGTACCGCTTTAATTCTTGTTGGAGCAGGAATTTCTGTTGCCTATATTTCTGGGTTTCCAATTAAGTATTTTTTATCGGCTCTTCCTTTAATTTTAATTCTTATAGTTGCGTTAATACTTGGAAGTTCATATAGAAAAGATCGCCTAATTTCATACCTTGGAATTTTTTCAGAAAAACACAAAGTTTTTGACTATCATGCCGAGCAGTCTTTAATAACAATAGGATCTGGTGGACTATTTGGTTTAGGAATGGGGCAGTCTAGGCAAAAATATGGATATTTGCCAGAGGTTTCGGCAGATTCTATATTTGCTGTTGTGTGTGAAGAATGGGGGTTTGCTGGAGCCTTAATATTTATTAGTGTTTTATCTTTGTTTATTTTACGACTTTTAACAAAAGCAGTTTTAATAAAAACAAATCCTTATAAACTTGCCTGCATAGGTATTATTTCGTACTTTTTTGCCCAATCGTTTTTAAACATATTTTCAACGGCAGGTCTTGCTCCAATTACGGGAGTTCCCTTGCCATTAATATCTTATGGAGGATCGTCGCTTGTTTTTAGTATGTTGGCGTTTGGGGTATTGCTTTCATCTTTAAGAGAGTGCTAGACTTATAAAAACATGCCTAAGGAGAAACTTATTACAGTTATAGATGTTGGAACTTGTAAAATAGCTTCCATAATTGCTACCTTCGCCGAAGAAAGGGTTTCTGTAATTGGTGTATCTAGTGTCCCATCTAAAGGTATAAAAAAGGGTGTTGTGGTAGATATAGATTCTGCGGTAGAAGCAATAGCACTTTCCCTAGAAAAATCACAAAGAATGGCTGGATTTGCAGTATCGTCTGCTTTTGTTTCGGTAAACGGAACTCATATAGAATCTATAAATTCACATGGTGTGGTTGCGGTTTCTCATCAAGATGCCGAAATTACGGAAGACGATATAAAAAGAGTTACCGATGCCGCACAAGCTGTATCTATGCCATCTTCCAGAGAAATGATTCATGTAGTTCCTAGAGATTTTGTAGTAGATGGTCAGGATGGAGTTCACGATCCGTTGGGAATGAGTGGTGTTAGGCTAGAGGTGGAAACCAATTTAATTCACGGTTCCTCAACCGCCATAAAAAATTTGGCAAAATGTGTTTCCCAAGTTGGGGTTTCGGTTGATGATTTTATTTTTTCGGCCTACGCCTCTTCTTTTTCCGTTTTAACCGATACAGAAAAAGAACTGGGAACTATTCTTTTAGATATTGGAGGTGGAACATCCTCCTTAATTATTTTTAACGAAGGAAGTCCAGTTTATAGTGCAGTAATTCCAGTTGGCGGTCAAAATATAACCAACGATCTAGCAATTGGGCTTAGAGCATCACTAGATATTGCCGAAAAAATTAAACTTAAACTTGGAAAAGAAGAAGATGCTCTTAAACGAACTGTTTTTCCCCAAAATTCCGATGAAGATACCGTAGTTTCTAGAAACGAATTGGATGTTACGGAATTTAATTTAGATGTTACCTCTATTTCCAGGAAGTTGCTTTACGACATTATGAAAGAAAGAATAAGAGAGCTTTTTACCCTTGTGGCCCTAGAGGTTAAAAAAGCAGGTTTTACTGGAAAACTTCCAGCCGGAGTAGTTTTAACAGGTGGAGGATCTTTAACTTACAATCTTACCCCAATTGCCAAAGAGGTATTAAAAATGCCAGCAAGAATTGGAAAACCAAAAGGTGTTACAGGGTTAATTGACGAAATAGAAGGGCCAGCCTTTTCTGTTGCTATTGGATCCTGTTTACTCGGCTCTAAAAAATCTAGACAATTTGATAGAATTTCTGGAGGAACAAGCCAAAAAGCATTTGGTAAAATTAAAGGTGCCTTTTCTTGGTTTAAATCCTTTCTGCCCTAATTTTAACTTATCCTATGCTCATAAAACCGGAAATAGAACGATATGCAAAAATTAAAGTTGTTGGGGTTGGAGGCGGTGGAAATAACGCCGTTAACAACATGATCCAATCAGGAACCATTGTTGGAGTAGATTTTGTTGCTATAAACACCGATGCCCAAGCCCTTTCTCAAAGCAAAGCTTCGGTAAAAATACAAATTGGCAAAGAATTAACAAGAGGTTTAGGAAGTGGCGGCAATCCTGATATTGGTAAAAAAGCCGCGGAGGAATCCCTAGAAGAAATTAGAAACGCCTTAGAAGGATGCGATATGGTGTTTGTAACAGCAGGATTGGGTGGGGGTACTGGAACAGGAGCAGCTCCATATATTGCAAAGGTAGCCAAAGACCTAGGCGCCCTAACCGTTGGTGTGGTTACCAAACCTTTTGAATTTGAAGGTGTTAGAAGATCGGAAAATGCTAGTATTGGTCATAAAGAACTTAAAGAACAGGTAGATGCTTTAATTACAATTCCTAATCAAAAGCTACTGGATGTTTCGGATCAAAAACTTTCACTACTTGACGCTTTTAAAATGGCGGATTCGGTTTTAGGCCAAGGTGTTGCTGGGATATCCGATCTAATTGTAATGCCGGGATTAGTTAATGTGGATTTTGCCGATGTTAAAACAATTATGACTAATGCCGGTTCAGCTTTAATGGGAATTGGTGTTGCAAGTGGAGAAAATAGGGCAGAAGATGCTGCAAAAATGGCAATTTCTTCACCACTTTTGGAAGTAGATATTTCTGGTGCTACAGGTATTTTATTTAATATTGTAGGTGGGGTGGATTTATCTATGCACGAAATAGATAAATCTGCAAAAATTATTGCCAGTGCGGCAAATCCCGATGCCAATATTATTTTTGGAGCAGGAATTAATGAAAAACTAGGCGATGAAATAAAAATTACAGTAATAGCCACAGGATTTGATATGGATATTCAAGAGGCCTATAAACAAATTAAAGATTTTCCAAAGAGACAAGAAGGTCGCCTAACAGTTGAAGAAAAAACAGAACAACACGATAACATTCTAGATGAAGATGATACTAAGTACGATATCCCTACCTTTTTAAGAAAAGTAAGTAAGTAAAATTCAAATGAAAACTCCATTACGGCTTGTTTTATCGTTAACAACATTAACTATCTTAGTTGTACTAATGATTTTAGTGCTTTTTGCCCGTTCTTGTGCCTTTGATTCCACCCTTAAATAGTTCCTAGAAGTTGTGCTAAAATCTTTTCAAAGCATATGTTTTTAGAAGATTTTAAAAATAAAACATTTCCCGAAATTGACCTTGAAATTCTAAAATATTGGGAAGAAAAGAATATATTTAAAAAAACCTTAAATAAAAACAAAGGAAAAGAAAGATTTGTTTTTTATGAAGGTCCTCCCACAGCTAACGGTTTACCTCATCTTGGGCATATTTTACCAAGAGCATTTAAAGATCTTTTTCCTAGATTTAAAACAATGAACGGCTATTATTGTGAAAGAAAAGGCGGTTGGGATACCCAAGGGTTGCCTGTAGAAATAGAGGTAGAAAAAGAGCTAAAAATTTCTGGAAAAAATGAAATTGAAGCATACGGGATAGAAAAATTTAATCAAAAATGTAAAGAGTCGGTGTTTTCGTATGTAAACCGTTGGGAAGAATTAACTAAGAAAATGGGTTACTTTTTGGACATGGCAAATCCTTATATAACCATGGATCCAAAATATATAGAATCAATTTGGGCTATTTTAAAAACTCTTTATGATAAAAAACTGCTTTTTAAGGATTATAAAGTTCTTCCATACTGTACCAGATGCGAAACACCTCTTTCTTCCCATGAATTATCACAAGGTTATAAAAACACAAGTGATACTTCTATTTATATAAAATTTAAATTAGAAGAGCCTAAAAATACCTATTTTTTGGCTTGGACAACCACCCCGTGGACTCTTCCGGGAAATGTTGCTTTAGCCGTTTTGGAGTCGGCGTTGTATGTAAAGATAAAAGTTAATGAAGAGTTTTTAATTTTAGCAAAAGATAGGCTAGAAGTTGTCTCCGAAAAATACGAAATTGTAGATGAGTTTTTGGGAAAATCACTTTTAGGCAAGCAGTACGAGCCTTTGTATAACTTTGTAAGCTATAGCGAGAAATCCCATTTTATAATTGGTGCCGACTTTGTATCTTTAGCAGAAGGTACCGGTATTGTTCACACAGCGGTAATGTATGGGGCAGACGATTTTAAAATTGGTAAACAAAACAAATTACCCCAGAATCATGTTGTAGGGTTAGATGGAAAATTTTTGCCTGTTGTTACCAAGTTTGCGGGTACTTATGTAAAAAGTGCCGATCCTTTAATTATTCAAGATCTGGAAGAAAGAAATTTAATTTATAAAAAAGAAGATATTTTGCACGAATACCCTTTTTGCTGGAGATGCAAGAGCCCTCTTATTTATTATGCTTTAGATTCCTATTTTGTAAAAACAACAGATTTAAAAAATAAAATAATTGACGAAAATGAAAAAATTTCTTGGTATCCCGACCATTTAAAAAAGGGTCGTATGGGTGATTGGTTAAACAATATGGTTGATTGGTCAATTTCTAGATCCAGATATTGGGGCACCCCCTTGCCAATTTGGGTTTGTGGTTCGTGCCATAGCGAAAAATGCATTGGATCATATAGTGAGCTTAATGTAAATTTAGATAATTTTGATCCCCATCGCCCCGCTATAGATAATATTTTTATAGATTGCACTTGTGGTGGAAAAATGACTAGAGTGCCTTTTGTTCTTGATTGTTGGTTTGATTCTGGAGCCATGCCTTATGCTCAGCATCATTACCCTTTCCAAAATAAAGAGAAATTTGAAAGTCAATTTCCAGCTGATTTCATTTGCGAGGCAATAGATCAAACTAGAGGGTGGTTTTATTCCTTACTTGCAATTTCGGTTGCCTATACTGGTGTATCTTCTTACAAAAGGGTTCTTACCACGGGCCATGTTTTAGATGAAAAGGGCGTAAAAATGTCTAAATCCCAAAGAAATGTGGTGGATCCATTTTTAGCTTTAGAAAAATATGGTGGCGATATAGTTAGGTGGAATTTTTATAGTGGTGGGGTTCTTGGAAATAATTTTAGAGCTGGTTTTTCTAATTTAGAAGAAACAAAAAGGCGCTTTTTTTCAATTTTAACTAACTCCTTTTCCTATTTTGTAACTTATTCTAATGTTCTTGGTTTTTCTAAAATGGATTATGCTAATAGTTTGGCAGGAAATAACAACTTAAGCCTGCTTAACAAATATATTTTATCAAAGCTAAATAAATTAATTGGTGGGGTATCTGAAAATTTAGAAAACTATTCCGTTTTTGGAGCTGGTTTAGAAATTGAATCTTTTGTAATTAACGATTTATCAACTTGGTATATAAGACATATAAAATCCAATTTAAATAAAGAAAGCTTGGCTGTGTTATACGAGGTTTTTCTTACCCTTTCAAAAATTCTTGCTCCTTTTTGCCCTTTTATTTCCGAAAAAATGTACCAAGTATTAGAAGGAGATAAAGAATCGGTTCATTTAGAAGAATGGCCAAAGGAAAATATAAATCTTATAAACAATAGTCTTGAAGAACGATGTAAATTATCGCGCGATATTTTAGAAAAAGTATATTTTGAAAGACAGAAAAGTGGAATTAAACTAAGGCAGGTTTTGCAAAAAGCCACAGTTTTGGCAAACTCCACAATTAAACTAGAAGCGGAAGATTTAGAAATAATAAAACTGGGAGGTAATTTAAAAGAGGTAGAAATTGTAACATCTAAAGATGAGGCGATTAGTGTTTCTTTAAATACAGAAATTTCTAAAGAATTGGAACTCGAAGGATATATGCGGGAACTTATTAGAATTTTTCAAGATTTAAGAAAGGAAAAAGCAATTTCTTATAATCAAAAGGTGGCGGGATTTTATAAAAACGAGCAATGGGTTGTAGAAACCTTGGAAAAATTTAAGAAAGAAATTATGGAGCAATCTTTGCTTTTAAGTTTGGAAGAATCGGATAGTTTTAAAATTTCGTAAATTCTTGAGCAAAAAAATGCCCCAAAAAAACCCATTTGGTAATTTTTTAAGACTGCTTGTTCCAGTTCTTGCAATTTGTGTTTTGGGCTTATCTGTTTTGTATTCTTCAAAAAAAGACTTGTTTTACGACCAGCTAAAATTTATTTTTGCAGGAATTGCAATATCCTTTATATTGGTGCATTTTAACTTGAACAAAATTCAACCTTTAACTTACTTTATTTTTATAATATGCATTATAATTAATATTTTGCCCATAATTTTGGGTCCCGAAATTAGGGGGTCTAGAAGATGGATTTATATGGGAAGTTTTGGAATTCAAACTTCCGAAATATTAAAAATTGGATTTGTTTTGTTTATTTCTAATCTAGTTGCCATTCTAAATGTAAACAATGCTTCAATTAAGCTTTTTTCTTCGTTTTTATTAATTGGAATCGCTGTTTTTTTGGTATTAATTGAGCCGGATTTGGGTTCTGCTCTAATAATATTTTCCTGTGCAGTATTAATAATTATTTTTTCTGGGCTTTCTTTTTTAAAAATTGTTTCATTTATCATTCTGTGTTTATTGTTTCTAATTCCTACATGGGCGTTTGTTTTAAAGGACTATCAAAAGGAAAGAATTTTTTCTTATATTAATCCTGCCTTAGATACCACAGGATCTAGCTATAATGTTAAACAAGCAATTATTTCGGTTGGATCTGGAGGACTTCTAGGAAAAGGATTTGGCGAAGGAACACAATCGCAACTAAGATTTTTACCGGAATATCATACCGATTTTATATTTTCGGCTTTTGCGGAAGAATGGGGTTTTTTGTTTTCACTTTTGTTGTTCTTTTTATATTGTGTTGTTTTTTACAATTTGTTGTATTTATTTAAAAATGCCAAATCTAAATTTGTATCCTATATCCCAATTGCGGTATTTTTTGTTTTTTTTGTGCAAATTTCCATAAATTTGGGCATGAATATTGGTTTGTTGCCGGTTACGGGAGTTCCTCTTCCTTTTATGTCTTATGGAGGAAGCAGTATGCTTGCAAGCTTTATACTTCTGGGACTTGCCATCGGTTCCCAAAACACTTGATGAGAGGGATTATCTTTGGTAATATATCGTGGTTTATGGATAAATTTGCTGTTATAAAAATAAGTGGCTACCAATACCTAGTTAAAAGTGGATCGACCATTTCTATATTTGGTGCTAGTCCAAAAGAAGTGGCGGTTTTGGCTTATTGGGAAGAAGGTAAAGACCCAGAATTTGGTACTCCTTTCCTTGAAAATTTCACCGTTAATTACACAATTTTGGAGTCTGTAAAGAGCGAAAAGATAGTAGTTAGAAGATTTAAATCAAAGTCTAGATATAAGAAAAACAAAGGTCATAGGCAGGTTATTTCTAATTTAAAAATAGTTGATATAGCAAAAAATGGCGCATAAAAAAGCTGGCGGATCAAAAGCAAGGCAAGGCGGTAATGTAGCTGGAAAAAGGCTGGGTGTTAAGGTTTATGGAAATCAAAAGGTTACCTCTGGCAACATTATTGTTAGACAAAGAGGGTCGCTTGTTAAGGCTGGTGTTGGGGCCTCTATGGGAAAGGATTTTACTATTTTTGCAACTAAAGATGGGGTGGTAGATTTTTCTAAGCAGCGCGATAAGAAAATTGTCTCGGTAAAGTAATTTTTCCTCCTCTATTAAAGTATCCCAATTTTGCTAAGTGGCCAATATCTAAACACCGCTTTTCCTATTATGTTTTTCTTTGGAAGAACTCCCCATGTTCTAGAGTCACTACTTCTTTCACGATTATCGCCCATAACAAAGTATTCGTTATCAGAAAGTGTGTAGTTAACCCCTTCTTTAAGAAAAGCTTTTCCAAGAGTTGTAATGTCTGGGGACAAATAGGGCTCTTCTAAAGGAAAGCCGTCTAGGTAAACTTTGCCTTGCTTTACAGATACTGTTTTTTCTGGGGTGGCAATTATTCTTTTTATATAATCGTACTGTGGAGAATTAGGGTATTCAAAAACAATTACATCTCCTTCTTTTGGATTTCCAAATCTATAAGATAATTTACTAACTAGTAAATATTCGCCGTCGTGATAGTTATTAAGCATGCTATCGCCTTTCACTTGAAATGGTTGCGCAATAAAGACATAAATTATAAAAAAAATAAGTAGGGAAATAACAATTGTTTGAAGTATTTCCAGCACAAAAGCCCCAATTGATGATAAAATCTTCATGATTTTTAAATTGTATTTCAATTTTAAAGATAAGCAAGAGGAATTTGGATATAAAAAGGGTGGTTAGCTCAGTTGGCTAGAGCGTTCCGGTCACATCGGAAAGGTCACAGGTTCAAGTCCTGTACCACCCACCACTAGAAAATGTTTTCCGCCAAAGGCGGAAAGTACATTTTCTTGTGCTATTATTAATTTATGCCAAAGAAAGCGGAACCATACTTGGAACTTCGCAAGGACCAAAAAATTCTTGCAAAAAAGCTTGTTTTTAGAATTTTTTTTGCCCTTGGGGTTTTCTTTATTTTATATCTTTGGGTATTTGGCATATTTTCTAATATAAATAACTTTTGGTTTAGCCTTTTTGGAAGAAAAAGCAATGTTTTAAAGGTAGATACTGTTTCGCCTTTACCCCCTTACATCTACAGAATCCCAAATTACACTAACAAAGATTCGGTTGGAATTTCTGGAACCGCAGAACCGTCTTCTAAAATACAATTGTTTCTAAACAAAGAAAAAGTAGAAGAAACAATAGCCGATAAAGATGGTCAATTTAATTTTGGAGAAGTTAATTTAAAAGAAAAAACAAATACTTTCTATGGGATTACCCTAGATCAAAATGGAAATTCTAGTGTGGAATCTAGAGATAGAATAATAATGGTAGATAAAGACAAACCAAAAATAGAACTAGAAAAGCCCGAAGCTGGAAAAAGCTATTTAAGTAAAGTTAGATCTATGGAAGTAGTTGGAAAAACAGAACCACTAAGTACTATTACAATTAACGGATCGTATAAAGCCCCTATAGATAAGGAAGGGAATTTTTCTTATTCTCTTTATCCAACAAACGGAAGTAACAAGTTGTTAATAGAAGTTACCGATAAAGCCGGAAATACCAGTAAAAAAGAGCTTTTTTATTCCTTTAACGAGGAGTAATTATTTAAAAACAGTAAAAGGGCAATAATAAATTCGGTAATAATAGTAATAAAAGCACAAGCAATGTAGGAAAACT
>Ga0172370_10004706_pt1 | contig 18082 bp, 19 predicted proteins | sample LakKiv5m_FD_114538 | JGI IMG/M metagenome (GOLD analysis project Ga0172370, IMG submission 114538) | Freshwater microbial communities from Kabuno Bay, South-Kivu, Congo - kab_022012_11.5m | ecosystem: Environmental > Aquatic > Freshwater > Lake | place: Democratic Republic of the Congo...
TATCATCTAAAAACTCCCCCATAAACATGCGCCTCTTCGACTGGAAGGTTCACTAAATATCTAGTTAAAGCTAATATTCTACTTGGGTAAAACATGGTAGATATTCGATCAGTTTCCTCAATTAATCTTCTTAATAATCTAACATTCCCTCTCGGCGAACTTCCAGATATAGTTGTCCCGACTTCATTCCTGATATTTTGCGGCAAGTCGCCAAAAGAAATCCATCTAGGATCCGCTATGCGCTCTTCTGCTCTACTAAAATCATAAAACTCAATAACATTGTTATCTAAGCTTGGCAACATCCCAATTTGTAAAAATGGAAGTATTTCTGGGTGAGTTTGACTAACAGCACCAGGAGTTACCGGATATCTTCTAGATCTATATATCTCATACCATTTTTCAGTTAACTTCTGTTTACCAATATCATTAATATTTGGATCAACTCTGACTGGCAACAAGTGGCCATTTACCGCCATCCCTTTTTTCATTCTTGCCCAAATAGCCAACTGAACATTTGAAACAAGGTATTCTTTCCCTCCCACTAGATTAACTATTTGTGCCAAAGCATCTGCGTCATTTCTTGGTTTTTCCATTGGTTTTCCATCAACAATGATAATTGTGTCTGCAAATAATAGTATTGAATGATCAACACGATCTTTGGACAAACCAATCCTATCCAGATTTTGATCGTCAAAAGCAGCAACTCGCAATAATTTTGACATAACTGTATATTCCTGGTACGTCAAACAACCCCCAACAGAAGATAATGAATCAGGAAAAACATTTAGATGACTTGCAGCATCCAATTCATCAATACCTGCGGCATTATCAGTTAAATGATGGTATCTCGCACCCACCTTCTCACTTAACTCTGCACATAATAACTGTCTGGGTTGATTGTTGCTATTACCAAAAACATTCGTTACACCCATTCGCTTCAAATCTACTATAACTGCGTCAAGCCCATTAACAAAACCAGGTAATCCAACTGTCTCATACCAATTAATTCCACGAAAAAACTCATGACTACCATACATACTCATCCACTATACCTATTTCTCTCCTCCCCCCGCAATTCCTCAAATTAGGTCAAATTACGTCACGCCCACTTTGTTGTATACTTTACTCATGGTTAATAATGCATCAGACGTTTACACAATCATCAAAGAAAATAGTAATCAACTCCAAAACTACGGTGTAATCAAGCTTGGTCTGTTTGGCTCTTTCGTCCGTAGCGATAATACATCAAATAGTGACATCGATCTCCTAGTAGAGTTCGCCAAAGGAAAAAAGTCTTTCAAAAACTATATGGCAACAGCTAATTTTGCCGAAAAAAAACTAGGTCGAAAAGTTGACCTCATTACCGTAGAGTCGCTTAGTCCCCACATCGCCCCACACATTCTCAAGGAGGTGCAATATGTCCAAATCGCCAGCTGAATTTCTCAAGCATATTCTAGAGGAAATCAATTATGTTCAAATGCATTGCGAAAATATTGACGAGCCTAAGTTTTCGCAAGATCCCACTCTCCAACGCGCCTTTGTCCGTAGCATCGAGATTATCGGCGAAGCTACCAAGAACCTCCCCACTGACTTTACTACAAAATATCCCGATATAAACTGGAAAGATATGGCTGGAATGCGCGACCGCCTGATCCATGGCTATTTTGGAGTCGATTACGAGATAGTCTGGGATGTGGCAAAAAATGAGCTACCATCTCTCAAACCCAAGATCGAAGAGATTATTATCCTTGCCACAGCAGAAGAATAATTATTCTCTTTCACTCAACAATCTTTACTCTTAGCTCAAAAAGACCCACCCACCACCTGTTTGAGATACCCCTTCACAACCCCAGTTGGCTCCTTACAAAATTGGCTTCCATCTTTAGGTATGGCAAATAATCATTATAGCGGTTAAACGCGAACAATTTCAGTTTGAAAAAATCCATGTTAGTCCCAGAGAGCAATTGTGCTTTGTCTGTCACGGTCTTAAGGAGTAGCGGATCAGCGTGATCCAAAACCGTCAAATCCACATCACGCGTATCTAGCGCTTCGTGCAAATCCCCAATCAATTCAAGCTGTTTAACTTTTTGTTTTTTATCACGCGACAAAACTGCAATATCCACATCACTTTTCGCATGGTTTATCCCTGTCGCTTGCGATCCATGCAAGAGTATCAAGCTCAAATCATGTTTTTGTCTGATCTCATCTAGTATTTTGGCACTCGGTATCTTCATAACCCCATGATAACACATCCCGTACCCTTCCCCCCTCTACAATTTTTTCCTTGCGAGTGATTCCATCATTCGCCTCCGCTTTTTATATCTCTGTTTCACGCTCTCCAGATATTCATCAAACTGCACCCGCTCCCCAATCTCTCTCATCTGTGACAAATGATACGCTACGTTGTCATATCCAGAGGTATTAGTCGGAATTAACAATTTCTCAATTTTTCGGCGATACAAGTCAAAACACTGCTCTGGGTATGTTTCTCTCACCTCTCTTACCATATCCGCAAAATTCTCTGCCTCGGGATAACGCTCAATCAATTTCAAGATTCGTTCCTTTTCACCCTCTTGTTTGTATACTGCAAAAGAATCTTTTGCTCCATGCTGCCCAAAACATTTTTCCATCCTCACCCAAAATTTCTCCCTCTCTGTTTCCCCCCCGTACTCATTGCGCAATACTTCATAGTCCATTATTTGATGTGAAGCCAAAAACAACTCTTCCAAATTCTTGGTCCTTTTCTCTCGATCGTCCGAGTCAGAATATACCCTAGCCAAAATCCGTCTCACTTTTATCACCAAATCACTCCTATCGTAATAATTGCTCGACATAAAATACTGCTCCTGCCACGACTGTTCTTTGATTGCCAGTACTTTTGTTGCCAACTCAATTAGTTTTTCTTTTTGACCACTTTTTTGCAAATATTCGAGCTGTGGCACAGATACCGTCGGGTAGTCCAACACATATTTGTCCACATGTTTCCCCAATGCTCCCCAATCCTCCATTCTTACCAATATGTCAACCAAAGCTTCAACCATAGTCCCCGAATAATCATCATTGCCCTGAGTTACGAGTAGTCTCTCCCATTCACTCCGTGCAATACCCAACTGTTCTTTGTTAAACAATATGTGCAGCTTACTCATCTGCTCCAATACTTGGTTAACCCCCATATCAAACCAATCTGAAAGGTCGCTCATTTCCTCCATAATTTGTCGCTCCATATTTATCAGAGCATTTACCGCAGCCCCTCCGATTTGCATCACCTCTCCATAATCATCATATTTAATATTCTTTTGCATCAAGTCGATTACATCCGCGACCCACATTGCAAGCTGGTTATTGTCGTCTCCTTCCTCCATATCGTCTCCATAGTATCCATCATCATATTCTGACATTTCGTTATATCTGTACCAAGATTCAAGTAGCTCATCCCAATCAATTTGTTCCAATTCTCTAGCGAATTTTTCGTCATAATTTTCACTCGTATTTTTTCTCGATTCCTTCTTCAAAAATATCCGTAGCTCATCCTGCAAGTCAGTATTTCCACTCACTATTTTCACGATAAAATCTTTCGCTTCATCAAATGTCATTTCAGGCATTTGCCATCTCTCAGCCTCTTTTATTGTTTCGATTTCTCCTTTATCTCCCGCCAATTTTAGTATTGTGGCAACCACATGCTTACACGCACCTCCCTTATCATTGTCAAATGGACAGCTACACTCATAAAGTAAGTCTTGGTCAGCCCATGTGAGGATCACTTTGTACTCATTTGTTCCCGCAACCAACGCCAATGCACCGCTCTCATCACTCGAAACAATATCTACCTTTCCCGCTCGACAATATTCTTTACCCTTCAAATACGTGTGGTAACGTGTAGACTTCAAAGCTTGCGCTGTGGTATATCGATTCTCACTCATACTCAATTGTCTCGCACCCAATGCCTAGTCTCAAACCAGTTCTTATAAATATTTTTATACTCCCCAGTCTCTTCATCAATTTCTGGATACTGTGCCCTTGCCTTCCCGACCTGCTTTATAACCCGCGGAAACATTGTCTGTTTCTCGTGCCGCACCATAGGCCGTGATCCTAATAGTTCAATTTCAAAATTATGGTTATCTCCATAATCAAAAGTCATTCCAATTTTTGGATGTTTCTCCCAGTCAAAATAAGCAATCTTTACTTTGTCAGTATGGACATATGGATATGGCTCATCCTCCCAGTATGGCGCAAACCAACAATAATGCTGCGCCTCACGCAAGTGTTGTCCCTCCAATTTATCCAGATAGAACCCATGCATATGATCGTTCTGCCACCCCATTGATTTAATAATCACCTTGGCTAGTTGGTTAAAGTTTTGGTTACCATGGATCTCAATAGTTCTTACAACCAACCTCTCCCACTGGTAAGTCACCTTAAACATAAATATGTTGTTGCCAGGATTATTAAATCTGGAAAACAACGGCTCTATCACACTTGTATAATCATCATATTCTCTTAAAAAATCTCGTAACTGCACTTCATCTCTCCCCGCCGCAATAGCCTGCTCTATCTCGTCATGATACCCCTGCACATCAAACAATTTTATCTCTCGCATATTAGAGATTATACATGGCTTATCAATTGCTCCATATCCACTCCCTGACTCTCGTCATATTCGAGAGCCGTCGCAATAATATGCTCGCAAATATAGTCGTAACTATAGACGACACAATCACAAGTCTGTTTGGGTGATCCAATCCGCCGAAATCCAATCCACGTTCTATGCAACTGGTTATCGTCTATCACCCGCGCTTCACACCCATTATTACGAGGTCGCGTAATTGCAACCGCGCCAGATCTAAATAACACAATCCCTCGCTCCCTAATTACTGGATCAAGCTCCGAGTGGATCACACCATAATACGTAAATGGCATTATTCTACCCTCACCTTTTCTCTTCCACCTTCATCACCACTACAACCGGCTTCCCTGACCTGGTAATCACAATCTTCTTCTTTCCGTAAAATGCCTCGTTGATAATCTCTGCAAAATTTTGTCTCGCGTATTTTGCTGTTACCTTTTTCATCACGCATATAATAACACATATATCAAAAATTACAAAGTGTACACTTGATACATTTTGTACTATTGACACATAAAGAAAATAGTATTACAGTCATACTAATGAAAATTCAATATTTTCGACACAACATTTTGAAGTAAACTAACAAGCCACTTGCAGTCTACTTCAAAGTAGACACATGCAGGTGGAGGGATGAGCTGAACCCTCTCAAATGTCGCAAGACTAAGCAAAGTTCTACGAGGTTGCGAAGCAGATGGGCGGGAAATTTCTTCAGAACCCATCGACAACCAGCCTGCATCATTTTGCTCTTTCACACTCAATTGGGTAGTGGCCGAATAATCCGCTACGCAGGGATAACGCGGCTCTTGGTCTAGCGATGAGTTAGACTGCCAACGGCAAGTGCTGAGGCAAAACAAGAGTGCTGTGAGCCAAAATTAGGGTTGCAAATGATCCCCACTGATCAGCGACTACTGCAGAGGCTCGCATACTTGGGAGAGTAGGTTTAGAGGCGGGGAGAAGTCCCCCAATCACGACAGTTCTCCCCTACCCAACTTAGAATTATGCCGACACAACTCTTAATTCGCTCTCTTTCTCCCATCTCTCTCGCGCAAGACCATGGGATAAGCTATCTTGCCCTTTTTGGCTCGTATGCCAGAGGTGATCAAAATAAAAATAGCGATATCGACCTCGTCGTCCAATATAACAAAAGAGTTGGCCTATTCGACCACGCTGCCTCTCAGCTCTCACTCTCCAAGCTACTCAACAAATCAGTCGATCTTGTTTCTCTAAATAGTCTCGACCCACAGCTCAAACCCAATATTATGAAAGACCTCATTGTCGTCTATGACCAAAGATCCAACAACATATCTTAACCACATTTTAGAGAGTATCTCTCGCATCGAAGAAACTCTCACCGGTGTAGAGGAAGAGATTTTCGCCAGTTGATCTTCCAGTTCTCAAAAAATCAATTCAAAATATCCTCAATCCCGCTTCATAAATACTAACGCCGCTATAGTCAACCCCAACATCGCCAACCCCAAATACTCTAACACCTGCGGCCAGTAAAAGATCACCACCACCTGCGCTTCCCCTAGTTCTGATCCTTGCGCTAGCGAGTGATCAGAACTTTGCTCCCCATTTAACCTGTCCTGAGCCGGCCGAAGGATCCACCCATTCGCCCACCCATGCTACTATTAATCAATCTCCCTACTCTCTCCGCTATCCTCATCGAATCAAACGGTATCATCTCCGATCCCACCCCCCTCTCCCTCGACAACCTCTACTTTAGCAAATAATCCTTGTGCTACAATCAAATCATGAAAACAAATGTACTCCGATACAATATCATAATAAACAAAGAGGATGGCGTCTACGTCGTTCATGTCCCTACGCTCGGCATCTCAGACTTTGGCAAAACTATTGATCTTGCCAAAAATAACACCGCCAAAGCTATCAAATGCCATATCGAAGGATTAAGAAAATCGGGTGAGGACATCCCCACCCCAGACATTGGCGAGTACTACGTTTCCCACATGGATGTTTCAATTCCCTCTGGCTACAGATTAGCCATATAGTATACCCAAACTGATTCCTCTCAAACCCAAAGAAATCGAAACAATTCTCAAAAAAAACAATTTTCACCTACATCACACGACCGGGAGTCACAAGCAATATAAAAACGATGATTCTGGTGCTCACGTTACAGTACCGTTTCACACCAAAAGCATTCCCCGCCTCCACCCCCCTCTCCCTCGACAGTCTCTACTTTGCAAAATAAGATTTTCGTGCTACACTCAACTTACTCGAAAACGTCCGGATGGACACTTTCTCCTTGAGAATAGAGTCAGCCAACCTCTTAACAATGTTGGGAACCAGGCCAGACAGCCTGGTTTTTTGTTATAGCTCCCTCACAATCATCTTCTTTACAAAATCGCCCACCAGTTTCTTCGTATAAGCCTGTTTTTCGCTCACATCACGCAAAAATCCCGCCATCGCATCAGCAAGTCGGAGAAACACACTCTGCTCATCCTTCATTCCTCTGATTTTCCGATACTTTATTTTGAGTCCTTTCAATTCTCTCGTCACCACTTCTCGTTCTCGATCATTCAATCCATCTATTACGATGGTCACTTCATAGTCATTTGTGACTTGACTCAAAACTGCCTTGGCTATTGTGAGAGATGTCAGCTTCGAAAATTCTAGCGTCCCTTTGTATACAGAGTAGTAAATAGATCGTTTTAACTCCTTAATCGTTAGCAAACTAGCCAAATATTCGCTCTTCACCACCTTACTTGTCTTTTTCCATTTTGATTTTTTCTTCCCAGTTTCTAGCTCCAGCTTCTCAAGTATTCCCTCCAAATTCCCCAATCCATTTGTCTCATGCAAAAAGACCACAACAAGGAAAAACTCACCTTTCCTATCCTGACCCGTCTCATCCACAAAACAATAAAGCTTAGTTTTTTCGATCATACAACAATCCTACTCCAGTTATAACTAAGAATACAAACCCTAGATACTCCAATAGTTGTGGCCAGTAAAAGATCACCACCACCTGCGCTTCCCCCAGTTCTGATCCTTGCGCTAGCGAGTGATCAGAACTTTGCTCCCCATTTAACCTGTCCTGAGCCGGCCGAAGGATCCACCCATTCGCCCACCCGTCCACCTTCACATGTTCTAGTCGTGTCACTGTGCCTGCCTTGTCGGAAGACAGGTCACTGTGTTGCTGTGGCACTGCCAAAGCAACCCACCCCTCATCATACCCCTGACTCAATCTGATCAACCCCTGCCCCTTTACCCCTAATCCATACAACCATGTCCCCGTCTTCGTAACATGTGTGATCTGCGCTCCTAGTTCCGAACCTTGCGTAAGCGAGTGTTCGGAACTTTGCGATTCTATCCTCGCTCTCGCAAATTGCTCTATCGGCACGTACATTACCTCAACCGGACCCACTCTATTCTCTGCCCTCTGCCCAAAGCTCCGTGTCTCAATATTTAAGGTGTAGTACCCATCCGTCCGCCATGGTAAGAGTGTAAACGTCTGATCAAAAATACGTTTCGTATTCCTTTGCTCCCCAGGGTCTCTCCCGCTAACAAAATCCTGAGCTTGCCGAAGGATGTTTAGTCGATCCGCCTTAGGCGGATAGACCGGGTGAGACCCTGTAAGTTGCGATTTTGTCCCAGTTTTTAACAGCCACTCAATATCATTCCTCTTTGATCCCGTATTCCATAAGAAAAATTTGAGACTCCGTCCTTCCACATCTTCTCCCCGCATCCTCATCAAATATGGCAATCGTGTATCTAGCTCCTTCATGCTCACATAATCGCATGCCGCTCCCCGCTCATCAGCCACATAAACTGCCCCCTGCGATTCAAGGTCTGATCTTGTAGGGTTTACTCCTACGAGGTCAGACCTTCCAGGTTGCGATTTTGTCGCGGTTCCCCTCTTCAGCACATCACAATTCCCCACTGTACCCCGTCCCTCTTTCCCAAAATCATACACAAACGAATCTCCCGGTATTTCGACTCTTATACTAGAATCTAGTATCTGGAATCTAGAATCTAGTCTATATTCTTCCCACTCCTCCCCCTCTCCGATCTTTGCCTCAAAAAAGCTCGCTCCCTCTTTTGGTTTTTCTTTCCCCAAAAACCTCGGCCCTGGCTCTCCATTCACTCTATACGCTGGCATCGCCATACCGTTCTTATCAAAATTAACTCGCACTATCTCCCCCACCTCCCACCCCGGGATTATTAATTCTTGTGTCACTGTGTCACTGTGAAGCGGTGTCACCAGCTTCACTCCCCCCTCTCCCCACTCCACATTATTTACCCCTTCTCTCATCAAATTAGCAAAAGGATATACGACCTGTGTCACTGCTCCCTGCGATCCTAGTTCCGAACCTTGCGCTAGCGAGTGTTCGGAACTTTGCGATTCTACATACGTCCCCGCTTCCCCATACACCACATCTTCCCTCGTTTTCAAAGTGTCTCCCTCCACCCACGTATAGCTCCCCGGCGCTGTGACCCCTAGTTCCGAACCTTGCGCTAGCGAGTGTTCGGAACTTTGCGACCCCGTATCCCACACAGTTAGGCTCCCCTCTCGGAAGTTCTCCTTCCACCCCAGCTCACTCGCCAACTTTTTCGTCTCTTCAATTCGCAATATCTCCTTACCCTGTCCCGGTGCTATGACAGATTCATCCAGCAGCACATACTTTACATCATATTTCCCTAGCACCCTTGCAATCTGCTCCCTGCATCCCAACAGTTCCGAACCTTGCGATAGCGAGTGTTCGGAACTTTGCGACTCAGACCTTACAGGACATCCATATATTGCATTCGAAAACTCGTTATAAAATCCCTCGTTATACGGGCTCCACACATCAAACGCCCGGTCTAGTATCGGCTGCTCAATCCCATACCAAAGGAATCCACTGCCACTATACCCCCACGTATTTGCCCCCCAGCCCCAGTTCCACGCCATCGGCAGGTTGACAATCCTTCCATACTTATTTTGAGTTTTCATAAACTTAAATAAGACTAGATACTCGCTTGGTGCTGATACTTTTAACCTTTCATAAAAGAATTCACCATGGAATATTGGCCATCCAAACCACGCAATCGCAAACATTACTAAAGGCACAACTACCCACTTTAATCCTCGCCACCACTTAACCAGTACCCAGACTCCATATGCCAACAGCACGGAATATGAAAGCATTAGTATTCCCGAAAATTTGGTCCACGCCGCACGGAATGCCTGTCCAAGCATTGGTACATCCCTCACCAAATAAATTACTTTTGCAAATATCACTTCACCCTGTGTCAAAACCACGAACCCTACTACAAACCCAACTATCACTCCTCCTTTAATCACACTACTTCCAGGCAAAAATAAGATACCCACAAGTCCAACGACAATAATTCCAAAGATGGCATACCCTACCCACTCATATTTACTTAAATATTCATTCCATTTTTCAAATATCGGATAAAATACTGTCTCCCCTTTCAAAACCGAATCAGAAGAATCAATAAAAAATCCTCTAAGGATTATCGTATCTCCCCACTTCCCTCTCGCCTCACTCATATATTGGAAGTCAGGTGTCGATAACACATTATTCTTTGCTTCTACATATGACCTCGACCCTGCTATAGAATAGCGTGCAACAGGCATTAACCAGTACGCATGCGCAGCTAGTACTACAATCCCCAGTATCATCACCATCCCCAAAGCGCTCCACACTCTCTTTCTTTCACCAATAATATAGCCCGTCATCATTCCAAGTAGTACAAAACCAAATGCTACAAATAACGGTGGTATAAACCCGATTACCGAAAATACAATTTGCAGCAAAAATACCCACAGTAAATTCTTCCCATTCGGTTTATGCAAATAATTATCAATCGTAATTAATACCCATGGCAGTAATCCATACATCACCACAAACGACTCAAGTGGCGCAAAAAATGTTTGCACCGTTCCTAAGTTGAGTGCATAAAAAGTCGCACTAACCATCCCACCCAATGCCGCATATTCTGTCTTTGCAAATAGTTTCTTTACCAAAAAATAAACACCTAACACTCCAAGGGTATACATGAGCGTTGTGAAACCACTCCGCAAATACATGGCAGGAACTACCGCTGACATAAACCATAAGAACAATGTGTGCGGCAAACTAGCCGCAAATCCATGTCCGAGTGCCGATCCCACACCCTCGTTCTCTACCCATACCCCTGATATTGCTCGCCAAAAATTCAAAGCAAAATTATATTCCGGATGCAAATTGTCCCAACCTGTTAAATAAGTACTAAATGGGAAATTTCGTCCAACAACCACACCCACAACAACAAATACTACGGTTAGCTGCCAATCTATCTTAGATAGTAGTTTGCGCATACAACTCATTGTATTCGCGCACCGCTAGCTTTTCTAGCCTTCGCTCATTTGCCAACTGCTTTGAAAACTTAGCAAAGTTGTTCAGTTTAGTTGTTGACTTTACTACCTTCTCGATATACTTAGCTCCTTGCTCATTGAGACCAAAAACAAGTTTTTGGGTAGAGATAACATTCGTTGGCAATAGTTCTCTCATCGGCTTACTAAGTAAAAATGGTTTGCCATAAGACAAAGCATGTGACCAACTTCCACTCGACCCCATTAGCCCCCTATAGGGCAGGACTATTAAATCCGAAGCAGCCATATATAGCCCAATCTTTTCTTCTGGCACAAACCCTGTGAGCGTAATATTATTACTTTTCCGAACTCGACTTTGCACTTTATCAAAATATTCCATGTAGTGTGACTTGTTGGCTAATGAATATGACTTTCCCCCAGCGACGATCAGATCTATAGTTTGTGGTACATTATCCACCACCCAGTCAGTTCCCTTATACCAGCTCACAAACCCAAATGTCGTGACTACACGATGGGATAACGATATGCCAAGTTTTTTTCTCGCACTAGCTTTGCTCATACTTTTTTTAACTTCAACTGGCATCTGTAAAGACACAACCTTATTACGAGCCACAAACTTGGTGAGCTTTGCTCCGAGCGATGGGTCTAATGTAACAATTTTTTCAGTTAGTATTGAGAGGGTTTTGTAATATATCCTGATAGCTAGGTTGAATATCCCGTTTTGCCATGCGGGAATTGCTAAGTGCCCTGCAAGCATTCCGATATCCACAATCACATTATGGGAATAAAAAATAATTTGTTTTCTCATTAACTTAATTAGTGCCAAAAACGGTAGGATCATCGCAAAATGGATTAGTCCCCCATTCGCCCCAAACTCACTATGTACATATACTCGTTTTACTTTATTAAAAGGTGTCAGCCACCGCAAAATCCTTGGATACAGGCTTTTATGAGTGTTGTCAAAAACCCGCAAAACTAACACCCTTCCATCTGCCAGTAACAATGGCTTGTTATCATGATTGGTTTCGGCTAGTATTACAAATCTCTTCTTTTGTTTCTTCGCCATCTCAATCACGGTCATTTTTGTATACCACGCAATCCCATGGTTCACGGCATTTTTACCCTCTACAGGCCACGCCGAAACCACCAGCGCTGTGTCTGGTGTATTAAATTTATCTATGATTTTTAGCCATTTTTTATTTCGTATCATATTTCCCCTAGACCCCTCTCCAAAACCTGATTTGCAAAACGGCTGAATAAGCAGTCTGTGCAAATTCAAGTTTTTGGTGTGGGGCATACCTCTAAACCCACAAACTATGTTTATGAACTTAGACGTACGGTGGTGCAAAAGGTAATCAGCTAGGCTGATCAGAGCTTTTACACCACCTGGCATACGTTTCGAACAAAATTCTCGACTGCACAGCTTTCGCTGGACACCCAATCGAGTGACAATAATCCCGGTGTTGGGATAGACACCTACTTCGTAGGGTCCAGTTGTCCCCAATCCGAGCAGTCTGCATACACAGTGCCTTGTCCGTTAAGGACGACATTTGTGTAGAGAACGCTTGGGTTCTGGAGGTCGGGCTGGTGTTGCTTCGTCTGTGACGAGACTGTAATCTCGTTTGGTCTGTCTGTTGTAACACAGGCGGGCCAATTGACTTGCATTCCAGTCGCTCGAATCACCAAAGCCTCAACCACGGTGTGGTACTGTCCATTGACAGTTACACCTGTTTCGACCGGTTGGCGACTCTCGACCTTCGACTCATCAAAAACAACGCCAGCGGCAACAAGCCAACCAGTCCAACCTTGGGAGTCATAGACTTCCCGCAGATTGACAAGGTGGACTTTGCGCGCATCGGCGTTGCTCATCTGAGCCGTGGGCTGGGCGGGCGCCTCAATCGGAGCTTCGGTCGCGGCGGCGGGCGCTTCCGTGGCGGGGGCCTCGGTTACGGTTGCTGCGACCTGTGTCGGCACGTTCCACAGTGGTTGGGTAACCACTGGACTCTGGACTGGGCCAGAGGCGATCACAATGATCGTAACGAGCAGAAGCGTGCCCAAAATTCCGGCAACAACCCAGGGGGTTGCGCTATTTTGGGTCTTTGGGGACGGACGACGTGCGGACTTGCGGGGGGATTTCTTGGGGGTCATGATATTATCCTTTTCTCCCGTTATACGGGTCACTAGCGACCAAATTTCGTTTGATCACCACCGACCCGCAAACGGAAGTTTTACCCTGTTCGCGCCATATTTACCCGTCCACGTCCCAAAGGGCGCAGATAGATTTTGTTCTCCCGATTTTCATCGGGAAACCCGTATGCCTTGTTAAAGTACTGCTCTAGATTCCGGATTTTGCACGCAATGTGCTCACCCACTATGCCCGTCCGTAGCCTTTCGGCGTAGGCGGGAAATTTTCGAGCACTTAGAGGATCAACCCCTAAGTCCTGACTTACCTTATCCAGGTAGCAGGTATAAACCTTCAGGGTCAGACCCTGTAGGGCTTATATCCACCACCTACTTATTCCTTACGCACTATAGGATATCACATCTTGTCAAGTATTGTTATAGGTCTAGTTGACACTTCCGCAACTTATGATATATTGACCTTATAAAACCCCCCGGCTCTCGACGTAAGTTGGGACCGGGTTTTTTGTTTGTGTTACGATTTATCTATGCCCAAACAAAAATCGCTACCTCGCTCAATCATCATTTTTGACGCAAGCAATTTTTACTTTAAACTTAAAACTCTCGACATCGCTCACAAATCTCGTTTTGACTATCTCAAATTCAGCCAGTGGATAGCTAAAAACACATTACTCACAGATAAGTTCTATGCTGTGGGCGAGTTCAAAGCGAAACCCACAGACAAAAAAGAAATTCGTGAGACAATGGCTAAACAGCAAGAATTGCTTGGTCGCCTGAAAAAAGACAACTTTATCATTCAACTCGGCTACCTTCTCAAAACAGGCGGCGTTTATCACGAAAAAGGTGTCGATGTTCAACTAGCAATTGACATCATGAAAGGCGCCTATTTGGACACCTACGACATCTGCTACCTCGTCAGCTCGGATACTGATCTCATCCCAGCTATTACCGAAGCACGCAGTGTAGGCAAAAAAATTGTCTACGTCGGCTTTCGCCACCAAGTTAGTTATGCCCTCAATAATCAATGCGACAAAAGTCGCCTCTTGACCAAAAGTGACATCCTACCACTGATCCGTTAGGATCTATGTAAAGTAGATCGGCGAAGCCGATTCTTACAGTGGAAAAGTCCCCTGTTGCCCCAGATTAATCTGGGGAGACTTTACAATTTATTTAGTTTTTAAAGTACTGCTCTCATTTTCGAGTTTTGCACGCACTGTGCTCACCCAAAATTTTCGAGCCTACACTTTACAGGGTCGGACCCTCTAAGATGCACCTGTCGTACTACTGCTAGTAGCAGGTATCTACCTTCTGCATGAAACAGAAAATAGGTATCTGATACCGTTGACTAAACATAGCCAAAATGTTTTATTGTACATATGACACTAACCAAATCTGATCGAACCAAGATTATCGAAGAACTAAAACCATTTCTTTTTACCAAAGACGCGAAGAATGAATTTAAGAACGCACTTATTGAAGAAATGCAAGAAGTTTTTGCTACCAAAGAATCTCTCACACAGCTTCGTCAGGACATGCTTGGTGACAAAGCCGAAATCCTCGGCGCCATCAATAAAAAATCCGAAGATGATGATGCTCACAAAATGCTACATCACAATCTAGGTGAAGATGTGCCAGATTTGCAAAGACAAGTCAAACATCTCTACACAACTTTCGAGATTGACATGCCTGTCAGTCCAGCTTATTAACTTTTTAAAGTACCTGCCCGCAATACTTCGTATAGCGATGTAGGCGGGTAGCAGGTAACCGACCTACAAGGTTACACCTTGAAGGTAGATATCTACCACCTATTTATTCATTTCGCACTATAGGATATCACGCTGTGTCAAGATATATCATGGGATTGTTTGACTCTCCCCTCTTTTGTGCTACACTAGTTTTACTAAAGCCCCCTGCAAGAACGAAAGTTGTTTGCAGGGCTTTTTTTATGCTATGCTCGACGCATGAGCAAAACTATGCGCACAATTATCTTGATAGACGGGAGCAATTTCTTTTTCAAACTCCGAGATCTCAAGATCAAAAATCTTCTCAACTTTAACTTTGGCAAGTTTGCTACTTTTCTTGCTGGTGACAATCCAATTGTCCAAGCTACTTACTACGTCGGCGCTATCCACGCCGGTAATGACAAAAAGTCCAAAGAAATGCATGCAGATCAACAGAGACTACTTTCTCATCTACATAAGCATGGTTTTACCTACTACCTCGGTTTTCTCTTGCGCTCACCCGACGGCGTTTTCAAAGAAAAAGGTGTTGATGTCAAACTGGCGACCGATCTCATCCTCGGCGCTTGCCAGGACAAATATGATCAGGCGTTTGTCATCAGCTCCGATTCTGACTTGATCCCAGCTATCGAAGGTACTCAAGACCTCGGCAAAAAGATCACTTACGTGGGCTTTAAGCACCAGGTAAGCTACTCCCTTAGTCAAAACACCAAAAACACCACTCTCTTAACAAAGAGTGATATCCAACAGTTTATTTAGTTTTTAATGTGCGCCCCAGCTTTGTCCGCCGTAGCTCTTTAGAGCGTAGGAGGAGTTAAACCCAGGATTGGGGGATGGAACCTGCCCTCGTCCAACCCCCAATTCCAGATTCAAAACCTGGCAAAATCACTTGACAAATCAAGATAAATTTCTTATTATGAAAGTCTAATCCCCCCCGCGAATCGGTTTTACCTTTTCCGGGGGTTTTCTTTTGGCTCTAATATGCTAGCCTTAAGCTATGCCTAGTAAACAAAAGAAAATTCAAATTCTAATCGACGGTAGCAATTTTTATCATGGACTCAAAAAGCTTGGTATAACACATCAACTCTCTCTCGATTACGCCACATTTTTTCAAGATCTTGTGCAGACCCCGAACTATCATGCTACCTACCATATCGGTAAGATCAAGAATAATCCAAGTGACCCACACACAGTTAAGCTATTCATCGGACAACAAAAACTGTTTAACCATCTCAAACATCATAGGGTCGCTATCACAAAAGGTTACATGCTCAAAACCGACGGCAAGTATCACGAAAAAGGTGTCGATGTGCAGATAGCGCTCGACATCGCTATAGGAGCATACGAAAAATCGTACGATATATGCTATCTGTTATCAAGCGATACAGATCTCATTCCTTCTATCAAAAAGGCGCAGAAACTAGGTAAAAAAGTTATTTATGTCGGTTTTCATAAATCAACGAGTCATGCAATGATTCATAACTGCAACTCACCTCACAAAACTCTTACGAAAGAATATCTCTCGCAATTCGTCAAATGATTTGTTAATGTGCAATTCGCCTCTCTCCCACCCTATAGCAATTTTGCTACTAGATCCGAGCGAGATCTTAGTGGTTTTGCCCTAAGGTGTTTTTTGAGGAAAGTTTAGCCGAGGATGTAGTTTTTGTAGGTCAGCTTATAAAGGCCAGTCGCGAGGGCAGCGGCTCCTGCAATAGAGAGTAAAATTCTGAAAGCTTGATTATCAGCGAGTCCTGTCTCAACAACCTCGTGAGTAATGGTCTCGGTAGTTGTGGTAGTTTCACCACAGACTTCTCCGCCACCATAAACTGAGGAACAAGTTCGGACAGTCTCAGCATGAGCTGGAACAGCAACTAGGGCAAGTAATGTGAGGGCAACCATTAGTTTTTTCATATGGGGCGGATCTTACCATCCTATAACCATTTTGTCAACCCTATAATCATTATTAGAAATAACACAGTTCCCCACCGGGAAACTGGAGTACTGGATTACTGGGATACTTAATCATCTCGGCAAAAACCTGACCTCTAACCGCATGTCGAGCGCGTCAGCCAACCGCTGCATAAAGGGGATCGTCGGATGGCTCTTCCCTGCCTCAACCCTGGCGATCGAAGATTGGGTTGTCCCCATCTTCTTTGCAATCTGTGCCTGGGTCATCCCCTTCTCCACTCTGGCCCGAAGAATAGCTCGCAAAGGTTCATTCTCCTGGCGCACTTTCTCGTACCCTGCCCGCCACTCTGGATTCCTCATAAACTCAGCAAAAACTACCTCAGCTGGGATATGTTTTCTATCTTTTGGCAAAATATTTTTCATAGCATATATGCTATATCAGTTCTTTTATCCTGTCAAGGGCAATTTTCATTTCTTTATCTGGAGTCTTTTGAGTTTTCTTTCCGAATGCATGCAATAGATAGTAAATCCCAGTAATTGGCGAATAAAATATTCTGACAGCTACGGTGCTCTTTATCCGCAACTCATATGGGCTACTTACTTAACTAGCTCCGCGTACACAAAAATCCTGATCGGCGACACCATAAATTTGCAGGTATATAGGATCAAGTCACTCGAGTAATCACTGATCTTGGTCCCCTCCTCAATCCTTTTTACTCGATATACATACCTCACCTGGTTCCAAGTAATCCCTATCTGGTCTCCCCCCTCAAGTTTTGGCAAATTATAAAATGAATTTTTCTCCCGGTAACTCTGACTCCACTCTAGGTAGCCGAACCTATGTGCAGCTAATATAATAGGTTCGTCCTGAGCATCGCCGAAGGACAAAGCGGGACTCCCAAAGTCATTCACCCGCCACACTCCCTTCCGTAGTGCCGTCTCATAATTGCCCCCCTCCGACTCCCAAACCATCGTATCCACCCCAATTTTGGGAATTGCCAAATAGTGCCCCTCCGGCAGGCTCGTATCCTTGGCTACAACCACCACTGGCTCCGGCTCCATGCTGACTTGCTGACTTGCTGATTCGCCAACCTGCTGATTCGCTGATTGAGCTCCATCCGTTAATACCTTGGCCAAAAGCTGCGATGTCTTGGGCATCACCGTGTAGTAAAGGTAAAGCCCCACGGGATAAGAAGAAAGTAGGGCGAAAATCCCCCAGAGGCAGATCGCCATCCCAGCGAAGATCAAAGCCAAAGTCGACGGCCCCCGCTTATAGATGATCTGATACTTTTTCTCTCGTCTGCGTTTAAACTGTGACCA
>Ga0172370_10004708_pt1 | contig 18073 bp, 27 predicted proteins | sample LakKiv5m_FD_114538 | JGI IMG/M metagenome (GOLD analysis project Ga0172370, IMG submission 114538) | Freshwater microbial communities from Kabuno Bay, South-Kivu, Congo - kab_022012_11.5m | ecosystem: Environmental > Aquatic > Freshwater > Lake | place: Democratic Republic of the Congo...
ATACCCAAGCAGCATAGAAAGTTTGAGTACAAAAAAATCTGCAAGCTGTTTTGCTCCACGCGTCTGTGAAGTGTGAGGCAACTGTTCCATTTCAAAAAGAAAGTCGCGCACCAAGTCATACGTATGTTCATCTGCTGCATCCCAATGAATCAGTGCCTGAATGATCTCCGTTCCATACAAAGTAATGATCAACTTCTGCATGTTCTCCTTAATGCTTGCAAAAGAGTGTATCTGATCAATGCCAGCGATACGATCATACGATCGGCCGCGAGCGATTAAAAAAGTAGCGTGGACCAAGAGTTCAAGGTTGCCGCCGAGCTTGCTGGAAAGTTTCCTCACGCCTTGCGCAAGCGCTTCGATCTTGCCGTACTCTTTTGTATACAGCACAAAAACGCGATCGTGCTCGCGAGAAGAATGTTTGCCAATAATAAAACCAGTTGTTTTGTAGGTCATGGAAGAGGCGCAACGTGCACCGATTTCATTGCGAGAGCAACGAATCAAGATAGGATTGGAGGATAAGCATAGCAGCAACGGAATGATCATCCTTTGTTGATCTGCCCCCTTCGTGAATATGCCGCGCTGCTTGTTTGGAGGTAAAACTTTCGTCCTGTGTTTTTACCGGAATTGCAACAGCTGACTGGAGAGCAGCAACGAAGGCTTCGGTCTTCTCTATTTGGGTTGTACTGCGGGATGACAACATGGGTATGCCAACCACAAGCACATCAATCGCCTCGCTGGCCACACTTTTCTTGATGGCAGAAATAAGCTCGTCTTCCGCATGGTAGGTAATCGTATCCAATGGCAACGCAACGCGCGTTTCGTCATCTCCGATCGCGATGCCGACATGCCGATCTCCATAATCAATGCCAAGATACCTCATGTAAACAGGGCTAGTACTCCATTAATTTAATTTGCCACCTATAGCATCATGAAATTTCGAGCGAAAACAATGAAGCGCGAGGAGGTGAATTTGATGATTCATCGACGAGCGGTGAATTGTTTGCAGCCGAAATTGCATGTGGTAGAGGTGGAGGAATTAAGTTAATGGAGTACTAAAGGTTAGGGTATAGGGGTCAGTATTTCCGCGCCGGTACGCGTGACTAAAAGCGTGTGTTCAAAATGCGCTGCTAATGAACCATCCGCGGTGCGGATCGTCCATCCATCGGGATCCATCTTCACTTTCCATGTCCCCAGTGAAATCATGGGCTCAATGCAAATCGTCATCCCTTCTGTAAGGCGCACTGATGCGGCGCGCGGTTCGTCGTAATTAAAAATAGGGGGGTCTTCATGCAAATTTTTTCCTATGCCGTGGCCGGTAAGATCACGTATGACTCCATACCCATGCGACTCGCAATACTGCTGTACAGATTTACCAATCGTACGGACGGCGACATCATGCCTGACGAGCGAAATCGCTCTGGCAAGCGACTCTTTCGTCACTCTCATAAGACGCGTGGCCGCATCAGAAATCCGTCCGATGCCTATGGTAATAGCCATGTCAGTACACAGTCCATTGTCCGCTGGATATGCCATGCCGATATCAAAGCCGACGATATCACCATTTTGCAATACGCGATCTCGTGTGCCAATGCCGTGCACCACTTCATCGTTGATGGAGATGCACAGTGTCGCGGGATAGGGTGGCGTTGTCTTCGAGCCGCCATATCCTAAAAATGCAGGGGTACCCCCTGCATTTCGAATATACTCTTCTGCTCTGCTGTCCAAATCCCGCACGTGAACGCCGGGCTCGGCATACGGCAACACGCGAGAAAGCGCGGCGGCAAGGATCCTTCCGCCCTCACGCATGATTTCGATTTCTTCTCTCGTTTTAGCCGTCATTACAGAAAATTCTCGTAGTCTCGCATCGTGAGTTGCGCATCAATCTGCTTCATGCTCTCAAGCACAACACTAACGACGATAAGGAGGCTCGTGCCGCCAATCGCCAATGTGCGGATTTCCGTAAGCTGCTGGATGACAAGCGGCAAAACAGCAATCGCGCCCAAAAAAACTGCTGAAGGCAAGTTGATGCGCATAACAGTCGTCTGCAAAAAATCCGCTGTCGCTTTGCCGGGACGAATACCTGCCACAAAGCCGCCTTGCTTCTGGAGATTTTCCGCAATCTGGTCAGGCTTAAACACAACGGAGGTGTAAAAATACGTAAAACCAATCACGAGGAGAAAATACAAAATACCGTAAAAAGTAGTATCGTTAAAAAACGCAATTACTGCTTGCGCTCCTTGGGCGACCCATGCGCTGCGCGCATTCACAAAAAATTGCGCGATTGTCGGGGGGAAGAGAATAACAGAAATCGCAAAGATGATAGGGATCACGCCTGCTTGATTTACACGCAACGGCAAGTGCGTATCAACACCGCCGATCATCCGCATGCCGCGCACGCGGCGCGCGTACGTGACAGGGATATTCCGCTGCCCCTCTGTCATGTATACCACCACAACGATCGTAAGAAGAGCGACCGCAAGGAAGATGATCAGATTCACAAACTGTGATGCTTCTAAAAGTTGAACAGATTGCACAATACTCGGCAGGCTTGCCACGATGCCGGCAAAAATAAGAAGCGAGATGCCGTTGCCGATTTTCTTTTCAGAAATGAGTTCTCCGATCCACATGAGAAAAACGGTGCCGGCAGTCATTGTAATAAGCATTGCCGCAATTGATTCAATAGAAACGTCCGCAAGAATCGGTCGAGGTGACTGGCGAAGCAATAAAATCATGCCGTACCCCTGAATGACTGCGAGCGGAACCGTGAGATAACGGGTATACTGGTTGATTTTTTGGCGTCCGTACTCCCCTTCTTTTTGCAGCGCCTCCAAGCGCGGGAGAATCATGACCAAGAGCTGGAAAATAATGGAAGAAGTAATATAAGGAGCAACGCCCATAGCTACGACGGAAAATCGTTCCAAACCGCCGCCGGAAAATATGTTCATCAATCCAAAAATCTGGTTGCCGGCAAAGAATTGCCGAAGATTTGCCGCGTCAACGCCGGGAATTGGCACACTCGCCGCGAGACGAAATACAACGAGCATGCCAAGCACAAACAAAATGCGATTGCGCAGATCCGGCAATGACCAAATTTGGATAAATTTTTTTAGCATACATCTTATACCGTACTACTTGACCGTACCGCCTGCTTTTTCTATTTTAGCACGTGCACTCTCTGATACGTCACATCCTTCTATTGTCAGTTTTTTGCCGAGTTCACCCATTCCAAGAATCTTCACCTTTGGTTTTCTGCCATTGACAACACGAACAAGCCCGAGGCGCGCAAGTATGTCAGGGGAAACTGTTGCCCCGCTTTGAAATGATTTCTCAAGCAAGTCGACGTTCAGACAAGTCGCCTTCGCATGAATGCTTTGAAATCCTCGCAATTTTGGGATCTGGCGTATGATCGGCTGCAGTCCCTTGCGGCGCAAACCGCTTTTACCGCCGCTCCGAGCGCGTTGGCCCTTGATGCCGCGAGTGGAATAAGCGCCATGCGCCGAACCAAGTCCGCGGCCAACCCGCTTTGCTTTTTTCCTTGAAGAAGGAAACGGTTGTGCTGTATGAAGTGATAATGCCATATACGCAAATTCGTATTAGCTCTGCTTTTCTGCCTCTCCGCCTATTTCTGACACTGGTTGTTCTTTCGTTTTTGCCGGCTCGGACACACGTGGCTGATGTGCGGCAGGATAGCGCTGCGAGGATACGATGAGACGGTCAAAAGCAGAAAAGAGCGCTTTAATGTTATTCAGTTTATTTTTAGAACCGTAAATCTTTGCAACAATATCATTGATGCCGGAAATCTCAAGCGCCGCACGGACTGCACCGCCAGCAACAATCCCCGTACCTTTGGGAGCTGGTTTCAACAAAAGGCGAGCTGCCTTGAATTTGATCGGTACAGTATGCGCAATCGTACCGTCGCCAACGATCGGCAGCTTGCGCATGTTTTTCTTTGCATGGTTGACGGCTTTCGTCACAGCGAGTGTGACGTCAGCGCCTTTCCCGGAACCATAGCCAATCAAACCCCGGCGATCGCCGATAACAACGCAAGCGCGAAATCGCATTCTTTTTCCGCCAGCCATCACACGCGCAACGCGCGCAATATCAATGATTCGCTGCTCAAACTCACGGTCCGCAGCGCTGCGGGACTCTCTTCGAGGTTTTCGTTGTCTTTCTTTCTCGGACATAGTCTAGGATTCAGGGTTTAGGGTGTAGATATTGCTAAAATTGAAGTCCTGCTTCGCGAGCGCCTTCTGCCACTGCTTTGATGCGCCCATGGTACGCATTGCCGCCGCGATCAAATACTACATTCTTGATACCGGCTGCTAGCGCTTTTTCTGCCAAGAGCTTCCCTAAAAGATGTGCTCGCTGGGTCTTGGTCTCTTTTTTATCTTTTTCGGAGAGTTCACCTTCCTGGGCGCTGACAAGGGTGCGTGCGGCTGTATCATCGATAAGTTGCAAGAAAAGATGTTTCGATCCTCGAAACACGGAAAAACGCGGAACAGATGCAGTGCCGGATACCGCAGCGCGAATACGTTTGCGCCGTAATGTTTTTCGGAATAATTTCGAACGTTTCATAATACTAAGTTAGAAAAATTACTTCGCGCCTGCTTTCGCGGCTTTACCTGCTTTCTTGCGCACTACTTCACCAACGTATCGGATACCTTTTCCTTTATAGGGTTCCGGCTTGCGGATCTTTCTGATCTGTGCGGCAATCTCGCCCACTAATTCTTTATCGATACCTGTGATCGTGATAACATTTTTCTCTACAGCTGCAGCAATGCCGTCAGGCAAATGGAATTCAACTGGGTGAGAAAACCCGACATTGAGCGTGAGAGTGGATCCTGCAACGCTTGCACGAAAACCTACACCGTTTAACTCAAGCTGTTTTTGCATGCCTTTCTGAACTCCCATCACCATGTTGGCCAATAGACGCTGCGACAAACCCCAAAGCGAACGATGCAGCTTGTCTGTCTCGTCTTTGACGGACACAGTTGCAACTCCATTACTTACTGCAATAGATACGGCGGGATGAAAGGTCCTCGTGAGCTGTCCTTTTGGACCTTTAACTGATACCGTCCGTGCATTGACCGCCATTTCGACGCCTGATGGTATCTGAACAGGTTGTTTTCCAATACGAGACATACGCTGAACTAACTTATTTCACAAAGCACTTCTCCTCCCAAGCGACGTTTGCGTGCTTCGCGATTTGTCATCACGCCGTGCGAAGTAGAGATGATGGCAATACCGAGATTGTTTAATACGATCGGGAGTTCCGTTGCTTTTGCATAGACACGACAGCCGGGTTTACTGATACGGCGCAGCGAATGAATAGCAGGAATCCGTGAATCAAGATATTTGAGAGAAATCATGATGGTCTGCTTCCCGGCATCGGAAGAAAGCTCAAAATCTGCAATGTATTTTTCCTGCTTCAAGAGAGAGACAATATCTCGTTTCACGCGGGAATACGGAAGTTGCACCGTGCTTTTGCGCACCGCGAGAGCGTTTCTGATTCTTGTAAGAAGGTCTGCAATTTGGTCTGTCATACGCGAATAGTTAGTATCTACCAGCTGCTCTTTGTAATACCGGGGATAGCGCCACGGCTTGCGAGCTCTCGGAAACAAATGCGGCAGAGCTCAAACTTTCTCATAAACCCATGACGGCGACCACACCGCCAACAGCGGCGAACAATCCGGGTGGAAAACTTTGCTTTACGCAAGGAACGAGCTGATTTTACTTCTTGTGCAACAGTAGCCATAGGAATAGTTATTTTGCAAGAGGTTTGGCGGTGCGGAACGGAAATCCGAGGAGGGCAAAAAGGCGCAATCCTTCTTCGCGCGAATGTGCTGATGTCCGAACAGACACCTCGAGACCATGCACGCGCTCGATTTCGTCCGGACGGATCTCGGGAAATGGAAGATTCTCGCGGAATCCGATCGTCACGTTGCCTTGCGCGTCCACGCATTTTGCGTCAATGCCGCGAAAGTCACGAATACGGGGCAGTGTAAAGGTAAGCAGCCGATCGAGGAAATCATACATCCGTTTCTTGCGCAATGTGACGGTGACGCCGACTACCTGACCTGCGCGCAACTTAAACCCTGCAATGGATTTCTTGGCTTTCGTACGTACTGGCTTCTGGCCGGTGATGCGCGTTAATGTCTGCTCAACTACAGAAACAAATTCCGGATCTTTCAAGAGTTTTCCCACGCCGACGTTGAGAGTGACGCTCATAATACGCGGCACTTGAAACGTATTCGTATAACCGAACTCTTTCTTTAATGCTGGTACGACTTCTTTTGTATATGTTGTCAGTGTTGGTCCCATAATGGATCGCTACTAAATACTCTGCTTACATTTTTTGCATACGCGCTGTTTTTCGCGTACGCCATTATTATCGTTAAAAGTGTATCCGGTTCGCACAGCCTTGCTGCAGTTTTTGCAGACAACCATTACTTTGGCGATTGGCATACGAGCGGGGATGTAGAGTTTCTGTCCCTTTTCTCCTTGCTTGCGCGGCCGCACGTGCTTTACAACAAGATTCAGCCCTTCGACGATCAGACGGCCTTCGACAGGAAAGACTTTCAGAACAGCTCCTGACTTTCCTTTATCCTTGCCTGCAAGAATTTTTACGGTATCACCTTTACGGACTTTCATATGAAAACGTTATAGCACCTCCGGCGCCAATGAAATAATCTTGGAAAACCCTTTTAAGCGAAGCTCACGTGCAATCGGCCCAAAAATACGCGTTCCTTTCGGCTCTTTCGACTTTTTATCAATCAGCACGATCGCGTTGTCATCAAATCTGATATAGGTGCCATCAGGCCGACGCGTCTCTTTACGGGTGCGGACGAGAACGCCATGAGCCACTTCCCCTTTTTTTACGCTGCTGTGCGGCTGGGCTTCCTTGATTGCAACTGTGACGATGTCGCCGATGCGAGCATAGCGTTTTTGATAACCGCCAAGCACCCGGATGCACTGTATGCGCTTCGCGCCTGTGTTATCAGCTGATTGTAACATTGAACGATGTTGGATCATATTCTAGGTCTTTGGGGACTCAACTTTACCGATAATCGCAAAGCGCTTGCGGCGAGACAACGGGCGGGTCTCAATGCAGCGGACAACATCACCAGTATGGTACTCATTCCGCTCATCATGCGCCAAGTACCGCTTCGACACGGTGTAACGCTTTTTATATTTCGGATGGATCTTTGTGCGACTGACAACCACGACGCGAGTCTTGTCTGCGGCATCACGAGCAACGACTCCCTGAAGGATTCGCCGCACTGTTTTTTTTGTTTTTGGTGTTTCAGTCATATGGATATGGAAAACGCCGAGGCATTATGAGATTTTATCTGTGTGAAGTAATGTCAGAATGCGTGCGATCGTTTTTTTTGTTTCGCGAATATCGCGCACATCTTTCAGTTGGCTTGCAGCCGCTTTCATGCGCAACGACACGAGACTCTGCCGAGACTCTTGAAGGATCGACCGCAATTCATCTGCTGATTTTTCACGAAGTTCACGAAGTTTCATATTATAAAGCCTTTTTCACAAACCGCGTCCGTACCGGCAATTTATAACCAGCGAGCCGAAGCGCTTCATGAGCGATCTCTTCTGTGACACCGCCCATTTCAAACAAAACGGCGCCGGGCTTCACGGGAACAACATAATGATCGACTGCTCCTTTTCCGCCGCCCATAGGGTTTTCATTCCCATGAAACGTGACGGGACGATCAGGAAATACCCGGATCCAAATCTTGCCGCCGCGCTTTACATGCCGAGCGATCGCGCGACGAGCTGCTTCCAGCTGTCGTGCGGTCACCCAGGACGCATCGAGCGCCTTCAGGCCAAAATCGCCAAAACTGACCGTAGTGCCTGCTGTTGCGATCGGCTCACGTCTCCGACCGCGACCACGGTGCCATTTTCGATGTTTTACTTTTTTAGGGAATAACATATTACTTCGCTTTCTGTTTCTCGTTAAAAATCTCGCCTCGATAGATCCACACTTTAATGCCAATCGTGCCTGCTACCGTACGCGCAGTGCCGCGCGCGTAATCGATGTTAGCGCGGAGCGTATGCAACGGCACTTTACCCCATGAAAGCATTTCTCTGTTTGCGATCTCCGCACCGTTGAGGCGGCCGCCGATCATCACCTTCACACCAGTTGCTCCTGCCTTTGAAACGCGCTCAAGCGCTTGGCGCAGTACACGACGATAGGGAAGGCGCTTTTCGATTTCGTCAATCATACCGCGAAGCACGAGTTGGGCGTTTAATGTCGGATTGTCCACTTCAAGAACGTTGAGATTGACTGTAATAGAACTGGAGGCGAAAAATTTCTTTACAACCTTTTTCTTCAAATCCTCAATACCAACGCCTTGCCGTCCGATGATTACACCCGGTTTTGCAGAATGGATTACGATCGAAATCGCATGTGAGGTGCGTTCAATCTCAATCTTTGCAACACCAGCCGTTTTCAACTCTTTCTCAAGAAACTTCTTGATTTCGACATCCTGCCGAAGCCACTGGATAAATTGCGGCCCGCGGGCAAACCATTTGGAGTCCCAGCCAAACAAAATACCTGTACGGAATAATTTTGGATTTACTTTTTGTCCCATATAAAGAGTCTACAATTCCTAACCCGATTTCCTATGAAACACCTTTTTAAGAAAACCTTTTTGTTTTTTCTGTTCTCTGTTTAGTTTCTGCGCGTACTCGTGGCGTCCTTCGCGGGCCGTATCAAAAATTTCTTTTTCGCCGTCGGCGGCTGCCGGACGCGTTTCGTCGGCGGGGACGACTGCGACTGAAACGGATTTCCCGGACGCTGTCGGCGAGATCGCTTTCGCTTCATCGAAATGCGATGTGACCGCTTTTGATGTCCCTGATACCCCTTGTTTCTTTTCTAGACCGGGCTTTTCCCCCAGAACAACCGTAATATGGCACAGATGTTTTATGATCGGCGCTGCGCGGCCGAAAGCGCGGGGACGCCACCGCTTCAATCCCGGACCTATATCAACTGTAAGGGTCTTAACAAAGGTGTGTTCCTTCTGGATATGATAGGTATTCTCCGCGCTTGCGATTGCGGAACGAACAGCTTTTTCTAACGGAACACGCGCGGCACGCGTCATATAGCGCAACTGCTCCAATGCGGTTTGCGTATCAAGGCCGCGAATCATATCCGCTAACAGGCGTACCTTGCGGGCTGACATGCGAACGTATCGGTTGTGTGCCGTGATATCCATACTTTCCATTATTTCTTACCCGCCGGAGCCGCTACTGCTGCCGTCTTCGCTGCCGCTGCGGCTGCTGCTGCCTGTTCTTGCTCTTTTTGCATCTTGCCGCCATGGCGTACGAATTTTCTGGTTAGCGCAAACTCTCCGAGTTTATGGCCGACCATATCTTCAACGATGATAACGGGAACGTGCACCTTACCATTGTGGACTCCGAATGTAAAGCCGACCATTTCCGGAACGATAACCGCATCGCGAGCCCATGTTTTAATCACGGTACGATCGCCGGTATGCAACTTTTGAACTTTTGCAAGAAGCCGCTGATTGATTGCCGGCCCCTTTTTCAGACTGCGTGACATGTTATTTCCGCCGTTTAAGAATAAATTTGTTTGAAGCTTTCTTCTTTTTCCGTGTCAATACGCCAAGCGCCGGCTTACCTTGAGGGGTCTTCGGGTGGCGCAAACCGACTGGCTGATTTCCTTCTCCGCCGCCATGCGGGTGATCAACAGGATTCATAGCTTTCCCACGGACTGACGGCTTCCATCCCCGTAAACGCATACGGCCTGCTTTGCCCCATCGGATATTTTGATGGTCAGGATTACCGACAGCGCCGATCGTAGCCATACAGCGGCCGGAAAATTTCCGCACTTCACCGGATGGAAGACGGAGGTGAGCAAAACCGTCTTCAAATGCCAAGACTTGCGCGCCAAGCCCGGCTGACCGCACAACTTGCGCTCCTCTCCCGGGCTGCATTTCAATGGCGTGCACCATCATACCGGTAGGGATGTGTTCAAGGCAGAGCCGGTTGCCGGATTTGATATCAATCTTGCCTTGAGAAGAAAGAACGGAATCTCCCACTCGAAGATCAACCGGAGCGATGATGTAGGCACCAGCGCCATTTTCGTAGCGAAGCAGCGCGATGCGCGCGGAACGATTGGGGTCGTATTCGATTGCGGTAACCTGCGCAGGAACATCAAACTGCGTGCGCTTAAAATCGACGATACGGTAAAACCGCTTCGCGCCGCCGCCGCGATGGCGTACAGTGATCTTGCCCTGGTTATTGCGTCCACCCCTGCGTTTGCGGATCTCGCGAAGTTTTTTTTCCGGCTCCTTTTTTGTCAGATCAGAAAAATCCGCAACGCTGGATTTACGGCGTGCCGGGCTTGTCGGATTGTATACGCGGATTGGCATGTGAATTAGGGTTTGAGGAATAGGGTTTAGGGGCTAAATGATGGTGACGGGAGTTTTTGCATCTACCGAGATTGTTGCTTTTTTCCATTGTTTGCGAAGGCCTTCTCTGCGGCCAAATCGAACTGCTTTTGGTTTGTATACACACGTCGTTACAGCAAGCGGCATCACGCCATACAATGTGTAGAATGCTTTTTTGATTTCGATCTTGTTTGCTTTCGGACTTACTTCAAACACGTATCGTTCCTGATCGTGCACGCGGCCTGCCTTGCTTGTCATCACGAGACGAAGCAGTATGCCGGAAGGCTGCACTGTAAACACTTGCTTGCCCTTAGCAGCCGACACTTTTTTTGCAACAGCGCCTTTATCACTGGCAGGAGCAGATGCAACAGCAGACTCTGTATCTTCTTTTTTCTTACTCTTCTTTTTGAGAAAATCCAATGCCATATTCAGATAGTATTACGCTTTTGGTGAAGCCGCGTATTGCTTTTCGATCAAATCAATGCTTGCGAGTGGAATAACAACAGTAGGGACGTGGAGAAGATCGTATACATTCAAGCTTCCGACGGGTAGAAGGCGCACTGTCGGCACATTGCGCAAACTGCGCGATACGGCCGTGGAATGAGGCGCTGTAATGATCCCGACTTTTTTCCCTTTTTCAAAATCCGGTAAAGGTAATTTTTTTAATACGCCAAATGCCTGCTTTGTTTTTGCGGTTGGGACAGAAAAATCGTCTACCAGTACAACGCGTCCTTCACTAAAACGCTCGGAGAGCACCATGGTAAGCGCCTGCCGTTTTACTTTCTTGTTGATCTTCATTGAATAATTGCGTTCGGTGCGAGGACCAAATACGACACCGCCGCCTTTCCACAACGGGGATCTGATAGACCCATGGCGCGCGCGGCCGGTACCCTTCTGGCGCCATGGCTTCTTGCCTCCTCCGCGCACCTCGCCGCGCCCTTTGGTTGAGGCAAGCACTGTGCGCTTATTCGCCTGCTGCACTACGGAAGCAAAATGAACAATACTGGGATTTACGGCAACGCCAAAAACCGCGGGTGACACCTCGCGTTCGGATACGATCTGACCTTCCATGTTGTATACTGAAAGCACTAATTTTTGCGTTGCCTTTTCCATAGAAATCTTTAAGAAACACTCTGTTTTTCTTCTGGTGCCTGCTGGTCAGATGATTGCTGTTCCTGTTCCGGGGGCATTGCCTCGGCTGGTGTTTCCTGTTGTGCTATTGCCTGTTCAGGTTCGGATGCTTGTGGTGCCGCGGACTCTTGATGACTGCTTTCTGGCGGGATTTGTTCTGACACAGTGGGTTTTTCAAAAACTACTTCGCCCTCTCCTTGTAAAATAACCAAACTATTGCGCGCGCCCGGTACCGCTCCTCGAAGTGAAAGCACGCCGAGGATCGGATCAACACCAACGACCTCAAGGTTTTTTACCGTAGTCTGCATGCCGCCCATACGGCCGCCCATGCGCTTCCCTTTCAAAACGTGCTGGACGCCGCCGGCGCCAATAGCGCCCGGCATACGCTCCTGATCCTTATGGCCATGGGTTGTGGGATGGCCATGAAAACCATGGCGTTTCACAACACCGGCAAACCCTTTTCCTTTTGATGTGCCAACCACCTGTACGCGATCGCCTAGAGAAAATACTCTTGCACTAACCATATCCCCTTTTTCAACCGCATCGGTTTTGTCAAGACGAAATTCTTTCAGGAAACGAAATCCATCGGTATCTTTGACGCGCTGGATGCCGCGGAGTGCTTGCGCCTGTGCTTTGGAAACATTTTTTTTCCGCCCATACCCCATTTGCACGGCGATGTACCCGTCCTTTTCCTTGGTCTTTACGTGCGTGACAGTACACGGACCTGCCTGCACCCGTGTGATTGCCTGAACGCGTCCTGCGCTGTCAAAGGCTTGAGTCATGTCTAATTTTACGCCGAGAATGAATTTCATATTTTTGATGCGTCCGCGATTTCGTTCGGGATTGAAAGAAAAAAACCGGTGCCCTATAAGCGAACCGGCTCTTTCTTGCATAGAATATTTCTACTGCGGCACGCTTTTTGCAAGCATGCCCGCACAGAATAATCGCTTCAAGATTGTATGCTTATAGGGTTTGAGTGGTACTGCACTCCCTTCTCACCGAGCCGTTCATAAACACTTTCTCTTTTGAGAGTTATCTATGACCAACCGCGTGCGAGATATGATTGTGAATGTGATCTGGATACTTTATACCATCTTTACTTCTAAGTCAACACCTGCCGGCAAATTCAAGCTGGTGAGAACATCAGTCGTTTTCGCGGTCGGATCCAGAATATCTATCAGGCGCTTGTGTATCCGCATCTCAAACTGGTCGCGCGCATCCTTTTTGACGAATGTTGCCCGAAGCACCGTATACTTGTGTTTTTCGGTAGGAAGCGGGATCGGACCGCGCACCACGGCGCCGCTTCGCTGCACAGCGTCAAGGATGGCGGCGGCTGATTGATCTATGATCTTGTGATCGTATGCGCGCAACTTGATGCGAATACGCGTGCGGTCTGCGTCTTCGGTCTCCTTTTTCTGTTTTCCAACTGTACTCGTTGCAGCGGCCATTGCAGTGGTGATACGTACCAATTATTTAAGGATCTTGGTGACAACGCCAGCTCCCACGGTGATACCGCCCTCGCGGACTGCAAAACGCTGCTTTTCTTCCAGGGCAATCGGTGCGATGAGTTTGACCGTGATGCTGACCGTCTCGCCAGGCATAACCATTTCAGCGCCTTCCGGCAATGAGAGGACGTCTCCTGTCACATCAGTGGTGCGGATATAGAATTGCGGTTTGTAGCCCTTGAAAAACGGTTTGTGGCGGCCGCCTTCTTCCTTGGTTAAGATATAGACTTCTGCTTCAAATTCGGTATGCGGCGTCACGCTTCCTGGCTTGACGATTACCTGCCCGCGCTCCACGTCATCTTTCTTTGTGCCGCGAAGCAGTAGTCCGGCATTATCTCCCGCGCGCCCTTCATCCAAGGACTTGTTAAACATTTCGATGCCGGTGACGACAGTCTTGGTGGTATCCTTCAAACCAACGATATCAATTTCTTCATTCACGTGGATCGTACCGCGTTCAATCCTACCCGTAACGACGGTACCGCGACCCTCGATGGAAAACACATCTTCAATCGGCATGAGGAATGGCTTATCGGTATCACGCACCGGCTCGGGAATATAGTTGTCCAAGGCGCTGACAAGATCTAAAATAGGCTTTGACCACTCTTCGCTGGAAGGATTTTCCAATGCTTTGAGTGCGGATCCACGAATGATTGGAATCTCGTCAGCCGGAAATTCGTATTTCTTGAGGAGGTCTTTTACTTCCTCTTCGACAATATCAACCAAATCTTTGCTGTCGTCAGAGAGGGCATCAACCTTGTTCAAAAAGACCACGATATAAGGGACACCGACCTGGCGCGCCAAGAGGATGTGCTCACGGGTCTGGGGCATCGGACCATCAGTGGCAGAAACGACCAAGATAGCACCATCCATCTGCGCGGCACCCGTGATCATGTTTTTCACATAATCAGCGTGTCCCGGACAGTCGACGTGCGCATAGTGGCGGTTATCGCTCTCATATTCGACGTGTGCAGTATTAATGGTAATACCGCGCGCTTTTTCCTCCGGCGCCGAGTCAATCTGGTCAACGCTTTTCTGCGATGCTGACTTACCATGAGCGCTCAATACCTTGAGGATCGCCGCGGTAAGCGTAGTTTTTCCATGGTCAACGTGGCCGATAGTTCCGACATTGACATGAGGTTTTGCTCGATCAAATTTCTCTGCCATACAATTTACAAAATGAAAATTAGTTAATAAAACAACCTAAAACCCTTTTTATTATCACAGGGTTTCATTGCCTCGCAGTGTATCACGAATGCAACGATCCTGTCAACAAGCGCTCTGCTACTCCTTCTTCGTAAGACTTTCAACGATATTACGAGGCACTTCGGCGTAATGCGAGAACTCCATGCTATAGCTTGCCCGCCCTTGGCTCATGGAGCGTAGCTGCGTGGCGTAGCCAAACATTTCTGCCAAAGGAATCATGGCGTGGATCACCTTTACCCCCGCGCGATCTGTCATCTCCTGGACCTGGCCTCGTTTGGAGTTGATATCGCCAATCACTTCTCCCATAAACTGTTCGGGAGTGACAACTTCAACTTTCATCACCGGTTCAAGAAGCACGAGATGCGCTTTTTTACACGCATCTTGGAATGCAAATGAGCCGGCAAGTTTGAAAGCGATTTCGGAAGAGTCTACTTCATGGTAGGATCCGTCAAAAACTGTTGCTTTTACATCAATGAGGGGGTAGCCGGCTAAGACACCGCGTGTGAGAGTTTCTTTAATACCCTTTTCAATGGCAGGAACGAATTCCCGCGGGATAACGCCGCCTTTGATTTCATCCACGAATTCAAATCCTTTGCCCTGCTCCAACGGCTCAACGCGCAACAGACAATGGCCGTACTGGCCGCGGCCGCCGGATTGGCGGATGTACTTCCCTTCCCCCTCGCCGGTTCCACGGATCGTTTCTTTATAGGCCACTTGAGGCTTGCCGATATTTGCTTCCACCTTGAACTCCCGCTTCATGCGGTCGATAATGATATCAAGGTGAAGCTCGCCCATCCCGGAAATAATGGTCTGCAAAGTCTCTTCGTCGGTGCGGACGCGGAATGTCGGATCCTCTTCCGCAAGTTTTGAAAGCGCGATGCCAAGCCGTTCTTGGTCTGCTTTTGTTTTTGGCTCGATTGCCACAGAGATCACCGGTTCTGGGAATGTGATCGCCTCCAATACAACCGGATTATCAGGATCGCAAAGCGTGTGGCCGGTAAAGGTATTTTTCAGCCCCACTGCCGCTCCGATATCGCCGGCATACACGGTATCAATCTCCTCTCGATCATTGGCAAACATGCGAACGATGCGGCCGACGCGCTCTTTTTCCCCCGTTGTGGCATTATACACATAAGAACCGGCTGAAAGCGTACCGGAATACACTCGGAAAAAACACAATTTTCCGATGTACGGGTCAGCGGCAATCTTAAACGCAAGCGCCGCAAAAGGTTCTTTATCATCGGTATTGCGGACGATTGCTGTTTCGGGGTCATCGGGATGCACACCGTGCACCGGCGGCACATCGAGCGGAGAAGGAAGGTAGTCGTTCACGGCATCAAGCAAAAACTGTACGCCTTTATTTTTCAATGCGCTGCCGCATAAAACCGGAACGATATGGCCGGAGATACAGCTTGCGCGCAGCACTTTTTTCAACGCATCGAGAGGCACTTCGTTCCCAGCAAGATAGGCATTCATTAACTCTTCATCGTTTTCAATGATTGCTTCAAGCAGTGCTTTGCGGTACTGCTCGACTTTTTCTTTCATGTCAGCAGGGATTTCCGTCTCTGTGATCTGCGTGCCAAGCTCATCTTCATACATGTATGCTTTCTGGGCAAGGAGATCGACGATGCCTTTGAATGAATCTTCGATGCCGATCGGAAGCTGGATCGGAAAAGCGCGCTTGGTTAATCGCTCATGGATCGAGTCAAGGTCGGCGTAAAAATCTGCGCCGGTGCGGTCGAGTTTGTTTACAAAACAAATGCGCGGGACATTAAATTTATCAGCCTGGCGCCAGACGGTTTCGGATTGCGGCTCTACGCCGGCAACGCCATCGAATACGACAACGCCACCGTCAAGCACGCGAAGCGAACGCTGCACTTCCACGGTAAAATCAATATGGCCCGGCGTGTCAATGATGGTAAACCGATTGCCTTTCCAAAAGCATGTCGTAGCAGCAGCGGTGATGGTGATACCGCGTTCGCGCTCCTGTTCCATCCAATCCATGGTTGCCTCGCCCTCATGCACTTCCCCGATTTTGTGTTTCTTTCCGGTATAAAAAAGGACGCGCTCGGTGACGGTGGTCTTTCCGGCGTCAATATGGGCGATAATGCCAAAATTGCGGATTTTTTCTAAAGGATATTCTCGGGGCATACAATAATGGAATGAAACACCTCGAAGCTCTTTGCTTTCGGGTGCTCAAAAATTAGCGGGAGAAACGCGCAAAATGGGCAAAAGCGCGGTTTGCTTCTGCCATTTTGTGTACATCATTTCTCTTTTTCACTGCATCTCCTTCTTTGTTTGCTGCGGCAACGATTTCATCTGCCAGTTTCAGCGCTGTCGGCCTGCCCTTCTTGTTGCGAACCGCTGTTAATATCCAGCGAAACGCAAGCGCGTAGCGACGATCACCGCGGACAGGGAACGGAATCTGATAATTGGCGCCGCCAATGCGCCGACCGCGGACCTCCAATAGAGGCATGACGTTTTTGACTGCTTCGTCGAACACCTCGAGAGGCGACTGTTTGGTCTTTTTCTCTACGACGTCAAAAGCATTGTATACTACGCGCAGAGCAGTAGCCTTTTTTCCTTTTCGCATGAGCGTATTGGTGAACTTTGCAACCAACGTACTACTGTACTTCGGGTCAGGGATGATGGTGCGTTTTGGCGCTGGTTTTCCTCTCATAAGACCTCTTGTATAATAATTTTCCGTAGCGAAATCCTAGGGCTTCGAGCGAAAACGACGAAGCGCGAGGAGGTGAATCTGTATGATTCATTGACGAGTGATGAGTTGTTTGCAGCCGAAGCCATAGGATTGCAGTAGGAAGGATTATTATACAAGAGGTCTGCCGTTTATTTCTTACTCTTGGGTCTTTTTGCGCCGTAGAGCGAACGACCCTGCCGGCGGCTTTCCACACCCGATGTATCGTATACACCGCGGACAATATGGTAGCGCACACCAGGCAAGTCTTTCACACGGCCGCCGCGCACGAGCACAATGGAGTGCTCCTGCAAATTATGGCCAATGCCGGGGATATATGCAGTGACTTCCATACCGTTTGACAGCCGAACACGGGCGATCTTCCGAAGCGCGGAGTTTGGTTTCTTCGGAGTGGTAGTGGTCACTTTTACGCACACGCCCCGCTTAAAGGGGCTTGCGATATAGTGCCGCTGGCGTTTGATCGTATCCAAAATACTGTCAAGAGCTGGGGATTTTGACTTTTTGGTGATTCGTTTGCGTCCTGTGCGGATCAGTTGATTTACGGTTGACATGCGTGATGAATAGTATGCGGTTGTGGATAAAAAAAAGACGTTTATAAGAAACGTGATACTAGTATACGAGTTTTGAAAAACCTGTCAATGGCAACAATATAATGCCATGAAAAAGAAAAACCGGCCAAAAGTGGGGGCTACTCGTCTAGCCATATAGGTCACTGTGAGTGCCGATATGGAGAAAAACAACATGGTCCGACGATTTATAATACAGCTGTGCTCGATAATCTCCGGTAATATTAATACTATAAATACCGACTAATGGTCCCGATAACTCATGGAAGTTGAGGATAGGATGAAGATGATTTTCGCAGAAAAGAAGAAACCGCTCATTAAACTTTTTTTGCGCGTTTTTTGGCAGTTTCGCAAACTGCTTTTTGAACGATCTATGGAAATCAACATTCATAGAGCTCTTATTGACTCCCGCATAATAGCTTAACAAGAAAAATGTGTGATTTTGAGTCGGATTTGCAGTCCCTGGAACTGCAAAAAACCGCAAACGTACTTTTAGTACGGTGAGGATTTTTTGTAGTGAAG
>Ga0172370_10004711_pt1 | contig 18070 bp, 13 predicted proteins | sample LakKiv5m_FD_114538 | JGI IMG/M metagenome (GOLD analysis project Ga0172370, IMG submission 114538) | Freshwater microbial communities from Kabuno Bay, South-Kivu, Congo - kab_022012_11.5m | ecosystem: Environmental > Aquatic > Freshwater > Lake | place: Democratic Republic of the Congo...
GCCGCCCACCACAACCGCGCGTTTACTGTGTTTGGCAACTTTGATGATGCGCTTCGCGTCTTCAAAATGGTCAAGTTTAACCACGCCGTCAAAATTCTCTCCGGGCGCGCCGAGCGACAACGCATGTGACCCGACAGCGAGGAGCAATTTGCTATATGTTAAAGGCGGCTTGCCTTCTATTTCGAGCGTATGTTTGTCGCGCAAAATCCGTTTGACGCGCCCCTGCACAAAAGAGAGCGCCAAGTCGCGGTAGTCGTTCCGCGCGCGCGGGTAAAGCGCTTTATCGTCCAGCTCGCCCGTAAGGTAATACGCCAAGCCGGGGCGAGAATAAAACCCGTGCGGGTCATCGCTGACCATGACCACTTCGCTGTTGGAGTCCAAACTGCGAATGGCTTCCACTGCGGCAAAGCCCGCTACGCCTGCGCCAATAATGACATATCTCATACGTTTGCTTTTTCAAATAAATCAGTTTGCGCGAAACGCAACACGCCGCGCGGACAACGCGCCACACATTCCCCGCACGTTAAACATTCGCTATGAACAACCGCCTCTTTGCGCCAAACATGAGCGCGCACATCAATGCCGACGGGGCAGTTATAGGAACAGATGCCGCATTGTACGCAACGCGAAGATTCTGGAACAACCTGCCCGGAAGTCATCACCGTATGGCGGGAATTGCCCGATTTGAAAATATCTAATAATGCCATTGTATTCCTCGCTTTCAAAAAAAGAACCCGAATGAATTGATAATTTATTCCGCATTAATTTGCGAGAACTAAATCAGTCTTCATTATAAAAACATAAGAAGAAATAGGGCGCTAGAAATGCGGTGAAATTATGTGGAAGATGTAAAAAAACAGGGTTGTCTCACGACAACCCTGCCTGCTAACATGATGAAAAATATTTTACGCAATCGGCTTTACATCGGCGGCTTGCAAGCCTTTGGGACCGGTTTCAATGGAGAACTCCACCTTTTGGTCGGCTTCCAACTTGCGGTAGCCATCGGTCTGAATGGCGCTGAAGTGGACAAAGACATCCTCGCCTTGATTATCATCGCGACCAATGAAGCCGTAGCCTTTTGTCGCATTGAACCACTTGACGGTTCCAATATAACGTTCTGACATTTTATTACTCCTACATAAAAAATTTATGCCATTCATCTTTAACGTTCAAAGGTAAATTGGCACGCGCGGCAAGATTATCACGCCTAAAAGCGAAAGTCAAGTTATTTTTAGAGGGGGGTATAATCGCGCCATTCTATTAAAATTTGGAGGCATAAACCATGACCGATGTAGCGCTCTACCCGCTCAGCGATGAGCATAAGATGATTCGAGACGCGGCGCGCGATTTTGCTCAAAAAGAAATTGCGCCTGTCGCCGCAAAGTTTGACGAAAGCGGGGAATTTCCGTATGACAACATCAAAAAAATGGGGGCGTTGGGCTTCATGGGAATCGAAGTTCCCGAAGCCTACGGCGGCGCGGGGATGGACGCGCTCTCCTATGTGTTAGCAATGGAAGAAATTAGCAAAGTGGACGCGGCTCATTCCGTCATTATGTCGGTCAATAACTCGCTCTACTGTCACGGCATTATGCAATTTGGCACGGAAGAACAAAAGAAGAAGTACATTACGCCGATTGCCTCCGGGCAAGCCATTGGCGCATACTCACTGACCGAACCGCAGAGCGGCTCCGATGCGGGGACGATGAAAAGCCGCGCCACCCGTGACGGAGATTCCTACGTCCTTAACGGACGCAAGAGCTGGGTCACCAGCGGACCCGTAGCGGATTACTTTGTGGTCTTTATGATGACCGACCCGGAGAAAAAGCAAAAGGGCGTCAGCGCCTTTTGGGTGGATGGAAAAAGCAAGGGCTTAACGCGCGGAAAGAAAGAACCCAAAATGGGCATCCGCGCCTCCGCCACCAGCGAACTCATCTTTGAAGACTGCCGCATCCCCGCGGAAAATCTGCTGGGCAAGGAAGGCGATGGCTTCAAAATTGCTATGACCGTTTTGGATGCCGGACGCATTGGCATTGCCACGCAAGCGCTGGGCATTGCCGAAGCCGCCTACGAAGCAGCGCGCCAATACGCCAATGACCGCCAAGCCTTTGGGCAATCCATTGGCGCGTTTCAAGGCACAGGATTTAAACTGGCGGATATGAAGACGCGCATCGAAGCGGCGCGCCTGCTCATCTACAACGCCGCCATTACCAAAGACAAAGCCAAAGAAAGCGGCGGACGTTATTCGCTGGAAGCTTCGATGGCAAAACTCTTCGCCTCCGAAACCGCTATGTATGTCACGCACGCCGCGCTGCAAATTCATGGCGGCATGGGATACAGCAAAGAACTGCCCATAGAGCGCTACTTCCGCGATGCGAAGATTACCGAAATTTACGAAGGCACCAGCGAAATTCAACGCCTCGTCATCTCGCGGCTGGAATTAGGGAAGTAAAACAGAGTAGAGCAGGCTTAAGCCTGCTCTATCAAAATAGACCTCTTGCAAAAATTCAAAAACCTAACCACAGAGACGTCGAGACACGGAGAAAACCAATCAAAAGACTCTGCGCCTCCGTGTCTCAGTGGTTAACGATTCAGAGGTTAAAGATATTATGAAAGCCACTCTCTTCCACACACACGGCGACGCGGAAGTTCTGCAATACGCCGACTTCCCCACCCCTGAACCCAAAGCGGGCGAAGTCCTCGTGCGGATTCGCGCCGCCGCTCTCAATCGCATGGATGTGATGGTACGCAACGGCTGGCAGGGACTCAAACTGGACATGCCGCACATCAACGGCGCGGACGGCGCGGGTGAAGTTGCCGCGCTGGGTTCTCCTCTCCCCACGGGAGAGGGGCTAGGGGTGAGGGAAAATTTCCAAGTTGGCGATAGAGTCTCCATCAACGCCAACCTCGGCTGCGGTCAATGTGATTTTTGCCAAAGCGGACGCGACAATCTCTGCCGTCACTGGCACTTGCTGGGCGAGACCATTCGCGGCACTTACGCCGAATACATTGCCCTGCCTGCGCGTCAGCTCTACAAACTGCCGCCCAATTTTGACTTTCATCAAGCCGCCGCCGCCGCGCTGGTTTATCAAACCGCGTGGCATTCCATCCTCAAACGCGGAAATTTACAAGCGGGCGAAACCCTCGCCATTGTCGGCGCGGGCGGCGGAGTCAACTCCGCCAGCATTCAAATTGGAAAATATCTCGGCGCAAGAGTCATCGTCATTGGCTCAAACGCAAAAAAATTGGAGCAGGCGCAAGCGCTCGGCGCGGACGTTCTGATTGACCGCTCCAAAGAAGAAGATTGGTCCAAAGCCGTCTTTCTCGCCACCGACAAAAAAGGCGTGGACGTCATCGTGGATAATGTTGGCACAACCTTCCCGCTCAGTTTGCGCGCGCTCAAAAAAGGCGGGCGGCTGCTCACAGTGGGCAACAGCGGCGCGCCCAAATTTGAAATTGACAACCGCTTCATCTTCGCCAAACATCTCTCCATCATCGGCTCCACCATGAGTACATTGGCGGACTTCAAAGAAGTGATGGATTTAGTGACGGCGGGAAAACTCCAACCCGTCCTCGATAAAACCTTCCCGCTGCAAGACGCCGCCGCCGCGCAAGAAAGATTGTGGCGCGGGGAAAATTTTGGAAAGATTACGCTGGAAGTAGGACAGGCTTAAGCCTGTCCTACCCTTACCCATGAATTTGATAAAAAAACTCTCCCTCTTTGAAATTTTACTAATCCTCGTCATTCTAGGAATCCACCTCTACGCCGCCACAGCGGACGGCTACATCTTCCCTAATTTATGGTTCATCCGCGATGACGCATACTATTATTTCAAAGTCGCGCAAAATATCTCTCAAGGCTTAGGCAGCACATTTGACGGCATCAACCTCACCAACGGCTACCATCCGCTTTGGCTGCTCATCAACATCCCCATCTTTGCCCTCGCCCGCTTTGACTTAATTCTACCGTTGCGCGTGTTGCTCATGGTCATTGCCGCACTGCAAGCCGCAACCGCCATTCTCATCTATCGCGCTGCCGCGCGCGCCCTCTCGCAACCCGTTGCCATGCTTGCCGCCCTTTTTTGGGCGTTCAACGGCTACATCCATTTTGCCTATCACCGCCCGGGGTTAGAAACTCCGCTGGCGGCGTTTGCCATTGCCTTACTGATTGAAAAATTAAGTCAATTTGAAAACAGATGGAAGAAAGCGCCTATCGGCGCGCCGCAACTCTACGGGCTGGCGCTGGTCTCCGCCCTCGCCATGTTCAGCCGCCTCGACCTTATCTTCCTAGCATTTTTAGTCGGCATCTACGTCATCTTTCGCGGACATCCGCTACGCTATTTTCTCCCGCTGGACGCCGCCGCCATCTTCTTCTCCGTCACGGCGGCGGCGGCGTTGCGTGTGGGCTTCCCGGCATATAACTACTACGCGGCGGCGGCAGTCTCCGCAACCTTCATTGCGTTGCCCATAAAAATCATCGCGTTTTATTTTGCGGGGATGTATGCCCACCCCAACGCAAGCGGAATCAAAACGCTGCTATGGAAGAGCCTGCTTGCCAACGGAATCGGCGCGGCGCTCTTCTCCGCTCTCATGCTGGCGCTGGGAACATATCCCCGCGCCGCGCTGCTCTACGACTTTGCGCTCACGCTCGCGTTCACGTTGAGCGCGAGGCTGTTTGCCCGCCGCGCCGCAAATACCCGCCCCGCGCCGAGCGGCTCGCCCGTAGAGGAGTTGCGCGCGCGCTTTTCCATCTGGCTGCGTGAAGGCACAATCTTCTACGGAACGCTCGGCGGTTTACTGGGCGCGTACCTGCTCTTTAACAAAATTGTATTTGGAACATCCACGCCCGTTAGCGGTCAAATTAAACGCTGGTGGGGAACGTTGCTGCATACCGTGTACGACACGCCCGCCGCAAACTGGCGCGACTTTTTAGGCATTGGTTACGAAACGGCGTATAACGTTTGGCAACCGCTTTCGCAAGCGTGGCTCACGCTGGCAATTCGCATCAAACCGCTTTATCCGGGTTCTAACACAACAGACGAGCGCTATTACCTTGTGATAGCGGCGACTGTAATTTTGCTGGCGCTGCTGGTCTTCTTTTTGCCGCGCCCCATCTTTGAGCGCGCTGCGCGCATGGCGTTGCTGCCGCTCTTGGCGGGGAATCTCGTGCATACGCTTTCGTACACAGCCACCGCCTATGGCGGCGCAAAAGAATGGTACTGGGTCGGCGAAACGCTGCTGATGATTTACATTGGCGCGTTGCTACTAGATTTACCCCTGCGCCCGTTGATGCAGTTTGCGCCGCTGCGCTTTGCAGCGCAAGCGGGCGCGTTGGCGTTAGGCGCATTGACTCTTTCCGCCTTGTTGGTTTACTTTCGCGCCAACCTTTCGCATGGGCGCTTTCCGCCGAATCAACCTTATATGGAAGTGGTGACCTACCTCGAAGAACACACGCCCGCGGGCGCAGTGATTGGCATGACAGGCGGCGGCAACATGGGGTATTTCATCAAAGACCGCGTCATTGTCAATATGGACGGGTTGATTAATAGCTATGAATATTTCCGCGTTTTGCAGGCAAAGAACGCGCCGCAATATTTACATCAACGCGGAATGCGAATAGTCTTCTCGAATAAAAAAATTTTGGAATACCCGCCCTACGATAAGCAATTTACGCGCTACCTCAGCGCTTTTGATTCTTACGGCGGAAAAGATTTGTTATGGCTGCTGCCAGAGCCAAAATATTAAAAACGCTGGAAGGTTACAGGTAAAAGGTTACAGGTGAAAAGTTGAAAAGTAGCGTAGTTCCCGCCGCGTGGCGCGTTTCTTTATTGGCTATTCTACTCATGCTCTTTACGGCATGGAATATTCTGCGCGCGCAAAACGCCCTAGCGCGGGGCGCGCTCTTCTTGCAGTACGGCGGGTTGCGGGCATTTTTGCCCGTTCTGCTCGGCGGAATCTTTTGGGCATTCACGGGTATCTTCCTGCTATGGAGCGTGTTAAAACAAAAGCGTTGGGCAACCAGCGCGCCGCGCCTTTTTAGCGCCGCTTATCTGCTTTGGTATTGGGCAGAAAGACTCACCCTGCAAAGCCCGCGACCAAACGCAATGTTTGCTGTTATAGTACAGGTCATCCTGTTTATTTTCATTCTATTTGCAACCAAACCACTCATGAGAGAGGCATATGAGCCAGAACCCCAAAATCCAAAAGTTGAATGAAGTCAAAGCGCAATCGCGCTTGGGCGGCGGGCAAGCCCGCATAGACGCGCAACATAAAAAAGGCAGGCTCACCGCCCGCGAGCGGCTGGACTTGCTGCTAGACAAAGGCTCGTTCCGCGAGGTGGACGCTTTTGTCGTTCACCGCACAAGCGACTTTGGGCTGGATGAGCAAAAGTTCATCGGCGATTCAGTCGTCACCGGCTGGGGAACTGTTGAGGGGCGGCTGGTATACGTCTTCTCGCAAGACTTCACCGTCTTTGGCGGCAGCTTGGGCGAAGTTCACGCCGAAAAGATTTGCAAAATTATGGATATGGCGATGAAGAACGGCGCGCCGGTCATCGGGCTAAACGATTCGGGCGGGGCGCGCATTCAAGAAGGCGTAGTGTCTCTGGCTGGCTACGCAGACATCTTCCTCAAAAACACGCTGGCTTCCGGCGTTATTCCGCAAATTTCTGCCATTATGGGACCCTGCGCAGGCGGCGCGGTTTATTCACCCGCGCTAACCGACTTCATTTTTATGACGCGCAACACTTCGTATATGTTTGTCACCGGACCAGACGTAGTAAAGACGGTGACGCGCGAGGAAGTGACTCAAGAAGAATTGGGCGGCGCAAGCGTTCACTCTGAAAAGTCGGGCGTGTGCCACCTCGCCGCAGACAGCGAAGCGGATACGCTTTACCTCATTCGCAAATTATTGGGCTACCTGCCGCAGAATAACATGGAAGACCCGCCCTTTGTGCAAAGCGATGACCCGCTGCGGATGGAAGAAGAATTAAACAATCTTGTTCCAGATGACGCGAACAAACCTTACGACATTAAAGACGCCATTCGGCTGATTGTAGATAACGGAGATTTTTTTGAAATTCACGAAGCCTACGCCGCGAACATTGTGGTTGGTTTTGCGCGGCTGGGCGGTCACTCCGTTGGCATTGTGGCAAATCAACCGTCTGTGTTAGCGGGCGTATTGGATATTGACGCAAGCGAAAAAGGCGCGCGTTTTGTGCGCTTCTGCGATTCGTTCAATATTCCCATCATCACCTTTGAGGATGTGCCGGGCTTTTTGCCGGGAACCAATCAAGAACATCACGGCATCATCCGTTCCGGCGCAAAACTGCTCTACGCCTATTGCGAAGCCACCGTGCCGAAGTTAACGGTCATCACGCGCAAGGCATACGGCGGCGCGTACTGCGTGATGTCTTCCAAACACATTCGCAGCGATGTAAACCTCGCCTGGCCCACCGCCGAAATTGCCGTGATGGGTCCAGATGGCGCGGTCAGCATCATCTTCCGCAAGGAGTTGGACGCGGCGAAAGACCCCGTTCAACGCAAGGCGGAACTGGTGGCGGATTACAAAGAGAAATTTGCCAACCCCTATGTGGCGGCGCAGCGCGGCTATGTGGACGATGTGATTGAGCCAAAAGAGACTCGCCCGCGCCTCATTAACGCGCTGGAAGCGCTCAGCAACAAGCGAGACGCCAACCCCGCAAAAAAACACGGAAACATTCCGCTGTAAGGAGTCTTATGGTTACTAAAGTATTGGTTGCAAATCGCGGAGAAATTGCGGTACGCATCATCCGCGCCTGCCGCGAACTGGGTATTGAAACCGTAGCGGTATTTTCTGAAGCAGACCGCAACGCCCTGCATGTGCGCTACGCAGACGAGGCTTATTGCATTGGTCCCGCGCCCTCGCGTGAATCTTATCTGCGGGCAGACAAACTCTTTGAGGTGGCGAAAAAATCCGGCGCGGATGCGCTGCATCCGGGCTACGGCTTCCTCGCCGAGCGCGAAGATTTCGCCTCCGAATGCGCGGAGCGCAACATCGCCTTCATTGGTCCTAAACCCTCCTCCATTGCCGCCATGGGAGATAAAGGCAAAGCGCGCGCCACCGTCATTAAGGCGGGCGTGCCGGTTGTGCCGGGTACGGAAGACGTGGGCAATATGACCAACGCCGACCTGTTGCGGCTTGCGCCCAGTATTGGATTTCCGCTGTTGATTAAGGCAACTGCGGGCGGCGGCGGCAAGGGGATGAGAGAAGTTCGGACGATGGAGGAAATGCCCGCCCTGTTAGAATCGGCGCGCCGCGAAGCGGAATCCGCCTTTGGAGACGGGAACGTCTATCTGGAAAAACTGATTGAAGGGGCGCGGCATATTGAATTTCAAATCCTCGCCGATGCCTTTGGCAACGTGCTGCATCTTGGCGAGCGCGAATGTTCCATTCAACGCCGCCATCAAAAACTGGCGGAAGAATCGCCCTCGCCATTTTTAGACGATGAGTTGCGAAAAAAAATGGGAGACGTGGCGGTGAAAGCGGCGCAAGCGGTGGATTACATCAACGCGGGAACAATTGAATTTTTGGTGGATAAAGACCGCAACTTTTATTTTTTGGAGATGAACACCCGCTTGCAAGTGGAACATCCCGTAACGGAGATGGTGACGGGCGTGGATATTGTGGCGGAGCAAATTCGCATTGCGCGCGGCAGACAAATTTCCTACAAGCAGGAAGAACTTCAATTTAGCGGTCATGCGTTGGAATGCCGCATTAACGCCGAAGACCCGTTTAATGAATTTATGCCCTCCACAGGAGTCATCACCCACAGCATTTTGCCCACCGGTCCCGGCGTGCGCGTGGATACGGGCGTGTACCCGGGCTTTGAAATTACGCCCTACTACGACCCAATGATTGCAAAATTAATTGTATGGGGCGAAACGCGCGGGCAAGCCATTTTGCGAATGCGCCGCGCGCTGGAAGAATATCGCATTGTTGGCGTGCGAACGAACATTCCCTTCCATCAAAATTTGATGGACAGTCATCGCTTTATGGGCGGGCAATTTGACACGCGCTTTGTGGAAGAGCGCTTCTCCATGAACGATGAAATTAGCGCCGAAAGCGCCGAAATTGCCGCCATCCTCGCCACGCTGGCGGCGCACCAACAAACCGAGCGCAACGCCAACATCGTCCGCCGCAACGCCCGCGATACCTCCAACTGGAAATGGGTGGGGCGCTGGGAACGAATGCACAGGTAGGTTAACGCATGAAATATATTACAACCATAGACAACAAGCAATTTGAAATTGAAGTGATAGACGAGCGGCATGTGCGCGTGGGCGAGCGCCTGTTAGAAGTGGACTTTCAATCAGTCAGCGGGCAGCCGGTCTTCTCGCTCATTGTAGATGGAAAATCCTACGAATCCTTCGTCTATCAAGGCGAGGAAGACTGGGAAGTTTTATTGCGCGGGCGGCAGTATCAAATCAAAATTGAAGACGAGCGCGAGAAGCGCCTTAAAGCGGCGGCGGGCGGCGGCGCGCAAGCAGGCGGCGAGTTCCACCTCAAAGCGCCCATGCCGGGTTTGGTCGTCTCCATCAACGTGGCAGAAGGGCAAGAAATAAAAAAAGGACAGGTTCTCGTCATCCTCGAATCGATGAAAATGCAAAACGAGCTCAAATCTCCGCGTGACGGCGTGATAGAACGCATCCGCGTAAAAGCGGGCGAAACCGTAGAGCAAAAACAAACCCTGCTCAACGTGCGATAGAGGCAACATGGGCGAGACCGAAACCGAAGTTAAATTTCACGTCCAAAACTTAGCCCGCATTGAAACGCGCCTGCTCACAGAACAGGCGCGTTTGATTCAACCCCGCGTCCATGAAATCAACTTGCGCTTTGACACGCAAGACAACCAACTCCGCAACAGCCAGCGCGTCCTGCGTCTGCGACAAGACGAAAAGGCGCGGCTCACTTTCAAAGGTCCCAGCACAGAAGGCGAGCGTGGCGTTTCCAGCCGCGCAGAAATTGAATTCATTGTAGAAGATTACGGAAAAGCCCAACGCTTTTTAGAAGCGCTGGGCTACCGCGTCACCGCGTTCTACGAAAAATTCCGCGCCACTTATGAATGGCGCGGAATGCACGTCATGCTGGACGAATTGCCCTACGGAACATTTATAGAAATAGAAGGCGAAAACGCGGAAGAAATTCAACGCGCCGCAACCGCGCTCGGCTTGCGCTGGGAGGCAATGGTCAAAATGGGCTACCGCGCCTTGTATGAACGCATCGCGCCGCGCTATGCCCTCAACGCCGCCCATCTCAGTTTTAACGAGCTGCAAAAAACGCAAATTAACCTCGCCGAGTTCGGCGTTCACGCGGCAGATGAATAACTAAACCTTCAAACTCGCCCGTCTTTTCTTCAAAACATTATCATCCGACCATTTGAAGATTCTCAACACAAAGCGCAGACTTCCCAGCCAAGCGAGGAAAGCGCCCCACAGGCGCGCCGCGCCAGACGCGGGGGCGGGCAGTTCCACCGTTGCGGAAAAATCCACCGGGCGGGCATTGACCTCAAACAGATAGCGCCCGCGCCGCGTAACGAGAGGTTGCGCTTCTAAAAATTCGCGCAGCGCTTCGCGCTCGGCAGGGGTCATCCACTGCGGCAAATCGGACGTGGCTTTGAAGTTAAAAATCAACGCAAGGTCTTGCAACTGGCGCTTCTGCTCCGCCGTCAGCGAATTTTCAATTTCCGTAAAATAGGCAACATCCGGGTCAAGGTAAAGCAGCGGGTTGAGCCAATAGCGATGAAGGGAAGCGCGAATCCCCGCCCGCGTAGAGGGAATGGATGGGTTATAAAACAACACTGCGTCTCTATGTTTTTCCCACACGCCCGCCACATCTGGTCCTACGCGCAGCGCGTCACACAAGCCCAACGAGGGCAAAATAGGCGCGCCGCAGGCAAGGAAGAAAGCATCCGCGCCCATTGCCTCGCGCAGCAGGCGCATGGTTTGGCGGTAGGAGTCTTCGCGGGGAATATTTTGCGCGCGCAAGCCGGGTAAAGCGCCCGCGTAGAGAAAATCCAATTTGAGATAGTCAAAGCCCCAGGCGCGAACTTGACGCATTAAATCCGCCAGCCAAGTTTGCACATCGGCGCGGGAAGAATCCAGCGCGTATAAATCTTCTCCCCAGTTAAAACCAGCGGAGATGAATTTTCCGCGCCCGTCTTTCAAGAACCAATCGGGGTGCGCGCGGAACAAGTTCGAGGATGCGGTAGCGATGAGAGGCGCAAGCCACAAGCCCGCCCGTCGTCCTGTGGCGTGAATTTCATCCGCCAGCGCTTTCATACCGTTGGAAAATTTATCGTTTGGAGTCCAATCGCCAATATTTTTCTGCCAGCCATCGTCAATTTGGAATACGTCAAAGGGCAGGTCGTTCAGTTGTTGAAAGACGTGAGAGAGAACGGTTTGGTCTATCATGGTGTAGAGGCTGTACCACGAACACCAAACGCGCGGCGCGCCGTTTTTTTGCGCGCGTCCAAAGCGAGCGGCAAGGGCTTCGGCGTACTGCGCGAAGACGGTTTCTTCCGCGCCGTAGGCGGCGAACCATTCGGCTTCGCCCGCTTCGCTGAAAGCGTCTAAATAATTTTTTTTGTAAAAGACGTGCGTGTTCAAAGATAACGCGCCCAGTAAGAGAATGTTGCCGTCCTCAAATTCCAATGCGCCCAGCCATGAGCCATGCGTAGAGGCATCGTGAGCGTAGCGCGGGTCTATTTGCAGCGGGTGAAAGATGTTCGGTTTTTGAATGGGCAAGGGCGCAAGGCTTGTCCATGCGGCAAGCGACCATGACTGCCAGCCATGACGATAGTAGCGCAGCGGCGCATCTGGAATAGAAATTTGGGCGGATTGCGCTTTGAAGGTTTGCGGGGTTTGTTGAATTTGAGCAAGAGTTAGGTTCATAAAGATTTCCTAAAAATTGTGCGTAAAAAAGCGGGCGGAGTTTCCTCCGCCCGCCGGTTTATATTTATCTGCGTCCGCCTCTATCGCCGCCGCCGCGTCCGCCCCTGTCGCCGCCGCGCCCGCCTCTATCGCCGCCGCCGCGAGAGCCGCCGCGAGAGCCGCCTTTGTCTTTCTCGCGGGCTTCTTCGGCAGACCAGCCTTCCAGCACGGCTTGACGCGAAAGGCGAATTTTGCCTTGCGGGTCAACATCTGTAACCATTACGGTAATTTCATCGCCCATGCCGCAAACATCTTCCACTGTGTTTACGCGCTCGCTGGCAAGCTGCGAGATATGCACCAAACCATCCACGCCGGGCAAAATATTGACGAAAGCGCCAAAGGCTTCAATGCGAACCACTTTGCCGGTGTAGATGTTTCCAACCACAACGGACTCGCCGAGAGATTCCACGCGCTCTTGAGCGATTTTTGCGCCAATGCCGTCTGTGGACGCAATGTAAACCGTGCCGTCTTCTTCGATGTCAATCTTTGTGCCGGTTTCTTCTTGTAGCGCGCGGATGTTCTTGCCGCCGGGTCCGATGAGCGCGCCAATTTTTTCCACCGGGATTTTGACGGTGATGATGCGCGGCGCGTGCGGTTTGAGTTCGGCGCGCGGAGCGGGCAAGACCGCCAACATTTTTTCCATGATAGACATGCGCGCCGCGTGCGCCTGTTCCAGCGCTTCTTTCATCATCTGCGCACTCAGCCCGCTAATTTTGATGTCCATTTGCAGCGCGGTAATGCCCTGCGCCGTGCCAGCCACTTTGAAATCCATATCGCCGAGGTGGTCTTCCGTGCCTTGAATGTCGGTGAGGATTTTGTAGCGTCCGGTTTCATCGGTGATGAGTCCCATTGCCACGCCGGAAACAGGCGCTTTGATGGGAACGCCCGCATCCATCAACGCGAGGGTGGAGCCGCAGACCGAACCCATTGAGGTAGAGCCATTGGACGATAACGCCTCAGACACAACGCGGATGGTGTAGGGGAAGGTTTCTTCGGCGGGAATGACCGGTTCTAATGCGCGTTCCGCCAACGCGCCATGTCCCACCTCGCGGCGGCTTTGTCCGCGCAAGGGTTTTACCTCGCCCGTAGAGAAAGGCGGGAAGGAGTAATGATGCAGGTAGCGTTTGTCTTTAATAGGGGAAAGGTTATCCAGTTCTTGCGCCTCGCCCAATGTGCCAAGCGTGGCAAAAGATAAAACTTGAGTTTCGCCGCGCGTGAATAAACCCGTGCCGTGCGCGCGCGGATATAAACCAACATCGCACCAAATGGGGCGAATTTCAGTCGGGGTACGTCCATCGGGGCGTTTGCCCAAACTGAGAATGCGCTCGCGCACAATTTTATGTTCCGCTTCGCTAAATGCGGATTTCACATCGCTTTGGGCGGGGGCGGCAGAGTCGCCTTCGGGGCAAAATTCCGCCACAATGGCTTTTTGCAATTCATCCATGCCGCCGTAAAATTCGGCTTTGCTGAGCGGCTTATCTAACAGTTCGTTCATGCGCGCATTGACCGCTTCAAAGACTTTCTTTTGCAGTTCTTCATTGGCGGTGACAATGGTCGCCTCGCGTTTGGGTTTGCCAATTTCGGCTTGCATTTTGAGTTGCAGGTCAATAATGGGTTGAATGGATTTGTGACCCAGTTCCAATGCGGCAACCATCACATCTTCGGGAATTTCATTCGCGCCGCATTCGACCATCAAAATTGCGTCTCGTGTTCCGGCGATTCTTAAGTCGAGGTCGGATGCATCCATCTCCGCAAAAGTCGGGTTGATGACAAACTCTCCGTTTACGCGCCCTACGCGCACCGCGCCAACCGGTCCGCCCCAGGGGATATCTGAAATCATCACGGCAGCGGAAGCGGCATTGATAGCCAGAATGTCGAGCGGGTTTTCGCCATCCGCCGAGAAGGTGTACATAATGACTTGCACTTCGTTCCGCATTCCATGCGCGAAGAGCGGGCGCAAGGGGCGGTCTGTTAAGCGGCTGACAAGAATCGCCTCGGTGGCGGCGCGTCCTTCGCGGCGGAAGAAAGAGCCGGGAATTTTTCCGCCCGCGTACAGGCGTTCTTCAAAATCTACAGAGAGGGGAAAGAAGTCAATGCCATCGCGCACGCCGCCCATCGTGGCGGCGGCAAACACAACCGATTCGCCCACGCCAAAGGTGACTGCGCCGCCCGCTTGCGCGGCAAGCGTTCCGGTTTCAAAGGTATGTTCGCGCGTTCCCACCATTGTGGAGTAGCGCTTTAATTCGGGTTTCATATTTATATTTTCTCCTGTTGCGTTCGCTACAATTTCCGCCGATGAGTCAGGGACTGAAGAGCAAGAACAAACGGCGTTGTTCGCGCTATTCAATTCCTGACGGCGGTTTTTTTAACAAAGACCTGACAGGCTCCAAAGCCCGTCAGGTCTATTTGACTTTCTTACTTGCGGCGTAACTGCAAGCGGTCGGTCAAGGTCAGGTAGCTCTGATAATTGCGTTGGCGCAAATATGTGAGCAAGCGTCTGCGTTGACCCACCAATTTGAGCAAACCACGGCGGCAAGATTGGTCTTGCTTGTTGTTGCGTAAATGTTCGGTGAGCTGAACAATTCGATTGGTGAGAATGGCAACCTGAACCTCAGGCGAGCCGGTGTCGTTCTCGTGGCGGTGAAAATCTTCAATCGCCTTCGTCTTAACTTCTTTTGCAAGCGGCATGACGTGTGCATCCTTTCTGTATAAAATAGCGCAGGTCTCCATGTTCGCAGCCGAAACCGCAAAACAGGACCAGTCACGGAGGCGCATTATACCAGAAGAATTATAATTGCCGCATGAAATTCCCCACCCTTACCCAACAATTGAGCCTGCTCCGCAGCGGAAAGACCTCCCTCGCCGAAGTTTTAGACGAGACCTACCGCCGCATAGAAGAAGAAAACCCGCGCCTCAACGCCTTCATCACCGTTGCGCCGCGTTCAGAAATTCAACCCGCCAAAGATTCGCCGCTCTGCGGTCTGCCCATCGCTGTTAAAGATTTGTACGATGTGGCGGGAATGCCCGCCACCAGCGGCGCAAAATTTTTCGCAAATTACATCCCCAACCAAGACGCGGCGATTATCTCTAAACTTAAGGACGCAGGCGCGTACATCATCGGCAAAACCAATACGCACGAAGTCGCGCTCGGAGTCACCACCAACAACCCGCACTATGGCGCGTGCCGCAACCCCTGGGACATCACACGCACGCCGGGCGGCTCATCGGGCGGCAGCGCGGCGGCGGTGGCGGCTGGCATGGCAGCCGCCGCGCTCGGCACAGATACCGGCGGCTCCATTCGCATTCCTGCTTCGCTGTGCGGCGTGGTCGGTTTTAAGCCAACTTATGGGCGCGTCAGTTTGCGCGGAATTTTGCCCCTGTCGTGGAATCTCGACCACGCCGGTCCGCTTGCCCGCAGCGTGGAAGACGCGGCGCTGCTGCTCAACCTCATCAGCGGGTACGATGAAGCAGACCCCGCCTCGCAACCTTGCGCGGGCGAGGATTTTAGCGCCCGTCTAAAAGAATCTATTCACGGGAAAAAAATTGCGCTGGCGACGGGTCGCTTCATAGAGGAGGCGACAGACGCAGACGTGGCAGAATCGATTCGCGCCGCAAGCAGAGTCTTCGCAGCGCAAGGCGCTACCGTCACCGAAATTAACGCGGACTTTTTGCGCGAGGCGGCGCTTGCCAATTCGCTAATGACGCAGGCGGACGGGGCAGCCTTTCACCGTGAGCGCATGAAAGAACATCTCGATTGGTTTGGCGCGGATGTGCGTCAGCGCCTGCAAACGGGCGCAAACTTTACATCCAGCGAGTACGCGCTGGCGCGGCGGACGCAAAGCGAAATGAAACGCCGCATGGAAATTTTGTTTCAAACGTATGACGCGCTCATCCTGCCCTCCACGCCCATTGCCGCGCCGCTCTTGGAAGGCGAAAACGCGATTGAACGCGCGCGCCTGTTAACGCGCTTTACTGCGCCCTTTAATTTAACCGGTTTGCCCGCGCTCAGCCTGCCATGCGGGTTCACCCATGAGAACCTGCCCATTGGGCTGCAAATTGTGACGCGCGCATGGGATGAAGCAGGCGCGTTGAATTTTGGCTGGGCATTTGAGATGGCGCTCCAACCCTAACAAAATTGTGTATGAGGGCAAGGGCAAGCATTGTATAATGAAAATATGCAATGAACTTGCAATTTTTACATAGCGGTATTTAATCTACTTTGTTGCCTTTTTCAAATTATTTTTGAAAGTAGCAGATTGCGTTATTTATGTTTTTTATAGCGAGGCAGCCATGAAATTCAGATTTCGATTTTTATCTTTTTTTCTGTCCCTGTTAGCCATATTTTCACTCTTGCCCGTCCAAGCGGCGCGCGCGGCTACTATTTACACAAGCGCCGCCTCCGGCGATTGGAACACGGCGGCGAACTGGTCGCCAAACGGCGTGCCTAGCGCGGGCGATACGGTGACGATACTCAACACGCACACGATAAATATGAGCGCGGATGTAAGCGTGGATTCTCTGACGCTGGACGCGGGCGGCAGGCTGGAAACGAACGCTTTTAACTTAACGGTTGGAACGGCGCTGACGAACAACGGAACGCTGATTGCGGGCGCAAACCTCATCACCATAAACGGAAGTTTTGACAACACAGGAACTTTTGACGCGGCAAGCGGAAAAGTCATTTATAACGGCGCGGGCGCGCAGACGATTGCAAGCGTCTCTTATTATGATTTGACGGCGAGCAATAGCGGAGTTAAAACTTCGAGCGGCGCATCCATTTTGACGGTGGGAAACAGCCTGACCGTAGATTCTGGCGCGGCGTTGGAAGTCGCCGATTCCATCGAAGTTGGCGGCGCAACCGACATCTCCGGCACGCTAACGCATAGCGGAGCAAACCCCAGTCAGTTTTCGGGCAGTTTTACGGTGAACGCGGGCGGAACGTGGGATAACACGGGAAACGCCGCCATTACGCTAAAAAACGGGCTGACCAACAATGGAACATTTAATGCGGGAACGGGAGTTTATACATTTAAGACCAACGCCAATCAAACGTTTTCTGGCAGCGCGGTCATTCCCAGTTTGAGCGTGGATATTTTGGTGACGCTGACCAATAGCGGCGACTTATCCGTCTCTACTGCGTTGAACGGCAGCGGCGCGCTGGCGCAGAATGCAAACTCCACTTTGACGATTGGCGGAACGGTTGGATTAAACACGCTGACCGCCAACGCCGACCCGAACACCGTCCTCTATAACAAGGCGGGCGCGCAAACCGTCAAGAATACGGTCTATCATCATCTGACATTAAGCGGCAGCTCCGCCAAAACGCTGACGGGCATTACAAGCATCAATGGAAATTTAACGTTGAGCGGTACCGCCAGCGCGACCACCGCCACCGACTTTACGATTGGCGGAAATTTAACCGTAAACAGCGGAACGACCTTCACCATCCGCAGACCGGATACGCTGACCCTAAATGGGAACGCCATCATTGGCGGGACGTTAAATAATGGCGATGGGTCTGGCTCGGTGGTGGACGCAAAGAACTATAACGGCGACATCACGGTGAACAGCGGCGGGCAATGGAAGGAAGCGTATAACCCGATTATAAATATTAGCGGGAACGTGGTTAATGAAGGAACGTTTCTTGTTACCAACACCGGCTTGCACACTTTTAGCGGCGCGGGCAAAACATTGAGCGGCGCAAGTGAAATCAAAATTCCAAATGTGGCAATTACAGGGAGTTACGCCAACAACGGAAATTTGAACGTCACGACCGCGCTGAGCGGCGGCGGAACATTAACTCAGGGGACGGGCGGCGTTCTTGGGCTGGGCGGAACCATTGCCTCCGGCATATTAAACGCCAGCGCCAGCGGAAACACCGTCCGCTATAACGGCGGCAGCGCTCAAACCGCAGCGCCTATTTCTTATCAAATTCTTGCCATTGCGGGCGGCGGCGTAAAAACCTTAACAGGCGTAACGGTCAATGAACTGCTTGTGATGGAAAGCGCCGCGACAGTAAACGCCGCGCCGACCTATGCGCTCGGCGCGGGGCTGCAATATAACCCCAGTGTGGACAAAATCACCGGCGTTGAATGGGTTACGCC
>Ga0172370_10004716_pt1 | contig 18055 bp, 16 predicted proteins | sample LakKiv5m_FD_114538 | JGI IMG/M metagenome (GOLD analysis project Ga0172370, IMG submission 114538) | Freshwater microbial communities from Kabuno Bay, South-Kivu, Congo - kab_022012_11.5m | ecosystem: Environmental > Aquatic > Freshwater > Lake | place: Democratic Republic of the Congo...
GAAAGGCCTCGGGAGTCCTCTCCGATCTCTGGGAACGAATTATCGCCAGGCTGCCGGGCCAGTAATCGGACAGAAATTCCCTTTGTCTCTCTCTTCGCGGCTCTGTGTGAGATATTTTTGGTTGCGGTTATGCCGCATTGGAATGCAAGTGCTAACGATTGAACACAATGGAGATATCCAGCATCAGGCATCCAGTATCAAGTCTTATATGCCGGATACCCCCTTATTAGGATGTCATCTCCAAATCGTCTCACTCGAATATCTTTCAAGAGCATGGCGTTGTCCATTTTTTCGGGTCCCGGCCCTCCTGCCATGGGAACACCGTCATCCCCGCAAAGGAGCCTGGGCGCCTTGAAGAGGTAAAATTTATCGATCAGTCTTTCCCTCAGCATGGAGCCCATAATGGCCGCGCCCCCTTCCAGCAGAACGCTCATGACCGACATCTCTCCCAACCGCTTCATCAACGCCTTGAGATCGATTTTCCCTTCCCGGAGCGGGCAGGCCAGTGTGGAGACGCCGCCTCCCCGGAAGGGCTGGCAATCCGGTGCTGCCATGCCTTCACCGGTAACAATCAGCGTAGGTGCGGATGAATTCTGGGTCACCACCTTTGCATCGCGTGGAATCCTGAGATGGGTATCCACAACGATGCGGAGGGGATCTCTCCCCTTCCCCTTTTTCAGTCGCGTGGTCAGCGAGGGGTTATCCGCAAGGACCGTTCCGATCCCCACCATCACGGCATCCACCCTGTTCCTCAGGCGGTTAACAAAGGCCCTTGATTCCTCGTTGGAGATCCATTTTGAGTGCCCGGCGGATGTTGCGGTCCATCCATCCAGGGTCATGGCCGACTTGGCAATGACAAAGGGACGTCCTTCTCTGACAGATACCAGGAAGTCTTCATTGAGTCGCCGGCATTCGGCCTCCAGGACGCCCACTGTCACATCAATGCCGTGGGCCTCGAGGAAAGCACAACCGCCCCCGGTCACCCGTGGATTGGGATCTTTCATCCCCACCACCACTTTTCGAATGCCGCTCTTCAGAATCGCCTGAGTGCAGGGCGGCGTTTTTCCCACATGATTGCAGGGTTCGAGGGTGACGTATAGGGTGCCTTCGGGACAATGGTTCCCCAACCGGCTCAAGGCCTCCACCTCTGCATGGGGGAGACCTGCCCGCCGGTGATACCCCCTTGCCGCGACCTCCCCGTTGATGACAATGACCGCCCCCACCGCAGGATTGGGCGAGGTCCGACCCAACCCTTTCCGGGCCTCTCGCAGGGCCAGCCGCATCAATGTGGCGTCCAGATCATGACATGGGTGTTTATTCATCACTGGGAGGTCGTGTAACACGCTGAATTGACGATGGGTCCACCAATAAAATTGGCTCAGGGATTCGACTTCTCCTGCTTTGCCTTAAGTATTTCTTCCAATTCTGACATGAACTCCTTGATATCCTTGAATTGTCTGTATACAGAGGCAAACCGGACATAGGCGACTTCATCCCATTCCTTCAGTTTTCTGATGACCCGTTCCCCGACCTCCGAGCTGTCAATCTCCTTTTTCCCCAGGTCTTGAAAGTGGGTCTCGAGGGAGTCTACGAACTCTTCAATCCGGGCCACGCTGATGGGCAGTTTCTGACACGCCTTCCGAATGCCGGATATGATCTTTTCGCGGCTGAACGGTTCGCGCCTGCCATCCTTTTTAACCACCATCGGGAGGATGTCTTCCAGCTTTTCATAGGTGGTGAACCTTCGACCGCAGGCGATACACTCCCGTCGCCGTCGAATGGTCCTGGCGTCCTTGCTGAGTCGGGAGTCAATCACCTTGTTGTCGATTTGGGTGCAGTAGGGGCAAATCACGGTGGAAACCTCACAATCTGGACGCCGGCCTCGGCCAGCATCTTGTCCGCCAGGGGATCATCATACCCCTCTTTATAAAATACGGACCTGATGCCCGCGTTAATAATCATCTTGGAGCAGATGATGCAGGGTTTGTTCGTACAATAGAGCGCCGAGCCGCTAATGGGAATTCCATAGCAGGCCGCTTGAATAATGGCATTCTGTTCAGCGTGCAACCCTCGGCAAAGCTCATGCCTCATACCGGACGGCACCGATTCATTCGCCCGTAAGCAGCCCGTCTCCTCACAGTGTTTGACACCAGCGGGCGCGCCATTGTAGCCTGTTGCCAGTATTCTCTTCTCCTTGACCAGGATGGCGCCCACATGGCGCCGCAGACAGGTGGATCGACTGGACACCATCTCGGTGATGGTCATGAAATATTCATTCCAGGAAGGTCGGGGCATGAGAAGTGCCTGGCGTGAGTTCAAGTTAAAAATTAAGAGATGATGAATTCAGGAATCAAGAATAATGGCCTCCGTTCAATCCCTAAATCCCCGAGTTCCTCAATCCCATCCACAGATTACGCAGATATCAATTCCCCAATTCCAGCATTCCTAAATTCCTCAATCCCTGAATTCCTAATCATATATCGGGAAGCTGTTGCACAAGTCGGAGACCATCCCCTGGGTCCGTTTCAGGACCTGAGCGTCTTCCGGATGTTCCAATAGGTCTCTGACTAAGCGCGATATCTCCTTCATTTCGGGTTCTTTCATTCCCCTTGTCGTGAGGGCCGGTGTGCCCAATCGCAGGCCGCTCGTTACTTTGGGACCCCGCCTGTCAAAGGGGATGCTGTTTTTGTTCGTCACAATTCCCGCATTGCCCAGAAGCCGTTCTGCCTCCAGCCCGGTGATCCCTTTTTCGGTCAGATCCATCAGGACCAAGTGGTTGTCAGTGCCCCCCGATATCAGGGTGAAACCATAACCGACAAGCTCCTCTGCAAGCACTCCTGCGTTGATGAGGACCTGTTTCTGGTAGTCGACAAACGACGGATCCAGCGCTTCTCCGAAGGCAACCGCCTTGGCCGCAATCACATGCATCAAAGGCCCCCCCTGGGTGCCGGGAAAAACGGCCTTGTCCAATTTGTCGCCAAATTTTTCAGAAGATAGGATGAACCCGCCCCTGGGACCTCTCAGGGTCTTGTGGGTGGTCGAGGTGATGACGTGCGCATTCCCCACCGGAGAGGGATGGAGACCGGCCGCGACCAGTCCCGCGATATGGGCCATGTCAACCATGAGAAAGGCCCCGCATTCATCGGCAATATCGGCAAATGCCGAAAAATCAATGCGCCTGGGGTAGGCGCTCGCGCCGGCCACAATGATCCGCGGCCTGAATTCCTGGGCCAGTCTTTTGACATTACCATAATCTATCAATTGGCTCTTTTTATCTAATCCATAGAAAATAGGTTTAAAAAATTTCCCTGAGAAATTTGCAGAACTCCCATGGGTCAAATGCCCGCCATGGGAGAGATCCATCCCCATGATCGTGTCTCCAGGCGTGAGCAGGGCCAGATAGGCGGCCATATTCGCCTGAGATCCTGAATGCGGCTGGACATTGGCATACTCAGCGCCAAACAACCGTTTCACCCGATCAATGGCCAGTCTTTCAACCTTGTCAACCGATTCACAACCCCCATAATAGCGGGCCCCGGGATAGCCCTCGGCGTATTTATTCGTCATCACATTGGCCTGGGCATCTATCACGGCGCGGCTGGCATAGTTTTCGGAGGCAATCATGACGAGGCTTCGCTGTTCCCTTTGAAGCTCTGCCCTGATCGCACCGTAGACCTCTGGGTCCAGCTCTTTAAGTCTCTGTCCGTTTAACATCGCTTCTTCAGTCAACCCCTGATTTTCATGAGGATGTACACGAATTCCTCAATTCCTGAATTCATAATCCCTCAATTCCTATTTTCTTCATATGCCTTGAAAATAAGGCTGGCATTGGTGCCCCCGAATCCGAATGAATTGGACATGGCCAGTTTGACATTCGCTTTCCGCGCCACATTGGGGACATAATCCAGATCGCATTCCGGATCAGGCGTCTCATAATTCATGGTCGGGGGAATGATCCCGTTTTTCAATGTCAGGACCGTGAAAATGGCCTCAACCCCCCCCGCCCCGCCAAGGAGATGACCCGTGACCGACTTTGTAGAACTGATGCAGAGCTTGTAGGCGTGGTCTCTAAATACCGCCTTTATGGCCTTGTTTTCCGACAGGTCATTCAGCTTGGTGGAGGTGCCATGGGCATTGATGTAGCCGATCGCTTCAGACCGAAGACCGGCAAAATCAAGGGCCATCCTCATGCATTGAATTGCCCCTTCCCCCTCAGGATCAGGCGCTGACACGTGGTAGGCATCGGCTGTCAGCCCGTAACCCACGACCTCGGCATAGATCTTCGCCCCCCTATCAAGCGCACCTTCCAGTTCTTCCAGGATGAGTATCCCTGAACCTTCACCCATAATAAACCCATCTCTATCCAGATCAAAGGGCCTGGAAGCCTTTTCCGGCGCATCATTTCTGGTGGAAAGGGCGCGCATGGAACAGAAGCCGCCGAGGGCCAGAGGGGTAATGACTGCCTCAGCGCCGCCGGTGATCATGGCATCTGAAATGCCGTCCCGTATCATCCGGAAGGACTCTCCCACGGCATGCGCACTGGCTGCGCATGCCGTCTCTATGGAGATATTCGGTCCTTTAGCGCCAAACTCGATGGCGATTTGTCCGGGGACCATATTGGCAATGATCCCGGGGATAAAAAAGGGGCTGATCCGCTTGGGTCCCTTCTCCAAAAGGACAGAGTGATAATGCTCCAGCGTGGCAAGCCCGCCCAAGCCCGTTCCCGTCACAGAGCCAACCCGATAGCAGTTGCTGGCGTCAATTTTCAGCCTTGCATCCTCTATGGCCATCCTTGCTGAGGCAATGGCATAATGGATAAATATATCGAAGCGCCGGATCTCCTGCTTATCCATGAAGTCCTGGGATCTGAAATCCTTGACCTCGCCTGCGATCTGTGATGCAAATCCCGTCGCGTCAAACTTTGTGATAGGTGCAATCCCTGATGTGCCAGAGCATGCAGCTTCCCAGCTTTTCTCGACGCCGGTTCCCAGGGGAGTAACCATTCCCAACCCTGTCACCACAACCCTTCTGGCCATCTTCCTGCTCCTTCAGATGTTATCGTTCAAGGTTTGCCCGTCTCCGTGGCGGCGACGTGTGACTGTCGAGGCCCTGCGGTTCTGCTGATAAAACCCTCATGGGGCCAGCCCCGAAACTACTTTTTAATCGCCTTCTTGATATAATCAATGGCATCCTGCACGGTCGCTATCTTCTCCGCATCTTCATCCGGGATAGAAACGTCAAATTCTTCTTCCATCGCCATGATCAGCTCCACCTGGTCCAATGAATCGGCGCCCAAGTCATCTACGAATGAAGCCTCGGGAACCACATCCTTTTCAGGGACATCCAACTGTTCACAAATGATTTTTCGAATCTTGTCCTCAACCGATGACATAAACCGTTACCTCCATAAATTAAATTACGTACGCATACCTGCAAAAATAGGCTGTGCCCTTTATCTCAGACTGGATATAAAAACGCTGAATCGTGTCGGCTGGAGACGAGACGACGTCTCAAAGCGCCTTTCCTTGACAGGCTGCCGCCGCTACATATACATCCCGCCGTTTACGTGAATAATCTGTCCGGTGATATAACTGGCCGCCTCAGAACAGAGCCAGTATACGGCCTCGGCTACCTCGTCGGGAGTCCCCATCCTTCCCATCGGAATTTGACGCAGGAACTCTTCTTTGACTCTATCTGAAAGAACCGCCGTCATCTCGGTGTCAATGAACCCCGGGGCCACCCCATTGACGGTAATGCCCCTTCCGGCTACCTCGCGGGCTGTTGTTTTGGTCAAACCCATGACGCCGGCCTTGGAAGCGGCATAATTGGCCTGCCCCGCATTTCCGATCTGTCCTACCACAGAGGAAATATTGATGATCCGCCCTCTTCTCTCCTTTATCATGGGCCGTATGACTGCCCGAGTGCAATTGAATACGCCCTTCAGATTGACGCCCAAAACAGCGTCCCAATCCCCTTCGTTCATTCGCATCAAAAGGGTATCCCGGGTGATGCCGGCATTGTTGATAAGGACATCAACCCGTTCGAATCGCTTAAAAATTTCTTTAAACCACTGGTCTACAAAACCGAATGAAGAGACATCCACCTTATGGGCCTCTGCGGTGATCCCCCTGCGGTTGAGTGTGTCCAGGGTCTCCTGTGCTGCAGAGTCGTCTGCGTCATAGTGCGCGAGAACAATCCGCGCGCCTTCTTCACCAAACCTGAAGGCCACAGAGCGCCCGATTCCCCTTGAACCTCCAGTAATAACGACCACTCTGCTGCGCGACTGTTCCATGGTTCTTCCCTATCTTCGATCTCTTTAACAAGCTTTTGAGGTCTTCAATTGAAGCGTCATTTTTTCGAGGACCCGGTTGTTCACATACTGAACCGCGATGTGGATGGCGTTCTTGATCGCCTTGGCCGAAGATCCTCCATGGCAGATCATCCCGACGCCGTTAATCCCTAACAGGGGAGCTCCGCCGTGCTCCTCGTAGTCCAGTCTCCGGATGAATTTGTAGATGGCGTTTTGGCCCAGCATCAAGGCATCCCGCCCTAAGAAAGAACCCATCAATTCCCTTTCGATGACCCGTCTCATGGCCGCTACTGTGCCCTCGGTCAATTTCAGGACCACGTTTCCGACAAAGCCATCGCACACAATGATATTGACCTTGCCTGAAAGAATATCGCGACCTTCCACATTTCCGATAAAATTGAGGTCGCTCTTGGCAAACAGTTCGCGGGCCAAACGGACCTGTTCATTTCCCTTACCCTCCTCCTCGCCGATGCTCAGGAGCCCTACCGTTGGGTTGTTTATCCCGAGACACGAAGAGGCGAAGGCATTGGCCATCACCCCGAATTGGAACAGGTGAGACGGTCGGCAGTCCACATTGGCGCCGACATCAATTAGAACAACGGGGCCCCCCTCCGTCGGGAGGATGCCCGCAATGGCGGGGCGATCCACCCCTTTCATGCGGCCCAATGTCATGACAGCGGCTGCTAATGTCGCCCCTGAATTGCCGGCACTGACGACGGCATCCGCACGGCCGCTTTTCACCAGATCGAATGCCACCCGGATCGAGGCATCCTTCTTCTTCCGCAAGGCCTTGAGCGGCGACTCTTCCATTCGGATGACATCCTCGCAGTGATGGAAGGAGATACGACCACCCGTCGGATGACCATTCAGGGCCTCTGCCACCCGTTTCTCGTGACCGACGAGGATAATGTTGATGCCGAGTTCAGAAACAGCATCCACTGCACCCTGAACCACCAATTCAGGGGCATAGTCCCCCCCCATGGCGTCCACGGCCACGTTCATGTCAGCTCTCTTTTATCTTCAGGATCGTCCTGCCCCTGTAAGTCCCGCATTCAGGGCACACATGATGAGGCAAAACAAGTTCGTGGCACTGTGGGCAAGTGCCGGTCCTGGGCAGTTGGATCGCATCATGGGCACGTCTCGTGTCCCGCCTGGACTTTGATTTCTTTTTTTTGGGTACAGCCATAACTTTTTCACTCCGCTTCACCCCTGGCAGAAATGGATCATCCTGCCAGAAGGCTCAAGATATCATACGTAGTTATTGTCTCGGAAATTCTAAAACTCATTACTTTAGTCCCTCTTCAATTTCACTTCCTTCAACTTCAAAAAGGCCGGATGCCCCCTTTTCTCCTGGCATTTGCACGCTTCCCGATTGAGATTTGCACCGCAGACAGGGCAAAGCCCGCGACAGGCCTCATGGCACAAAAGCTTGATCGGCAGGGCAAGGTAGAGCTGCTCTCTAACAAGGCGGTCTATCTCGATTTCGTCATCAGCGAGGAACTCGACCGACATGTCTTCTTCCGACAGCTCAATTTCGCTGTCGACCGGTTCAGAGGGCGGAGGCGCCAGAAGCAGCCTGAATTCAGACTGCACGCCATGGGAATACGTCTCCAGGCACCTGTCGCACCTGACTCGAATTCTCCCTGAGAGACTGCCTTCGACAGCATAATGACTTCCTTCCTTGGATAGGGTCAGGTGCATGTCCAGGGGCCCATCAAGGCCCAGGACCTGGCTATTTGGGTCCCCGCCCCCCCACCAGTTCGATTCGAACCTGAGATCGAAACGACGGGGACCCGGCATCATCTCTTTTAGGCGAACGATCATTGGGCGACGACCCTGTTTAAGAACGGGGCAGATCCGATGCGATTGAATGCAAAAGTAAGTGAATATATAAAAAATTCCTGTTTTGTCAATACATTTGTGCGCTCTCCCGGTGGCGACATCTGCCTGGAGACACTTGTGTTGTGATGGCTATATTCAAAAATTTTCTTTTTTTATTGACACTTATCACATCTTTTGCTAACTTTAAACCACAGGATGCATCGATTTTGACCTCTTATATGGAAAACAAAATGCCTGTAGGCAGAACCTCTGAACAACGCCCGTTTTTGCCCTCAGGGGCGTAGGCTCGGCGCTACGAACCAGAGGCCCAGTCTCTGCGACAGAACCTTTCCCTTAGACAATCGGGACGGGTCCTCGAAATATCCCACACATGCCTGTGGTTAAGGTTATCATCTGACCTGTCCTTGACGGAATGCAACAGGTTTCAAAGGCATTCCAGGGAGCAGGTGCAAGGCGCAAATACCCATGTGGAAATACCGAGAACACCTGAGCGATTATGAAAAGGTGAGACGCTCCATCTACGAGATGCTGCGGGATGCGCTTGAACGCCGGCTTATGAAAATCGCGCTCATTGACTCTTTCTACAAGTATCAGAAAAATGGGGCGGAATACAGTTTTGTTGAAAAAAGCGAACTCAAACCTAAGTCCAAAAAGATGGAAAAGGAGTCGGAATTCTTCAATACCTTTCTTGTGATTATCTGCGAGGGCGTGCTCAGTACGGAACTCAAAAACTATATCCGCTTTTTTCCGGAAAACAGCGTCGTCAAGAAGAACCTTCAATACCTGGCTGAATTCTTGCTTTACAAGCGCTTTCATCAGAATCTTCGTTATGTTGAAAGCCCCGGGTTCCTTGAATTTATCGAGCAGTTATTGGATATCGATTACGGTCTCCTCATACAGCAGGACCCCACGATCAAAAAAAAGAACCGGTATGCGCTCACCCATTTCCACGTCAAGATTGACTGGCCCATTGCCGATGCCTCTGAAGACCTGGCCAAATGGCTCAGATATATCCAAAACAATCTATATGAGAATGGTGAAAAAGAGGCCCGAATCCTGCAGAACAAACTCTTCGAGTATTACGGCTGCCACCACAGCGTGGGGGGAAGACGGACGGCCGGTCTGATTGCAGCCCAGCTCTTGAGAAAGCTGGATTCTATTTCGACCGTCTTTGTATCCAGCGCAGAGTCGCGGACCATGTACAGGTATTCTGAAAGGGGCGTGTCAAAATTTTTCTTGATACAGTTTAACGAAAAACAGCTCCCAGGATTAGCCAAGGCGCAAAATATCGAGGTCGAATACCTTCAGTCCAATTACCTCTATGAGGGAAACGGTTCCTTCCTGGGCATCCTGGAGGCGTCCTATTCCTATACGGTCCATTCTAAACCGCCAAAGGATGGCAAACTGAGAAAGATCCGGCCAGCGTACAACTGGCTCACGCTTCGAGACGAACTCCTTCACCCCAAGCTGGATGCGCCGCACGCAACTCCGATCCGGTGCAATTGGGTCTATTCAAGCGATGAGTGAGCGGTTTACCGGCTGCCCCACACCCTCAAATGCCGCACAGATGTCCCAGAGGAGAGTTCTTGATTCACGATATCCGTTTGATCCGTGGTTGCGATTGAGATTCTATTTTATAAAACGGAGGATACCTCACCTGTCATGCCAGAAAATGTGATAACCCGCTTTCCACCCAGCCCAACCGGCTATCTTCACATCGGGGGCGCGCGGACGGCCCTTTTTAACTGGCTTTTCGCCAGGCAGAGGGGGGGAAAGTTCATCCTGCGGATTGAAGATACGGACGAACAACGATCAACGGATGAGGCCACGGCGGCCATCTTGACATCCATGGAATGGCTCGGCCTATCGTGGGACGAGGGGCCCTATTTCCAGTCCCGAAGATACGATATTTACAATGAATTCATTGATCGTCTCCTATCCAGTGGTCAGGCATACCATTGCCATTGCTCGCCTGAAACCCTGGAACGACAACGACAGGAGGCAAAAAGCAAGGGTCTCAAGCCGAAATACAATGGCACATGCCGGAATCTGGATCTCGGCCCGGCCCCGGGGTCGGTCGTCAGGCTCAAGACCCCGCTCTCAGGGACCACACAGTTTAACGACCTTGTAAAGGGTCCCATTCGTTTTAGTAACGAGGAACTGGATGACCTCATCATCCGCAGATCAAACGGCAGCCCCACCTATCACCTTGCGGTCGTGGCCGATGACATCAGCCTCGGGATGACCCATATTATCAGGGGAGACGATCACGTCAACAACACCCCGCGTCAGATATTGATCTACAAGGCCCTGGGAGAACCGATCCCTCAATTCGCTCACCTGCCGATGATCCTTGGCCCAGACCGAACGAGACTCAGCAAACGGCATGGGGCCATGTCGGTCTTGGCCTACCGGGATATGGGCTACCTGCCTCATGCCCTGCTGAATGGCCTGGCAAGGCTTGGATGGTCCTACGGAGACCAGGAAAAATTCTCGCTGGAGGAGCTGATAGAAAAATTCTCGCTGGACCACGTTGGAAAGGCCGCAGGGGTGTTCAATGCAGAAAAGCTCCTTGACCTCAATGCGTGGCATATCCGGGAATCTTCCGATGAGTCCCTGGCAGAACGCCTGAGGCCCTTCCTGAAGAAAGAGGGGTTTGTGGATCTGGACAGTGGAAAAATGGCTGCTGTTGCCTCTATTCTCAAGGTTCGGAGCAAGACCCTGGTCGACATGATCGAAGGCGCCCGTTTCTGCCTGTCAGAAGATATCGATTATGACAAACAGGGCGATGATAAATTTCTGAAGCAGGATGTCGTGGTCCTTTTTGATAAGCTGTGTGGCCGGATTGAAGCCATCGCCGAGTTCAACCAGAATGGCATCGAAAAACTGTTTGCCCAGTTTCTGGAGGCAGAGCAGATTACGCTCCGGAAGCTGGCACAACCCCTCAGGGTCGCCCTGACCGGAAAGACAGCCAGCCCCGGTATATTTGAGGTCATGGAGGTACTCGGCAAGGAAACCGTCATCAACCGGATCAAAAAGGCCATTGCCTATATCAGAAGCAAAACAGATGGTTAGCACGGCCTCACCTCGCATTATACACGGGTAATTCGAACTTAAGCTAATTTCGGGTCTGCCGCCGCTTGAAGATGAAGAGTGCTACGATGGCGGCGACGAGGATCATTAGGGTGAGAAGCTGGGTGATGGTCATGCCGCTTTCGAATACCATTCCCCGGTCATCCCCCCTGAAACGCTCCACAAAGAGGCGGGCCGTGCTGTGCAGCACCAGGAGCCACAGAAAGACCTGTCCGTCGAATCTCTTTTTCCTGTGAAGCCGCATCAGGATAAAGAAAATGATGAGATTGCCGACAGAGGAGTAGAGCTGCGTGGGGTGGAGGGGGATATTCAAGGGCGCCAGGGAATGAGGGTTTGTGAACACCAGCCCCCATCTGGACCCTGTGGGTTTCCCGTAGCAGCACCCGGCCATGAAGCATCCGATTCGGCCAATGCTCTGGCCGATGGCCATTGCGGGCGCCCACATGTCGGCCATCTTCCAGAATGGAAGCTGATGCCTCCTCGTATACCATATCACGGCCAGGATCACGCAGACAACCCCCCCGGAAAAGACAAGCCCTCCCTGCCACATCTTGAAGACATCCAAGGGCCGTTCCATATAGTGGGAGATATTCATCAGGATATACAGGAGCCTCGAGCCGATAATCGCGGCCACGATCATGAGGAAACCGATATCCATGGTCTGCTGGGCCGTCACCCCATTGGCCTTTCCGATCTTGATGGTCACCATGAGGCCCGCCAGAAAGCCGGTGGCCACAAATAGACCGTATGTGTGAAGGGTAAACGGGCCTATGGAAAAAAGATCTGGAAACATAAACCTCTTCAGTCCTTCATTCGCTTGAAGGAATTCAGACGTCAGCCTTTTCTGAACCTGATATTGGGCAGAGCGGCGTGTCTTTTCAGTCGATTGAAGAACCCCGCAGCAAGCTGCGGGGAATGCGGTCGCCGTGAATTTTCAATCGGCTGAAGACGGCCGGAAAATCAGGCTGACGGCCACCCAGAACGTGCCCACGGTAACGGCTGCGTCCGCCACGTTGAATGCGGGCCAGTGATAAGTGCCCCAGAAAACATCGAGAAAATCCACGACTTCTCGAAACCTAAGTCGATCAATGAGGTTGCCGATGGCTCCCCCTAAAATCAGTGAAAGCCCCAGGGTCATTCGGGCATCGCTCTCCTTAAGACGGATAAACCAGAACACCAACAGGCCGATGGCTATGCAACTGGCCCCCACAAGCAACCAGAATGCCGCATCCGCATGGGACCTGTTCATCAATCCGAAGGCCATGCCCCGGTTTCTGACGTGGACCAGATTGAAAAAGCCCTGTATCACAGGCATGGACTCATGCAGCCTCAGCGACCCTGTTATCATCGCCTTGGATATCTGATCCAGGATGACAACAGCAAGGGCAGGCCCGATCATCAAGACATAATTTCTTTTAAGACGTCTCGGCATCGCTTGCAGATCGTGGGATGATGGCTGTCCTCACCGACAGAAGGATTGTGGACCCAGCACCGTTCGCACTTGGGATCGGTTGAAGGAGACACCGCCACCCTCAATTCGGGGAGCGCCTCGCTCCCATAACCCCCATCCATCTGATCGATGTCCGCCAACGCCACTGAGGAAACAATAAAAATGTACTTTAATTGATCTAAATAACCACTTAATATATTGTATAATTGACCAGAAGCTCCTAATCGAACAGATGCATCCAGGGAGTGTCCAATTCGTTTTTCTTTCCGCGCGATCTCGAGAATCCTGGCGACCTCTTTCCTCACAGAGATGATCTGTTCCCACACCTTTTCCAGTTCCGGATCCCTGTATGCCTCGTTTACCGGGCGGAAGCCATCGGAATGAACACTCTGGGGCCAGCCCTTTCCGTCCATGTACTGCCAGATTTCATCGGCCGTGAAGGAGAGGACCGGCGCCATCAGCCGGACCATGACCTCCAGGATCTCGTACATGGCAGACTGGGCAGAACGCCTTGCTAAGGACGTCTTCGGCGATGTGTATAGCCGGTCTTTGATGATATCGAGGTAGAAAGATGAGAGGTCCAGCACGCAGAAGTTGTGCAGGCTGTGATAGACCAGATGGAAATTGAAGTCCTCATATGCCCTCAGGATACGGTCGCTCAACCCCTGAAGCCTGCTCAAGGCCCAGCGGTCCAGTTCCTCCATCTGCCCGTAAGGGACCTGGTCAGTTTCGCGGCTAAAATCATTCAGGTTGCCCAACAGGTAGCGGCAGGTATTCCGAATGCGACGGTAGGCCTCGGTCAACCGTTGAAGGATCTCTTTGGAGAGGCGGATATTGTCCCGGTAGTCCTCTCCGGCTACCCACAGCCTCAGGATCTCGGCGCCATAACTCTTGATGAGTTCCTCGGGCGAAATGACATTCCCGGCCGATTTGTGCATGGCCTTGCCCGCCCCGTCCACCACAAACCCATGGGTCAGGACGCTGCGGTACGGGGCCTCGTTTCGGGTCCCCACAGAGCAGAGAAGTGAGCTGTGAAACCATCCCCGGTGTTGATCGCTCCCTTCCAGATAGAGATCCGCAGGGCTGTCCAGATAATCTCGATGTTCCATGACCGCTGCATAACTGACCCCGGAATCGAACCAGACATCCAGGATATCGGTCTCTTTCCTGAATTGATTTGACCCGCATCTCGGACAGCGTGTGCCCGGAGGGACCAGCTCCTGCTCCGACTTGACAAACCATATATCCGCCCCTGATTGTTCAACCATAGCGGAGACATGGTCGATGATCTCCTGTGATATGATCGGTTCGCCGCATGCCTCGCAGAAGAGGACGGTGATCGGCACGCCCCATGCCCTCTGACGGGAAACACACCAGTCGGGACGGTTGGCGATCATCTGGTAGATCCGGTCCTCGCCCCAGGAGGGGATCCACGACACCTTTCGGATGGCATTGAGGGCTTTTTGTCTGAGGTTGTTCTTCTCCATGGAGATAAACCATTGCTCAGTGGACCGGAAGATCACAGGTCTCTTGCACCGCCAACAATGGGGGTACTCGTGGGCGATCTCCTGCTCCTTGAGGAGGGCGCCCACCTCTCTGAGCTTATCGTTGACCGCCCGGTTCGCCTCAAACACCTCCATGCCGGCAAAGTATTCCACATCCTCGGTAAAGCGGCCCGAATCATCGACAGGGGAGTATGCATCCAGCTTATATCGAAGCCCTGTCTCATAGTCTTCCCGACCATGTCCGGGAGCGGTATGAACACACCCGGTCCCAGCCTCCAGTGTCACATAAGGCGCGAGGACGATCACGGACGGCCGGTCATATAAGGGGTGTCTTGCCTCCAGACCTTCCAGATCAGCGGCCTTATAGAGGTGCATAACCTCGTAGGACTGAATGCCGAAGGTGTTCATGCAAACATCCACAAGCCCTTCGGCTAAAATCATGACCTCATCTTTTTCTATTTGAACGGCCGCATATTTCAGATCCGGATGAAGAGCCACAGCCAGGTTGGCGGGGAGGGTCCAGGGAGTTGTGGTCCAGATCACAATGGAAACCCGTTTTCCCTTCAGGGGCGGCTCCAGTCGATCGAGTCCGGATATCATCGGGAATTTGACAAAGATGGAAGGAGAGCGATGCTCGCCGTACTCCACCTCCGCCTCAGCCAGGGCCGTCCTGCACGAGATGCACCAGTATATCGGCTTCTTGCTCCTCACCAGGCCGCCGTTCAATGCGAATTTGCCGAATTCTCTGACGATGGTGGCCTCATAGGGATAATTCATGGTCAGATAGGGCCTGTCCCATTCGCCTAAGACTCCCAACCGCTTGAATTCATTGCGCTGGATATCGATATATTTCTCGGCGTATTGGCGACAGAACCCCCGAATTTCCACTTGGGACATCTTCAGCTTCCTGGCCCCGAGTTCACCGTCGACCCGGTGCTCGATCGGAAGGCCGTGGCAGTCCCAGCCCGGGACATAGGGCGCGTCGAAGCCGGCCATCTGCTTGGATTTGACGATGATATCCTTCAGCACCTTGTTGAAGGCGGTGCCCATGTGTATATTGCCGTTGGCATAGGGGGGGCCGTCATGCAGCATGTAGCGTTTCCGGCCGGCTGAAGACTCCCGGATGATCCCGTAAAGATTCATGCCCTCCCACTTGGCCAGCATCTCCGGTTCCCGTTTCACCAGATTCGCCTTCATCGGAAAAGCGGTCGCGGGCAGATTGAGCGTTTGCTTGTAGTCCATCAAATGTGCCTCCGGAAATTGGAATAATTTGTCTAATTAACAGAGATCACCTTCTAAGTCAATTTGAACCTCACCCTCAATGAAAAAATAAATGTACCATGCCCTTCCCTCCATCCTCCGGCCACCCTCGCAGAGATGGACGTATCTCAACTCGGAGAGGGGGGGCCTGGCCAGGCGGGCGAGCATCTTCCCATCATTCGGACAACGGCATTCGTACATCAGTAGGTCTCCGTTATCGGTTATCCGTTATTGGTTATCAGGGCGCGGGTACCCGAAAGGGACCATAGCCAATGCCCGAAAAAGAAGCTTGGTCTCAAAGCGGTTTTTATGCGGTTTTAATGCGGTCAAAAATCGGGGGGTAGGGAGAAATGTGGTCAAGGTTGACCGCAAAACCCCCATTTGTGGTCTGAAAGCGGTTTTAATGCGGTCAGCCGAGAAAGGCGTATAAATTTGTCTCGGTAAAGGAGAAGGTGCTTCGGCCTTTAAACCGAGGAAATGGCTTGACAAACCTGGGAAATTCTTGAAATAATCCTGCTCACAAAGGCGAAATTTGGCCTTTCCAGTCCAGATCGGATGAACCCCGTGAAAGCTCGGGAGGACGCTCTGGAACGGATGCCTGCTGTCAAATCTTTCAACATCAGCGGTGAACATGGAGCCTGTAAAGAATCCCCATGATCGGTTTTTCAAGGAGACCTTCTCAAGGACCGAGGTGGCGCGCGACTTTGTAGCCCACTATCTCCCACCCGAGATTGCCGCGGTCCTGGACACGAAAACCCTGGAGATCAGCAAAGACACCTTCGTTGACGAGGAACTGAAGGAGAGCCTCTCCGACCTTTTGTACCACGTGGCGCTCAAGGGCAAAGGGACAGTGTTCGTCTATCTCTTGTTTGAGCACAAGAGTTATCCAGATCCGGCCGTGAAGCTGTACCTGTTGCAGTCTATGGTTCGAATATGGACACAATACCGCAAACAGGGCAACAAGGGTCCTCTTCCGCCAGTCCTGCCCCTGGTGGTGTATCACGGCAAAACGGAATGGAAGATCGAACCCGCCTTTCATGCCATGGTGGGTCTGACCGATGTCGTGGGGCCGTATGTCCCCAATTTCGACATCCTTCTCTGTGATCTCTCCCGATACTCCGTTGAAGATATCAAGGGCTTCTCACTATTGAGTGTGACTTTTCTCCTTATGAAGCATATCTTTTCAGAAGACCTTGGAAGGATGCTTCCCGGTTTTCTGGGGTTGCTTGAAGGATTTTCGGACAGTCGAACCGGGCTTCAATACCTGGAGGCGGCCCTCCGGTATGCAGCCTCCGGGAGCAGTCACATTAAAAGCGAGGACATTGAACATGCCCTGAAGGGCGTATTGGACGATGAAGGGGGTGATCTTATGACCACGTTGGCACAACAGTGGATTGAGGAAGGCCATCAGAGAGGAATTCAGGAAGGGGTCCTACAAGGGATACAGCAAGGTATCCAGCAAGGGAGGCAGGAGGGGAGACAGGAGGGGATTGTCAATGGCCTCCTGGAGGGCATCGAACTCGCCATTGAGGTAAAGTTTGGCACTCAGGGCCTGATCCTTCTCCCTCTTATTCAAAGGATCGAAGCGCCGGAGAAACTCAAGGCGGTGAAAGAAGCTGTCCGAATGGCCAAGGACCTCCCCAACCTCAAGGCCCTGATCCTGGAGATCAAAAAGGTTCAGTGACCGCCGGCGGGCATGCGCGGCGTTGTAGGTGCGGCTTCAGCCGCAGGCCGGGCCGCGGTTGTGGGGGGCGACACAGGGAGTGCGCTGATTGTGGGGAATTGAGGAAGGGGCAAAGGTTTTTTTGTGGGAGAGGCTTCCAAGCCTCGACCGCTTTCATCTGTGCGAGAGGCTTTCAGCCTCTAAACATTTTTTTCTGTGGGAGAGGCTTTCAGCCTCTAAACATTTTTTTCTGTGGGAGAGGCTTTGAGCCTTCCGCTTTTATTCTGTGGGAGAGGCTTCCAAGCCTCGAAGATCGTGGCAGGATGCCACTCACACAGGTAGTTGTGCAAGTGGGTAGCCTTTTTTTTGTGAGAGAGGCTTCCGAGCCTCGACCCCCATTACGTAACCCAAAGAATCTGGTTGACAAACAATCCTTTTGTGAAATATAGTTCAACCCATTTTGCTCTTTTCAGCTTTGTTTTTCCATAAGCCGTTTTATGCCAACCCATGACGGATGATCAAAATCATGCGGTTAAAGCCACTCCTTCTCATCTATTCCCTTTTCTACCCCCTTCTCCCTACTCTCATAGGAAGCCGCCTCATTCGTTGCCATAGAGTTGCTTCACATAGATCTCGAAGTTACAGACATCAAGTCAAGCGCCGCCAAAGTCAATCCTCATGGCCGGGGCATCAGGCCGCCCCCGCGCATGAATATCCTTTTGTGGGAGACGCTTTGCGCCTTGAAACATTTCTTTCTGTGGGAGAGGCCCGCCCTGGCGCGAATTCGTCTCACACGACCAAGACAGATCAATTTTGTACGCCGTTTTCGCCAGGGTCAGAAAGCCTGCTCGGAGGGCAGGTCTGGGCCAGGGCTTCCAAGCCTTGAAGGTCGTGGCAGGATGCCACTCATACAGAGAGTTGTGCAGGCGGGA
>Ga0172370_10004717_pt1 | contig 18049 bp, 12 predicted proteins | sample LakKiv5m_FD_114538 | JGI IMG/M metagenome (GOLD analysis project Ga0172370, IMG submission 114538) | Freshwater microbial communities from Kabuno Bay, South-Kivu, Congo - kab_022012_11.5m | ecosystem: Environmental > Aquatic > Freshwater > Lake | place: Democratic Republic of the Congo...
CGGTCGTGAGCTACCGCGAGCTGGCGCACGCCGCCGGCCGCCCGAACGCGTATCGCGCCGTCGGCTCGGTCATGGCCCGCAACCACCTGCCGGTCGTCCTTCCCTGCCACCGCGTGATCAAGAACGACGGCCGGCTCGGTCTCTACGGCGACGATCCGGCCTGGAAGGAGCGCCTGCTGGCGCTCGAGGGAGTGCGTGTGAGCGGGGGGAGGGTCACGTGACCGAGGCGCTGCAGTTCGTGATCATCACGGGGTTGTCGGGAGCCGGCAAGTCGCAGGCCATGGACTCGTTCGAGGACGCGGGCTGGTTCTGCGTCGACAACCTCCCGCCCGAGCTGGTGCCGACCCTCGTCGACCTGTTCCGACGCGAGGGCAGCAAGGTCGACCGCGTGGCCGTCGTCAGCGACGTGCGCGGCGGCGAGTACTTCGGCCGCCTGGAACAACTGCTCGACGAGCTGCACGAGCGCGGCGTGGAGTACACGCTCGTGTTCCTCGAGGCCTCGAACGAGGCGCTCGTGCGCCGCTTCAAGGAGACGCGCCGCCGCCACCCGCTGGCGGCCGGCGGCACCGTCATCGACGGCATCCGCGAGGAGCGCCGCCAGCTCGCCGGCCTGCGCGAGCGCGCCACCCTGGTGATCGACACCAGCGACATCTCCATCCACCAGCTCAAGGCGCGCCTCAACGAGGACCTGATCCAGCACACCCGCCGCACCAACATCGTCTTCGCCGTCGTGTCCTTCGGTTTCAAGTATGGCATCCCCATCGACGCCGACCTCCTCTTCGACGTGCGCTTCCTCCCGAACCCGCACTACGACCTGCGCCTGCGCACGCTGACGGGCCTCGACGCCGAGGTGCGCGATTTCGTGCTGGGCTCGCCCGGCACCAGCGAGTACCTGGAGCGGCTGTTCCCCTTGCTCGACTTCCTCTTCCCGCGGTACGCGGCCGAGGGCAAGGCGCACCTGACGATCGGCGTCGGCTGCACCGGCGGGCGGCACCGCTCCGTGGCCATCGCCCAGCTGATCGGGGAGCGCTACGAGAAACAGGGGTACTACACGGTGGTCCGCCACCGTGACCTCACCAGGGACTGATGGAGGTCCTCCTGTCGAGCGACACGCGGCCCGCACGAGTCCGGCGCGAAGTGGTGTGATGAGACGCTCTCTCGAATGGTTCATCCCGGGACTGGGGATCAAGCGCTGGGTGCTGCTGGCCTGCGCGGGCGGCGCCCTGCTCGTGTACTCGGCCATCTTCTCCGTGGGTGTGCTGTGGTCGCCGCAGCTCATGCGCGGCCTCGGCATGGAGTGGCTCGAGAACCGGCACTGGGCCGCCCTGCTGCTCGCCGTCGACGGCATCGTGGTGGGCGCGCTGGTACTCGCGTACGGCGCGCGACGCGCGCTGCTCTTCCAGAAGACGACTCCCGAGACAGCCGGGGAGATCCGCGCGGCCGCCCGCCTCGCGCGCGGACCGCGCGTCGTCGCGGTCGGCGGCGGCAACGGCCTCGCCGCGCTGCTCCGTGGGCTCAAGGTGCACACGAGCAACCTCACCGCCGTCGTGACCATGGCCGACGACGGCGGCAGCTCCGGCATGCTGCGGCGGGACATGGGCATGCCTCCGCCCGGCGACCTGCGCAACTGCCTCGTCGCCCTGGCCGACGACGAGTCGATGATGAGCCGCCTGTTCCAGTACCGCTTTCCTCAGGACGGCGGGCTGCAGGGGCACAGCTTCGGCAATCTCTTCATGGCGGCTCTGGCGGAGGTGACCGGCGACTTCGAGCGGGCCGTACAGGAATCGACGCACGTGCTCAAGGTCCGGGGCCGTGTCCTGCCCTCGACCCTGGAGGACGTCGTGCTGCACGCCCAGCTCGAGGACGGCGGCCAGGTGAGCGGAGAAAGCACCATCACGGCTTCGGACAGGCTGCCTCGTCGCGTCTGGCTCACGCCCGAGGCGCCGCGTGCGATGCCGCAGGCGCTGGCCGCCGTCGCGCGGGCCGATCTCGTCGTCCTCGGGCCGGGCAGTCTGTACACGAGTGTCATTCCCAATCTCCTGGTGCCGGAGGTCCGCGAGGCGATCGTCAAGACGCGCGCCTGGGTCGTGTACGTGTGCAACGTCATGACCGAGCCCGGGGAGACCGACGGCTACACGGCCGCCGACCACCTGGCGGCGCTGCACCGCCACGGACTCTCAGGCCACATCGACGCGATCCTCGTGAACGAAGCGCCGGTGTCCGCGGCGCTCGCCGCGAACTACGAGCGACTCGGAGCCGGTCCGGTGCCGGTCGACGAGGAGCGGCTCAGGTCGCTGGGCGCCAGGGTCGTGCATGCCCCGGTGGTCGCGGAGAGCGACGTCGTGCGTCACGACTCCGGGAGCCTCGCCCAGGTGCTCCTCCGCCTCGCCAGGTGACGCGGTGGCCTTCGCGAGGGACGTCAAGCGCGAGCTGGCCACCATCGTGCCCTCCGCCGAGCACTGCCGCCGGGCGCAGCTCTCCGGCTTGCTTTTCGGCGCCGGCGTCTTCGAGATCGGCGCGGGCGGCCACTACGGGGTGCGGCTCTCCGTCGCGCTGCCGGCGCTGGCCCGGCACGCTCTGGCCCTGCTGAAGCCGCTCGAGGTCGACGCGGTCGTCCGGACCGTCGAGAGCGCTCCGGTCGGACTTCGCTACGAGATCCTCCTCGGCGACGAAGGCCGCGATCTGCAGGCGCTCAACGAGCTCGGGGTGCTGTCCGACGGATTGAGCGTCCAGATGACGGTGCCGCGCCGACTGGTCGAGCGCCGCTGCTGCCTCATCGCCTTCCTGCGCGGTCTCTTCCTCGGCTGCGGGTCCGTCTCTGCGCCCGGAGCGGCGGTCCATCTCGAGTTCACGGTCGAGGACGCCGGCTTCGCCGCTCAGGTCCGGCGTCTTCTGGAGCGCCTCGACCTCCGCTTCTCCCTGACCACGAGGGACCGCAACACGGCCTGCTACACGAAGCGGGGGCAGACCGCCGCCGACCTCCTGGCCGTGCTGGGGGCGCACGATGCGCGTCTGCGCTGGGAGGAGCACGCGGTCCTCGGGACCGTCCGGGAGAGCGCGAACCGGCTGGCCAACTGCGATGCCGCGAACGCGGGGCGGGCAGCGGTGGCGGGTGAGCGCCAAGCGGCCGCTGTGCGGCGCCTCATGTCGTCGGCCACGTGGGCTTCGCTGCCGGCCTCGATCCGCGCCGCCGGAGAGCTGCGACTCGACTTCCCGTATCTGAGTCTCCAAGAGCTGAGCGAGGTCACGGAACCTCCGCTCAGCCGGTCGGCCCTGAACCGGCGGCTGCGCCGCCTGATGGATCTGGCCGGGCCGCGCGACGACTGAGCCTGGTCCGCCGACGCGTCAGAGGTTCTTGGCGGCGCGGATCGTGAGTTCGCCGAGGCGGTACGTGTAGCTCCCCATCTCGTTGTCGTACCATCCGAAGATCTTGACGTGGGTGAGCGGGATGCGCACCGAGTCTTCGGCCTGCGGCGAGTCTGTGAGCGACGGCGGAAGCCTGAGGTTCATGAAGCCGGTCCGGGTGTGCGTCTCGGCGCCCTCGATGACGACGGCGGCGTCCTCTCCGAGCATGTCCGCGGAGACGTTCTGCTCGTCGGTGTACTTGAGGAGGTCCTTCGCTTCGCCTTCGGCCGCCTCGCGGTAGATGGCGTTGACCGTGTCCCGCTCGAGTGAGACGGTCCCGTCGGGCAGAGACTGGCTCTGGAAGGTGACGTTGAGGATGATGAGGCTCACGCTCGAGGTCGGGACGCGCACCGAGTCCGCCATGAAGCCGATGCGCCCGATCTCGGGCATGACCTGCTCCAGGGCGGCGGCGGCGTTGGTCGAGGTGAGCACGACGTTGCCGAGCGCGCCACGGCTCTTGCGCAGGTCGGTCGCTCCGGCCTTCGGCACGGCGTCGAGCACGGGCTGCGAGTTCGTGACCGCGTGGATCGTGCTCATCCCGGCGGTGATCATGTCACGGGTGAGGTCACGGTCGAGCAGAGGCCGCATCATGTGCGCGAGCGCTGTGGTGGTGCATGAGGCGGCCGACACGAGCTTGTGTCTTGCCGGGTCGAACTCGTAGTCGTTGATGCCGTGGATGAGGATCGCCGAGTCGTCCGGAAGTGGGGCGCCCTTCTGTTTCGTCTTGAACGGCGAACTCTGTACGACGGCGGAGGCGCCGGCCACGAGGTGGCCGCGCAGGGAGCCCTTCGGAGCGTCCGGCTCTGTGTGCGGGTCTCTGAAGGTGCCGGTGCAGTCGACGACCAGTGCGACCCCGTGCTCTCGCCACGGGATGTCTCTCGGGTTGCGCGCTTCCCGCAGGATGACGATCTGCTTGCCGTACGCACTGATGAGACCGCGCTCTTCGTCGACCACGCTCATGTCCCGCACGCCGGACCGCCCGAAGAGGAACCGGTGCAGGGCGCCGTAAGTCGTGTCTTTGGAGAGGTACTGCACGATGGAGTCGAGGGAGGTGCCGACCGGCCGCCCGGTGTTCACGACGAACGTGTCGAAATCGTCGCGTCCGAGGTGGTGCCAGAGCGTCAGCTTGCCGATGCGCCCGAGTCCGTTGATGCCGAGTGTGCGTTGACCACCCATGCTGCGCGCCCCTTCCTCCGGTGTCCGGCGGTCCGCCGGACGGCGCTCGTGCGAGGCCGCCCGGGGTCGCCGGCTCGCCTGTCCCCGACCGTGTCCATATTACCGCAAGGGCGCGCGAGCGACGCGTCTCGTGCCGGGCGACGCCGCCCCGCGGTGCGCGCCGGGGAGGTATCATTGCGGTCACCGTGAGAACGTCTCCCGTGCCATTCGACTCCGACGCCCTGCGCGCCAACATCGCCAAGACCGCGCAGAAGGTCGTCATCCCCGACCGGTATGTGCCGCTCATCGAAGCAGTGCACGGCCTGCACGGCGTGCGGACTTCCCTCACGGAGACGATGGGGGAGTACTTCCATACGTTCCGCAACCTGGACCTGCTGGTCGAGGGCTTCCAGACGACCCTGCTGCGCAACTGGCCGTACTTCGAGCGCTCCGACGACCGCTCCCGGTCCTTCAGTCTCCTGGCCGAACTGGTGGTCGGGCTGCTGGAGTCGTCGCTCACCCCGGAACAGTCCTCGCTGCTGCTGCGGAGTGTCCTCATGTGGTCCACCGAAGCCTTGGGCGGACAGTACGGGGACGAGTACGACGACACGCTGGAGTCGCTCGCGACGGCGCTCACCCGCCTGCTCGACGAGCAGGCGGCGGCGTTCTTCGAGCGAGACGCGCTGGTACGCAACCTCGTGGAGCGCGCGGCGCGGCGGCCGGCCCTGGCCGCGTCGTACCTCGAGCTGTTCCGCCGCGTCCTCGCGCTGGGCTACCGGCGGATGCGCGACCATCTCGATGTGCCGGACTGGGCCGCCGGTCAGGGTGAAGGACTCACCGACCCGGAGGCGGTCGCCGGGCATTTCGGCTTCCTCGGCCGGCGGCACATGGACGCGTCCATCAAGGCTGTCGAGAGCGCCGCCGCGAGCCGGCTGCTGACGCCGGAGCACCCCGTCATCTCCGAGCTCCTCGAGCGCGCGATCGACGAACTGTTCCGCATCGAGAATCTCGAGGACCGCTTCGCCGTCTGCCTCTTCTTCCTCAAGGACGAGACGCTCGGGTACCGCCAGAAGGAGGTCATGGTGGACCTCCTCGACGTCGTCAGGCAGCTCATGCGCCCCGAGCGGCACATGGACGTCGAGATGATCCTGAGCCGTCTCACCGCGTTCTTCCGCGACCGCGACAACGAGTTCCTGCTCATGCGCTTCAAGTGCTACGAGGCCGTCGGAGTCGCGATCGGGGAGGCCGGCAACGTGAGGGCCGCCGACCACCTTATCAACGACGTCCTCTACTGGCGGTTCCAGTATCCGGAGATCCAGGGGGCCACCGACGAGTGGCAGACGGTCGTCAATCCCTACCATCTGCCCAAGATCCGTTGCTGGATGCATATCATCGAATCCAATCCGGCTCTCTACGAGAGGCTCGCTGCGGCACTCAACGTGCAACTGCGGCTGGGCGGTGTGTACATCGCCGACACGGACCTCTTCCAGCGCGACGTCTCGCGGTTCCTGAGCGCCGACATCAGACCGATCTACTTCGTCGCCAAGCAGCTTCTCCGCACCTTCCCGGTGTACTTCGACGAGGTCGGCGCGGAGGGCGAGTTGCGGGCGGTGTCGACCGAGGTCGACGAGATCTGCGGCCGGCGCGACACGCTCATGCACTTCCTGCGCAAGCAGGCTCATGCGGAGTCGTCGAACCGGCTGGTGGCCTTCAGTCGCGAGGTCCTCCGCTACTGGCTGACGCTCGAGCCGGCGGGTCTCGCGCCGTACGTCTCGGCGAACACCATGGACGCGGTCCTGCACGAGCCCGAATGGGCGGCCGGGCCGCACACCAGCCTGGTCGCGCTGAGGAAGCGCTGCGGTGCGCGCGACGACGACGAGTTCCTCGACCGTCTCCTGACGTTCACGCCGGCCGAGCTCGACGAGCATCTCGGCCGGTCGGCGCCCGACGAGCGCGGCCGGGCGGCGGCGCTGCCTGCGGCCGCCTCTCGTCGCCGGGACAGTCGCCGTGTGGCGCTGATGGTCCGTACCTGGCAGCTGGTGGCGCACAAGTACTCGCTCACGGCCGACGATGTCGGGGCGGCGGTCGGCCATCACCTGCAGTTGGCGGCCAAGGTCCGGCAGCGGTTCGAGCAGGCTCTCGCCCGGTGGCAGGCCCGTCCGGGCGCGGCCGCGCGGGATCGGCTGCTCGATGCGGCTCTGGCAGTCCTCGAGGACCTGAAGACGATCATCCTCGATCCGCGGCCGTCGGTGGCGACCGAGAACATCTACCAGAAGCGCCACATCGCCGCCGGCATCCCCTCGATCTACGGCAACTACACCGAGCCCAAGTTCGATGCTCTCGGGTTGTCCTTCCGCGTCGAGAACCTGGTCGGCAGGCTGCTGGACGATCTCGTCGATGAGGGCATCGACCCGTACGTGACCCGGGAGTCCCTGCGCCGCATGTCGACGGCGGTCGCGCGCTTCGAGCGCGCTCTCGCCGCCGACGGCGTCGACTCCCGGGCCCTCGAGGCGAACCTGATCCTCCTCAAGTCGAGCTTCAGCAGCCGCAACTTCACCTTCGCCCAGTATCAGAACGTGTTCCAGTTCCTGGCGAGCAGCATCACCGAGCTCTCGACGACGTCGATCCTCAGCCACGACCAGGTGCTGCACTCGGTGCTCACGAACGATCCTCGTCAGTGCGAGGCGCGCGGCATGTCGGTCGACGCGGCGGCGGAGATGGTGCTGCGCGAGGTGCTCGTCTCGGCCCTCGGGATGCAGGCTCTCGACCGGTACGTGGCGGCCGCGCTTCGCCGCATCTCGCTGCTGAACGGACGACTCAGCAGTCAGGCGCTCACGCGCATGATGAACTACGACCCGGAGCGGCTGGTCTCGCCGATCCACCGGCCCCGGCGCAGTACCGACGACCAGCGGAGCCTCGGCTTCAAGGGTCTCGGGCTCAAGCAGATGGCCTCCTACGGGCACCAGGTGCCCGAGGGCTTCGTGCTGAGCACGGAGCTGTTCGGCGCTCTGCCGGCGATGTCGTACCGGCCGCTCCACGACGACACGATCGCTCGGGTGCGTCGCGCCCTCGGCAGGCTCGAGCGGCAGACCGGGCGCCGCCTCGGCGACCCCGGTCGCGCCCTGCTGCTCTCGATCCGCTCCGGAGCGGCGATGTCCATGCCGGGCCTCATGACGACGTTCGTCAACGTGGGCCTCAACGTCGAACTGGCGGAGAAGCTCTCCGCCGGGCCACAGCTCGGCTGGGCGACCTGGGACAGCTACCGGCGATTCCTGCAGTCGTGGGCCATGTCGGACGGCATCGACCGCGACTTCTTCGACGGGATCATGACCGAGTACAAGAGGCGGTACGGGGTCGCTCAGAAGCTGGACTTCTCGGCGGAACAGATGCGCGAGATCGCGCTCGCCTACCGCCGGGATGCACGTGAGCAGGGCGTGGAGTTCATCGACGACCCCTTCGAGCAGGTCGTGGCCTGCATCTTCAAGGTCATCGAATCGTGGGACTCGCCTCACGCACGGCTGTACCGGCAGTACGTCGGCGTGGCGGAGGAATGGGGCACGGCGGTGATCATCCAGCGCATGGTCTTCGGCAATCTCGGCCGCGGGTCCGGCTCGGGGGTGACGTTCACGCACAATCCCCTCGAGCCCTACAGCCGTCAGGTCCGCCTCTTCGGTGACTTCACCGTCTGCAGTCAGGGTGAGGACCTGGTCGGCGGTCTGGTGTTCCCGCTGCCCATCTCCGAGGCCCAGAGGCTCGGCAGTCGGACGTACAGGGGTACGGAGCACTCTCTGGAGCGCGACTATCCCGACGTGTACGAGCAGCTTCTCTCCGTGGCCCGCGAACTCGTCGGTGAGCACGAGTACGATCCCCAGGAGATCGAGTTCACGTTCGAGTCTCCGGACGCCTCGGGCCTCTACGTCCTGCAGAAGCGGGCGGTCGTGCAGGAGCGCGTCGCCGACGCCGCCTACTTCGACACGCTCTCGCCCAATTACGGCCCGCCGGTGGCGGTCGGCATGGGTGTGTCCGGGGGCGCCTTCTCGGGCCGCGTCGCCGTGAGCGCGGCGCAGATCGAGAGGCTGCTTGACGAGGCGCCGGATGACGACGTCGTCCTGCTCCGGCCGGACACCGTGCCCGAGGATATCGCCATGATCGCCCGGGTGAACGCGATCCTGACGGCCCGGGGAGGCGCGACGTCTCACGCCGCGGTGACGGCCAAGCGTCTGGGCAAGACGGCCGTGGTCGACTGCATGGATCTCGAAGTGGTCGAGCGTGAGGGCTCGGCACGCCTCGCGGGGCATGAACTGCGGCCCGGCGACTGGCTGTCCATCGACGGCCGGACCGGGAACATCTTTCTGGGGCGCATCCCAACGCTGGCCCAGCCGGCGCTGCCCGATCTGCGCTGATTCGCGGGCCGGGGCGAGCGTGCCGCCGCAGTGGACTGCTTCGTGCGGGGGTCCGGCCGCCTGCCCGCTGCTTGCGCTCACGGCGGTGGGCGCTAAGGTAGGCTTTCGCAATCAGCGACTGGGAGGAAGACAATGAGCGTTCGAGTAGGTGTCAACGGCTTCGGCCGGATCGGCCGGCTGGTGATCCGCGCTGCCCTGAGGCAGGGTGCCGACATCGAGTTCGTCGCGATCAACGACCTCACCGACTCGCGGACCCTCGGACACCTGTTCAAGTACGACTCAGTCCACGGAGTGTTCCCTGGGACCGTCGAGGTCGAGGATGACGCCTTGGTCATCGACGGGCGCCGGGTGCGGGTCACCAGCGAGACCGATCCCGCGCAGCTGCCGTGGAGAGAGCTCGGCGCCGATGTGGTCATCGAGTCGACCGGCCGCTTCACGGAGCGTGCCGCGGCCGCCAAGCACCTCGAAGCCGGCGCCCAGAAGGTCATCATCTCCGCCCCCGCCAAAGGCCCCGACGTGACCATCTGCCTCGGCGTGAACGAGGAGATGTACGACAAGGCGCAGCACGACGTGATCAGCAACGCCAGTTGCACGACCAACTGCCTTGCGCCGATGGCCAAGGTGCTGGTCGACAACTTCGGTGTGGAGAAGGGCTTCATGACTACCATCCACGCCTACACCAACGACCAGAAGGTCCTGGACTTCCCGCACAAGGACCTGCGCCGGGCCCGCTCCGCAGCGATGTCGATCATTCCGACCACCACCGGTGCGGCTCGCGCCGTCTCGCTCGTCATCCCCGACCTCGAGGGCAAGCTGGACGGCTTCGCGCTGCGCGTGCCGACGCCGGACGGCTCGGCGACCGATCTCGTCGCCGAGCTCAAGACCGAGGTGACTGCGGAGGAGGTCAACGCCGCCATGAGGGCCGCAGCCGAGGGGCCGATGAAGGGCATCCTGCAGTATCAGGAAGACCCCATCGTCAGTATCGACGTCGTCGGCAACAGCCACTCCTCGATCTTCGACCCTGCGCTCACGATGGCCAAGGGTACGATGGTCAAGTGCGTGTCGTGGTACGACAACGAGTGGGGCTACTCGAGCCGCCTCGTCGACCTCGTTCAGAAGGTCCTCTGACCTCGCGGGAGCAAAGGAGGCTGAGCGCGCCATGAAGCGTTCGGTGACCGAGTACCCGCTCGCCGGCAGGCGTGTCCTCGTGCGGGTCGACTTCAACGTGCCGCTCCAGGACGGCCGGGTGGCCGACGACACGCGCATCCGCGCCGCCCTGCCGACCATCGAGTATCTCCTCGGCCAGGACTGCTCCATCGTCCTCGCCTCGCACCTCGGGCGACCCAAGGGCCGGGTGGTGGACGAGTTGCGCATGGCGCCGGTGGCGGCGCGGCTGTCCGATCTGCTCGGGCGACCCGTGATGACCGCCGGCGACTGCGTCGGGCCCGAGGTCGAGGCCGCGGCCTCGGCACTCGCGCCGGGCGACGTGCTGCTGCTGGAGAACCTGCGTTTCCACGCGGACGAGACCGCGAACGACGCGGCCTTCGCGGTACGGCTGAGCGCGCTCGCCGACGTCTTCGTCAACGACGCCTTCGGCACGGCGCACCGCGCCCACGCGTCCACGGAGGGCGTCGCGCATCACCTGCCGGCCGTGGCCGGTCTGCTCATGGAGCGCGAGCTCGAGATGCTGGGCACGCTGCTCAGCGAGCCGGCGCGCCCGTTCGTCGTCGTGCTCGGCGGCGCCAAGGTCTCGGACAAGATCGGCGTCATCGAGAAGATGCTCACCACCGCCGACGCCGTGCTCATCGGCGGCGCCATGTGCTTCGCCTTCTTCAAGGCCGCCGGGCGCGAGATCGGCACGTCCAAGGTCGAGACCGAGAGCGTCGAGGTGGCCGGACGCATCGCCGCCGAAGCGGCCGCGTCGCCGTGCGACTTCGAGCTGCCGCAGGACATCATCGTCGCGCCGGCGGCGGAAGCCGGCGCGCCCGCACGGGTCGTCGTGGCCGAGGACATGCCGGCGGATCAGATGGGGCTCGACATCGGCCCCGCGACGGAGGCCGCGTTCGCGGCCCGGCTCGCCGGCGCCGGCACGGTCTTCTGGAACGGGCCGATGGGCCTGTTCGAGATCGACGATTTCGCGTCCGGTACGAAGGCCGTCGGAGAGGCGATCGCCGGCAGTGGAGCCGTCACCGTCGTCGGCGGCGGCGACACGGTGAGTGCCGTGCGCCGGTTCGGGCTCGAGGACCGCATCTCGCACGTCTCCACGGGCGGTGGCGCCTCGATGGAGTTCATCGAGGGCAAGGCGCTTCCCGGCGTCGTGGCCCTCCTGGATCGGGAGTGAGCATGAGCGACACGCGTCGCCCGCTGATGGCGGGCAACTGGAAGATGTACAAGACGCCCTCCGAGACCAGGGCCTTCTTCGAGGCCTTCGTCCCGCTCGTGGCCAGTGTGGACGATCGTGATGTGCTCCTCTGCCCTCCGGACGTGTGCCTGGAGACGGCGCTCGCGGCGACGGCCGGCTCCAACGTCGCCGTCGGCGCCCAGACGATGCACTTCGCCGCCGAGGGCGCGTTCACCGGCGAGACGGCTCCGGGCATGCTGGTCGAGCTCGGCGTGCCGTGCGTCATCCTCGGTCACTCGGAGCGTCGTCAGTACTACGCCGAGAACGACGCCGACCTTGCGAAGAAGGTACGCGCCGCCCTCGACGCCGGCCTGGCTCCGGTGTTGTGCTGCGGTGAGACGCTGGAGGAGCGCGAGGCCGGCCAGACCGAGAGCAAGATCGGCGGTCAGCTCGACGCCGACCTCGCCGAGGTCACGGCGGACGAGCTCGCCGGGGTCGCCGTCGCGTACGAGCCGATCTGGGCGATCGGCACGGGCAAGACCGCGACGCCGGAGATGGCGCAGGAGACGGTCGCGTTCGTGCGGCGCCGCGTGCGCGAGCGTTTCGGCGACGCCGCCGACGGCGTGCGCGTGCTCTACGGAGGCAGCGTGAAGGCTGCCAACATCGACGCGCTCATGACCCAGCCGGACATCGACGGAGTCCTGGTCGGCGGCGCGAGCCTGCATCCGGAGGAGTTCGCGCGCATCGTCCGCTTCGTGGCGCCGTCGTGACCGGCGCGGCCCGCGTGACCGGGGCGGTGAGACGGGCATGACCGAGCCGGCGGCCGCGACCGGCGATGCTGCCGGGGTGTCCGGCCGCACGTACAGGCCCGTCGTCCTGGTCGTCCTCGACGGCTGGGGAGCGGCGCCTCCGGGACCGGGCAACGCCGTGAGCCTGGCCCGCACCCCGGTCTTCGACCGGCTGACGGCGGGCTGCCCGCACGGCGTCCTCGATGCTTCCGGCCCGGCGGTGGGTCTGCCGCCGGGCCAGATGGGCAACTCGGAGGTCGGCCACCTCAACATCGGCGCCGGCCGGGTCGTGTACCAGGATCTCACCCGCATCACGCAGGCGATCGCCGACGGCAGCTTCTTCGAGAACCGAGTCTTGCGCCAGGCGTGCGCCAAGGCTGTGGGGCGCGGCAGAAGGCTGCATCTCATGGGGCTCGTCTCGGGCGGTGGAGTGCACAGCGACCTCGGCCACCTCAAGGCGTGCCTCGAGCTCGCCCGCCGGGAGAAGGTGCGGGACGTTGTCGTGCACGCTTTCCTCGACGGCCGCGACACACCGCCGCAGAGCGCTCCGGAGTACCTCGCCGAGGTGCAGCGGAGCATGGACGAGCTCGGTGTGGGCCGCTACGGTGTCGTCAGCGGCCGGTACTACGCGATGGACCGCGACACGCGCTGGGACCGCGTCAAGCTCGCGTACGACGCCCTCGTCGGCGGCGAGGGTTTCTTCGCCGTGGACGCCCAGGCGGCGGTGAGCGCCGCGTACGCGCGTGGCGAGACAGACGAGTTCGTGCGCCCGACGGTCGTCGCCCCCGAGCGGGACTCGCGTGTCCGGGACGGCGACGTGTGTGTCTTCTTCAACTTCCGCCCGGACCGCGCCCGCGAGCTGACCCGGGCGTTCAGCGAGAAGGCCTTCCCTGAGTTCGACCGAGGCCCGCACCCGCCGTCCGTGGATTTCGTCACGATGACCCGGTACAAGAAGGAGTTCCCGCTGCCGGTCGCCTTTCCGCCCGACCACCCGGAACATGTGCTCGCCGACGTGCTGGCCGAGCACGGGCTGCGGCAGCTCCACATCGCCGAGACCGAGAAGTACGCGCACGTCACGTTCTTCTTCAACGGGGGTGTCGAGAAGGAGGCGGAGGGGGAGACCCGCATCCTGGTGCCCAGCCCGCGGGACGTACCCACCTACGACCACAAGCCCGAGATGAGCGCCCTCTCCGTGACCGATGAGCTCGTGCGCGAGCTCGAGCGCGGCGTCTACGACTTCGTCGTCGTCAACTACGCGAACGCCGACATGGTCGGGCACACCGGGGTCATCGCGGCCGCCGTGAGGGCGATCGAGACCGTCGACGCCTGCCTCGGCAGGGTGGTCGACGCCGTCGAGCGCCTCGGCGGCGCCTGCCTCGTCACCGCCGACCACGGCAACGCCGACCACATGCTCGAGCCGGACGGCAACCCGAACACGGCGCACAGCACGAACCTCGTGCCCTTCATCGCGACCGTCTCCGGCGTGCGGGTGCGGGAGGGCGGCCGGTTGTGCGATCTGGCGCCGACGGTGCTCTCACTGCTGGGTATCGCCCAGCCCGTCGAGATGACCGGCGCCACCCTGCTGGAGCCGGCACCATGAGCTCTCGCTGTCACCGGCGTGTTGTCGGGTCTGGCGCGAGGTGCAACAATGATAGTCTCGTATGCAACCGCGCTCGTGCTGAAGGGGAGTAAGGACGTGCTCAACGCCATTCTCGTGACTGTGCAACTCGTGCTGGCGATCCTCGTGATCGTCCTCATTCTGCTCCATTCCGGCAAAGACGCCGGCATGGCGAGCGTCACCGGCTTCTCGTTCGCCTCGTCGGCGAGCGTGATGGAGCGGAATCTCACCCGCTATACGATCATCGTGGGGGTGGTGTTCTTCATCAACACGTTCCTGCTCATCTGGAGGCTCGGCTGACGGCCGCGCTCATGGTGAGTCACGGAGCCACGACAGTCGGGCACAGGCCGTGAGCGCCAGGGCCGGCAGATGCGTCGTCGCTGCGACGGGAGGTACCGGAAGGTTCAGAACGACCAGTGTGGGGGCGCGCTCCGGGGGATCGTCATGAAGCGCGCAGTCAGGGGACAGGTTTCTGTCAGTCTAAGGAGGTCACAATGAAGCATCCCAAGATGAGGTGGTGGGGCCTGATCGTGCTGGTCGCCGTCCTCGTGGTCGCAGGGTCCGCCCTGGCCGCGTGCGGCAGCAGCGACGAGGGCACCACCGACAGCGGCGGCGACGAGGGCACCCCGGTCGCCGGCGGAGAGTACAACTACCCGCTCTCTGCGAACCCGGTCTCGATCGAGCCGGTGAACGCCCAGGAGTCCGAGGGCATGCAGGTCGCCCACCAGGTCTTCCAGGGGCTGGCCAAGTACGTCATGAACGACAAGGGCGAGATGGAAGCTCTTCCGGACCTGGCCGAGAAGTGGGAGACCGCCGACTCACAGACCTGGACCTTCACGCTCAAGAAGGGCGTCATGTACAGCGCCCCCGTGAGCCGTGAAGTCAAGGCACAGGACTTCGTCGACTCGTGGAACTACGTCACCGACCCGGCCAACCAGTCGTATGTCTCGTACATCCTCGCTCCGATCGAGGGCTGCGACGACGGCGGCTACCAGGTCGACACGAAGGCGGGCCTCACCGGCGTCACGGCGATCGACGACTACACGCTCGAGGTCAAGCTGCGCTACCCGTTCGCGGAGTTCCCACAGACCCTCGGTCACACCGTGTCCGCGGCCTGGCCGGTCGACTACGCCAAGGAGATCGGCGCCAAGAAGTTCAGCCAGAAGCCCGTGGGCACCGGCCCGTACATGGTCGACTCGTGGAAGAACAACCAGAGCATCACGCTCCTCAAGAACCCGGACTACTGGGACACGAGCGAGGGTGCCGGCCCGTACATCGACACCATCAACATGCCGATCATCACCTCGTCGCAGACCGAGTGGCTCGAGTTCCAGAAGGGCACGCTCGACTACTCGACCGTGCCGCCCGGCCAGGTCGCTGCCGCCGAGGCCAAGCCTGAGGTCACGAACGGCGAGTGGACTGCCAAGCGCTGGCCCGCTCTCGCCGTGTACTTCATCGGCATGAACATGACCGACAAGGTGCTGGCCGAGGATCTCGAACTGCGCAAGGCCATCTCGATGTCCACCGACGCCGAGAACGTCATCAACATCGTCAACGAGGGCGTCTCGCTGCCGGCCGGCGGCTATGTCCCCGAGGGCATCCCCGGCTACAAGGCCGAGCAGAACCCCTACGCCTACAATCCCGACGAGGCCAAGACGATCGTCGACGGCATGGGCGGCGCTCCGACCCTGCAGTACTGGTACAACACCGACGAGGGTCACCAGAAGATCGCCGAGGTCCTGCAGGCCGGATGGGAGACGGCCGGGATCGACGTCAAGCTGAGCAACTTCGAGTGGGGTACGTTCCTCGACAAGCTGTCCAAGGGCAACAAGGGCAGCGGCAGCCAGCTCTTCCGCATGGGTTGGATCGCCGACTACCCGTCGATGGACAACTTCCTGTACCCGCTGTTCCAGTCGGACCAGGCGCGTACCGGCAGCTACACCTTCTACTCGAACACGGAGGTCGACGACCTGCTCCAGGAGGCTCGCTCCACGCAGGACGCCCAGCAGCGGTACAACCTCTACCTGCAGGCCGAGAAGCTCATCCTCACGGACATGCCTGCCTCGCCGCTGTACTTCTACCGTGACTTCCGGGTCAGCAACAATCGCGTCGCCAACTTCATCCATAACCCGATGGGCTTCACGGACATGTGGACCCTGTGGGTCAAGGCGGAGACCACCGAGTGAGTCTGCGTTGAGAGTTGCGTATGCAGTCGTGAATACTTAGACTGCACGCAGTCGTTGCAGTGGCGGCCCGTCGCTCGCGAGAGCGACGGGCCGCCACTCGCGTTTCGGTCCTGTTCAGGGCTGTCTGTGGGAGTGAACGTGAACAGAGCGTTAGGGTAGAGTAGCCGCATGCTTTCCTACGTCGCCCGCCGGCTCATCCAGCTCGTGATCGTCCTCATCGGCGTCACGGTCATCACCTTCCTCATCATGTTCGCGATCCCGGGCGACCCCGCCCAGCAGCTCGCCGGCAAGAACGCGACCCCCGAGCGCATCGCCGATATCCGCGCTCAACTCGGGCTCGACAAGCCGATCTACGTCCAGTACTACCGGTTCGTCGGACGTCTCGTGCGCGGCGACCTCGGCGAGTCCTACCAGCTCCAGAAGCCCGTGCTCCAGATGATCAGGGAGAACGCCCCGAACACCATCCAGCTCGCCCTGGCGGCGGTGCTCATCGAGTTGCTCGGGATCCCGCTGGGGATCTACTCCGCCCTTCGCCAGTTCACGTTCTGGGACACGACACTGACGACGGCGGCGCTCATCATCTGGGGCATCCCGGTGTTCGTGCTCGGCCTCTTCATGCAGTGGCTGTTCAGTCTCAAGCTGTACCAGTGGACGGGGTACGACATCTTCCCCGCGACCGGTGCGGGCGACAACGTGCTCTGGATCATCCCCGCGAGCTGGGAGAGCTTCTCCTCGCTGATCCTTCCGGCGGTCACGCTCGGTCTCATCGAAGTGGCGTACATCTCGTACATGCAGCGCGCCTCGATGCTCGAGGTCATCCGCGCCGACTACATCCGCACGGCGCGCGCCAAGGGCCTCTCCGAGCGCAAGGTGATCAGCAAGCACGCTTTCAAGAACGCCGTCATCCCCGTGATGACCATCGCGGGGATCGACCTCGGCGCTCTCATGGGCGGGGCGATCCTCACCGAGACCGTGTTCAGTCGCCCCGGCATCGGCCTCATGATCTACCAGGCCATCGGCGCCCGCGACCTGCCCGTGGTGGCCGGCGGCGTGCTCTTCGCGACCATCGTGTACGTGTTCGCCAATCTGTTCGTCGACCTCGGCTACGCCTACGTCGACCCGCGCATCCGTCTGGAGGGCTGAGCGGTGAGCCCCGACGACCCCCGCACGCCCGGGCACAGCTCGCTCGACGCCGACAGCGGCAACATCATCACCACCGCCGACGGGCTCGACGGTCGCACCTCCGGAGAGGTGCTCACCGAGGAGCTGGAGCGGCGGCACGAGGAACTGGGCATCAGCAAGAAGCCGCTCTCGCTCTGGGGCGACACCTGGCGGCGGCTCAAGCGGAACCACCTCGCACTTGTGGGGCTCGGCATCATCCTGGTCTTCCTGGCGGTCGGCATGACCGAGGAGGTCTTCAGCCTCACCGGCATCCAGTACCGGGCCGATGCCGCCGGTCCCGGCAACGCCGGGGGGTACCTGGCGCCGTACAACCCCAACGCGACCAACTACGACCTGTCGCCGCAGGGGCGTGGCGCGCCGCCGTCGTGGGCGCACCCGTTCGGCACCGACTACCTCGGACGCGACGTGCTCTCGCGCGTACTCGTCGCGACCCGGATCTCACTGCTGGTCGGCGTCATCGCCGTCGCCATCGCGCTCACCATCGGGCTCATCCTCGGGCCGATCTCGGGATACTACGGCGGCTGGGTCGATTCGGTGATCATGCGCCTGGCGGACATCTTCTTCGCTTTCCCCTACATCCTGTTCGTGCTGCTCATCATGGTGGTGCTGGGGCCGGGGTTCGTGAACGTGTTCATCGCCATCGGTGTCCTCGGCTGGGCGACGTACGCGCGGCTTAACCGGGGTTCGGTGCTGAGCGTCAAGTCCATGGAGTACGTCGAGGCCGCCCGCGCGCAGGGCGCCAGCGACTTGCGCGTGATCTTCCGGCACGTCCTGCCGAACACGATGGCGCCGGTGTACGTCGCCATCGCGATGGGCGTCGGCGGCGCCATCGTGACGGAGGCGGCGCTCAGCTACCTCGGCATCGGCATCCAGCCACCGAACGCTTCGTGGGGCAAGATGATCTCCGACTACCTCACGTATCTCCAGGCCGGCAGCTGGTGGATGGTCACCTTCCCCAGCATCGCCCTCAC